>OJDZ01000418.1_pt1 | contig 26088 bp, 19 predicted proteins | sample 1592981 | NCBI WGS metagenome assembly OJDZ01 (sample SAMN05416851, study PRJEB24817) | seawater metagenome | isolation source: Sea water | place: Canada:Atlantic | collected 2013-07
CGAGAAATAAAGCATGAGGTAAGACACAGTGTTGTTACTCCTTTAACGTACTGAACAGTAATACCGGCAAGACATCAGAGTATTTAAAGATGTGCTGTATCTGAAAATGCTGAGTGTGTTAATCCGTTATCAAACAAGCGCTTGAGTTAGGGTCTCTAAACTGCGTGCAAATGTAAAATAAGAATAATTAATTTTTCAGGTGTTCCCGTATTGCGTGCTCCGCGCAGTACAAAGGGTAAACGAAACTCTGCTGTTCTAATGCTGATGAACCTCGACCACACTGGCATAGAAGTGTTTGCCGCTCTAGTCGAGTATAAAGCAGTCCCTCAACAGCTCTCTTTCCTCTTTGCTGATACCTGCTTGTTGAGCAAGGTTTTCCCACTTTGAGACAGTATTTAACAATCTTTGGTGGATGCTATTGGCGGTACTGTCATTAACGTGAAAGTACTCTGCAACCTCAAATGCTAAGCCTATCGAGAGCGCGTTACTCACATCGTTAATATTAAGGTGTAGGCCAGTGGCATATAACATGGGGTTGATATCATAGGCTGGAGATAACCGCCAGCCAGTGGGCTGCAGAATGAATCCGTGATTTCTCAGGTGATCATCGCAATTCGAGACCATGATGTTAAACAGCATTCTTGTCCAAAGTTGTTCAAGATCGTGCTGAGTATTAGAGCCGTGTTGTATGAGAAATTCTGCAAGTTCTAAGTAGCTTGCACCATCATCCTGCCCATCAAAGTATTCTAGCTGAGTCATCGCGGAACTGAAGTGAAGCCGTTTCCCTGAATCGGTGCGGTCGAACCTTTTCGTTAAAAAAATATGATGTCTGCCAATGGCTTCAACTTTGGACTCTGCCATTTCGATGCCTGATTCAATCGCCATTTGGTATACGACGAACTCCCATAGGCCAATATCGTAATCATCATGACGACTGGGAAACTTGGCTAACCACAAACTATTATCGTGATTTCTTATCGATGCCTTTGGTCTGGCTCCACCTAATGATGAACCCGGTGAAATCAGCATATTGAGCCATTTTAGATAATCTGGATTATCTAAATCTGGTTTTTCTTCTATTTTATTTGCAGCTTGTAATAGCTCGGGTAGGTTGGTTATTGCTGGCGCAGATAGCTCATGATTATCGTCTAAGAATGGACCGGTTAATGATGTGCGAAAGCGCAGTGCACCCATGCGAAATGAGTCGTGAACGCCCAGCAAGTAATCTGTCTCGTATAAACTTTTAGCTCGTCGTTTCTCTCGTCGAGCGATAACGGCTTCTCTACGTTGCATCAGCAACCGCCCCCATCGATCAGGGCATGAGTCGAGGAATACTTTGAAATTTTTATCGCTCTGCGCATGTTGCTCTCCAACGAATAACGTTAGAGAAGGATCAATCTGGAGAACATAGTCGGAGGCCAACCACTTCTCATCATAACTAAAGCTGAAATGCTCTTTTCCTCTTATTTCAGACGAGCGTAATGTGCCGACTAACATAGGGTCAGTGGATTCAATCCAATCAGCATAAACGTGGATTTCCATAATGCGACGCTCTTATTTTTTATTCAGCAATTGGATGTCTTGCAGCTTTCTTCCTAGCTCGTCATCAAATGCGATTTTAGTTAGGTCGTCTACTAGGCCCAGGGAGGCTAAAACGTTGACGTAGTGCCCAAGCGAAACGGAAGGGTCACCCTTTAAGATTTTTCGTAACGTCGGTTTAGATATCCCTGTTCTACTGTGCATAACTTCTTGGGTAATACCGCGTCGCTTCATCGCAAGAGTTAAGTTTTCGCCCAAGATGCTTAATACCTTTTTGTGTTTTGGGAAAACGACAGCAGAACGCTTTGTCTTTGATTCAATAGTATTCATAGTGAAACTATATTTTCTTTAATCCATAATTTATAAAATTATAGTTTCATTTTAATATTAAAGAAAGTGATATATCGACCCTCGAAATCGTCTTTATATGAAACTAAAATTACTTTTTCAGCCAAATTATGAAACCATAGTTTCATATTGGTCGTGTTTAATATCAGTGATTTAGCCAAACAAATCCTTATCAATAAGATTACATTCCATTCCTCGCGCATTTTGGAGCAGTATGGCAGGGCCTTGATTCAGGGTACTTAGCAATTACTCCAAATTGGTCGCAGCAAGGGCTTGACCTTTATCTGTCTACTGCGTCAAAAGCAGAAAACAACCCAATCGAGAAATAGAAATTGAAAAGATACACAGTGTTGTTACTCCTTTAACGTACTGAAAACCCTGAGGTAAGTGTTCTTTATACAGATTGAGTGCTTACTTAGAAAGACAAATCATTTTTCATCAGGTACATTTTGCTTTGGTGGTGCGCACGGCGCAAATTTATAGTGAAAAGGCGAGTTAAACTCAATTTAATATTTGTTGAGGCCTGATAGGAGTTAATCCCCATTTTGCAAAAAACTAACCTGCTATTTTCTTCAAAAGAGATCAAAGGCATTTTGCGCCTAACCGACTGCGAATTAATGCACATGCGAACATCAGGTAAACTTGAATATCAAAAGCGCGGCAATGCATTTTTTTATACTTTGCCAAATGATTATTCGCTGTTAGCGCATCCGCTAGGCAAGCAACTACTCAATTGGCACACTAATAAACACCCAAAAACAATCAGCAATATGCCCTCTGAGCATTCAAAACATTTCTTAGAATTGCTAATAGCCGAGATTCTACTTCCTGTTGAGCGTGAGTTCGGTGCGCTTACTATTACCTACGGTTTTACTTCAAGCGAACTAACCAGATATATAAAGAAGCATGCTTCGAATGGCACAGCACCAACACTTGACCAGCATGCATCTTGTGAGCACAACCTGAAGGGTAATCAAGTATGTGAGCGCGGGGGCAGCGCCTGTGATTTTATTGTTCAAAGCACTTCTATGGCAAATGTCGCTAGGTTTATCACCGAGCATTTACCCTTTGACCGAATTTACTACTATGGTGACTCGCGGCCCATGCACGTGAGTATTAACAACGAGCCAATGCGCCACCTGCAAGTAATGAGCGAAAGCACAGCGGGTAGGCGTATTCCTGGGCGAAAAGCATTTGGGGATGCTGCAATTAAATTATCAAAAGGGCTTTAAATATGGACGCCGCGCAATTTGCAGAACTGGTTAGAAAAATCGAAGTAGGCAAAAAGTTACCTGACGCTATTTACCTACATGAAAGTGCACTTGATGCCATCCCCGTTAAACTGGCTACTATTATCAATGCTGTCGGCAAGGCCTTAAAAATACCAACGGATAATTGGAATATTGTCAAATTATCACGTAAGTCCTTTACGATGAGCTTATTACACTACCCAACATTTTTTGCCGAGTCATACCCAGCGTTAACACAGAGCGTTACCGTCGATTTACAAAAACTTAGCCATAAAGTTACTGATTACTCAAACTACGATAATCCTCCGATATTGCACCGCAAAGAAACAATGATTCAACGCGATCACCCCTCTTATGATGACTTTTGCATGATCACCCAAGAAGGTGAGCAAGCAGGGCTTTATGAAAACCCAAGACACATAGGTTTCAAAGCATCGTGGGAAGCCCTTATCAATAGCCACGGTTATGAGCTAGTCGATGGTCGCTTGTTTAGAAATTCAGCGCTTGCCCAAGCAACTGATGATAAAAAAATAAGCCGCGACAAAACCGCTATCGTGCGGTATGAGCTTTCATCACCCATGAAAGTATTAGCAAAACATGGTTTTCTAGAAGGGCAGTACAATATATTCGATTACGGATGCGGGCGAGGGGATGACCTGCGAGAACTAGAAGCTCATGGCCTTGATGCCCTAGGTTGGGACCCAAATTTTCTACCAGACGCCGACAAGTTAAATGCAGATTTGGTGAATATTGGCTTTGTAATTAACGTTATTGAAGACAGAAACGAACGAATAGAAGCACTTCAAGGGGCTTGGCAGTTAACCGATAAGCTACTTGTTGCATCAGCTATGTTAGCGAACGAAAGCTATTTAGCGCAGTTCACCCCATATAAAGATGGCATTATTACCAGCCGTAACACCTTTCAGAAGTACTTTACGCAAAGCGAGTTAAAGTTGTTCATTGAGTTAAGCCTTGACGAACAAGCCATTGCAGTTGCGCCCGGTATTTACTTTATATTTAAAGATAAAGACCTTGAGCAAGAATACCTACAAAACCGCCATCGACGTAAACATACCTGGGAGCACAAATCTAAACCCATTGATGTAAAAGAAGCTTCAACAAAACTTCTTTTCACCAAACATAGCGAGCTATTCGAGTCATTCTGGCAAACCTGTTTACTATTAGGCCGCTGCCCCGCAGTAGATGAGTTCTCAGAATCGACTGAATTAATCGACAAAGTGGGAACGATCAAAAAGGCATTTAGGCTGTGTAAAAGTTTCTATGACGAAAATGACCTGCTCATAGCTCAGCAGATGCGCAGAGAAGATTTATTAGTATATTTTGCTGTAGGTTTATTTGGTAAAAGAAAGCCTTACAAACACCAGCCAGAGCAGACTAAGCGCGACATTAAAGCATTTTTTGATACGCATACCGCAGCACAAAACGAGGCAACAGAATTACTGTTTCAAATAGCAGACATCGAAAAGATTGAACAAGAATGTATCGCGGCAAATGAAACACTACCAGCCAGTGTGTTAGACCATGAATACGACAAACCCCACGCATTAACCCTGCACAAAAAATACTTAGATCTACTGTCACCGCTTTTAAGGGTTTATGTTAGCTCTGCGCTGCAGCTATACGGCGAAGTAGAAGATATTCAACTGATAAAAATACACATCACATCAGGGAAGTTAACCCTACTAGGATATGAAGATTTCGAGACTGCAGAGCAGCCTCGATTGAAGGAGAGGGTAAAAATCAAAATGGCAGAACAGGATGTGGATTTTTTTGATTATTTGCCAGAGACGGAGCAAATGACCCATGCCGATACTGCCTCCTTACTAGTCCCTAAAGCTTGAAATGACCTAATTAAACCAGCGAATACAACCGTACTATAGGCAATGATAGTTAAACCCGATAAATAGAAAGTATGCAAATGGCAACATTTTTAATGGATAAGTCTTTACCCATTATGCTACTTTGGTCGAATGTGGCTGTAAATACTTGATAGAGAAGTGAAAGATGGATTTTAAGCAAGCTCTTGGAGTTCTCTCAAAATCGTCGCCGTACGCAGTGTCGACAGAGCGATCAGAGTTAATATCATCAGAACTAGATAAGATAAAAGACTATCTTTATATCCAAACTGATATTGAAAAGGATTTTAAAGCACATCTAATATCTTTATCTCCGACCGATAAAAAGATCATTTTTCTCTGTGGCAGCAGTGGTGATGGTAAGTCTGAAGTCCTAACTCGGTATAGTCAGAACTTCTCCAAAAGAGCTAAGTTTCACTTAGATGCGACGCATAGCTTTGATCCAAATGCCAATGCGATCCAAACGCTTGATAATTTATTTGAAGAATTTGAAGCAGGCTCGCACCCATTAGTTATTGGTATAAACGTTGGAATGCTGGGAAATTATGCCCAAGAAGGTGCATGCGTCCCTATTAAGAACTCGATTAAAGCTTTCTTAGAAAATCAACAGTATTCGGAGAATCATATATTTTTGAATTTTGAAGGTTATTCAAAATTTCAATTGAATGAATCCGGACATTCTTCCGACTTTGTTATGCGCATATTGGCGAAGATTACGGCAGCAGATGACAATATTATTAGGCAATACTTCGACAAGGAATTAACTTCCCAGAGTCCAAATAGAAAGCTTTGCGCAAATTATAGATTACTCTGTATTCCTGAAGTACAAGAAAGACTTATTGATGTACTTTTTAAAGCTCGCTTAATGAAGGACCAATTTTTAACTGCAAGGACTTTACTAGATTTCATTCATAATTTGTTAGTAGGCGGAGAAAACTCTTCAGGTTATTTATTTGACAACTTATTTGAAGCGTCTGACAACGAATTATCTTCAAAAATTATTGAATTTGATCCTGCTGATCAAAGAACCAATACTATTGATAAGTTTGTATTGTCTTGTAGTTTGGGACTGCCTGATGAAAAGTTTGATGAATATACGGCGTTTTTATCATCAGAATTAGGGATCAGAAAACCCAACAAACCAAAACCATACTCATATCTAAGACTATTTTATTTATTAAAAGACACAGACTTAAGTAACAACTACCACTCTAAGTTTTATGATGAGTTTTCAGAGTCGTTAATAGATCGTTATTCAAATATTTGGAATTTACATAATAATTTTGAAGGTGATCCTTCCAACAAACTTAAAGTAAGGGCTTTCTACCGGGATACAGTGGTTGCAGCAATCCATAAATATAACAATCGAAATGCAACTAATTTGGACAAAGGTCAATTCCTGATCTCAGAGCATAATAAGTATCAAGTGGTTACTGAAGTAGAGCTCAAACCTGATTTAGAGGCCATAAAGTCTAATAACGTATCAAAACCTTTTTCCTTCGTTGCTCATTTAAAACTCAATGAAAAACCGTTCCAAATTCCTATCAATATAAATTTACTGAAATTAATGGAAGATATAGTGAAAGGTTATCGCCCCAATAAACACGATAAAAATACCGTTGTGTTATTAGATGAATTGGTCGATCAAATATCTGATATTGCCGCTAATTCAAATACTCTAGTAATTGTTAAAGGTAGTAGACGTTTTACTGTTAAAAACATAGATGATGAAGACATTGAAGTGAGCGGTTATCAATAATGCTAAATATAAAAAAACGATTAGATGCTCAAAATAATAAAGTTACTGCTTTTTTCCCTATCAACACCAAAGACAGAAAAAACATTTTTGATTGGGACTGCGTCCTAGGTCACTTCATTAAGTATTGTTACAGAAAACAAATTACCACAGAAAACATGAGCGAATTTACAAAGGCTTGTAAGGACGATTTCGGGCTAAAACTTGATATTCCCGAATTTTGGGACGAAATTGAGAATATGTATTTTCAAAACGAGGAGTTATACAAAATAAGTCCTGAGTTACTGTTATTCAAAGCTCAAAAAGTACAAGGAAACTCAAGTAATAAGCGATTAGGTGACTTTTTCCTCAATTTACTACAAGACTTTTATTTAAAAGAAAAATCAAAAACAAAGCTCAATTTTATTGAGAACGAAATTGCAGCAACTTTCGAAAAATTCACCATCTCAGGTAATACAGCAGGCACTGTAACTCATAAATCTAAAGAATTAGCATATTTACCTTTTCTGTCTGAACAGTTTGCGAAAGATCTCACTTTTTTAAATAGTAAACCCAAGTATTTTTTAAACTCGATTACTGATTTTTTAAGACTTTATTCCTTTCTTTATACCGCCCAAATCAGTATTAATTTAGACGCATGGCAGCAAGGCGAGCCCACGTCTAAACCTTGTTATTTCATCATGGATAATGAAAAGGCCTCTGATGAAAGAATATGGGTCAAAGGGTATGGCTATAGGCAGCTAGAGCGCAACTTCGAAAAAGTATTCCCCTACTTAGCAATGTCTGAAAGCCTTCAAGAGCCGGGAACGATAAAACAACCGTTATGGAAAATATCAGATTCACTTAATGATAATGATTATTTAGATGAGCTCAATAATTACACAATAAAGTTTATTGAAGACCGCAAATTAAATGTTGAATTCCAACCTGCGAATTCATCTCGAGAAGCAATTAAAAATTTACTTTCACTGTCAGTCCAGCAATTTGGCAAAAATGAATCTCGCCACGAGGTAAATGTTAATTACCGTAAAGCTATTGAAACCGAGCTGTGCGCACATTTCATTCAAAATAGAGGGCGAGCTGGTAGAGTGTTAGTGTTCAATCAAGATTATGTTTTGCTACTAACTAACTTAGCAATTGGCACAGATAGAGAACAATTAAGATTCCATGAATTGATATTAGAATTTGAGGCAAGAGGAGTGTTTTTCGACAAGCAAAGTCAAAAAGTGTTAGTGAGCTTTTATGAACGCATAGGAAATGTAGAGAGAATGAGCGATAGTGGGGATGCGGTGTATGTCAGAAAAACAGTTTGAAAATTTCTTAGCTGAAACATTGATAAAATGGGGACAAGATAGAATTCAAGAGGGATACAGGTACCAATTCCAATCCCCAGATTCTGACAATAGTCTTAAGTTGTATAACGCTCTAAATAGCCAGTGTAATTCATTTGTCGCCATTAAAGATGTAGATATTCCTGTGCTGTCCGCTGGTTCAAAAAAATTGCTTCTGGTGCTTCACAATGAAGATAATACTAACGGGTTTAGTGAAAATTTCATTTCATACATACGTGATATAGTTGCCGCTCAGCAAGGTGAAATTAAAAGCTGCGCATTATTGGTTATTCATAATTCATTATTAGACACGTTAATTAACTCCGCTGAAAACATAGCCCAACCTGGTTGGGTTTGGCATCCAAATGAAATAATGGAAGCCTTAAAAACACTCATTAACCCACTTGATCCAAATGAAAAAGTGTCTAAATGTTTACTCAAACACCGTTTTGAGCAAATTATTGAGGACGGAGCAACAATGTTTGGCTTTGAAGAATTATACAAAGCCATGGAAGATGATGGAGATTTAAGATTTGACGAAATTGGGTTGTTAAATGATCCTGTTTTACAAAATTGGGATGGCCCTGAAGGGCAAATAAATGCCAGACTAGAAAAGAATAAGCAGCTCTATGAAACATTAGAAAACATAGTACATAACTTTCCAACTAATCTAGAAGAAAAACTGGGCGAACAAGATTTTAGCCCTGCATTTGTAAAAAAACACTTTACCGACACAGAGCCAGACGCCTGGAAAAAAACCTTAGAATTTAGTGCTTGTGAGCAAGAAAAGCAAAAAAACAAAGACAACCTTTTAGAGTTAGAAAAAGAAATAGTCTCTGATGGCCTTTTATACTCACGCACAAAAACAGACACCAAAGCAGGTAAACGAGACAAGCATTTAATATATCTGCTAGAAGAAACCCAGTCTACTTTTGAAATTGGCTTTAGCTTCTTAGGTGGAAAGATAGAAAAAAAGCAATGTACAACTAACAATGAAAGTGTAGGTGATATTTCTATTTCCACGCCAGACAATACAGGCGGAAAACGTAGTCGTGTGCAGGTGACTGGACAATACACTGGTGAAGTAATTTTCTTCAATTTCAGAGTTAAAAGGGATAAAACCACCGAAACCCATAATTTTAGAGTAGCTATTATGCGAAAAGGTGAATTTCTCGAAGATGCCTTTAAATACAGCTACCTAGTAGATCCTAAAAATCAAAAACTAATACTTCAAACTGAAGAAACCTCATTAAAAATTGCCGAATTTGGAAATGAATTTGAATTACAACAAAACGGACAAATAATTGAAAATGGCGAATTTGGCACGGTTAAATTTGAAACCTTAGCATCTGAATCTGAGCAGATTGAGTTTGTCGTAAAAGGTCACACAACAAATCTTACATTTAGCATTGAAGCCGCAGTCGCCACAGATACATTGCACTTACCCTTGATGCTAGATCAAGAGAAGTATTCCAAGCTTTACCAAAATGATTACTTTGCAGTATTAAATGTAGCAAAGACTAAAGTTCAATTAGAAAATCAAGAAGTCGCCCCTAAAGGAAAACGATTAACTCTGTTGCAGTGGGAGCGAGAACTATTACTCGATGGATGCTTATACCTAGACAAATATCCTGAAAACAATATTTATATTAAAGACTTAAAAGAAACATACCCAAACTTGGCTGATGCGTATTCAGATTATTTTGAATACCTGAGCGAGAATGGTAGTTTACCCAGCCTTACTGGTTGGGGCCCAAATTGTAGAGCCTTAGTAGATAAAGTAGTTGTTGAATATAATCAGGCGATACGAGAAATTGACTATGACATTTTGCTATCTAAGCAACAAAAACGACTGGTACATATTGGTTTTGCTACTTTTCGCGATGAGGAATATTTAACTCCATTCCACCCACTCATCCTTGCTTATCATTTATATCTTGTCGAAATAATTCAAAATGACGCTACAGATAGCTTTAAAACTTTACCCAAAGTCACATTAAACCGTCTAAACGCACAGGGGCTGCTACCCTTCGTTTACAATCCATTGCACGAGTTTTCTTATACTCATAGCGAGCCTGACAACTCCATGTGGCTAAAACTGGTTCCTCAACAATTGGCCAGTTATGACTTTGTTAGGAAACTAGTTAAAGAAAAAACCACTGAGTTTCATGATGCATTTAGTAGTTTGTTTGCTAACGGCCCTCGCTCTAAGATAATTATTAATTCGGTCAATAATGGTTATAACCGCGAGCTGCTTTTAGGCTTAATTGATTTCATCAAAATACACAAAGAAAAAGTTTGCCAGATACACGTCAATTTGTACGATGACGAAATCAATTATTGTGAGTTTGACCTTTTTTCAGACACCCATAGTTACGACAAGTTAAAAGAAGCTTATGGCTTACATAAAGGTGCAACCAAAGATATAGCTGACACCATTATTGATTTAATCAGAACTCGCCTTACGTACAGTAAATTTAGAAACAAAAAACAAGATAACGGTACATACAAATCACAAGAATATGCTCACTTAACTTTCTTTAAAAACAATAACAAAGTTCAGCCTACCGATGTAAATGTTAATGAAGAATTAAGTGGTGTTGTTGCTGATGGACTTCTAGCTGGTGAGGCTTCAACCAACAAGGAAGAAAGCTACTTTACATCCTTTGGTCTAAATGGCATCAATATAAGTAACAAGTTGCACCTGCAAATTGCTGAGAGACTCAATAGTTTAATTAAACCCGCAAGGAAAAGTAACGAGCAACATAGTCGTTCTAAATCAATGGCACTTGCAGTAAGTGACAAATTCAAACAGTTACTCTCTTGCTCTTATCAAAGCTCAGTTTGGACAACTATTATTGATCCCAAAGTTACTTTAGATTTTTTCGATAATGAACAAAATGTAGTACTAATCCACTACTCCGACAATTATACCAACTCTACCAATTATGACGCCATCACTGTGACTGAAGAGTCTGAACTTTACAAAAAAGTATTAGAACAAGATCAAGGTGGTATTATCGAAGAGTTTAATGCGTTTAATGGTGAATGGTTGTTAAAAATGATCACTGCCAACGACAACGACCGTAAAGAAAAGAAAGGGATCATTGGCGCATATAAATTCGTAAACTGTTTACTTCAAAACTCAGATATCACGTGGGTGCCCCTATCTGTTGCCGAAATGATCCGTGTCGCCGGCAATATCGGTCTAAAAATGTCAGACAGTGATTTTTCACGAAACATCAATGGTTACAAAAGTGGGCTTATTTCTGACGATGTATTATTCGTTGGCTTTAAAAATGACAGCATGGTTTTACTTCCTCTTGAAGTTAAAACAGGTAAAAAACAGACGCACTCCAAAGGTGTGGCTCAAGCAAAAGAATTAAAACGTTATTTAACAGAAGATATATTAGGTAACGACTCGTTAGCTAATCATTTATACCGTGGATTATTCATTCGTCAAATATTGATGCAGATAGATAAATATAAGCTTTACCACCTTTATGAGCAGGGATATTTCGACGAATTACTAGACCGCAGAGAATGGTGGTTACAGGGTAATTACAAAATTGAAGGCATAGTAGATTATCCAGATGGTTTCTTAGTATCACATGTAGAAAACGACACGTTTTTTGAGCCATCATTTGAACTTAACGACGATATATTAAAAATCCAGTTACCCATTAGTTATCTTAATACCTTTATCAAAACGCCACTCAATGAACTATTTAGCGATACGCAACCTGAAAAACTATGTCATGTAGATTCAAAATACGTATTAAGCGGTATAGCTAACTTGTGTCCAGTTAATAGCCAAACAGAAGTGGCGGATGAAGAAGAGCCAAGTGATTTACCTATTGCAGCCGAGCCTACACCCCAACAATACGACAGCAACCCAGTCCCGATAATCGACACTGATAGTCATATTAAAACTGACACACCTCTTAAGGTGTTAATTGGGCATTCTTCTCATAGTGATAACCCAGTATTTTGGGAGCCAACCAATACCGCCAAATTTATGAATACCAACTCAGGTATTATTGGCACTATGGGCACAGGTAAAACTCAATGTACCAAATCAGTGATTACACAGTTGCATCGTAATCAACATAACAATGTTGATGGTAAACCCATCGGTGTGTTGATATTCGATTACAAGTCAGACTATGTAGATGACAAGTTTATTGAAGCCACAAAGGCCAAAAAATTCAAACTCTATAAGCTGCCCTATAATCCACTAAGTCTGTTTGGCGATACACCAATGTTGCCAATACATACCGCAGCGGGTTTCTCTGAAACCATGTCAAAAGCCTATGGATTGGGTAAAAGACAACAGCTAAAACTCGAAAATATTATTTTAGAAGCGTATGACCTAGCAGGAATAAAACCGGAAGACCCTTCGACCTGGAAACGCCCTGCCCCAACAATTGAAAATATTTGGGACCTGTTTTTGGAGCAGGAAAAGGTAGAAGAAGACTCGCTATATGCCGCCCTTTCAAAACTTGCACGTTTTAAAATATTTGAAACAGACCCTGAAAAAATGATGAGTTTATACGACCTCATTAATGGTGTTACAGTGATTGAATTAGCGGGTTATCCAAGCGAAGTACAAAACCTGATTGTGGCACTGACCCTTGATTTGTTTTACTCACAAATGCAAAAACAAGGTAAACCAGAAGTACAAGGTGACTTTAGGCAGGTTTCTAAACTTATCCTTGTAGATGAAGCCGATAACTTTATGTCGCAAAACTTCTCTAGCCTACGCCGAATTCTTAAAGAAGGTCGAGAATACGGAGTCGGCGTCATCCTATCAACACAAGACATTACCCACTTTAAAACCAACGAAAACGACTACTCGGCATACATCTTAAGTTGGATAGTGCATCGCGTTTCACAAATTAAAAACCAAGATATTAAATCGATATTTAATAAAGACGACAAAATAGAACAAGAGCAATTAATGAAGTCCATTCGTGAGCTTGAAAAGCATTACAGTCTTTATGTTAATGGTGATAAGAAAATCACAAAAATCAAAGATAAAGCGTTTTGGGAGCTGATTGTAAAGGGATTATGAGATGACAATAATAGATGCAATATCTAAATCTTTAAAAGATATAGGCAAACCGGCAACATACGAAGCAATTTATACTCACATAGTAGAGAATAATTATTTTGAGTTTAATGCTAAATCGCCAATTAGTGTTATAAGAGTGAAACTAAGGCTCCATTGTGAAAATGTTGACATTAGTAGTGGAAAAGGAAAAGTTAAGTATTTTTATTCTGAAGGTGGAAAAGGTAAAAATGAACGTTTTTCATTGCTTGATAGTCCTGTAAAAATTTCTAGCAAAAGCTCAAGTTCAACTAACGAAAGCAATCAACATAAAAAGATTATTAAACCGAAAAGTGTTTTTCAAAAATCCAAGGAGATATTATCTAAATTTGATTTTTCAATTCACAAGGTTTCTTTGATAGAGTGTTGCTGGATGCTACTGGGTTCCCTTTTGCCAATTATTGTAGATTCAATATTGCGAGTTGCCTTATTGAAGCTCGGAGTAATTGAAGCTTTTAAAGCTAACTTAAAGTCAGGTGAAGTTTTCCTACTTACATCAGCTTTGATAATGCCATTTTTCTTTATCCTTATTAAATATGTCAATAGTGATCAAGAGGATAAAGAATTCAATAAACTGCCGTATTTTGGATGGGTATTTTTTATAACTATTAGCTCATTATTAGCAGGAGTCTTTACATTTGTATATTACCGCATTGGGCAACATGTTAGAGATAATGCTGAAAGTGAAGTCGTTAAATCAATGTTTAGTTTTGAATTTGGGAATTGGGCTATTTTCATATTCGCTGTGTCACTATTGATTTGGTATTACTCTAGTTATATGAATCATAGAAGTACTAATGCATATAAAAATATTAGGAGAAAACAACTCACTAAATTAGAAAATAGTTTTGAAAATGGTATTAGTAGGGAGCAAGGATAATATGGAAAAAATTTTAATAGATGCCTTTCAAGTCAAACAACCTATAGGTACTTTTTTCTGTGGTGTTATTGATGCAGCCAAACTGAAAGCGATCACTTACTCGGATATTCGAAGGCTTGAAAAATCAGAAGGGCGTGAGCTTGATGATTTTATTGGAATACAGAGGCCATTATCAGATACCAGAAAAAAGGCCATTGAGAAATACATTACAGGACCTGAAGCTACATTTCCAAATTCCGTCATAATTTCTATAAATGAAAAAAATGTAGAGTGGGATGAGATAAATAAAAAGCTGATTATAAAGTTTAAAGATGACTCACAAAAAAAGAAAATAGCCAAAATTCTTGATGGGCAGCACAGGGTATCAGGATTCAATGATGAAAATGTGACCTTTATGGATGACAACGATACTAAAACAGAGTTTGGGCTTTTAGTTACAATATTTGTAGAAGCAGATATATCAACTCAAGCAAATATTTTCGCAACTGTTAATTTGGCTCAAACGAAAGTGAATAGATCGCTAGTATACGATTTAGAGTCATTAGCGAGGTCCAGAAGTCCCGAAAAGACCTGCCATGATATAGCAGTACTATTAAATAAAGAAGAAGGCCCTTTTTATAGAAGAATTAAGCGGCTAGGTGTTGCGACAGAGGGGGTGAAAAATGAATTACTCACACAAGCTTCTTTTGTACAGAACATTTTGAAGCTCATGACTCATGATGCTACAGCCGATAGAAATTATTATTTAGGCCAGGAAAAAGGCGGTGAAAAAGCAAAGCTATACAAATTAGAAAGGACTTCTTACGAAGATGCTTATAAATACCCTTTTAGGGCAAGTTTCTTAAATGGTAAAGACAGTATCATTGCTAAAAATTTAAACAATTTTTTTAGCGCAGTAGAGGATTTGTGGCCAAATGCTTGGGACAAAGAAAACAAAGATTCATCTTTAAATAAAACAATTGGCTTCATAGCATTAGTTCGTATATTAAAAGTTATATTACAACTGTTTTTTTCTCAAGATGGGGTAGATGAAACTTGTATATACGAAAAGGATGAATTTTTAGCGATTTTAGATGGTGGAGTGCTTGATGAAGATGATTTTAATAACCTAGAAGCGACATCGAAATCGACTGGCGTAATTTATAAGATGATATATGAAAACTTACTCTTAGATGAAGACTAAACAGAATTATTTACACTACTAGTTATTAAATTGAACTAGTAGTGTAAAATTAGATTACAGTGCTATGGTGAAGTTTGATAGGCTTTTATGATTCCTTAAAGAAGTTATTCCATGCTCAACATGACTCGCCCAAGCCGTTTGCAATTCTTTCCCCTCTAACTTCGGATATTTCTGCTTTAACAACAACTCTGTTACCAACTGTGTTTTGCCAAGCCAAGTAAACTTGTCTAACGTTAGGCTGCCATCGAGCTTGTAAGCTACTTCAGGTTGATAAGTATAGTCTGATTCAATTGAACGAAAAAATGCGATACGGGCCGATACGTTGGGTGTAATGCCAGTGCTTGCTTTAAGCTTTTTAAGTTGCTCTTCAACGGTTTTATTTAACTGCATACGGTTAGGTAACATTACACAACCTCCTTATATTTAACTTCTGGGTTGACCTGCCAAAAGTAGCCTTCTTTAAGGGTTGAACATTTGCTTTGTTGGTCAAACTCAATTTCAAAGGCATGGGAGACTTCATGCGCCATGGCACTAAAGAAGTCTTCGTCTACTTCAGTATCGGTTGATAACAAAATAACTTGCTCACCAGCTTCAGGGAAGTAGTGCTGAACCAGCTTATCGCGATGTTTTGAGTCTAATCGACCGAGTGGCGTATCTACTACCACTGGTAATACTTTTCCCGATAATTTTCCCAAGGCTTCAAGGATTGCAAAAGCAAATATTTGCTTTTCACCGGCTGACATCGACTTGCGGTTAATGGCTAAACCGCCTGAATCAACCAAAGTGACGTCAAATGTTATTGGATCAATTTTAGCTGAAAGCTTTAGGTCTTCTTTGCGCGCTAACTTGCGGTAAGACTGTGCAAATAACTCTTCAAGTTGGTTAACACGCATATGGGTGAGCTTGGTCGAAAATTCATTTAACACTTTATTTGTCGCATCAACTCGCTCCACTGCTTTAGATATTGAAGCATCGGTTTTTTGATTGGTATAAAGTTTTTCAAGTTTTTTGGCTAATTCTAAAGCTTTAGCCATATGATTCTTTGCATTAATTAAATGGTGTGCATAGCTTGTCTTCAGTTTGTGCTTGTGCGTATCTAAGGTTCGCAGATTGGAATACAGCAGAGTTAACTCTTCTTCATCAGGGGCCCGTTGAATATTAATCGATACCGACTCTAAGGCTTGTTGTGTTTCAACTAGTTCTTTAGTCAATTCATTGCAGTGAGACTTTGCTGTTTCGGCATCTTGCATTAATCCCTGAATCAAATTGAAATCTGTAAGTGAGATATCTAATTCAACTTCTTGTGTTGTAGGCTCGCTGACCGATTCAAAATATTGACTGATAGTCGACATTACATCATTTGCATCATCTTTAAACTGAGAAGCAATAACTTGCTGTAATCCGGCTAAATTTTCGTTCAGTTTATGTGAGAAAGCTTGAGAGTCTTTTACTTCTTGCTCTTTTGATAAAGTATCAATCAAAGACGCCATGGCATTAGGTGCCAAAGATAAGGGAAACGCACCATCAAGCTCATGCAATAATTTACTCTCTAATATAGCTTTTTGTTTTATCAGATCGTCAGCTTTGTCTTTTTCTGCATTTTTTGTTTTTGCCCACGCACCACCACGATCTTGTATTTTTTGTTCGGCTTCACGTACTTGTACCTCTAATTCGCTAAGCTGTCGCTTTAGCTTATCTTCAGCTTCTCGCTCCTGGTTCGATAATAACAAAGATTCATTTTTTTCTTGTTCAAGTTGCTCGATCAATTTAGTGGTTTTAGCATCCGCAGATTTTTGACTGACTTGCTTAATATAAATATCTAAGTCATCTGCAAGACGGTTTATAACATCTATCCCCAATAACTTTTGCACGGCTTCTTTTAAGTACGTGCCTGTGTCATCTTCGGCTAATTCAGCAATTTTTTCGCCATCAAAAAAGAATAAATCCCCAATACCAGGAGGCACAAGTTCATGTAAAAAACTTTGTACTTGGTCGCTTGAAAGCGAGTCTTCGCATACATCATTTTTGTATAACACTAACGACTCGTCTGTATTAACTGACCAGCTTCTTTCTACTGTGTAGGTACTGTGTTGCCCTTGATGTGTATGGGTAAAGGTTAAACTAACTTTGGCAACAGCGGCACTTTGTTCTTTTACGGCTTTATTATTAATTTGTTGCTCAAGGTAATCGTTAAAGTCTTTTTTATTTACTGAATTACCTACAGCCTTTTTACCCAATAACGCAAGACGAATAGCACTTAAAATTGACGTTTTACCCGCACCATTTAAACCACCGAATAAAATCACCGGTTTAGATAGTAAACCGTCTCGTTTGGGGGCTAATTCAATTGTATGCAGGCCGTTAAATACTCGGAAGTTTTCTAATAAAAGTGTTTTAAAAATCATAACAAGTTTTCCTTTTCAATTAACTTGTTAAGCTGTGCGAGCTCTTCTGAAATAGCAATCACCTCTTTTGATTGGCGCATTTGGTTTTGTCGACTTTCTAGATTTTTTTCAATAATTTCTTCGGGTGACTCCCAATCTTGCTGGACCAATTTACCTATTTTATTGAAAATACCAGTACGACGAGACAAGCCGCTCATTGAGGTTTCTAGATCGATAAGCTTTTTAATCATTTGTGGTGCAACGGCATACCTAGGAGATATATCGTTTAACAGCTTTGCTTCCTCATGACTAAATTGGTTAGTGTCATCAACACTCCAATCTAAATCATAACCAAACACATCATTAAATATCTTAGGTAAGGTATCCTCCCAATCAGGCTCGTTAGGATCGTTCAACCATTGATGACGTATTGCGTGAAGCTCTGGCACTGTAACCAACTCAGTGTCTTTACTGATTACGTTTATTTGTTTTTGTGTTTCGAGTAACTCTCTTAAAAATTGTTGCCTAAAACTTAACAAATATGGGCCATAGGTGTAACCCTCGGTCATTTCTTTTTTACCATCGACTGTTAGAGTTTTAAACGCCATTCTACCGTCTCGGCGAATATGGCTACGGTATTTACCTTTGTCTTCGATAACAGTTGTTTCGGCTAACTTGTTACGTAAATTCAATAATGGCTTCATCCATTCTTCGCCATTTTGTACTAAGCTTTCCATCGCTCTGTCTTTAGTCACTACGGTACAGGTCCAGCAACCAAATCGTGAGTTTCCACAAGAAGGAGTGGTTTCGTCGATAACCATTGGGCACTCGCCTTGGCCAGACGAATCTTTATATAAATTCCAAAGTATTAGATTTTTACCGCCCCAAGGGTTTTCCCATTCGAGGTCGTATTTATCGAACCATTTGTTCTTAATACCGTAAGGGGTTTCTTCACTTTTTAGATGGCATAAACGTAATATTTTCCATACATCGTCAACATGCCAAGTATCAATTGGGGTATAGATAAACGCATTAGATAACGTGGTGTGCTTAGCTAAAACTGTGCCGTCAATTTTATGTTTTGCAATAACTTGTGCACGTGAAGCGCTTTCTTGAGAGCGTGAACCCAATACCACAATCACTTCGTCATATTGACTGACTTTATCAGTAATAAATGTACTCACAGGATCGATTTTCATCCGCTCTGTACACCATCTAAAACTCCTTGTGGGTGCTGGGTATCCTTTACCTAACAAATTGACCCAAAACGTTTCGGTCGTTTTAGGAACCACTTTGTGTGAAGTGATTGGAAGATCATCCCGTTTAGCGCCCCGCTCTATCGCCTCTAGTGAGTTGTTAACGTGATTTACCACTATAGGGGTTTCTACTAAGGTGTCTGACGCGACAACAAATACTGGCTTGTGACGCTCTTCAGGTTTCAAACCTAACAATGCTAAATATACCAATGCCATGGTAGCGGATGAATCTTTACCGCCACTATATCCAATCACCCAAGGTCGGCTGTCAGCTAAATAGACTCGCTGAGTATCAGCAATATATTCGCTTAGGTATCGCCCTGAAAATTCTTCGTTCTCAATAAAATCAACGTAATCTTCGTCAATGTCGTGCTTGTTTAGTAAAATCATGCAGTAAGTAATTCTTTTTCTTTAGTAAGCTCTTCGTCAGTTATGGGAAGAGCAATCTGTCGTTTAATTTCGATAGCGGTGAGGAAAATGTTGGATGTAGCCTTAGACAAGCGCCCATGTTGCATCGCACGGTTTGACCAGTCAGAGTTAGATTTAAGCCAACTTATACGTTTTAAGCCTTCAAACTTATCATGTTGTTCATTTTCATCTAATGAAGATATTTCTTTACCAACTATTGCGAGTGCTTGTAGTCCTATACCATGAGCCGTAATAAATTCTTGTCTAAACTCTGCTGCTGATAAGGTTTTGGCCTGTACTTGCTGCCACTCAACCATATGCTCATTGAGTCTGTTCCAAAAATCTACAGCTTGTTTTTGCTCTTTTTCATCAAAACCATCTTTAGGGCCTTTACCAAAAAGGGCGCGTGTCGCCTGCTTAATACCACTTAGGGTAAATAGCTTATTACTTCTAACCGAAATACTCGAGCGCTCAAATTCAGTAAAACCTACAAACGGTTTAGCATTCATTGATAAGTAGCGTGCTAACTCTGAAGCCTGATCTCTATGATCATAAAGCGTACCTAATGAAGAACTTGGTCTAACAGCATACTTGTTGAGATCCGCAAACATTTGCTGACTGCGTTGCAACCCTTCATCCACAAAAAATAAAACAGCAATATTATCTTGGCCTAATTCTGGGTTTTCTTTGATGGCTTCTTCAATCGCTGCTCTTCGATGTTGCCCGTCATTGATAAGCATTTGTGCATCCATCGGTACTCTTATTGTACCGAGGTTATTCATACTCTCTGCTTCGATAAATTCAACATCAGAACCAACAGAGGCGGTTAAAGCAGAAAATACGTAGTCTTTCGGCGAATCCAGAAGATAACGAGTCATCTCAGGAATACGACTTTTATTTAAAGTTCGTTGTGCACGTAGCTCGACAGGCACTTCTTCTTCATCGTACATAAAGATTTTAGGGATAATGCGTAAGGGGCATGTAGCGATATAAAATGGTTTACCCGCCTGAATGGCTCTAATTGCGGGAAACGAATAGCAGTAGTTGCTGTCGAACTTATCCATAGTGACTTATCATTATTACGTAAGAGTACGTAATAATATAACGTACTCTTATAATTCAGGCCAGTTTGATTTACTCAATACGTAATAATTATTAAGAAGCTTGCTTTGAATTAACATAAATAGTGAAGAGATTGCAAAGGCATTCTTGCTAACGACTCTACACTTTTGATTAAAATCTCGCCCTCGACTGATGGCTTTCCGTGAACTTGAACTGGTGGTAATTCTTATAATTAACCTGTACTACTTACAGTGAATTCTCGATAAAGTCCTTTTAATAATTTATATATCAATGACTTATATTGGGCATTAAGATTGCTAATACTTGTGATGTAATACTCATAAATTTATCGAGGGAAAGTAACAATGATCGATCTTACCTATTCGTCATATGCGGCGTTTTACTTATATTTAGTGATGCTACTAGTGCAGTGGGCGGTCGCGACGTTTAGTAAGGCAAAGCAACCAAATGCGATCCCAGGGAAGATAGATGAAAACTTATCTCACGATAGTTTTGTGTTCAGAGCGCATCGTACTTTCCAAAATACCCTAGAGAACAGTGCCCTGTTCGTTGGTACGGTACTTTTCGCGTTTCTTCTAAATATGCAAAGTCCAGTTTTTGCAATTTGTGTGTGGGTATATCTAGCCGCAAGAGTTGTGCATATGGTGTTGTACTACGTGATTTCGACGGAAAAGAACCCCAGCCCACGTACCTACTTCTTTTTGATTGGTCTATTGGCGAATGTGGTTATGTTAGTGATGTTGGGACTAAGGCTAATCTAGCGACAGCTTGTTATCGAGGCTCGTTAGGAAATTAAAAGGATAGGCGCGTTGATCTAATCGTTAGGTCAAATCCTCGTTATTCCTCTCTCTGTGCCGCGTAGCGTTTTTGAATTAGGCGGTTAATCACTTTAGTATTTAATTTATCTATACAAAAAACTTCTAAAATTGAAGTTTTTTGTAAGTTTAATAAGTGTACAAAAAGATGCCATTATAGGTGCGTATTGTATAGATGGGTGAGTCGTTTGATGAGTGTGTTCAAAAAGCTGAACAAGTTAACCATTCAAGCTATCAGTAATGGGCATTGCGGTATATTTACTGCGGTTGACCTAGCTATGATGCTTAATAGAGAAGATAACAAAGCTTTTCGTACTGTACTTGCAAAAAGCGTGAGCAACGATACCCTCAAACGCGTCTCAAAAAGTATATATGCTAACGCGCATTTGCCTCCCAATCCAAAGGGTGCGATATATAAGATTGCTAAACGTCTTAGGTGGAAGAGTTTCAATTACGTGAGCCTTGAATCTCAATTAAGCTATTTAGGTGTGATATCTCAAATTCCTATGTCGTATTTGAGCGTGATGACCACAGGTCGTAGCGGCACATTTACAACAGATTACGGCACAATTGAATTTACCCATACAAACAGGGAAATTAGCTCACTCGAAGATGGCGTATATTTTGATGATGAGATTGGTATGTTTCGGGCTAACGAAAAGCGGGCAATTGCCGACCTCAAACGTGTTGGAAGAAACGTGGATATGGTCGAGGAAGTAGACAATGTTGGATAAAATAGTTCAAAGTGCCTTACGCCGAAACGACAAGCTTTTAGGGTTGGATGATGTAGTCGAAAAAGAAATCCTGCACCATGACATTCTTCAGGTATTGCAGGCTGAAGGGATTTTACAACAATTGACTTTCATTGGTGGGACTTCTTTAAGGGTTTGCTACAACTCAAGTCACTTGTCTGAAGGTTTAGATTTTACTGCGGGCGTGAATTTCAATGCGAGTCGGTTCGACGGTATGGCAGAGCAATTACAACAGCATTTACATAGAAAATATGGACTAAACGTAGATGTTAGAGAGCCAAAGTTAACTACCACGGATACCACCACGTGGAAAATCACCATAGAAAAGTATGCGGGCAGACCCGACCTGCCATCGCAAAAAATGCATATCGATGTATGTGCTTTACCTTCATTTGACCGTCAGTTTCATTCTGCCATTGATCATTACGGGATCCAATCACCGATAGCAAGTTTACCTCTTCCTGTTCAAAGTTTGGATGAAATTCTAGCTGATAAAATGGTCGCATTTGCCTTTCGTCAGCGCCGAATAAAACCAAGAGATGTATGGGATATCATGTGGTTAAAGCAACGGGGTATTGTGCAAGATCCCGCGCTTATTCGTCGAAAACTGGAAGTGAGAGAAAAGTCAATTCAGTCATATACCCAAAACACCGAGCAGCATTGTCAGCTTGTAATGGCAGATAAAGGCACCGAGTTGGATTTCAAACGGGAGATGAGCCGATTTTTGCCACAAGATATTCGTACCAACACCCTCAATAATCCGAATTTCTGGGGAGCTGTGGGACGAGAGATAGTGAATGATGTTACGCACATCAACGATATATTAAAGGGCAAAGAATCCCCAAAATCAGCCAAGTTTAAAATGTAGCGTTCTTTATTGGGACTGGTATAAAACCTATCACGAAAGCTTCCGACTTCTATCAAATCGAGAAATCGACTTTATCTGCGTAGGTAGCCCAATGGGCTAGTTTTTTTGTCGTGACATCCTCAACAATAATTCGGTTAGGCACTACTCGTTCACTTAATGATCACTTCATGTTTTACGCTGATTTTCTCTCATACTTTTGACTTTTAAATTCCAGCCATTGGTTGTGGTACTATGAGAATCCAAAATCAGAACAAGCTGTAGCGCTTTTGCGTTTTTAATAGCAGCGCATGAAATAAGGTAATTATATTGAACCCTATCGCCTCATCTAGTCATCTGAATAAAATCGTATTTGTTGGCGCATCCAGCGTTATAGTTGCACTACTCCTTTTTGCTTTGGGCTCGCCTGAGTTTGCGGACCAAACCTTTTCTAAAGTTCAAACGGCGATCGTTGATAACGGCAGTTGGTTTTACGTACTTACCGTTGCCGCAATTTTAATTTTCGTTATGTATTTAGCTATCTCTCGGCATAGCCAAATTAAACTTGGGCAGGACCACGCAGAGCCTGATTATTCGTTTATATCTTGGCTTTCCATGTTGTTCGCGGCGGGAATGGGAATCGGCTTGATGTTCTTTGGCGTGGCCGAGCCGTTAATGCATTTTTTGGCTCCGCCTACCGCAACGCCTGCAACAATAGAAGCTGCGCGCGAAGCGATGAAAATGACGTTCTTCCATTGGGGGCTGCATGCTTGGGCGATATATGCAGTGGTCGCATTAATTCTGGCTTATTTCAGTTACCGGCACAATTTACCGCTCACGTTGCGTTCGGCGTTGTACCCCATTATCGGGGATAAAATTTATGGCTGGCGCGGTAACTTAGTCGATATTTTCGCGGTAATCAGTACTATTTTCGGGGTCGCTACATCTCTTGGCATTGGTGTTACGCAAATTAGTTCGGGCCTTAACTATTTATTTGATTTTCCTATTTCTGCTCCTTATCAATTGCTGTTAATTCTGGCTATTACTGGCTTGGCGATTATTTCAGTGGTTAGCGGCTTGGATAAGGGGATCCGCATTTTATCTGAATTCAATATGTTGCTGGCCGTTGGGTTGTTGCTATTCATCTTGTTTGTAGGCCCTACGGTATTTCTATTGCAAGCTATGCTGCAAAACACGGGCGCGTATCTGTCAGATATTGTGCGTAACACGTTTAACCTTTTCGCGTATGACAAGAAAGACTGGCTAGGTGGTTGGACTATCTTTTACTGGGGCTGGTGGCTAGCTTGGGCACCTTTCGTTGGTGTGTTTATAGCGCGTATATCAAAAGGCCGCACGATACGTGAATTTATTATTGGCGTGATCTTAATTCCGTCTATGTTTACGTTGGCATGGATGACAATTTTCGGTAATAGCGCCATCGAATTGGTGTTAAATCAAGGCAGTACAGAGCTGGGTAAATTGGCCACTGACAACACGCCTGTAGCGCTGTTTTTATTTTTAGAGAACTTCCCTTGGTCGAATGTGATATCCGGAGTGGCGGTGCTGATGATAGTGGTATTCTTCGTTACCTCATGTGATTCAGGGGCCATGGTAGTGGATATGTTGTGCTCGAACGGTAGGAATGACACGCCTGTATGGCAGCGTATTTACTGGGCTGGTGGGGTAGGTTTAGTGGCTGGCATATTACTTATGGCCGGCGGGTTAAGTGCCTTGCAAACGATGACAATCGCCAGCGCGCTTCCATTTGCCGTCGTGCTTATTATTGCTATGTATGGTTTGGTTAAAGCGCTGCGAGTTGAAGAATACAAGCGCGAGAGTATGACACTGCACGCACCCTCTGTTCAGCACGCAACAAATACAGATAGCTGGAAGGAACGCTTGCAGGTTATTGTGGATTTTCCGAATAAAGTGGCGGTTGAGCGATTTGTAGAGCACCGCGTAAAGCAAGCATTTACAGCTGTTGCCGAAGAGTTAAATGAAAATCAGATAGACGCTGATATTACCCAAACCGACGAAGCGGTTATTTTAACGGTTAAGCACGGCGAAGACGCTGAATTTATCTATGCGGTCTACCCAACCATTCATCTTCTGCCTGAGTATAGCCAATCAGCAGAACAGGTTGCAGCCGACTCAAACGACGAGCACACGTATTATCGAGCCGATGTTCATTTGAGCGAAGGTGGGCAAAACTATGACATTATGGGTTGGTCAAAGGTCGCTGTTATCAACGATATTATTGATCAGTATCATCGTCACTTACATTTCCTGCATATAGCCGGGTAGTCTGCAGACTTGAGCTTTTCACTATGGCAAAGCTCAGTCCTTTAAGGGCTGATACCTGTAAACGCTTAGGTATTGTGCAATTAATAATTGGGAAACCGGCGATATGTTAGCCGGTTTTTTTATATCTAAATTTATACCTAGCAAGCATGCTTTAGGCGACTGTGAATTTCGTGCATTAGCTGAAATTTTGCATGCGGTAGATACTGCGACCCCCATGATAGAGGTCAGTTTAAATAGCATTACCGTTCAAATAGCATGACACCCATGCTTTGAGAGCAGAAGTGTTGATGCCATCCATAGTGTTATCGTGACAGTCATAGTAATACCATTCCACGTTATTAAGTGATGACTCAGTGAGAGTTTAAAAGGGCTTAAACAAGGCGGATGACTGACAGCTCTTTATTAAAAGAAAGCTAGTTCTCTTTCGAAGTCATGCTGGTATAAGAGCGCTCCTAGTGATTTGAGTTTGAAGGCGCAGAACAGCAAACATTTAGCCTCATTTATGTAAACGATGATAACGAACTAGAACCTCATCAGTATTCCAGTTATCAGCTAAAGATTTATCAACACAAAGCACGATATGAGTCTACTTCAGGCATCCTGCCTTACGCCCTTCGGGCCAGCTAAAGCGGTTGTAAAGCGGCTGTAAAGAGCGCCGGCATTTTTACCAATTATCCATGACTGCATACGCGACAATACCTAGCCGCGCTATTGATCGCGAACACAGTAGCTAAAAATAATAAACGCTCCTCTACCAACTCGCGACGATGCTCATAACTGTGGTCTCAATAATTGTCTGTACCGCATAGAAATGACCGGTGTACGCAGCGTGAAACGCAGAGGTAATTATCATGGGTGTCCTGATAAGAGAATTATCATGGGTGTCCCGATAAGGGAATTATCATGGGTGTCCCGATAAGGGAATTATCATGGGTGTCCCGATAAGGGAATTATCATGGGTGTCCCGA
>OJDZ01000424.1_pt1 | contig 25756 bp, 17 predicted proteins | sample 1592981 | NCBI WGS metagenome assembly OJDZ01 (sample SAMN05416851, study PRJEB24817) | seawater metagenome | isolation source: Sea water | place: Canada:Atlantic | collected 2013-07
ATGTAGTCTCGATCACTTGCAGCTTCAACACGTTTAACGGCTTCGCCACCTAAAGCACGGTAAACCAATCCTATAGCATGGCTTACTTGTGAAAACTGCACCGCGGCATCTGCAAATTCAGTGCTAGCTTTACGCGTTATATATTTGTGCCAAAGACCGCCAACCCACTCTTCCATTTTGCCCTTCCTAAAAGGATTACTGCATCACTTACTTAATGTCTTTGTATACTAGCAAAAGGTTTACACGTACGTTGTGATGTATGTCAATTTTCTTAGCAATGAAAAGTACTTAAATTGCTAATAAAGCATTGCCTATAACTAAATAAAAACAGCTAAGTAAGCTATTTTTCATCCGTTTTTTCTTGCTCAGTTTCTGGCTCTATTTTATCTTTTGGCACGGTAAGATCGGGTAAATTGGCACTACCAATGCTTTGTAGCACTAATCCCATCATAAAGCAGAAAAATGAAATTGAGCCATAAAATGCTTTCATCACTTTATCTTCACTGTCCGTTAAGGTCAGTAGGTAGCCCGCACAAATAAGCGCAATAATAATGCTTATTACGCCAATAACCTTAGCAAAACGCTGTAATATATGTTTTTGCTTACGTTGGGTTAATTTACCTTCACTCAAGCGTTTCTCCTCAACTGCTTCTTCAGTTGTGATTAAAAAAATAAAGTCGTGATATCACTACCACGACTTTATGTCACTAAGCTAAGTTATGTTCAATGACTTGAATATAAGCGCTCAGCTCAGGGTTAAGCTACTTGTTTTTCTTTAACGAAAAAGCTCGCAATATAAGCAATAAGACCTAGCAAGAATACGACACCAGCAATTTCACGTAACCAGTAGAATATCGCTAATTTGTCTTGTGTTGCCATAAAGCTTAAGGCTTCACCACTTTCAGGTAAACGTTGTAACCATACTTGCAATACGCCAGCACCGGTTAAGAATAAAGTAATAAATACCATCCCAACCGTCATTAACCAAAAGCCCCACATTTCAGTAACTTGTGCTCTGTTACAGTTAGCTTCACCGACACCACGCAACTTAGGCATAGCATATGACATTATTGTCATAACGATCATTGCATAAGCGCCGTAAAAGGCCATATGACCATGAGCCGCAGTAATTTGTGTGCCATGAGTAAAGTAGTTCACAGGAGCTAATGTATGTAAGAATCCCCATACGCCAGCGCCTAAAAATGCCATAACTGAAGTACCCAATGCCCATAACGTTGCCGCTTTATTCGGGTGTTCGCGACGACGACGGTTAACCATATTAAAGGCATATAACACCATCGCGAAGAAAGGTAACGGCTCTATGGCTGAGAAAATTGAACCAACCCACTGCCAATATGCCGGCGTCATTAACCAGTAAAAGTGATGACCTGTGCCTAAGATACCTGAGATTAATGCCATGGCAATAATCACATATAACCATTTTTCGATCACTTCTCGGTCAACGCCAGTCACTTTGATTAATACAAAGGCTAAAATAGCGCCCATGATTAATTCCCATACACCTTCAACCCATAAATGCACGACAAACCACCAGAAGTATTTATCTAATGCTAAGTTAGTTGGGTTATAAAATGCGAATAAAAAGAATACCGCTAAACCAATTAAACCTGTCATCAATACCATATTGATAGCAGTTTTACGGCCTTTCAAAATAGTCATACCCAAGTTATACAAAAAGCCTAAAGCCACAACAACAATACCAATTTTAGTAATGGTTGGTTGTTCAAGAAACTCGCGTCCCATGGTTGGCCATAAATCATTACCGGTGATATGCGCTAAAGTAGCGTAAGGTACAAACAAGTAACCTAAGATAGTTAATACACCTGCTGCAGCAAAAATCCAAAATAGCGCAATCGCCAATTTCGGGCTGTGCAGCTCAGTTTCAGCCTCTTCGGGCACTAAGTAATAAGCTGCCCCCATAAAGCCAAATAGTAACCAAACAATAAGTAAGTTGGTGTGAACCATACGAGCTACATTGAATGGAATTAAGCCACCGACGATATCGCCGACAACATATTGTAAACCCATCAGTAAACCAAATAATATTTGGCCGACAAACAAGATCATAGCAAAAATAAAATAAGGCTTTGCAACGGCTTGTGATTGATATTTAAGAGTATTCACGCCATTATCCTTCTATGTTTGGTGGCCAATTGTTGTCATCCATTTCTGAAGTCCATTTAAGGAATTCAGCTAGATCATCAATTTCTTGATCATTTAGGTTGAACTGCGGCATTTGGCGACGACCTGGAATATTTAATGGTTGAGCTTTCATCCAACCGTTGAAGAATGCTTTAAAACCAGCTTCCCCACCACGGCGGTCATAAACATTAGCAAGTTCAGGCGCAAAATAAGCCCCTTCACCAATTAATGTATGACAACCGATACAGTTGTTGTCTTCCCATAGCGCTTTTCCACGCACTACAGACTCAGTGATATTTTCGCGATGATCCCGTTTGGGCATCTCTTTGGTTGTGTGGAAAGTCAAAGCAAGAAATATTAGAAAGAAGAATACACTTCCGCCGTAATAAATATTTCGAGCCATGCCTTTTGTAAAACGCTCTGACATGGTATTTCCCTTATTAAAATAATGTAATAAAGCAAATTCATCATAAGGTAATCTCTAGGTGCTCTCTTTGATGAAAATCAAGTTTTTAGAGATGTGTAACAAATAAAGTCGAAATAGTTTGAATTAAAGTAAAAAAGCGTAATATTTTTTCTGATAATCCGCTTAACTTCATCACAACAGCCAACTAAACCCTTAATTTTTTTAGGGTTTTAAGGTGTAACAACATCATATAGAAAATAACAATATAACGAAATAGCACAAAGTTCATACGAAAAAAGTCGTGAAAAAATGATATTTTTTCACTGTGTTTCATTGATGTTAATTGAAGATAAATTTAGCGTTTTATTACGCCAAAAATAAGATTTTCAGAGATAAATAAGCGTGATGATAAAAGGTACAACAACAACGTAAGCCAGCATGATGTTGCGCCACAAACGAGGTGCATGCTTTAACTCCATAAACACATCAATAATTTGCTGCCCTTTCATGGCAATAATCAGCATGATCATAGCAATGAACCCTAAAGCACTAAACGGCGAAGATTGAAAATATTGTCCGATGGCCACTGAAGCAAGCGTTAATAAAATTAGCCAGCCCCAACTTAATGCAAAACGCTGCCAAGCTTTTATCATTGCAACAATCCTTAAATAACGTAAATAAGTGGAAAAAGAATAATCCATAACAAATCAACCATATGCCAATAACAAGCGCCTGATTCAAAGCCAGAAAACTCATTCTCTGATCTGGGGTCGTTATATTTACCTTGATAAGCATTTTTAGCCATGTAAGCCAATATCACCATGCCCAATAAAATATGCATAAAGTGGAATGCGGTAATTAAAAAGTACAACGTAAAAAAGGTATTAGTTTCTATATCAATACCTTGAGCGAACAAGGCTTGATATTCCCAAAGCTTTAATACGATATAAACGCTGGCAAACATTAACGCTAACCCCAACCGAATAACCGCTTGTTGGTTATTGCCTGCTCGCATGGCATGCAAAGATATTGCGACAAAGTAACTACTGGTGATCAGGGCAATGGTATTAATAAGGCCGGCAACTTTATGCAGCTGCGCTTTACCTTCGGCAAACATCACTAAATTTAGGTTTTCAGCAATGGCAAAGCCAATAAAAAATATCGCAAATACCGTTAACTCAGCCAAAATAAAAAACCACATCGCTAGGTCGCCAGGTAACCTTTTCAGTTCATGCGTGTTGCATGCCGGCGCATTGGCGATGAGAGCATCAGTTGAGGACAGTGAATTATTCGCCATCAAAATAAATTTTAACCACTTCCATAATTGAATTTACCGTTTGTATATCATCTGACAAAGGCTCGGCTAAACAGCAACGACATACTTCAATAGGGTTCATACCCGAAGACATCATTTTGGCGGCATAAATAAGTAAACGTGTTGAGGCAACTTCTTCTAAATCATTATCTTCTAATCGACGCAATGCTTGTGCTAATTCCACCAATTTACTGGCAATATTTGGCGCGACACCGGTTTCTTTAATAATAATGTCTTGCTCAACTTGGCTTTCAGGGTAGCCAAACCGTAAAGCAACAAAGCGTTGTCGGGTACTAGGTTTCATACCCTTAAAAAGATTTTGGTAACCCGGATTATAAGAAACCACCAACATAAATCCTGGTGCTGCTGCAATTAATTCACCAGTTCTTTCCAGCGGTAAAATACGACGATCATCGGCAAGAGGATGTAAAACCACGGTAGTATCTTTTCGCGCCTCAACCACTTCATCTAAATAGCATATTCCACCTTCACGCACTGCTTTGGTCAGTGGTCCATCTTGCCAATAAGTCCCGTCTGGCCCAACTAGATGTCGCCCAACTAAATCGGCAGCCGTTAAATCGTCATGACAAGCAACTGTATATAATGGCTTATTTAGCTTTTCGGCCATGTGGGCAACAAAACGTGTTTTACCACAGCCCGTGGGTCCCTTTATCAATACAGGTAACTGATGGCTATAGGCATATTCGAATAACGCCACTTCATTGTCTTGTTCTTGGTAGTAAAGTGGTGCCGGTGAGCGCTCGGTATTATCAGCAGCAATAGCAACTGACGCATTTAAATTAATAGTAGCCATAATATCCTATTCGTACTTTTCTCTGGAGGTAACGAGGTAATGTTCGCTAAAATACGCGCAAAAATAAGCTAGGGCAATTGATGAATGGGGAATTACCAAGAAGAATGAAGGCTACTTGATACCGATCAAGTGATGGATGATATTTCCTCACCTTGTGCGAAAAATCACATTATTGGCACGAGCATTCTCCCAAAGCTGTCACATGAATTAATGTATCAATACTAGGTGGTTAAGAGTGCAATACTTAAGAGATGAACTGAAATGGTAAACGATTAATCAGACCTAACCTTGGATTGTGCCAAGACAAAAATCAATCACTAAACCGTAAAGTCAACTATATTGGCTTCTTATGTTCAGTATATAAATGCTCGGCATGCCACACTCACAATCTGCAGAACGTTACATAAAAGGATTTACGTATTATTGTCATGCATTGAAATAGTCGTTACTGATTTTACCGAGTGCTGAAAATACTTATCTTTCACTGCGAGGTAAGTCGGATCAGTAAAAAACTTATCCATTATTTCTTTGCTTGGAAAATCTATCGTAAACACACGATTAATGACTTCCTCTGTTTTTGATTTTAAGACCTTATTCACTGTAAAATCATAACCAAAGCTGCCACCAAAGGTATGCAGTATTGGCATCATATGCTCACGATATTGTTGATAAACCTCATCGTTAATAACCTCTAAACCCATGATTCTTTCAAAAGACATATATACTCCTATTTATGAAAAATATAACCGCCTACTACACGACGGTACGAGTGCACTAAAAATAACATCGCTACATCGAGTTTTTTAAATTTGTTAGCCATAACTCTATAAAAATATCACCAGTCGCTACTGACCAACAAAAACGACCTCTTCGCCATGCTCTAACCAAAGTGGATGTTTCGCCATGACCTTAGTAAACATTGGGCTTTGCAAATAGTTATTTAGCCAGCGTTGTAGATTTGGATACGGTGATTGTAAATACCATTGACGCTCTATGCGGGCAAATTGACGAATAAAAGGTAACAAGGCAATGTCGGCTAAACTTTCTTTTGCTGAGAATAAAAACTCATGCTCAGTTAAACGCGTTTCTAATTGTTGAATATATACTTCACAAGCGACTCGACAATCGTTAAGGTTTTTTTCATGATAACGTTTGGCACATTTATAAGCCTCTAAACGTGTTTTAAATTCAATATCAAAGTCAGTGATCAGTTGTAGCATTTGTGTCAACATTTTCGGTTCAGCGCTGTGCAGCAGATCGCTCGGGTCGGCGTTATGTAGAGCCCATAGCATAATATCTAAACTTTCATCTATCACCTTAGTGCTAGCCTCTTCCCCTATACCACCGCTAAAAGCGCTTGTTTGTGCTAAGACTAAAATAGGTACCGTTGCTTTTGCTGAAGCTAATATCATCTCGGCGGGTTTATCGGTTAATACCACATCACGCAATGCCACAGGCTGCTTTGATTTGAAGATAGCCAACCGCGCTCGCATGGCATAAGGACAGTTTCTTAATGAGTAAAGGATAGGTAATGCCATGATTTCTTTCTTTTTGATGTTATACGGTCACTAAAGTGCAACTTTAACGGTATTCATTCGGGAAATATACGGGTAAAATCCCTGCTCTGAAATTTAGCGAACAAAAAGTTGTACAAATGGATCATAAAATTGAATTATTAGCCCCCGGTGGTGATGTCGACGCAATTAAAGCCGCAATTATTGCCGGTGCAGACGCAGTGTACTGTGGTTTAGATACGCTAAATGCCAGAAATCGCGCTGCTAATATCTCTTTTGAACAACTTATTGGTATTATTCGCTTGGCACATCAATACGATTGCCAAATATTTTTAACGCTAAATGTTATTATTTTAGAGCGTGAATTTAAGTCAATCGCTAAGTTATTAAGTAAACTGGTTAACACCACGTTAGACGGCGTTATTGTGCAAGATATCGGCATGTTTAACATTATTACTAAACATTTTCCAACCTTAGATATTCATGCTTCAACCCAATTAACCACACATAATGTTGGTCAAATCCCCTTTTTGAAAAAATTAGGCGCTTCTCGGGTTAATTTATCTCGTGAATTAAATTTACGTGAAATTACCGCGATAAATAAGGTTTGTCTTGAGCACGACGTACTAACTGAAGTTTTTGTTCACGGTTCACTTTGTGTTGCCTTTTCTGGTTTGTGCTATTCAACTTCAGCCAGTGTTGGTAATTCAGGTAACCGCGGCCGTTGCAGCCAAGCCTGTCGTGAAGAGTATGAAACTACGCCCTCTGGTCATAACTTCCCGCTCAACATTAAAGACAATTCAGCCTTTTTTGATTTACCGGCCTTAATCGAAGCCGGCGTGCATTCATTTAAAATTGAAGGTCGTATTAAAGGCGCAAACTATGTTCATACCGTAGTTGATAGCTTCCGTAAACAAATTGATGGTTTCCTCAATACCGGCGAATTAACCCAAGATGGTGAGCGCTTATATAAAGTATTTAATCGTGATTTCTCAAACGCTTTTTTACGTGGTGATTTAAACCAGTCAATGTTTATTGATAACCCACGTGATAATTCAAAAGTGCATGCGGTGAGTAAATTTAAAGCCGACGATAGCCAAGCGATTTCAGTGGTACAAATTCAAGACGTAGAGCAAAGTCTGCAAACAGATAAAAATATCATTGAAGCAGAAGTGGTTGAAAAAATTAAACACTTAAGCATTGAAAAAGTACCGCTAACCTTAATTTTTTCTGGCCAACTTGGTCAGCCATTAACGGTAACCGTGACTAAAAACCTAAGCACCACTGGTTTTTCTGTTGAGCAAAACACCTTTACTGTGCAGTCAACCAGCTTAATGCGAACAAGTGATAATGCCAGTATAGATCGGGCGACCATCGAAAAACGTTTTAAAAGCTTTAATAATGCCGAGTTTTTACTTAACGAGTTAAATTGTGACAAGGTAAACGCCGGTTTAAGTATTCCATTTAAAGAGCTAACGGCGCTTAAAAATGAAATTGCTAACAAACTCAATAATTCAGTAACCGTATTACCCGAAGTGACCTTACCACCATTAGTTAATCACCCTAAAGCTAACAGCGATACTAAATTATCCCTGTTAATTTGTGATGAAGCTGATGTTGAATTGGCTAATATTACTGATGCCGATATTTACTTTAAACTGCCTGACGCTTACAAACGTGAGTGTACTAAATATGTTGGTTTTTTACAGGCTAACCCGCGTTTAATTCCGTGGTTTCCAGCTGTACTTATCGGTAAAGATTACGACGTAGCGGTTAATATTTTAGAACAAGTAAAACCAGCGCTAATTGTCACTAACAATACCGGTATAGCTTATCGTGCTAATGAACTTGGCATTAAATGGATTGCTGGACCATTTTTAAACACCACCAATTCATATGCTTTAATGGCAATGAAGGAAGGCTTTGATTGTAGTGGCGCCTTTATTTCTAACGAGATAAATGCCATGCAGATGAAGAATATTGCTCGTCCGGAAAACTTTAAATTGTTTTACAGCATTTACCACCCTATTTTGTTGATGACGAGCCGCCAGTGTTTCTTCCAGCAAAGTGTCGGTTGTGAAAAACCGCGTATCGACAATGGCTGTATGCTTTCATGTGATAAATCGACCAGCATCACTAACCTTAAAGGTGTGTCGTTTAATATCGATAAACAAAAAGCCGGTTACCCAAGTATTTATAACCAAGATCAGTTTCTAAATATGGAAATTATTGCAGACTTATCACACTTATTTGATGGCTTTATGATTGATTTAACCAACATAGGCGCCGGTGATAATGCCTCACCAGATAAAGCCTTATTGATCAGTCAGTTTGAAGAGCTACTATCTAATCAAGTGATGTCTAACCAATCACTAAATAAGCAATTGGCAGCAAAACAACAACTGAATGAGTTAGTGCCAGCGTCGACTAATATTCAATACCATAATGGTTTGTAACTAAAACCATAACATTAAAAAAGCGCTGATATTTTTGATATCAACGCTTTTTATTATTGCAAAAAATATAGCATCTAACGCTGCTAGCGAATTAAGGTACTTGTTGACCATTCCTCGCTTCAAGTAATCGATACCAATCTTCACGCGAGTAATCTAAGGTTAATGCTTGCTTAGCAGCAACAATACGCTCAGGTGTTGTTGAACCTATGATCGGGAGAATGTTAGCCGGATGCTTTAATAGCCAAGCGAGCATAACTTGCCATGGCGAACAAGCATGTTTTTCACTTTGCTGAGCTAATTCAGCGCCAATACGTTGTTCGTCTTCAGCATTAAAGGTATTGCCCCAGGCCGGATAAGCAACACCGCCTAACGGACACCACGCAATAGGTGTAATGCCGTGCTGCTGACATTGATCTAACGTGCCATCCATTAAGGTGTCAATATTGTGAATGTTAATTTCAACTTGGTTCACCAGTAAGGGCATGGATAACTTTGACTTTAACAATTCAACTTGTGAGGGCTTAAAATTACTCACGCCAAAGTGCTTAACCTTGCCACTCGCTTTTAACAAAGCAAAGGTGTCGGCCACTTCTTCAACATCAAATAAATAGTCTGGACGATGCAATAAAAACATATCAAGATAATCAGTATTTAAACGTAATAATGAGCCTTCAACACTTTTCATCAAATAGCGCTGACTAAAATCATAACGGGTCGGTGCATAGCTATCATGGCTATTACTTCGCGGTCGAATACCGGCTTTAGAGGTTAAAATCATCTGTTCACGCAGATGTGGGGTTTCGGCTAAAAGCTCACCAAAAAGACTTTCACACGCCCCGCCGCCATAAATGTCAGCATGGTCAAAATGATTATAGCCATTATCCAGCGCAGTCATTATTGCGCGCTTGCCTTTATTTCGATCACTTTCACTGTTATCGCCAGCAATACGCATGCAACCATAAATGAAGCGCGATGACTTTATATCTGACTTGCCGATTGAGAGTTGTTTCATTTTAGTTCCTATAAGAACTGACATTCATTTCTGCTAATGAATGTCAGTTTACCTATGTAAAAAAGATAACTGTAAAACACAATAATTGTATAATAAAAAACCAATTACAAGCGACAGAAATTGATTAAATAATCATCATGACTTGGTAACTTAGACAAAGGTTCGTGCTTAATATTTTTAATTTTTTCTAACATCAATTTTACTTGCTCAAGCGGCATTTCATTTGCCATCGGATGAAAGTCTTCTGGCTCTATGCCCTGGCCCAACATCACTTGTAACCATGAACCTTCATTAAATAAGTCATTTTGTTCGCGAAATATTTTGCCACTTTCTTTAAACAGTCTAATTTTCTCGGCTAACGACTCGGGTATATCCATATCACGTAGGTCACGCCAAAACTGACTGTCGTTTCTTTGGTTAACATGATAATGCAAGATGATGAAATCTCGAATTTGTTCAAACTCTACTTTCGACTGTCGGTTGTATTCATTCACTTGTGCTTCACTGATACCATTTTGCGGGAACATATGAATAAGGCGCACTATTGCTGACTGAATTAAATGGATGCTGGTAGATTCTAATGGTTCTAAAAAACCACTCGATAAGCCTATAGCAATGACGTTCTTATGCCATTGTTTACGTCTTCGCCCCGTAGTAAATTTTATTACTTTAGGCTCAGCTAAAGGCTCTGATTCTATATTGGCTAATAGCAAGGCTTTAGCTTGTTGGTCAGTATAATGCTTACTGCTATAAACCAAACCATTACCATTACGATGTTGCAAGGGTATGCGCCATTGCCAACCACCAGCATGGGCAATTGATCGTGTGTACGGCACTGTTTCGTCAAACCTTTTTGACGGCACAGCAACGGCTCTATCGCACGGTAACCAGTGATCCCAATTTTCATAACCGGTGTTAAGTGTTTGCTGTATTAATACGCCGCGAAAGCCAGAACAGTCAATAAACAAATCTCCGGATATTTCATCGCCACTTTTCAGTACCAAAGCGTTAACATGACCAGATTTTTGGCATTGTTTAACATTTTCGACCATACCTTGAGTACGTTTAACACCAATTTTTTCACTAAACTTTCTCAAAAATTGTGCATATAAACCGGCATCAAAGTGAAAGGCATAAGGAATATCAATAATCGGATCTTTGGATTTTATTTGCGCAAATTTACCTTGGGTTGCACATAAGTAATTTAGATCGTAATCCCACAAATTATCTTTTAAACCGGCATCTTGTGCTCGCTTTAAATAATGGTGAAATTGACAAAATGGTGCGCTTTTTCCGGCAGCGCCAAAGGTATGAAAATAGCTTTCTTCGCTGTTTTTCCAGTATTCAAATTTAATACCTAGCTTGATAGTCGCTTTAGTTTCTCGTAGAAACTCTGCTTCGTTAATGCCGAGCACACTATTGAATAAACGAATAGGTGGAATGGTGGCTTCACCCACGCCAACACTGGCAATTTCATCAGATTCAATTAACTCTACATCAACGCTATTACCCATTAATTTTTTAATAAGTGATGCTGACATCCAACCCGCGGTACCGCCACCTAAAACAACAACTTTTTTTATTTTATCGGCCATGTCTAATACTCTTAATCATTAACATTACATAAATTCGAGATAAAGTTTTACCTAGATATAAAATAATAAAACCTGCTAGAAGCCTAGCAGGTTTTAATTTAACTAACGTTTATCTATTTAACCACTATAACTAAAACTTATAATTAAGCCCTAAAGAGTAGTTAGCACCAAACGATTGATAAGACGTAATCTGACGTGAATCATCGGCCTCTGCTTGCAAAGTATCTTCATCGGTTAAGTTTTGCGCTTGCAAGGTAATACGAAGCCCTTCAAGTGAAGCAATACCTGACTCTTTAAAGTCATAACTGATTTGTGCATCCCAAATTTCAGCGCCTAAATCTTCAGTTTCAGCAAGTGCTAAACTTTGACCACGAGTTTCAGTTAAGAATTCATCACGCTTAGTACCTGAAATTCGGAACTCAAAACCTTTAAATTCATAATAGGCGGTTAATGAATAACTTTCTTCAGAAAGGCCAGGAATTCGGCTACCATCATCCAGTCCGCCGTCGATAAATGTTGCACTAACAGCAAGTCCAAAACCATCTAAGCTTTCATGTACTAAGCGAAATGGCACACTGGCTTGAAATTCGTAACCGCGTACAAAACCTTGTAAACCGTCTTCAGTAGAATCAACAAAACCTAAAAAGCTTGCAGGCGCCTGACCAGCAGATCCCTGATGATATTCAGGAATGTAAACATCAGAAAAATCAGTTAACGCCTGACCACTTCTATGCCAATTTTTTAAATCTTTATAAAAGAACGTAGCCGCAAAATAACCGTCATCTGTAAAGTAATTCTCATAAGATAAATCAAACTGGTTGGCCTCTAAGGGCTTTAATGTCGGATTACCTGAGCTACCTGACCATGGACTATTTTGAGTGTCACTACTGTTAATATTATTATCATTAAATGAGAAAGTCGCTCTATTGTTAGGGCGCATATCATCCATACGTGGACGACTAAGCACTTTGCCCATAGCAGTTCGAATAAACTGGTTTTCTGCTATTTCAAAACTTAAGTTTAAGGTTGGCAAGATATCAGAGTACGAATCACCGCCACTTACTAGTGTTGCATCAACAAGGCCTGTCGCATTATCAACCACTGAATAGCCAGTTGATTTTTGATCTATGCTAACCACTTGCAAGCCAAGATTACCGCTCATCAGCACATCACCAAACTCGGCTTCTAAGTTCACTTTGACATAAGCCGATAATTGCTCTTCTTCAACCGTGTAGGTATCACCTAAACGATCGGTTTGTACTAATGATGCTGCTGTTGCTTTGTAATAACCATCTTTATAAAGACTAAGACTGTCGTAGGCAAGCACGCCATTGATGCCAATAAAATCTAAATTAGCAACACCTAAAACATTAGGAATAGGGCCATCATTTGGATATTCTGGCGCAGTTAAGTAATCACCTTCATTAATTTTCTCTTTTTTACGGTCGGAATAAAGCACACCTGCTTCGATACCTGAAATGATACCGTATTCTAATAAGCCGTTAACTTGTAAACGCACACTGTCTAAATCTTCTTCAAATTCCGGACGATTAATAAAACCATCTTGTGCGTCACTACCAATAATTGGCGCGCCCCACGCTTGCGGACCCGCTAAACGCATCAGGCTTTCATCAGTATAATCAACACCAGGTAATGTTGGATGATCGCTGTACATAACACCTGTTGAGGTCATCTGCCATGAACGTGCAGCTGCAGGACGTCCATCGATGCCTGCGCGACCAACACCAGAGTAACTTTCAACATCAATAATTGACTTTTCCACCGAGCCGGTTGATAGATCTAACTCAACCGTCCAACTATCATTGAGCACATATTCAACATTTAAACCAAAGGTGGTGAGTTTTGAGTCTTGACTGCGGGCATCGTTACGGACAACAGAATGAAAACCATCCCAGTATCCTGAAGTCACTAAACCGTCTTCAATAGTCGATTCAGTATAATTTGTCCCACCCCAAACAGGGCCGCCCTCTTCTAAACCACGGCGAACATCATTTTCACTGAAATCGATATATAAAGCGTCAAATTGAAATTTCAAATCATCTGATGGCGCATATTCAATAATCGCAGCAATTGAATCTCGCTCTAATAAGGCAGAGCGTACAAATGAGTCATGGCCACCTAAAATTTTATTACCGTCTGGAGTATCAGCATAACCCCAACCTCTAAAATTCTCTTCTTGACGCGGTGTTTCTAGTGATGACAAGACTAATGCTAAGCCTAAGGTATCATCGAGGAACTTATCAACATAGTTAAATGAAAAACGATGACCCTCATTGTCATAATCGGGGTTAGCGGAATCTTTTTTGTTTTGTTCAAAATTAACATTGAACGCCATAACTGAGTCAGAATTTAACGGACTCACCGTTTGTAAATCAACCGTACCACCAATGCCCTGTGACACTAAACCGGCTTCGGGCGTTTTATACACCACAACATTAGAAACAATCTCTGTTGGGTATAAATCATATTCTACGCCACGGTTGTCACCCATACCGAGTAACTCACGACCGTTTAAAGAAGTACCCACATAGTTTTCGTTAAAACCACGGACCGATAAACCACTGGTACGGCCGTTTCTTCGCTCGCCGGTTACTCCTGGCAGGCGCGCTAACGATTCAGCAATACTAGTATCGGGTAATTTACCAATATCTTCCGCCGACAATACTTCAACGATAGAATTCGAGCTCATTTTAATCGCTTGAGCTCTTTGTAAACTGCCTCGTATACCGGTAACGGTTATGATTTCAACTTCTTTTTCTTTTGCTTGTGCATCTGCCACTTCTTCAGCAAGAGCAGGCAAACTTAGTGCCATAAAACCGCTTGATAGCAAAGCCAAAGTTACTCGGCTTGGTTTAAAACTTAACATTGGTGAACTCCCCTATACATCCCTGCTTTAATTATTATTCAGCGTTCCGCGCTGATGTAGCTAATTTGTATTTTCTGCCATTTTTGCAGACGATTCTAATATAAGGCGGACGCTTGGTGATGAATATAGCTTGCATACGTATTCATCATACGCTGCATAAGCCAAACACGAAAACACCATCTCCATCAAACAAGCATTATTTAACAGTGCAAATTACTGTTTTTATAAAAATGCTAAGTAATTATTTTTTTCATCAACAAAAAAGAACAAAAAATAAAAAATAAAAACCATAAAATTCAACAGTTAAAAAACATTACCAGTGACTTCTCTTACCTTAAGATAATTAATAATTAAATAAGCTTGCTTTTTATCGTCAGTTTAACTCGAAGACATTTTAATCTTACTCGTGATATTTGAATACGTATGCAGAACATTTCAGCTCCATTAACGATTCCAAATGAATATAGCTGACAAAAACAGTCAAAAATGAATAAAAAAAACGCACTAGCAAGCTAGCGCGTTTTTAATCTATATTTCGCAGAGTAATCTATCGAACTCATATGACTCAATAGCGCAGAGCAGCCAGCTTTCAGCATACTCGACGGTTAATTAAGCCTATTTTTTTGTCACTGTTACTGTTGGCGCACTTGGATTAGGCCCTGTTACAGTAAATATGTATATGCCTGCTTCTGCAGCAACAAACGATAAATTATCATTTGAGCCCTGTGCTAATCTTAGCGGTTGATCTAGATTAACCACACCACCATCAGTTCCGGCACCTAAATTAAACGTCGACCAATCACCTGACGCTACTTTAAAACCGTAACTTGCGGCTGCTAAGTCAATTTCAACTGCATAGCTGGCATTACCTTGATAAGTGACCGCATCGACTTCACCCCAACCATTCATGTCGCCACGAATATAGACACTGGTATCATTAAACATTTCTGCTTTATGTACTGACAAGGTTGGCGCATCTAGGTTCGACGCATCAAAAATAAAGGTATATTCTTGCGTATCAGCAAAGGTCATCGCCAAATTATCATTGCTTCCGGGTAGCAATGATTGCTCTTCACCTAACAATACTTCTGTATCATCAGCTGGCGCTCCCATGTTAACCGTCGACCAATCCGCAGAGGCTACTTTGAAGTTGTAAGTATTGGCTTCAACAATAAATGTTGCTGAATACTTACCATCACCAATATAAGTAAATGGATTGGTTTCACCCCAAGCATTCATATCACCGCGAATGTATACCGTAGTGCCGACAAAAGGCTCTTCATTTTTCACTGTTAGTACTGGCGCATCCGTATTCGAAGCATCAAGCGTAAATAAGTACGTCGAGGCGTTAACAATTGACAGCGCTAAATTGTCGCCACCTGACGCTAACGTATAATCAACGCCTTCTTCAACCACGTTACTAGGTGCTGATGCACCTAAGTTAACGGTAGACCAATCACCTGATGCCACTTTAAATTCATAATCATTAGCTTCAAGTGCAATCGCCATTTGGTAAATGCCGTCGCCAAGATAGGTAAAGTCATCAACTTCGCCCCAACCATTCATGCCACCACGAACATAAACTGTTGTATCGCCATAAGGCACAACATCAGGTGCGCCCGCCGTCGCAATGGCCGATAAACCAGTACCTTGCTGTTCACCTTGTGTTTTAACAAATACAGCAGTTGTTAGTGCTGGTACGGTAAATGTGCCCTCACCTTCTCCTTGGCTAAAGCTTGCATTCGTGACCGTGCTATCGACTGAGTTTAATTGCGTACTATGCAAACTAAAGCCTTGTGCCGTAGATACGGTATGTGCCAGTTCGGTATTTGAACCATTAACCACAACAACCAAGGCATCAAAAGCTGGGTCTAAATCTTCTAAACCGGCGCCATCATCAATACTCATAACAATAAGTCCTTGAGTTTGACCTTTACCAATATTATGAAAGCCGACACGGTCAATAACCTCCGCGCTGGTGGTTAACTTAAACAATGGGCTGGTGGTACGGATATTTAAAAACTCATTAAACACCGATGAGGCAAATGAAATTTCACCCATGCCGACGTTACTATCAGCATTGAGGCCGATACGGAGTAAGTCTTCGTCACTGCGGCCACCTTTATCAAGCGGTAAGCCTTTATTCCAGTTATTACTATCGAAGGTAAAGTCAACAAAATTGAACCAATCACCGGCATCGTAAGTATTTCGGTCGAGTGACTTAGAGCGTAAAAAGTCGCCGCCCATTTGCAAGAATGGAATACCTTGAGACAACATCACAATTGACTGAGAAACGTTTTGTGCTCGCACTCTGTCATGCATTGTCATGGCAGGTGCAAGGGTAAATTGCAATTGATCCCACAAGGTTTCATTATCATGTTTTGAAATATAGTTAATAACATCCGCAGGGTCTTTAGCGTACATATTGGGTGAAAATGCACTGCCTAACGTGCTATTGCCCGTAGCACTTTTCAAGACATAATCAGCTAATGAGCCGGTTAAGCCTAGCTTAATAATATCTTGCTGTTTAAATACGTCGGTATCATCCGCGTTATTGCTAAAGAACTTTCCACCTCGAATACCATCGCGCAATCTATCGTTGAAGGTGCCTATTTCAGTGCCGGCCATATTAAACTGATTAGCTTGCTCAAAACCACGGTCATCACGTGTCCAACCTTCACCATAAAAGTGCGTGTCACTATCAATAGCTTGAATAGCATCTCTGGCTGCTAGCATTTGAGATTTTGAGCCATGGCTCATAATGTCAAAACGAAAACCATCAAATTTATAGTCTTGCGTCCATATTTTAAGTGAGTCCACCATCACCTTATCCATCATGCGATGTTCAAGCGCGGTGTCGTTACAACAAGTCGATTGAATAATAGCGCCTGATAAAATATCACGGCTGTAGTAATAGCCTGGTACTATCATGTCCAAAACAGAATTATTTGATAATCCTGCAGAACTGGTATGGTTATAAACAACATCTAAAACAACGCGTAAACCTAAGTCATGCAGTGCTTTGATCATAGATCTCATTTCAACAATACGTGCAACACCATCAGCATTTGACGCGTAAATACCGTCAGGGACACTAAAATGTTTCGGATCATAACCCCAATTAAAGCTGTCCACCTCACGTAATACATTAACTAAGTTAGCGGCATCATTTGAATAGCTATCGTAGCCTTCAAGCACTGCTCGTAACGATTTGTCGGCGCTTTCTACACCACAAACTGGCGCATCGGCTTTAACAGCACAAAGCTCTGCCACGGTATTATCTAAATCGACAATTTTTGCAGGGTCTTCATTAATAGACGCAATATCGTTAGCTGGCAACATATGAAAATGCGTTAAGCCATTATCAACCAATTTTTGTAAATGCTGTACCGGCAAAGAATTAGTTTCGGTAAAAGCTAAATATTTACCTCGGTTGGTGGCATCTGTGCTCTCATCTAAGGCGCTAAAATCACGAATATGACCTTCATAGATCACCGCGTCTTCATAATTGTTGGCACTCACGATTGTATGATTGTCCCAACCGTCAGGCATTAAATCACTATCACTTAAGTTAACAAATTGAGAATAATCACCATTAGTTGAAAGCCCAACCGAATAAGGATCAGTGGTTACTAAGGTTTCTAAGGCTTTATTTTGATGATGGTATACCGAGAGCTCAAATTGATAGAACATGCGATCGACACTTATATCGCCTTGATATGACCAAATACCGGTTTGACTGTCTTCAGTCATCACGGCGCTAGAAAGCTTACTTTTACTGCTATCAAAAATATTGATAGTGACTTGTTGTGCTGTTGGCGCCCATAACGAGACGTTAATTCCCGCATCATTATAGCTAACACCTAAATCAGCTTCATCGGCATCAGCATCGCCTTTGGTATACAAGCTATCTAGTACTTTTGCTGTTTGCACGTAAGTTCCTGCAATCGCAGCCCCTTCCGCGTTATAACCTATCAACACTAATTGATTTTTCAATAAGGCTTTCGCTTCTTCAGCAGTCCAGTTACCTGAAAATGCTGACCACTGCGATAACAAGGGTGCGTTAGCTTTTTGTGCATCTGATAAGTCTGTCGCTGACAAGGTAACCGCAACGCCATTAACCTGATCATTTTCATCAGCTTCAATACCCGCCGCTTTCGCATGGTGAAGTTTAACTTCAATAACGTCTTCAGGAGTATTCCAAGCAAAGGTATTAGCATCAAGCCAATGTGCTGCAAAATCGGTAATTCTTAATGGCTGCTTACCCAATGAAACGATTGGGTATTCAAAAATAGAGGCAACGCCCGAAAAGGTAAAGTTCATCCGCTGATAGGTGGCATCATCTTGTTTGAGCGGCATTTTAAAATCACCACCACCAAACTCTTTACCTGCATCATCGGTGCCTTTGTGAATGATGAAATTACCACAGTCATCAAAATCATCAACGAGATTAACCACCCAATATGCACCGTAAACTGGATCGACGCCTGTATGTTTTAAACCATTATCCCAACTAGCGGCAATCGAATCGGCTGCATAAGCATTACAATTAGCATCGTTCCAGTTGTGCATTTTATGTTCATCGTAAATACCATCTGCGCGATTATAGTAAAGCACGGCTTGGTTTTCGCTTGGAAAAAACGTCGGAGCAGGCGCATTTGGGTCAACTCCCACCACACAGCTTTCATTTAAAGCATCAGGTACCGTAGGTACAGGACATTGAATAGGCTCAGGCGCTACACATTCTGTTCCTGTTGTATCTGGAACCATAGGCACATCACACGTCAGTAATTTAGTGCCTGGTTCTGTTGAGCCTGAACCACCGCAAGCAGACAAAGTGATGGTAATAAATGCTATAGCGAGCAGCCGTAACATTGAATTTTTATTAAGCATGGTGCTTTTATTTAACATCGAAATTTTATTGAACATGGAATTTACTCCAGTAGCTAACTGCTTATAACGCATAAGTCATCCCCAAAAAGAATTGACGCCCAAAATATTGAATGGTGCCGGTTTGAGCTTTAACACCAAAATAACTTTTGGTGGGTTCATCGGTCACGTTATTGATCTGAAATACCACGTTAAAGTGGTCATTAAATTGATACGACGCCTGATAATCAATAATGGTTTCACCATCATAATTTACCGTTTGGGCTTCAACCGCTACTTGCTCAGAAACAAACTCATCACGATATCGAATACTGGCGCGAGTTTCGAAGCCTTGGTATTCCCAAAACAGCGTGGTTTGAAAAACATTCTCTGATAAGCCCGGTAACGATATCGACAAATCTTGTTGACCTAGTTTCGATATTTGTTGAATTTCACTTTCGGTGTAGGAATAACTAGCTTGTAAACCTAGGCCTGACCATATTTCAGGTAAGAACGAAAATATTTGCGTATAAGTAAATTCAAGTCCTCTTATATAGCCCCCTTCTTGGTCATTAAAAGCGGTTTCAAAGTTACCATTACGAATACTTAATGGCACACCACTAACCGGATCAATCATTTGATCTGGCACTGCTAAACCATTGGCTGCAAAGTCATATTCACTAATGGTTTGGGTAACAATACCGGTCGATTCAATATCTTTATAAAAAACCGCAGCAATCAATGAACCATTGCCATCTTCGAAATATTTTTCATAAGACAAGTCATATTGATTGGCATAAAAAGGTTTCAGATGAGGGCTGTTTTTTGCTTGGCCACTGATCTCAAAATAGCTTTCACTCTCGGTTGAAACTTTGTTTAAGGTGATACTGCTATTTGACGCTAAACGGTCAATATTGGGACGACTCATCACCTTAGCGGCGGCAAAACGTATTTGATCGCTATCCGTTAATCTAAAGTTTAAATTCATTTGCGGTAGATAATCGGTATAACTATTACTGATTTTTGTTGGAAAATAACGATCGCTCACTAAGCCAACATCATCGGTAATATATTGTGCACCCAATGCAACATCGCCACCAACATCTTGTAAAGAAGTCGCCGCTTGCTTAGTGTCGATTATACGCACACCTATATTACCCGTTACTGGCATACCACCAATTTCCGTATCGATATTCGCCATAATATAAGCGGCAAATATATCTTCAAACACTTGACCACTTTCTTTTAGCGTCCAATCGTAGTTGTTTAAATAGGGGTTTTCGCCGTTAATCGCCTGACCGGAGAAGCCCCAAGTTTGCACCGGTTGAGGCACACCATTAGGAAACCAAGCATTAAGCACTGCATCTTGGTCAAGTGCTAAATAACTGGGAAAATACGAGAAATCGCCAGACCAATTAACCACTGTTGCCATATCGTCGGTAATATTAAGCGGCGCCTCTGGCGAATTAAAACTGCTATCACTGCCGTATTCAAAAACCGAGCGTTGATTGTCATATTTTCGTTCAGAATAGCGTGCGCCAAATTCAATCGATGAAACATAGTCATTATCAAGTTGGTAAGTAAAATCAAGGCGAACAGCACTGACTTCATCTTTATTTTCGTAAGGGTAAATGCCGTATTTAGTGACCATAACACGGTCTAAGTCAGTAAACGCATCAGCCTGGCTCAAACCAACATCAGGTAAGTTAAGGCCATTTAAACCATAATTAATCGCGACATTATTATCAAACTCTGGCTCCACAGCATTTGCATCAAGAGCAACCAAGGCCCAAATAAGACCATTTCTAAAGTCGCGTTCTGCAGATGAATAGGAAAGATCAATATTCATCTTTAAGCGATCGGTGATTGTCCAATCGGCATTTAAGCCTAAACTTTTTACTTCATTGTGCTCAGTATTATCATCATTAACGATTTCAATACGCGTCGCACTTTTAGAGGTGCGACTAAAGGTGCCACCAATAACTGAATTTTCATGATAAATAGGATTACTTATGGCGGCTTGACTGCCTTCAAGTTTCACACGATAGCCACGGGCAAACTCGTCAGAGTCAAACTTTGAATAAAAACCGTCAAATTTTAAGTTGAAATTATCCGTAGGTTGCCATTCAATTGTGGTAACAAAACCATTACGAGTTTCTTCACCACCTTTATGCTGTAGCTCAAAGCCTTCACTGATAAACTCACATTCAGGGCAACTTAAGGTGCCACCAGTATCGCCATCAAGTTGGTCAACATCTCTAGCTTTATCATACGCTAAGCCAATAAACTGTTGCGTTGCGCTGGGTTGAAATAAACGCGCATAACCTAAGGCAATACCAACAGTTTCATCAAGAAATTTACCTTGGTAAGAAAGACTAAAGCGGTGACCATCTGACGTTGCGTCAGGAATATCACTGGCTAAATCGTTATACATGCCACGGGCATTAACAGTAAACTTATGATCTTGATCATTTTTTAATGGCGAGGCGGTGGTCATTTCCACAGAGCCTGCAACACCACCTTCAATCATCGAGACTTTTGGCGATTTGTAAACCGCGGCATTTGAAATTAGTTCTGAAGGATATTGGTCAAATTCGACGCTACGTTGGCCACTGGTAGACACTTGTTCACGACCATTTAATGTCGTTGAAATAAAACCACCTGACATGCCTCGAATGTTAATTTCTGCGGCTTGGCCACCGGTTCTCACCGCAGAAATACCCGGTAAGCGTGTTAGCGCATCAGCCATTGAAACATCAGGTAAAGCCCCTAAATCATCAGCGGTAATTTGTTCGGATACGGTATCGGCAAAGCGCTTTTGATTGATAGAATCAATCAGTGAGCGCCGAAAGCCCGTCACTTCAATAACTTCGATTTGTTCTTCTACGCTTTCTGCTTCTTTTTCATCAACTTCCTGAGCATATATTGCGCCTGGAAAAGTTAACAAACCACAAGAAATCATTGCTAGCGTAAGCTTACTAGGCTTGAATTTAAACATCATTGATTTTCCCCTTATTTCATCCCTGAATTTTTATTTTTTATTTTTTATTAATTCATCACTATGAATTCATAGCGGATTAAATATAGAAGCCTTATATAGGTATGCACAGGCTGTGCATACGTATTCAGCTATTAGCAGGTATAGGGTTGAAACGAGTTCAAGGGGAATATTTTTGCTAGTTAAGTAACGCTTCACGCTCTAGAGCACTGAGTTTACTTTAGGCTTAAGGTTTTATTGGTAATTAAAATTAGCCATTATTTATCACCCAGGCAAAAGTTGAATACGTATGCAGTGTAGAGATAAAAACCAAAAAAGCTCATTGCAAGGCAACAAGCTTTTTCAATTCTTCATTTTTATAAACGAGTAATAAATTAACGCTACGACGCTATTGAACACTAAAATTTATAGTGTCTGTTTGACACTGATAAATACTCATTGGCATATCATTTTCAATCACTTGCAGCGTTTTTTTGTTTAGTTGTAATTTATAACTACCGGGGATTAGATCATACACTGAACTCAAATCTAACAAAGTAGCCACATTGCCTTTTGCTCTTATCAGCTGATAATCAATTGCAGTTGGCACAGTGCGCTTGATCATAGGCCCATGATAAACTAATCGCTCATCATACTGGTCTGTGATGATAAAAAGGTTAGAATGAAAACCTTCTAGTGGTGTGTTCCATGTCAACACTGACAGATCATTATCACTTTGATTTAATAAAATAAAGTCGATAAAAATACCGTTAACTATGTGTTGTTCTGTGGTGATATTTAGCTTACAGCTAATGACTGGCTGTTCTATTTCAAAAACGTCTTGGCTAGTTTCACTCGACATAGCTCCTTCCATAATTCAGTGCTCCTTGCTACAACTAAATTAACAACTTGACCTTACTCGCCAGAAAACAAAACCTGCTTATTACAGCTTTTTGTAACGAGTGTTACTCACGATAATTTATAAGCCTATTGGTAAATTCCATTTACCTTTTAAGTAAAGCATCAATTTCAATAAACAGCACAATTAATTATTATTTAAATTAGGGCCTGTTGATCTTTCGCGGATAAATTCAATGAATCATCTCGCTAATTCAGCTTTTCGCGCTCTAAATTACAAGCAGCCGATAATTATATCTTTATAAGTCAAACCTACTAGTAAACATCCGCCATTTTTTACTAAATTCACGACAATACAACGGAAAAAAGCTAATAAAAATAACGTCTTCGCAAGTATTTAAAATAACTATTTTTCTTTAATTTAAAGTATGGACTTTCTCAGTTAATCACGGCTAAATAACGCTTATGATAATTTTATCGAGACCTAACATTGCATTACTAAAGAATAATTATCATTATTCCAAAGCCATATTTTACCTATTACTATTTAGCACTTTTCTAGCCCAAGCAAAAACACATCACTCAGTGCCAACGGAACATATCGTTTATGCCGGCACCGAACGTGAAAGTTACAGTATAAAACTGCTTAAACATGTTCTAAGTTATGACGAAAAAACTCACTATCAATTATCGGCTTTTGGTAAGTATTTACCCAAAATGCGAGAGTTTAATTTATTGGGTAAACGCAATGGCATTGATGTGGTTATTGGCGGTGCAACAATTGAGCGTGAACAATTAGCGCTACCTATTCACTTCCCTATTTTGCAAGGCTTATATGGCTGGCGTATTGCCTTAGTTCATAAAGAGAATAAAAACATTTTACGCGACATCAATAATTTAAGTGACTTTAAAAAGCTCAGAGCCTTACAATTCCATACTTGGTCTGACAGCGAAACTCTGAGATTAAACAATATAAAGTTAGTCAAGGGTACTGATATTAAAGGCCTCTATTTGATGTTAGATAATAAACGCGCGGACTACTTCCTTCGTTCGGTTTTGGAAATTGATGGGGATCTAGCTCGCCATCGCCATTTGGCTATCGAAAAAGAAGCAAGCACCTTAGTTTGGTATCCAAAAGCAGTTTATTTCTATGTTGGGAATAATCAGCCATCACTGGCAAAAAGCATTAAAACGGGTCTTGAACTTGCCCTGAAAGATGGTAGCTTCAAAAAATTATTCATGAGTTATTACGGTGAAATTATTTCAACGCTGCAAAAAGAGCATCGACAAGTATTTAAGTTAACCAATCCACTACTTTCTCCGTTAACACCACTCGATCGACCTGAACTCTGGTTAGACCTATCGCCCGCCAACAAAGTAAATAACTGATTGGTATCTAAAGCTTCAATAGCATGGCCAAGATTTAGAGTTGTAATTAAATCCCCCTGCTATGCCGCTACAACATTAACGTACGAGGAAATAACATACGCAGTTTTCATTGACAAAATTCAGCTTCAAGCACTGGTATAATTACTTTATACTCAGTATTGCACCGCATTAAGGCAAATGTGTTTAGGAACATAGCATTCAATAATTGCAAAAGGATAAATTGTGAGAAAGTCTGTAAAATACCGTCTGTTATTTTTATTTATCGCGATCACCTCGTACGCGTTAGGTTTTAACTTTATACCTGACACCACCACTTCGACGTTCGGTCTCTATCCGGTAATTTTGGCAAGCGTAATTTACTTTGCCGTGCTGCCGATACTTTATTGGTTTATGATCATAAAAGCGGGTAAACAAAAAGCATGGAAATTACTCATTATCCTCAGCCTTTCTAGCGCTATTGCCCGTTACAGTTATCCAGAAGATATTGCACAATACTTCGACTTTATCCTCTGGCTACGCTACCCCATTATTGCGGTTTTGCTGATCATTGAGTTTTACTTAATGTTTATTATTGTCAAAGGATTATGGCAAGCACGTAACCTATCGGGTGACCCACGCATTGGCGCAATAGAAAAGTATGATGATGATAAAAAGCAAGGCTTAGCGTTAACCTTTGCCACCGAGCCTGCCAGTTGGTATTACGCCATTCCTCGCTTATCCAAGCACCATATTAAGTCATTAGGTAAAGTCACCTTGCTATCAGGTAAAGCATGGCACTTCTTAATGATCATCATGTCATTATTTAGTATTGCCGCAATAAGTTATCAATTGCTGGTTGATTGGAGCGAAATCGCGGCATTAATGGCGACAACCTTTATTTTATACGGCTTAATATTAATGACCGCAAACTACCGTTTATCTCGTCATCATTCACTTTATCTTCAAGACAATAAACTCATTATTAACAACAGTATTTTTAATTTTATGGTGATACCGCTTAGCGCAATTGACTCGATAACCATAGAGCCGAGCAAAAACAAGGTAGATAATGAGCAGCTAGAGGTTGGCCGTTCTCAAGCACAAAATATAAAAATAGTCTTTAATCAGCCGATAAAGTATTGGGGTATGATGGGTGCTTTTGTTGAATCATTCGAACAGGTTTTAATCAACGTTGAACAACCATTAGAGGTCATTAACGCTTTGGAACAAATTAATTCACCACATCAACAAGTTGCTTGATAGAATGTCGACAATTTATTGGCAAACTAAGATTAGCCAAATTCCAATATTCGCAATATTAAGGGTGATGCTTTGCAACATTTAGTTTGGGATCTCGATCCCGTATTTTTCTCCGTGGGTCCATTAACTGTCCATTGGTATGGTGTACTATTTGCTGCCGCTATATTATCGGGCTTACAAGTGATGAAGTGGATTTTTCAGACCGAAAAACAAGATATCAATGCCCTCGATAACCTACTAGTTTATATCTGTCTCTTATACA
>OJDZ01000428.1_pt1 | contig 25671 bp, 20 predicted proteins | sample 1592981 | NCBI WGS metagenome assembly OJDZ01 (sample SAMN05416851, study PRJEB24817) | seawater metagenome | isolation source: Sea water | place: Canada:Atlantic | collected 2013-07
CGAGATAGGAGTCCGTCTCGTGGGCTCGGAGATGTGTATAAGAGACAGCACTGGGCGCGATGATGAAGCGCGGTACGGTGGCTGCTGGCTCTAAACCGGTGAACTGGTGTTTGGATTGCCGCTCTGCTCTGGCTGAAGCTGAAGTTGAGTACGAAGACAAAACCTCTGAAGCGATCGATGTGGGTTTTCAGGTTGCCCAAAGCGATAAGCTGGCCGCCGGAGTCACTATCGATGCGGTGATCTGGACCACCACACCTTGGACGCTGCCCGCTAACCAAGCTGTGGCAGTCGGCGATCACATCGACTACGCAGTCGTGCAAGTCGCGGAAGATCGTGCACTGCTGCTTGCGCGCTCGCGGATCGATGACTGCCTAAGCGCTTATGGGCTAGACAATCAGGGCATACTGGCCGAGTTTAGCGGAGCTAAGCTTGCAGCCATGCAGCTGACCTTGCAGCACCCGCTGATTGAGTCGCGTCAGGTGCCATTGATCAACGCTGATCATGTTATCGATGAGAGCGGCACAGGTCTGGTTCATATCGCACCCGGTCACGGTGCGGACGATTATATCGCTGGGCTCAAACACGGTCTGCCTATCGACAACCCGGTCGGCGGCAACGGGGTGTACTTGGATGCCGCTCAAGTTTTTGCTGGTGAGCACATCTATAAAGCTAATCCGCAGATCATCGAGCGACTGGGGACACTGGGCAAGTTGCTGAATCATGTGCCATTTTTCCATAGCTACCCGCACTGCTGGCGCCATAAGACCCCGATCATCTTTCGGGCGACGCCGCAGTGGTTTGTGCGCATGAGTGAGCCGGTTGACGGCGGCGATAACTTAAAAGATCAGTGCCTAAGTGACATCAAAAATGTCACTTGGACCCCAGATTGGGGGCAAAATCGGATTGAGGCGATGGTGAAAAACCGCCCCGATTGGTGTATCTCGCGTCAACGCACATGGGGCGTGCCGATCCCGGTGTTTACCGATATCGATACCGGAGAGTTGCACCCCAACACTCAGCAGATCCTGGAGACGGTCGCTCAAAAGATTGAAACAGGCGGCGGAGTTCAGGCTTGGTATGACTTGAGCGACGCTGAGCTGGGCGTGGATAGCGAACGCTACGCCAAATCAAGCGATATCTTGGACGTCTGGTTTGATTCAGGAGTGACTCATACTGCCGTGTTGGAACAAAGAGACGAGCTGAGCGCACCGGCTGATCTCTACCTTGAGGGTTCCGATCAGCACCGCGGCTGGTTTCAGACCAGTCTGATCAGCTCAGAGGCGATTCATGGGCGAGCGCCCTTTAAGCAAGTGCTCACCCACGGCTTTGTGGTCGATGAAGCTGGCCACAAGATGAGTAAGTCCAAAGGCAACATCATCACCCCGCAAGAAGTGATTAACAAGAGCGGCGCGGATATCCTGCGTCTGTGGATCGCAAGCTCGGATTACCGCTACGAGATGGCGGCGGGCGATAAAGTCTTTGCAGGCGCGGCGGACGCGTACCGGCGTATCAGGAACACCCTGCGCTTTCTGCTGGCCAACCTAAACGGCTTTACGCCGGATCAAGCGGTTCCGGTTGATCAGATGGTCGCACTCGATGCGCATATCTTAAGTCTAGCCAGTCATACCCAAGCCAAGATCATAAAAGCCTATGACGACATGGACTTTCATGCCGCCATGCGCCTGATCACTGATTTTTGCTCTCAGGAGCTGGGCGGTTTTTATCTCGACATCATCAAGGATCGTCAGTACACCGGCCAAACCACAGGTGCACCGCGCCTGTCAGCACAAAGCGCGCTGCATGAGCTGATCACCGCGATGGTGCGCTGGATCGCGCCCGTGCTCAGCTTCACCGCTCAAGAGATCTGGCCGCTCATCGCCGATCAAACCGAAGAGTTTGTCTTCACCGCGACTTGGCATGAATTACCCAAAGCTACCTCTTCAGAAATCACCGAAGCTGACTGGGCGCAGATCATGATCGCCAAATCCGCACTCAACAAAGCGATGGACGACAAGCGCGCCGCCAAAGTGATCACCGGAAGCTTGTCTGCTGCAGTGACTCTGTATGCTAAAAACGAGCTTTTTAACGCACTTAACAAACTTGGTGACGAGCTGCGCTTTGTGCTGATCACTTCAAGCGCCACACTTAAAAGCTATGACGGCGATCAGGGCGACGCCAGTGAATCTGAGGCGCTGCGCTTAAGTATCGAGCCTGCCACGGGAACCAAGTGTGCACGCTGCTGGCACGTGCTGCCTGACGTCGGTACCCATGCTGCTCACCCTGAGCTTTGCGGGCGCTGTATCATCAACATCGAAGGATCTGGCGAGGAGCGTCACTATGCGTAAGCAGTCAACCCAAGGCATTTTTTCGCCTGAAAACTATCGTTTCGCTAACCTGACTTGGTTACTGCTCAGCATCTTGGTGATCGCGGTCGACCAGTACACCAAGTGGCTCGCGGTGACCAACTTGAATTACGCGCAGCCGGTGCCAGTGTTGCCATTTTTAAATTGGACACTACTGCACAACACGGGCGCCGCCTTCAGCTTTTTGTCTGAAGCTGGCGGTTGGCAAAAGTACTTTTTTATCGCCTTGGCAGCCGGATTTAGTGTGGTGCTCAGCGTTTGGTTAACCCGTCTCAAACCATCGCAGCATCTGGTGGCCACGGCGCTTGCGCTAATCATAGGCGGTGCGATCGGTAACCTTTACGACCGCCTGATCTACGGTTACGTGATCGATTTTGTGCACCTGTTTTACCAAAACTGGAACTACCCTGCCTTTAACATCGCCGATTCGGCGATCGTGCTCGGCGCGATCTTGCTGATCATCGACAGCTTCAAAAACCCAGCCGAGAAACCCTCATGAGTGACTTGCTTAAACCCAGCGAACAAACCCGTATCATCATGGGGTCTCAGGTGTGGCTGCACTTTAGTGTGGCTCTGGAAAATGGCAACCCGATTGACTCCACCTTTGAGTCGGGTGATCCAGTCAACCTGACCATGGGTGACGGCAACCTATTGCCTGGGTTTGAGCGGGTGCTGATGGGTTTGCAGGCTGGCGATAAACGCACCGCCGTGCTGGGTCCTGAGGAAGCTTTTGGTGAGCACAACCCAGACAACATTCAGCGCATCGACTCAAACTTGTTTATGGCAGGCGAAGGTTTGCCAGAGGTAGGCGTGCTCATGGAGTTTGAAGACAAGAGTAAAGCCACGCTGCCGGGGCTCGTGACTGAGGTCAACGACACCGAGGTGGTGGTTGATTTTAATCATCCGCTGGCAGGTAAAACCGTGGTGTTTCAAGTTGAGGTGGCTAAGGTGTTGCCGCCCGGATCAAGCTCGATCTCGCTGTAAAATTCTCAAAAAGCGCTTTTGATCGATCAATCCACTCGACTTTAAGTTGATTGATCGACTCTGAGTGCCGCCTGAATTTGCCACGCCCTAAAGTGACTTAACACCTCTGAGCTCAGCGCCGATTTAGTTAGAAAAACCAAATCAAAGAACAAACTCTAATTACTTGAGCTGACAGAGCACCCAAATCAGCTCGCCGTCACTTATCCCGCCGCTGACTCAACAGGCAAGTAGCTGACCGTGATCAATCTTTGCGCTTGGTTATAGCTAAGATCATAAATCAACAAAGCGCCGTCTTTTTCATAAGTCATGTAGTACTGACTCTCTTGATCAACCACCAAACCAGCTGCCCAACCCTCAGCCAAGCGACTTTCGTGGATCGAGTCAGCCAGCGCCTTAGGATCACCGCTAAACTCACCTTTGGCCTCAACTGCCAGACCGTCCTCTGACGGGCTAACATCGTTTATGCTAGCTTCAGCCGGTATCAACTCAGGCTGAGCCCAGCCTGCGAGCGCCGCTTGTTTTTGCTGCGTCGCCTGCTCCTGCGCTTCAGCTTCCTCTGAAGCAGAGCCGCAGCCCGCTGCCAACAAACTGGCAGTCAGCACCAAGCTAAACGATCTCACCAACTTCATCTGATTCTCCAAAAACTACCCAAGGTTTGTGATCATAGCCTACCCTGCACACTCAGGCGAGCATGCGGCATGTGCGCCAGCCAACCGGTCATCTGGATAGATAAACCAACAGGCCTGCTCTACCCCAAGACAGATCATATACGCTGCTAAGTCTTTGTTTTTAGGCAAATGTCTACGCGCAACTACCTGAGTGCTTAGCGGGCAATCCCCTTAAGTCCGCCCTGCTTGTCTGTTTTAAAGCAAGCCAGCTACCAGTTAATGTAAGTTCTGCTAACATCTTTTAAAATTTTAAATTAATTCAGGAAAAGCCATGTTTAAAGATTACACCCAATACGATGCTCTGGGACTGGCCGAGCTTATCCGCAGCAAACAGGTGAGCTCAGAGGACGTACTTGAAGCGGCGATCCACCAAACCAATCTGAAAAACCCCTCCATCAACGCCGTGATTGATCGCTTCGATGATCGGGCGCGGGCGCAGGTGGTCAATCCTGATGCGATGTTCGCCGGAGTACCATTTTTACTCAAAGACTTAGGCGGTGAACTGGTTGGCACCCGCTACAGCATGGGCAGCTCAATCAGCATGATATCTAAGCAAAACTCAGTCATGACCGATCGGTTTTTGAAAAGCGGCTTGCTGATCTTTGGCAAAACCAACTTGCCTGAGTTTGGCAGCCACATCACCACTGAGCCGCTAGCTTTTGGTGCCACCCATAACCCGCACAAACAGGGTTATAGCGCAGGGGGTTCCAGCGGCGGATCAGCGGCGGCCGTCGCAAGTGGCATGGTTCCTGTGGCAAGCGCCTCAGATGGCGGCGGGTCGATCCGTATCCCAGCAGCTTGGTGCGGCGTGTTTGGCCTGAAAACCAGCCGCGGGCGTAACCCGACCGGTCCTGATCTACTTGATCCTTGGAGCGGGGCGGCGGTGGAACACGTGATCAGCCGCAGCGTGCGCGACTCAGCGGCGATGCTAGATGCTACCCACGGATCTGAAGCTGGCTCGATCAGCCGCTTGCCCTCTCCTGAAGGCGGGTTTTTGGCCGCCACTAAAAAAGATCCCAAGCCGCTTAAGATCCTGCTCAACTTAACCCCGCTCATGGAGCACGTAACCTTAGATAAGGACGTCAAAGAGGCGACTTTGCAAGCTGCTAAAGACCTTGAGGCACTGGGTCATAAAGTTGAGTTGGTAGAGGATTTGGGTGTCGATCCGCGTAAACTTTGGCGCTCCTTCTTGGCGGTGGTTTCCTCTCACACCGAGGCTGTCTTAGCTGGAATAGAGAATCAAACTGGCAAGTCGGTCCGCGGTCAAATTGAGGCGGCTAACCAGTTTTTAGCCATGATCGGCCGCGGAACCACTGGCCCTGAAGTGGTTGCCGCCCAAGACCACTGGCACCAAGTGCGCAGACAGATGGATCAACACTTCGCTGATTACGACTTGGTGCTCTGTCCAACCGCACCGACCACCGCGCCGAAACTGGGTGCACTCACGCACAACAGTCTTGAGTCTGTATCAGTTAAATTTGCCGCCGCCTTCCCCACCGGTCGCTTCATGAAGAACACTGATTTTGCCGATCGCATGTGTGCCAAAACTTCCGGCTCTATGGCCTTCACCGTGCTTGCCAACGCAACCGGTCTGCCCGCTGTTTCACTGCCGCTGGCTAAGTCGCCAAACGGGCTACCCATCGGCGTGCAGTTGATTGCCCCCATGGGCGATGAAGCCACCCTGCTGTCTGTGTCAGCGCAGATGGAGCGCGCTGGACTGTTCATCGGCCCGGCGTTTTAAGTCAAAAACTGCGGCTAAGCGGCGCGCTAAACTGAGCCCATAAAGTCAGTAAAATGCCGCCGCTAGCCGGCACCGCTTTAGGCGAAGCATCCGCTCGTTTTGGGCTCGTGTGCGCTAGAGCTGATCCGCTTTAGCGCCCAGCTGGCCAAGCTTGAGGCTGTATTTAGAGTAAGGCACTCTTTAAGAGTACGGCCTTACTTCAATTGCTAAGCGCCCTAAACGCGATCCGCACTCAGGACAAAAACCCAGCGACACTTGGTGTCGCAGGCAACCTGCTCACTGCGCTACTACCGGCAACACTCAGCTAAGCTGTCGATGTCAGTGCGGGCGCCTGAGCTGATCCGCTGATTTAGCCGGATAGGCAGGCATTTTGCTAAACCCAGGCGCGCGCCACAACTGACACCAAACTCAAACGACAACCACAAGGAGGCACCCATGTACGCACTGGTCGATTGCAACAGCTTTTACGCCTCCTGTGAAAAGCTGTTTCGCCCCGATTTGAAACACGCCGCCGTGGTCGTGCTCTCCAACAACGACGGCTGCGTGATCGCGCGCTCAAGCGAAGCCAAAAAATTGGGCATCCCCATGGGCGCGCCCTACTTTAAAGTACGCGAGGAGTGCGTCGCCAAGCAGATCAAAGTGTTCTCAAGCAACTACGCGCTCTACCAAGACTTATCTAACCGCGTCATGGCGACACTTGAGGAGTACGCGCCGGAAGTCGATATCTACTCCATCGATGAGGCTTTTTTGCGCTGGTTTGATATGCCGCCGAGCCACGATCACCGCCGCGCGGCGATCCAGATCAAAAACACTGTGTATCGTCAGGTTGGGGTGCCAGTCGGAGTTGGCGTAGGGCCGACACGCACGCTCTCAAAGCTTGCCAATCACCACGCCAAAAAAACCGGCGGGGTTTGTGTGATCGATACGCCTGAGCTGCTTGAGCACTACTTAAGGATCACGCCGGTCAGCGATATCTGGGGGATCGGGCGCAAGTTGTCGATCCGACTTGAACAGATGAACATACGTAGCGCGTGGGAGCTGTCCCGTGCTCACCGTCCTTGGCTAAAAAAGCACTTAAGTGTGGTGGTAGAGCGTACTGCGCGCGAGCTGGCGGGTGAAGTGTGCCTCGTCGATCTAGACTTTGAAGAGTCACAGCCCAAAAAACAGATCGTCTGCTCGCGCTCCTTTGGCGCGCGGGTCACCGACTTTATCACCCTGCGTGAGTCGATCTGCTTTCACGCCGCGCGCGCCAGCGAAAAACTGCGCAAGCAGGGGTCGCTCTGCGCGCAGCTCTCAGTTTTTTATCGCACCGGCCGCTTCAACCAAAACGAGCAGCACATCTCGCGCTTTGGCACGGCCAAACTGATCAACCCGCGCTCTGACTCGGCCGGCCTCGTCGATATCGCCGCTGAGATCGCCGAAAAACTCTGGGTGCCCGGTTACCGCTACGCCAAGGCCGGCGTGACCCTAACCGATTTCTGCCCATCTGGCTCGCGCCAGCTCGATTTGCTTGAGCCGCTCAATCCGCGCTCAGGCGAATTTGATGAGTTAAGTAAACTACTCGATCAGATAAATGGCCGCTATGGACGCGGCGCACTGGTGCACGGCTCCCAAGGCATCAACTCCGGTTGGCACATGAGCCGCGACCACGCCTCCCCCGCCTACACCACGCAGATCAGCGGGTTGCCGGTGGTTGGTTGAAATCAGAAAAACCACAAAATGTCCACTTGCTCAGCCGCCCTGCTGTATCTGGCCCAGGCCAGTTTATGTGTTAACAACGCACTAGCAAAAAAACATCAAGCCTCGCAGTTGCGCGCACAATCATAGTGACCGTAACATCAACTCCAAAGTTTGAAAGCTCTAAACTTACTAGCCCTGCGAGAACACTGAGACTCAACCAAAATAACCAAACCTAGATAGATAACTTTAAGTGGGCGATAAACCGATCATGAACAGAAAACCTTCAGCAGAAAATTTCATCGTCGGAAGACTCATGGGTGTCTTTGCCTCGTTGTTTTTCTCTGTGCCAACCGCTTTTTTAATATGGCTGCAGGCCAACCAAGTCGCTGCGCTACACTTCTCGTATTTTTTTAGCAGCAACTACTTGGTTGGCATGATCGTGGCTTTTAGCTTGTTTGCACTGATTTTCCCTACAGTTTTCCCCTCTGTTTTGGGATTTATATGGCATGGGCTCATCAAGCTGCTGTACTAGTGGTAAATCCTGGAGTCGCCTGAGTAATCGAAGGGGTGTTTGGTATGCAAAAAAGAGCTTAATTTAGGTGCATTTTGATCAAGTGCTTTAAAACATAAACAGTAAGGGGGAGCATGAGATCGGATTTTCCTCCACTGCGATCGAGTGCGATTGGATCATTGATCTCAATCAATTGGCAGATAGCAAAAAGCTCGAAGATAACTGAATCAACCCATATTGAGCCCTGATGCCAATCTCAGGTTTAGCTGTCGCGTCAAAATCCTTTTGACTGCTGTAATCAATAAGAGCCTAGCGTCTGCCGCATTTTGCCACTCAAAATACCGTGCAACAATCTGCCCGAAAGAAGCTGACGGCGGAAAGTACCTCAAAGTCAAATACACTCTGACTGAAACGGATACTGCAGACGACCCTGGACTCGCAAGAGGCGATGTTGCATGGTGGGAGTTATACTGGAGTGAAACTTGGGCAGTTTTCGACTCGCATAAAAAAGTGTCGAGGTGAAAACCATGGCTCACGTAGCGATATCTAAGCAGCAACCCTAAAGCCCAGCCACCGAGATCACCGCAAACCCTTATGAGCACAGACACCAAACCACAGATTGAGTTTTTAGGCCTGTTCAGTGCCAGCCCAAGCAAGGTCAGCCTGCCGCTGTTCAGTGATCAGGTGCCCGCCGGTTTTCCCTCACCGGCTCAGGACTATGTGGAACAGCACATTGATCTGAACACCCTATTGATCCAGCGCCCAAGCGCGACCTACCTAGTGCGAGTTAGCGGCGAGTCCATGACCGGTTGCGGGATCTACAGCGGCGATCTGCTGGTGGTCGATCGGTCACTCTCCGCACGCGACCAGGACATCGTGATCGCGGCGGTTGGCGGGGAGTTCACCTGCAAGCAGCTGCTGCTAAGTCCAGTCGGGGTACTCAAGGCGCACCACCCTGACCACAAAGATATCTACCTAGATGAGACTAGCGAAGTTGAGATCTTTGGTGTGGTCACCAGCTGCATCAAACAGTTTCGCGGCGGCAACTAAAGCTCAAGCTCATTCAACAAAGCCAACCCAATCAACCCAAAGGCCACCCGTGATCAGCAAAACACCGACAGCAGCAAATCCACTGAGCACCTTGGTGCTCGCCTCAGGCAATCAGGGCAAGCTCAAGGAGTTGCAGGCGCACTTTGATACCGCAAACTTAGGACTCACCTTAAAGCTTCAAAGCGAGTTTGGCTTAGATTCCGCCGATGAAACAGCCTGCACGTTCATCGAAAATGCCCTACTCAAAGCCCGTCACGCCTCGAAACAGACTGGCCTACCGGCGCTGAGTGATGACTCAGGTTTGAGTGTCCCCGCCTTGAACGGTGCTCCCGGTATTTACTCGGCACGCTATGCAGGAGAAGGTGCCAGTGACGCCGAGAACAACCAAAAACTCATCGAAGCAATCACCCCGCTGCTAGCGACAGGGAAAGTCGCGGCGCAGTTTGTCTGCGTGCTCACCCTGGTTCGCTACCCAGACGATCCACTACCAATCATCGCGCAGGGGCTGTGGCATGGAACCCTGACCAATCAGGCGGCCGGATCTGGCGGTTTTGGCTATGATCCACTGTTCATACCCGATGGACTCACTATCACCAGCAGCGAGCTGCCCCGTGAGCACAAAGCGCAGATCAGCCACCGCGCCCTGGCGCTAAAAGCACTCTGCGCGCAGCTATCTGGCTCTTCAGGTTTTAGTGAAATTTGAGCTAAAAGATCAAATTAAAACCGCTATAAGGGCGTCACTCAAAATCCGCCCTCATCAAAACACTGATCCCGCTCTAGAGCCGATCTACACAAGCGCGTCTCTAGCAAGTGGCCACCTAACAACTGCCAAGCAAAGAACTGCGAAACTCTCCAACCGGTGTCAGGTTTGATTACAGCGAAAGGCTCACCATCGTGGACATTTTGCCCGCCGGCTAAAAAACGCCGCAGTTTAAACCTGCCTGCATATCCTATATACTGCACGGCTAATTTTTTGCTTACTCACCTCTTGCGAGTCTTGTTATGAAAATCACTACTGAATCCGTATCGAACATCGAAACTAGGCTCACTGTTGAGCTGCCCAGCGACAAGCTCAAAAGCAAAGTTGAGAGCGAGTTGAACAAGGTACAAAAGCGCGCCAAGATCGACGGCTTTCGCCCCGGTAAAGTACCGATGTCACGCATCCGCAGCCAATACGGCCAAGGCGTACAGCAAGACGTGATCAACGACGTGATCCGTGAAAGCGTGTTTGAAGCGATCGAAAAAGAAGGCATCAAAGCGATCGGCGCGCCAGACATCGAAGACGTGAAACTGGAAAATGACACCCTGTCCTACACTGCGAAGGTTGAAATTTATCCTCAAGTTGAAGTGAGTGGTTTGGACAAGATCGAAGTGACTCGCTTGAGCGCTGACGTGTCAGACGAAGAAGTCGAGACCATGATCGAGAACCTGCGTGCACAGCGCCAGACGTTCAGCGAAACAGACAAAGCGGTTGAGGACAAAGATCAGGTGACATTTGACTTTGCAGGCACCTTGGACGGTGAGGCTTTTGAAGGCGGTACGTCTAAAGACTTCAAACTCGTGATCGGCTCTGGCCGCATGATCCCAGGTTTTGAAGACGGTATCTTGGGTATGAAAACCGGCGAAACCAAAACGATTGATGTGACCTTCCCAGAAGATTACCAAGCCGAAAACCTAAAAGGCAAAGAAGCACAGTTTGAGATCACGGTTAACAAGATCGAAGAGCCTAAACTGCCAGAGATCGATGAAGAGTTCTTAAAGCAGTTCAACGTCACCGAGGGCGGCGTGGATCAGCTCAAAGCCGACGTACGTAAAAACATGGAGCGTGAAGTGAAAAACGCCACTCGCGCACTGACCAAACGCCGCGCCTTTGATGCGTTGATCGAGCAAAACGAGATCGAAGTGCCTAAAACCCTGTTGGGTCACGAGATCGAGCGTCAGCGCGACATGATGATGCAGCGCTTCATGCAGCAGTTTGGCGGTCAAAACCAAGGTCAGATCAACAAAGACATGCTGCCCGATGAACTGTTCACTGAACAGGCCAAAAAAGCAGCGAACTTGTCTGTGGTGCTCGCAAGCCTGATTGAAAACAAAGAGATCAAAGTTGACGAAGCTCGCGTGACTGAGTTTGTTAACGAGATGGCTGAAAACTACGAAGATCCAAGTGAAGTAGTTGAGTACTACACCAACGATCCGCAGCAAAAAGCGCAGATCGAAGGTGTGGTGCTTGAAGACCAACTGGTTGATGAAATCCTAAGCCAAGGTACCGTCACTGAAGAAAAAGTGTCCTACCAAGAGCTTTTGGCTGAAGCGCAGAAAAACGCGCAGTAAGTTTTGCTAGAGACAAAAAACCAGCCTAGCGCTGGTTTTTTTAGGCCTGATCCACCGCTTGCCGTAAAAATTGGTAAGCAAAGCTAGGTTTTTACAGGCTGATAGGATTTAATTGGAGGTCAATTTACATAGGTTGCTTACATGTTCAGTCAATCAACGAGTCTCACCGAAAACGCACTGGTTCCAATGGTTGTCGAGCAGTCAGCTCGCGGGGAGCGCTCATTTGACATCTTCTCGCGCCTGTTGCGTGAGCGAGTGATCTTTTTGACCGGTCAAGTTGAAGACAACATGGCCAACCTGATCGTCGCGCAGATGTTGTTTTTGGAAGCCGAAAACCCCGAAAAAGACATCCACCTATACATCAACTCTCCAGGCGGCGTGGTCACTGCTGGCATGGCGATCTATGACACCATGAAGTTCATCAAGCCTGACGTCTCGACGATCTGTCTGGGTCAAGCAGCATCTATGGGGTCATTTTTGTTATCGGCTGGCGCCAAAGGCAAGCGCTTCTCCTTGGCGAGCTCACGGATCATGATTCACCAGCCACTGGGCGGTTTCCGTGGTCAAGCCTCTGACATCGAGATCCACGCGCGTGAAATCCTCCAGCTCAAAGAGCGCTTGAACCAGTTGCTTGCGGATCATACCGGTCAAAGCGTCGACAAACTCTCACGCGACACCGATCGCGACAACTTCATGGACGCCAAAGCCGCTAAAGATTACGGCCTGATCGATCATGTGTTAGAAAACCGCGAAGACCTGGCTGAGCTCTTAAAAGCTGCCGACGACTCTTAAGGATAACCATGTCAAAAGACGATATCGGAGCGCATTGCTCCTTTTGCCTGAGACCCAAAGACGCGGTCAATCAGCTGATTGCTGGTGAAGACGGCTGTATCTGCGATGAGTGTTTCAACGACGCCAAAGAGATGTTCGAGATTCGGGAAAATGTCGGCGCGGCTGGCTTTACCGAAGGCGAGCTACCTAAACCGATGGAGATTCGTGTCAGTTTAGACGACTACGTGATCGGTCAGGATCGGGCGAAAAAGATCTTGTCAGTTGCGGTCTATAACCACTACAAACGCCTCAAGCAGAACGCACGAGCCAAGCGCGGCGATGTGGAGTTGGCCAAAAGCAACATCCTGTTGATCGGCCCCACCGGCTCAGGTAAAACCTTGCTCGCGCAAACCTTGGCTCGGGTGCTGAACGTACCCTTTGCCATCGCTGATGCGACCACGCTGACCGAAGCGGGTTATGTGGGCGAGGACGTCGAGAACATCGTGCAGAAGCTACTGCAAGCCGCCGACGGCGATGTGGATCGCGCGCAGATGGGCATCATCTATATCGATGAGATCGATAAGATCTCACGCAAAAGCGAAAACCCCTCGATTACCCGAGACGTCTCAGGTGAAGGGGTTCAGCAAGCGTTGCTCAAGATGATCGAGGGCACGGTTGCCTCGATACCTCCTCAAGGCGGTCGCAAACACCCCAATCAGGAGATGGTGAAGGTCGACACCTCCAACATCTTGTTTATCTGCGCGGGCGCCTTTGCTGGACTTGAGCGGGTAGTGCAGCAGCGCACTGAGAAAACCGGCATCGGCTTTAGCGCCGATGTGAAGCAAACCGCTTCTGGCACGCACACCAGTGATTTGATAAAAAAAGTGGAGCCTGAAGACTTGGTGAAGTTTGGTCTGATTCCTGAGTTTATCGGTCGCCTGCCGGTGATTGCGACGCTTGAAGAGTTAGACGAAGCCGCTCTGATTCAGATCCTAACTGAGCCGAAAAATGCACTGGTCAAACAGTACGAACACCTGTTTCTCATGGAAGATGCGGATCTTTTGTTTGAAGAAGAAGCGCTCAAGGCAATCGCAGGACTGGCGCTCAAGCGCAAGACCGGTGCACGGGGGTTACGCAGCATCATCGAGCAGTCGTTACTTGAAACCATGTATGAGCTGCCCTCAGCTAACGATGTCGGCACCGTCAGGGTGACTCGTGAAGTGATCGAGAAAGGGGCAACTCCCGTGATGACGCCTGAGCGCACGCACACTACTCAGATCGAGGATGATCTGGGTGAAAAACTTGAGTTTGTTAAGGACTCATCTCTTAGCGCCTAAACGCTGATTTACCTTGAGCTCAGCTAAAGGCTTTTAGTCATGAGCTGGGTTTATGGTTGGCTAGCGTTGGCATTTAACCCTTGAGCACTTATGGTTCCTCATCGACTGATTTTAGCCAGTGCATCTCCCAGACGGCGTCTGCTTTTAGATAAAGCAGGTGTAACTCTGGGGATTTATCCCGTCGATATCGACGAGACTCATCGCGCGGGTGAGCTGCCGACAAATTATGTGCGGCGCATGGCTGAAGAAAAGATGGATGCAGCGCTGCAAGCTTTGCGTGAACCCCCCAGATGCGATGAGTTTGATACCCTCAACAACACCCTACTCACCGCCGACACCATCGTCACCATCGATGATCTGGTGCTGGGCAAACCTGCGAGCTTTGATGAGGCACAGGCCGCTTGGGAACGCCTGAGCGGGCGGACCCATGAAGTCATCACCGCTTTTAGCCTGGCGCGCGGGGAACCCAAGTACGCAGGCCGCCATACTCAGCTGGTAACGACAAAAGTGGCTTTTAAAAACTTAACCCACGCTGATATGCAAGCATATTGGGATACGGGTGAGCCGCTAGATAAAGCGGGCGGCTATGCGATACAAGGGACCGCAGCCGATTGGGTAGAACAAATCAGTGGCGGCCTAAACAACGTGATCGGACTCCCCGTAGCCGAAGTACTCAAAGCGCTGGATCAAATCAATCGGCTGGATATATGACGCCACACCGGAGCCCAAATCTTGGCTGAAACTCTGCTGATCAACACCACCCCCATGGAAACCCGCGTTGCTTTGCTGGACAACGGCAACCTGATCGAAACTTTCATCGAGCGCCAGAGCAAACTGTCCTTGGTGGGCAACATCTACCGCGGTGAAGTGGTGCGCGTGCTCCCCGGCATGCAGGCTGCTTTTATCGAAGCAGGACTCTCTCGAACTGCTTTTCTGCACGCAAGCGACATGCTAGACGCTGAGCTTGAGCCGGTTGGCAAGAAACCTGCCACCAGTTTTAAAGAACTGATCGCGAAGACCACGCCGCTTGAAACCAACGTCAAGCCAGACATACCGATCGAGCAGCGCGTGCGAGCCGGCGACAAGGTGACGGTTCAGGTGGTCAAGGACATGCTCGGCACCAAGGGCGCGCGCCTGACCACCGACCTATCGCTACCCTCGCGCTTTTTAGTTTATTTGCCAAATGGCAACCATATTGGGGTGTCTCAGCGGATCGAGGACAGCGACAAGCGCAGCCAGCTCAAACTCTTGCTACGCCAAGCGCTTGATGACGCTGAGCTCGCTGGCGGACTGATCGCCCGTACCGCAGCAGAAAATGCCAGCACAGAGCAGTTAATCCAAGACGTTAAGTATCTAGCTCAGCTGTGGTCTGTGATCAAACAACAAGCCTCGAGCGCTAAAACCGCTCTGATCTTCAGTGATTTACCGCTACCTGAGCGCACCCTGCGTGACATGGCGCACAGCGAAACTGAGACCGTGTTCATCGACGATGTCGAGGTTTTTGATCAGTGTGTCAAATTTGCCGAGGTGTTTGCGCCAAGCGTGGCGCCCAAGCTCAACCTTTACGAAGGTAAGCAGCCTTTGTTTGACGCTTATCGTGTAGAGGAAGATCTACAAAAAGCACTCAAGCGCCGTGTGGATCTTAAATCCGGCGGCTACTTGGTGATCGATCAGACCGAAGCCATGACCACCATCGATGTGAACACCGGCTCCTTTGTTGGTGGGCGCTCGCTTGAGGAGACGGTGTTCAAGACCAATCTTGAGGCCACCAGCGCCATCGCCCGTCAGCTGCGCTTGAGAAACCTAGGCGGGATCATCATATTGGACTTTATCGATATGATCGAAGCTGAGCACCGCCAAAGTGTCATGGAGGCACTGGAGTGTGAACTTGAGCGCGACCCCTCTAAAACCAACATCACTCAGGTATCAAAGCTTGGTCTGATCGAGATGACTAGAAAGCGCACCAAAGAGTCCTTACAAAACCTGTTGTGCGAGCCTTGCCAGACTTGTGACGGCCGAGGGTTTATCAAAACCCGAGAGACTGTGTGTTATGAGATCTTCCGGGAGATGCTGCGACTTGCCCGTGCCTATGAGCAAGCTAAGCGCTACACCATCGTCGCGCACTCAGAAGTCATTGATCTGCTGCTTTCAAGCGAAGCTGGCGCCGTCGGCGATCTTGAGTCACTGATTGATGCGGTGATCAGCTTTCAAGTTGAGGCCAGCTACACTCAAGAGCAGTACGATATTATCTTGACCTAATTTTGGGCAACCTGCCGAGCTTAGGGTTGAGCTGAATCGGGTAGACATTTGACTCACAACCTAGGGTGAAACTCATGAATCTTCGTTTTTTAAGCGTGACTACTCTGATCAGTGAATCCGGTTGCACAGTTGAACTCTCCGAACACCTGAAAACTTTTAAAGCGACCAGCGTGTTTTTGGTGACTGACGCTGGTATCGATAAACTGGGCCTAGCTGAGCCGGCGATCACAAGCCTGACATCTACTGGACTGCGCGTCACGGTAGACACCCAAGTCACCGCTGACCCTTCAGAGGAGCAGATCCTAAAGATCGCCGATCACGCCAAGCGAGTGGACTCGGATCTTATCATCGGTTTTGGCGGCGGCTCATCGATGGATGCCGCCAAACTGGTCGCCTTGCTGGCATGCCCCGATCAAACCCAAACGATAGAGCAGATGTACGGAGTCGATCAGGTCACTGGCAACAGGCTGCCTCTGATTCAGATCCCCACAACTGCCGGCACTGGTTCAGAAGTCACGCCGGTAGCGATCGTCACGCGCCCAGATCAAACTAAATCTGGCGTGGTCTCAGCCAAACTGATCGCCGATATGGCACTACTCGATGCCAGTCTCACTCTGGGCTTACCGCGTCACATCACTGCAGAAACCGGTATCGATGCGATGGTACACGCGATTGAAGCTTATACCTCCAAACGCCTGAAAAACCCCATCAGTGACATGCACGCCATCAAAGCACTGCAACTGATCCACGGCGCGCTACCCAAAACACTGAGCCATGGAGATGATCTTGCGGCTAGAGGCGACATGCTGCTTGGTGCTTGTTTGGCCGGTCAAGCCTTCGCCAACGCGCCGGTTGCTGCAGTTCACGCCTTGGCCTACCCGCTGGGCGCGCGCTATCACCTAGCACACGGCCTCACCAACGCGCTGGTGCTGCTCAAGGTTTTAGAGTTTAACTTATCTCATGCCAGCGCCCTGTATGCTGAGCTCTTTGCTGCGCTAGAGCCGGATCAGGCGCGCGGTCAGTCGGTGGACAAAAAGGCGGCGATGCTGATTGACCTGCTGCACGCTCACATCAGTGAGGCGCAGATCAAGACCCGCCTTCGTGACCATGGTGTCAATCAGCGCGATCTGGACAGCTTGGCTAGCGATGCCATGCAGCAAACCCGGCTGTTGATCAACAACCCGCGCGAGATGGTTGAGGCGGATGCGCGCCGGATCTATGCAGAGGTTTGGTAAAACTCTCAGCCAGGTGTCCGGAGATTGATCGCTTAGTAAAATGTCACCCATAAAAAAACCTCGCAAACTTTAAGTTTGCGAGGTTTTGAATCTGGTAGGCGTAACTAGATTCGAACTAGCGACCCCCACCATGTCAAGGTGGTGCTCTAACCAACTGAGCTATACGCCTAAATCGGATGCCACTATATAGCGCAGCTAAGTTCAGGGCAAGCTTTTTTACTGATCTTTCGTGCTGTTTTTGATCTCACGGCGCACTTGAACCGCCAGTTTCTGCGCCCGTCTGAACGCGCCGGTATCGATGCGCTCAGCATAGCGGCCTCGGCGATAAACCCGTGCCAGCTCATGAGCTGAATCACTTCTGCGCTCACCCCCTATGCGCTCAAGCCAAGCGATCACTCCCTCGCCGCTCAAACGATCTGCTGAAAAGGGTTTGAGCTTGCCTGAGAGGCTAATCATCAACTCATCGAGCGGATCGCCTTTGGTGGGGCGCGCTTTAAACCACAGCCAAGCATAAAACAGCATCACCACCACCGTGAAGATCACCACAATCATGCCAATTTGCTGAGCCAGACTCTTGATGCCGAGTGATTTAAAGAGGCCATTTTTCTGATCTTCAGCATCGTACCCCACGATATCGCGCTCAAACCGGTAACTGATCTCGTCGGTATAGCGGCGCACATCGTTTAGCCAGCGATACTGCTGATAAGCCGCGCCAGCAAAAGCACCTTCACCAAAACTACGCGAGCCGCTGGCGTCCAAAAAGCCCTCCATGCCCTGCTCAACCCGCTCAGGAGCAACCGCGGCGGTCGGATCGACTCGTCGCCACTGACCGTCGATCCAAACTTCCGTCCAGGCGTGGGCGTCGAGCTGGCGTACCTCCCAAGACCCATCGACATCTGAGCGCTCACCGCCCATATAGCCAGCCACCATGCGCGCAGGCACACCAGCGGCGCGCATCATAAAGGCGAAAGCGGACGCATAGTGTTCGCAAAAACCCTCGCGAGTCTCAAACATAAACTGATCTATTCGCGCGCCGCTCAGCATCTGCGGTTTAAGCGTGTAAAAGTAGGGCTGCTCGCGGAATCTGGCGAGCACCGTGTTGACAAAACGCTCAGGATTACGCCCACTTTGGACATATAAATCAACCGCAAGCTGCCGGGTTTGCGGGTTGTTGCCAGCAGGCAAGGCGGTATAAAAATCAATCGATTCTTGACTTAGTTCACCGGTATCGACTGAACCCGCACGGTACAACTTAAATCGAGAGCGAGTCGCAATCGGCCGGTCCGATCTGAGCACTCGCTGCTCAGTCACCCTGACCCCCGTCTGGTTAGGCATGGGTACATCCAGCGCAAACACATAGTTTCGCTGATTGGGCTCGATCGCCACCTCATAGCTTTGCCAATTATCGATCATCGTCTGGGTCAGATCAGACGTTAACCATTCAGGGCGACGGTTTTGATTAAAGTCGCGAATCGAGTAACCACTGTCATAGCGCTCATAGTCGGAGAGACTCCACGCCACCCCATCAAAGCGGCTCATCACCAGCGCACGAAAGTACATCTGCGAGAGCGGCGGCGTCTGGTTAACCGGGAAAAATGCCCGGAAGCTCAGCTCTGCTGACTGGCTTAAATCAGCGATATCACCCGGACTGATCGTATCTGACAAGCCAGTCTGACCCTGCGATCCAGCAACCGGAACACTCCAAAGCGGCGGTAAGCGCGGGAAAAACAAGAACAAGGCCACGAGCAGCGGCACTGCCAAACCCACGAGCAGCGCCAGTGATTTAAAACCAACCTTCACACCTTGATTGGCAGATGCGTCGATGATCAGCTGAGTATTTTTTGGAAAACGCAGGTTGACTCTGACCATCAAACCTAAGATCAGGACGATTAGCAGAAACACCCAAAGCGCACTGGCAAGCGACTGGCTGAGCAAAAACACCCCGCCAAGCACAAACAGATCCACGCAAAAAACCACGTAGTAGTCCCGGCGTAGCTTCACTTCCATGAGTTTCACGCCCAAACACAGCAGCAAAAACGCAACGCTGACATCGACCCCAGCCAGACTCCCAAAGCGAATCCGGATCAACGCTAAGCCGCTTAAAAAGATCACGGTTGCTGCAAGCTTTAGCAGCTTGCCCTTGAGCACACCAAAGTAGCCCAGCAGCACACTGAGCGCGATCAAGCCAATCAGCTCCGCTGCGATATGCGGGATGAAACTGACCACGACCAGAAGCTGTAGTGCAAAAAAAGGGTTTCTGACACCCAAAAAATTCATGTTCGTGCGCCTGCGGGGTTACGCTCACTGGGCTTATCAGCCCCAGCTCGATGGTCCACGGCCTGCTGCACTGATTTATCTGAGGCAGTCGTACGGCTATCTATATCCTTAGAATCCGGCCAAGGCTTCATCAGCGCCAACAGCTTGAGTGCTGAGTCACGGTGCGTAGCTCCGCCGCCCATGGCAAGCTGATCATCTGAAAGCTTGAGCGCGAACCGGTGACCTTGGTTACTCAGCTTATGCACCAAAAAACTCAGTTGCCGCAGCCGCGCTTCATGGCGAACCCCTTGAAACTCATCGTAATCCAGCACCATTTGTACGCCAGCATCGGCTGTAAAATGTCGACTGAGCAGCTCGGATCGCTGGGCGTAGTGCCTCCAAGAAATCCGCGCCTGACTCTCGCCAGCCACATAGGGTTTGAGCTGATCAAAGTCTTCGCTAGCACTAGATTTGGTTGACATTTGTGCGAAAACACTTGCTCCGCCGATCACCCCTTCAGGGATACTGGCGCGAACCTGGCTTGGCCATGCCCAGCTGGTTTGAGTAAAGCGCACGTAACTCCAGCTGCGAATCAAACCAAGCGGATAATCACTACTGACCTTGAGTGCGGGTAGCTCCGATATCCCTCGGGTGTGCGTGAGGGGCAAAGTGACTCTGAGTGGCTTGGAGCCCAGCGCAATACGGGTGGGCGCGTGATTGACCCAGCCCAGCTCAATCGAAGGCCTGGATGAACCGCGCGCACTGATCTCAAGCATCACCGGATTGTTTCTGCCTGCCTCAGCTGGTTCAAAACTGAGGACCTTGAGCGTCACATGATTGATCTGCGCATGAGTAAAATGCAACGAGACAACCAACACGCTGCTTAAGAAAAAACACAGCCCCAGCACCAAGTTGTTGGCGTAGTTGACGCCCGCCAAAAAAAGCGCCGCGATCAACAAACAAATTAGGCCGCCCTCTTTGGTCAAAAAGATATAGATGCGCTTGGAGCTGACTTGGTTGTTTTCTTTGAGGGGGGCTCTACGAATCAGCCGAGCCTCAAAACGCCGTGCCAGCCTATCTCTAAGTGACATTTTTATGGCTTTAAGCGCTGTGTTCAACTGGATTTACTCAACCGATAACCGGGGTGGCGCTAAGTAGGTCGGCTGCTTTTTGCTGTTGCGGGCGGCCAATCAGACGATGATCAGCAACCGCCACGAACACGGCTTGTACATCTTCTGGGGTCACCTCAGCAAATCCTTGCATGAGTGCGTGTGCTTTAGCTGCACGGCTCAGCGCAAGCAGGGCTCGCGTTGAGAGCCCATGGGACCCTGCTCGGGTCGCGTGCACTAGTCTTAGCAAATACTCCATCGTCGGTTCAGCCAAAAAAACTCGATCCACAAGCTTGCTTAACACCTCAAACTCGCTGGCTTTTAACAGAGCGGGTAGTTCAGCAATACGGTCTCGCGGGTTTTGCCCCTGCAACATCTCACGCTCAGCCGCACCATCGGCAAATCCGAGCGATAAGCGCATCAAAAAACGATCCAGCTGTGATTCGGGTAGCGGGTAAACACCGGACTGCTCAGAGGGGTTTTGAGTGGCGATCACAAAAAAAGGCTTGGGCAGCGGCAGAGTCTTCCCATCGATACTCACCTGTCGCTCCTCCATCGCCTCAAGCAGCGCACTCTGAGTTTTGGGACTGGCGCGATTGATTTCGTCAGCCATGAGCAGCTGAGTGAAGATCGGCCCTGGTGTAAACTCAAAGGTTTCACTTTGCTTTTTAAACACGCTCAAACCCAGTACATCGGCCGGCAGCATGTCGCTGGTGAACTGAATCCGATTGTAATCCAGACCTAAAACCTTGGAGAGTGCTTGAGCCAGCGTGGTTTTACCCATCCCCGGCATGTCCTCAAGCAGCAAGTGACCGCCCGCCAAGATACAACATAAACTAAGCTTGATCTGCTCAGGTTTACCCAAGATCACCTCGGAGACCGCATTGGCGATCTTCTCAAAGCGCAGCTTGACTTGCTGGAGGGTGTTTTCTAAAGACTCGGCTTTGAGCGGCTGATTCATGTTTGGGTCGCTTTAAGATTGATAAATGTCTGCGTGGAAACTGCAACTTTAATTCTAAGATCAGTGATTTAAGTTTCTGAGTAGTCGCCAACTGATTCTGTGTCAGGTTACTATTTAGTACCAAAATTGGGTGATGCGCGCCGACCAAAGCTCAGATGGAACTGCCAAACGGAACAGGACAGCCATCTAGCGCAGTTATGTTCACCTAATTACTCGTTAATCTAGGCCCAGCATAGCAAATCAATCCATCAAACAAAGATCACGCGCATCCTATCAGCGGCCGCACGGAGCAAACCCGTGGACATTTATCGTCTTGCTGTCGATAAAGCCGCTCAAGTGCTTTTGAGTCCGCCGCCACTTAGTAGTCAATCAACTAGACTAATTTAAAGATAAGCCTACCGAGCACAGCACAAATTCAACTATCCAAATATCAGAGCGGATTTGCATCCTGCTTATTCAGCGCGCTTTATAAAAACTACCTGCGGCCAGACCTCATCTTAGCTGATGCTTAATTTAAAAAAATTTGCTCGCCATGCATGACATTATTCAGGTGATATCGCTCAAAACAGACGCGGCTTTGCCATTTTTCTGAGCGCTTTTAGCCACCTCAGCCAAGAACTCCTGACTCCAGTAATCAATATCATAGTAGCTGACCACGTCATAAGCTTCGTTCAAGCGAGCTATAGCATCCTCGCGGGAGAGGTTCAGCGCAAAGTAACAAGAATCAGCCATCTCGGCCGGATCGTGGGGATTGCACAAAACCGCTCCTTTGACTTCAGCCGCTGCCCCAGCAAATTCAGACAGCACCAAGACCCCGCTGCCACTGGTTTTGGCCTGAGTGACCACAAACTCTTTGGCCACTAAATTCAGGCCATCTCGGAGCGGGGTGATCCACATGACATCGGCCACCGCGTAGTAGGCCACCAACTCTTGAAAGGGGAATACGCGGGAGAAGAACTGCACCGGGCTCCAACCAACCGATGCGTAGCGACCATTGATGCGCCCAACCGCCTGCTCGATTTCCCCTTGGAGTTCTTGATAAATCGTCATCTCTTTAGCTGCTGGCACACAGATAGTGACCAGAGTAACCTTGCGGTGCAATTCAGGATGATCCCGAAGCAAGCGCTCAAAGGCATCCAGTTTGGCCGGTATGCCCTTGGTGTAATCTAGCCGCTCGACGGACAGTATCAGCTTCACCCCGTGCAACTCCTCGCGTAGCTCCTCTATTCGCTCATGAACACTCTGATCCTCAAAGACCTTATCGACACGCTTGAGATCCAGTCCAACCGGGTGTGCTCCCAGACGTATGATTCGCTCATCGATTTTAATCTCTGTGGTCATTTCATCCAGACCAACAGCGCACCCGTAAGATAAGAATCGCGGGGCGCAACCGGTTTTTTCAGTGACCGTAAAGGGCATGACACCCTTGGCAACATCGATGAAGTTTTCTGACTGCCGCGGTATGTGAAAACCGATGTAATCGCACTGCAGCAAACTGCCGACAATCTCTTTTCTCCAAGGCAGCACGTTAAACACATCGGCCGAGGGGAAATAAGTATGGTGAAAAAAAGCAATGACAACGTCCGGCCGCAGTTCACGCAGATAAGCCGGCACCATCCACAAATTATAATCATGGAGCCAGACGGTAGCGCCCTTTGAGGCTTCTAGCGCCACGCGCTCGGCAAATTTACGATTTACATCGCAAAAAACCAGCCAGTGATCTTCCCTGAAGGTGGCGCGTTCCCAGAAGTTGTGCAGGGTTGGCCAGAACGCCTCTTTGGAAAAGCGTTTATAAAAAATGTCGACCTCTAGCTGAGTCAGCGCCACCCGGGCAGCAATCAGATTGGGGTATAGCTCCTTATCAACAGCCGTATGTGTCTCAAAGTCTTTGAGTGAGTCATCTTTGATTGACCACGCAACCCAGGCGCCTTTTTTGCCATGCTCAAACAAACTGGCCAGTGTTGGGATGATCCCGTTGGGAGATTTGTGATTGCGGCGCTTCATATCGCCATCTTCAACGTATTCTTCATAGGGGAGGCGGTGGTATACAATCACTAAATCCGAGCTTCCGGGCGTTATCTCATCAGCTGCTTCGGCATCTATCCCCTGGATCCCCAAAAAACCAAAGTGACTAATCGCCTCAAGGATTCCGCCAGCACCAGCCGCGCGAGCGTGATAAACACGTGCTCGACCCTCAGTTGCCTTCAGCAGCCCCTCTTCACTCTCACCAACACAGACGCCAACAAAATCATGCTCAAACATGGAAAGATCATTTAGGGTGTCACCGGCGACCATCACATCGGCTTTATTGATCTCTAAAAACTCGCTCAGCGCAGTCAGCGTCGTGCCTTTGTTGACATGGCGAGGCAAAAAATCCAGATAAAGACTCGCTGAATACAGCACATCACAGCCCAGCTCATCCCCAATCCTGAGAAGTTCTTGCAGGTTTTCCTCCATCACCTCCGGATTCACAAAGTAGGAGCAGCGCCGCTCCTGAGGGACATCCTGACGCACCAGCCCATCGATGTGCTCAACTGCTGCATGAATCTTGTATTCGCCCGGCCAGCGTTCATCAATACGCCCCTGCACTTCTCCGACTGCATGAAGCGTGTGGCCATCCACAACCGTACAGCCTACGTCGCATATGATGTATTTGGGCTTAGGAATCTGCGGGTCAGACAGCAGCGGCATGACCGATTCAAGGCCACGGCCCGTGACGAAGATCAGTTCAATATCAGGATGCACAGTAATCAGTTGGTAAAGCTGGTGTCGGTGCTCAGGCGAACCACCCAAAAAAGTGCCATCAAGGTCGGTAGCTAACAACATAGTCCTCTCCGTGATCTGGCCAGCAGACCCAATCAGAACCTGCTGACGGTTTGGTTTCGCTCCTGAGGCTTGTCTGGCACCAGAAGCCTAATTGCGTGATGTCAATTTGCAATCTCAGCGTGCTTTAAACCGAGTCTTATCAATTAATCTCTAGCCTTAAAATTAAATCGCAAACACTCAAAACTTGTCAGCACTGAGCCCTAGGCGTGGAACTATAAGCAGAACTATGATTTGTCAGAACCCGGCTGGTCTGCTGATCCAGTTTCTACTTCGTATTCTTCTTGGTGCATCTCAAGCGCTGTGGGTGTCATGCGAACCGTTGGGACATAAGCAGAATGCTCCTCTGTTGGTTCTGAGATTTTGCGTTGGTATATTTTCCATATCGCAAGCATCACAAGCAGTGCCTGCATAGCAGCAAAGTAGATAGGAAGGGCATTTGCCTGCGTCATCGACATCAACTGACCACTGAGTGCTGGGCCTAAAGCAGCTCCTACGCCGTGCACCAACAGTAAAGCACTGCCCCCAGCCAAAATATCACTACTTTGGACGCGATCGATTAGGTGGGCCAGTGACAAGGGGTAAATGGCAAATGCCAATCCACCATAAATTGCGATGGCCAGATAGAGAAAATAGTGATGAGCAAAAGAAGCCGGGATGATCAACACCGCACTGATAACTGCCATAACAGCTACCAAGAGCAAAACCTTGCGTCTGTCTCTGGTGTCAGAGTAACGACCGATTGGATACTGAAGCAGGGCCCCACCAGCAATTCCAGCGGTCACAAATGCAGCGACGCTGGCGACATCGAGCCCGATACGACTGGCGTATACCGCCCCCATCCCCCAAAAGGCACCCATCGCCAATCCCGATAAAAGTGCGCCGCTGACGGCAACTGGCGCTAACCCCCAAAGTGTTTTGACAGCAAGACGCTTCACATCTGCTAATTGCGGTGGGCCAAAGCGAGTTCCGGTAACCGGCACCAAGGATAACGTCACGAGCATACCCGCGATACCAAACAGCAGATAATCGGTAGCTGGGCCAATCTTAAGCAGCTGCTGAGCAGCTGCAAGCGAACCCAAATTCACCACCATATAGATAGCAAATACTTGGCCGCGGGACTCTGATGAGGTCTGGGAGTTTAACCAACTCTCGATGATCGTATAGAGGATGAACATGGCCATCCCCGTCACGAGACGTAATGCGCCCCACGCCCATGGGGAGACAAACATCTCATGCATAAGCATCGACACTGAACCTAAGGCCGCAAACATCGCAAATGCCCGCACATGCCCCACTCGCTGGATCAGCGGCAGCGCCACAAAGGTACCCAAAAAGTAACCAGCAAAGTAGCCTGACATAATCAGACCCATCACCTGATCGCTATAGCCTTCAGCACTGCCGCGGATGGCAAGCAGTGTGTTTAGCAAACCGCTACCGAGTAGCAATAAGGAGGTGCCTACCAGCAAGGAAAACACAGGTCTAACCAATATCAACATAGGATCCCCAGGAGCTAAACGGCTCGCCTATCTCATGGTAACCTCTGTCTCTTATACACATCTCCGAGCCCACGAGACGGACTCCTATCTCGT
>OJDZ01000444.1_pt1 | contig 24935 bp, 21 predicted proteins | sample 1592981 | NCBI WGS metagenome assembly OJDZ01 (sample SAMN05416851, study PRJEB24817) | seawater metagenome | isolation source: Sea water | place: Canada:Atlantic | collected 2013-07
CGAGATAGGAGTCCGTCTCGTGGGCTCGGAGATGTGTATAAGAGACAGACCTTGTGCTTTGCTGCTGATTTGTGCCAAACAGCGGGTGATTTATTTGCTTTAGAGATTGGAAGGGTCCATCAAAAAAATGTTGGACCTCATCCCAAGTGGAGTTGCCAAATAAAGTTTTCATCAAATGAGTTTGAGCAATTTATTACTTGGCTTGAAAATAATCGTAATGGTTTGTCGGTTTTAATTCACGCATTAACTGGCGATAACCTTAAGGACCATACCTTACATGCATATTGGCTAGGTGATGAATTACCGCTAACGTTAGCTATATTTGCTGCTAAGTGAATGGATTATATTTTTCTTATCACACTCCGCGCCATACCTAGTAAAGCGCTCAATATCATGGCTGATAGTGTAATTGCTAAATGCTAGTTTGATCTAGATACTAATTACTTCGTTTTCTCCGGCGTTAATTTGGTATTTGAGGCAGCCATGATCATTTTATTTCTCAGCCATTTATTCGCTGGTTCTTTGTCAACATTAACATGCCAGTATAAATGCACGTCAATGCCCGGTAACTCTACAGGCATTGGATAAATAGCAATATCGACCATATCGCTGTACATAGCTGCTGCCGTTTTCGGTAAGGTTAGCAGCATATCGTTGTTGATGATCACTCGACAGGCTGATACTGCATGCTGACATCGCAGCGATATTTTACGGTGTAAACCAATACGAGATAATTCAAAATCTTCCAGACCTGGCCCGCTAGATCTCGACGACACTAATACATGCTCTAGTTTTAGGTATGTTTCTAGATCTAACTTAGCTTTGATGGCTGGGTGATTTTTACGAGCAACCACAACCAGTTGGTCTAGCTCTAATTGGGTATGTAAAATATTATTGCTGACAGGGATTAAGGCATCAATGGCTAAGTCTATATCGCCACTGGCTAACTTATTCTCAAGCTCACTTCGTCTTACTCTTCGATTACTACGCAAATTTATTGCCGGTGACTCTAGCGATAAGCTCTCTTGTAATATAGGTAAATAGTAGGGCTCTAATGAACCATGGAGTGATAGCGAGAAACTTTTTCGTGACGTTAGTGGTTCAAACTGGCGTGATTGCACTAAACAAACTTGCAATTGATGTAAGGCTTCGCGTACGTCATCAATAACATTTTTTGCCACCGGCGTAGGTCGCATTTCATTGCCTTGGCGAATGAATAAAGCATCATCAAAGTAGGTACGCAGCTTTCCTAGCGAATGACTCACCGCCGGTTGTGATAAATTTAGTACCGATGCTGCTTTCGTTATATTACCTTCACAATAGATGGCATCGAAAACAACAAACAAGTTCAAATCAATTTTCATACTTACTCCATTGTCGGTCAAATCTGCGCATGTACTATATCAGGCCAACCTATTCGCACTATTTAATATATAAATAGTAGGGTATTAGAACTATTCATTTGTTTAATTTAGATGCTGAGCTTAGCATAGTCAAGTACATTCGATATACCGTACTCACTATTTTATTACGGTATTTACTTAGCACAGACAGTGACGGTTAATATGGCTTATTTTTATTATAAAACAATAACTAAAAATAAGTTAAAGCAGGATGCGAGCCGTTACACATTGCACGCTAAATTTTATAACAAGACCGAGCAGTAATATGGCAGCGATTTATTTAATCCGACACGGGCAAGCCTCTTTTGGTAGTGCTGATTATGATCAGCTATCTGAAAAAGGTCGTCAACAAGCGGTATTGTTGGGGCAATATTGGCGTTCAAGAGCGACGCCAAGCAAACTGTTTTGTGGCGACTTACTGCGTCATAACCAAACCTTATCGGGGTTTAATGAAGGTTACCAAGGCGTCGCTACGCCGACGGTTATTCATTCAGGTTTTAACGAATTTGATCATGTTGATATTCTTAATAACTATCATGCACAATGGCAAAATCTGGCAAAAATGAGCGAAGAAATCAAACAGCGTAAAGAGCCTAATAAAAGCTTTCAAAAAGAATTTGCTCAAGCGCTTAATCGCTGGGTTGCTGGTGATAACAACGATGATTACATTGAAACTTGGCCGAAATTTAAGGCGCGTTGTATACGCGCGCTGCAAGATATTATCGAACAAGAATTAGCGAATAAACGCAAATTTAAAGCGCAGGAAAGTGATAATAAAAAATCAAAAGACATTTTGGTTTTTACTTCCGGTGGTACTATTTCGGTGATCGTGCAACATATTCTAAAACTCAGTGATCAACAGGCCTTAGAGATTAATCAGCAAGCGAGAAATACCAGCGTGACCAAGCTGCTGTTTTCTGAAAACATGCTCAGTGTTGATTATCTAAATAATTATAGTCATTTGGAGCAAGTCGGCGAAGACTGGGTCACCTTCAGGTGATAATGCGTTCATACAATTAACCAACATTTAATTAGGAAATAAAATGGATAGTGGCAATTTATTTGATTTATCAGGAAAAATCGCATTAGTAACAGGTGCTAGCCGTGGTATTGGCGAAAGTATCGCAAAACTTTTAGCGCATCATGGTGCCCACGTTATTGTTTCAAGTCGAAAAATTGACGGCTGCCAAGCGGTGGTTGATGAAATAACAAAAGCAGGTGGCAGTGCACAAGCTATGGCATGCCATATCGGTGAAATGGAGCAAATTGAAGCGATTTTCGCAGCGATAGCTAAGCAACACGGCAAGCTAGATATTTTAGTTAATAATGCTGCCGCTAATCCGTATTTTGGTCACATTTTAGAGACAGACTTAAGTGCCTTTCAAAAAACTGTTGATGTGAATATTCGAGGTTACTTTTTTATGTCAACGCTGGGCGCTAAGTTAATGAAGAATAACAACGGTGGCGCTATTGTTAATGTCGCTTCCATTAATGGTGTTATTCCAGGCGACTTCCAAGGTATCTATTCCATTACTAAAGCCGCGGTTATTTCAATGACCAAAGCCTTTGCTAAAGAATGTGCGCAATTTAATATTCGCGTCAATGCCTTATTGCCGGGTGCAACCGATACCAAGTTTGCCTCAACCTTAGTTAATAACCCTAAAATTTTAGAGCAGGCGATGGCACATGTACCAATGAAGCGCGTTGCTCAACCAGACGAAATGGCCGGTACCGTATTGTATTTAGCTTCAGATGCATCGAGCTACACCACAGGTACGGCAATCAATGTTGATGGTGGTTACCTGATTGGTTAGGCTAAAGATCATCATTTAAAACAATATTATTGGTCAAAAAACGCAAATAAAAAATATCGAGTAAATATTTATGAGTACTACATACAACAGCAACGCTGCAGCATTATTTAAACCGTTTTCAGTGAAATCTTTAACGTTAAAAAATAAGACCGTCATGGCACCAATGACACGGGCATTTTCACCAAATAATGTCCCAGGTAAAGAAGTTGCCGCTTATTACCGACGACGTGCTGAGGGCAATGTTGGTCTTATTATTACTGAAGGTACTTTTATTTCACATAAAGCGGCTAATGGTTATGAAAACGTACCGGCAATTCATGGCGCTGAAGCCCTAGCAGGTTGGAAACACGTAGTCGATGAAGTACATGCCGCTGGTGGCAAAATTGCACCACAGCTTTGGCATGTGGGGTCGGTTCGTAAGTTAGGTATAGGGCCAGATAAAGATGTGCCAGCTTATAGCCCTTCAGGTTTATTTAAACCTGGCGCGGAGAATGGCGTTGCTATGACGCAAGCGGATATAGACGAAGTTGTTGCGTCATTTGCTCAAGCGGCACTGGATGCAAAAAATATTGGTTTTGACGCCATTGAAGTTCACGGCGCGCACGGTTATTTGGTTGACCAATTTTTTTGGCAAGGTACTAACCAACGTGATGATAAATACGGTGGGTCATTAGAAAATCGTACCCGTTTCGGTGTTGAAATTGTGCAAGCTATACGTGCTGCTGTTGGTGAAGACTTTACCATTATTTTCCGGTTTTCTCAGTGGAAGCAACAAGATTACAGCGCAAAACTGTGCCAAACACCTGAAGAGTTAGGTCGCTTTCTAAACTTGTTAAGTGCTGCTGGTGTTGATGTATTTCATGCCAGTACGCGTCGCTTTTGGGTCAGTGAATTTGCAGGATCTGAACTCAATCTTGCCGGTTGGACGAAAAAACTGACCGATAAACCGGTTATTACCGTTGGTAATGTTGGCTTAGATGCTGACTTTATTGGCGAAGGTAATAAAGACTTATCTGGCACCTCCAACCCAACGGGCATTGATGAGCTACTTACACGTTTAGGTAACAACGAATTTGACTTGGTGGCGATTGGTCGAGCCTTGTTAGTTGACCCTGATTGGGTTAATAAAATTGGCATTAACGCCATTGAAGAAATTAAACCCTTCACTAAAAAGTCATTAATGTCATTAAGTTAATTAGCCACATTATATAAGGAATACCCTATGAATTTTGAATATAGCGAAAAAGTGCAAGAGCTTATTAAGCAAGTTTCTGAGTTTATGGATAGCCATGTTTTTCCTGTTGAACAAGAAATGCATGACCTTGTTGCCAAAGACCAATGGTCAACCCCAGCATTAATGGAAGAGCTAAAAGCGAAGGCAAAAGCCGCCGGCTTATGGAATTTATTCTTACCGGTGGCTTATGGCAAATACAGTGCCGGATTAACTAATTTAGAGTATGCGCCCTTGGCTGAAATCATGGGAAAAGTGATGTGGGGCCCAGAAGTATTTAACTGCGCAGCACCAGATACTGGCAATATGGAAGTATTAGCAAAATACGGCACTGAAGCGCAGAAAAAGCAATGGTTAGAGCCATTGTTAGAGGGCAAAATTCGTTCTGCTTTCGCCATGACTGAACCAGAAGTTGCCTCAAGTGACGCGACAAACATTGAGTTGCGTATTGAGCGTGATGGTGATGAATACGTGATTAATGGTCGTAAATTCTATATCAGTGGTGCTTGTCGTAAGCAATGTGAAGTAATGATTGTGATGGGCAAAACCGATCCCAGCAACAGCAATCGCTACATTCAACAATCTCAAGTATTAGTACCGATGAAAACCCCTGGCGTTACCATCGTTCGTCCTATGCAGGTTTTTGGCTATAACGATGCTCCAGAAGGGCATGCTGAGATCACCTTTGAAAATGTCCGGGTGCCAGTTGAGAATATTATTGTTGGCGAAGGCAAAGGTTTTGAAATTGCCCAAGGGCGTTTAGGGCCTGGGCGAGTTCATCATTGTATGCGCTCAATTGGTGTCGCACAACGTGCACTAGATTTAATGTGTAAGCGTGTTAATGAACGTATTGTTTTTGGTCGCCCTATGATCAAACAACAATCAGTACGTGAAGATATTGCTTTGTCTGCTTGCCAAATTGAACAAGCCCGTTTAATGACCTTAAAAGCCGCACACAAAATGGATACCGAAGGTAACAAGGCGGCGAAGGACTTAATTGCCATGATAAAAATTGTTGCGCCAAATATGTCTCTTGATGTCTTAGACCGCGCAATTCAATGCCATGGCGCTGTCGGTGTTAGCCAAGATACTTTCTTAGCTCATGCTTATGCGGGTCAAAGAACCTTGCGTTTAGCTGATGGTCCCGATCAAGTGCATATGATGCAGTTAGGTCGTGATCTAGTTAAACGTCTAGCAGAATAACTTTTTATTTTTATGCGGTAAATCACGGTTGATTACCGCAGCTAATTTACCTTATGAGTAGCGAAAAATGGCTAATGCTCTATCAACTGATATAGAAAATATTGATATTCAAACATTAACGGCTTATCTCGAAAAACATCTTGTTGGCTTTAAAGGCCCGATGAGCCTAGAAAAGTTTAGTGGTGGGCAATCAAACCCCACGTTTAAGGTTACAGCACAGTCGGGCACTTATGTTTTACGTCGCCAACCACCGGGTAAATTATTGAAGTCGGCTCATGCGGTTGATCGTGAATATCGAGTGCTTGATGCCCTTAAAGATAGTGATGTTCCAGTAGCGCAGGTGTATCACTTGTGTGAAGACGTTACGGTGATAGGTTCAATGTTTTATCTGATGGAGTTTTGTGACGGCAGCATTTACTGGCACGCTTCATTAAGTGAAATCGATAATAACAAGCAAAGAACCGCTATGTACGACGCGATGAATAAAGCGTTAGTGGCATTGCACAGTGTTGATATTGATAAAGTTGGCTTAAGCACGTATGGCAAAATGGGTAATTATTTTCAGCGCCAACTCGAGCGTTGGCTTGGCCAGTATAAAGCGTCTGAGTTACAAATTATTCCCGCAATGAATACTTTAGGACAATGGCTAGAAGCAAACCTTCCAGAAGATGATGGACGAGTGTGCTTAGTGCACGGCGATTATCGTTTAGACAATATTATGTTTGCCAAAGACAAAGCTGAGATTATTGCGATTTTAGATTGGGAGTTATCAACGCTAGGGCATCCGTTCGCTGATTTGGCCTATCAATGTATGGGTTTAAGAATGCCGCAAGGCTTAGGCAGTATTGATGGCTTACAAGGCATTGACCGAAGCAGTTTAGGTATTCCGAGTGAAGCAGAATATGTTGCGCAATATTGTCAGCGCATGGATATCGACAAGATAGAAAACTGGAGTTTTTATCTTAGCTTTAGCTTTTTTCGTTTAGCTGCGATTGTTCAAGGGGTTGCAAAAAGAGCGTCGCAAGGTAATGCGTCAAATGCGAATGCTAGCAAAATTGGGGCATTTGTCGAGCCTTTGGCCAAAATGGCGCTAGCGATTATTGCACAAGAGCAACAAGCATAGAAAATGAATACAAGGCATTAACAACAATCATATTACTTATAGGAATTACATCATGGATCCATTGTTAGATTTTACCGGTAAAGTTGCTGTGATCACAGGTGCAGCGCAAGGATTTGGCCAACTATTAGCCCAAGAGTTGGCTAAGCGTGGCGCTAAATTAGTGATCAGTGATATTAACGAAGCTGGCGTTCATCAGGTTGCTGACGGCATCGCTGCCACCGGTGCGCAAGTGCTGGCTATGAAGTGTGATGTCTCTAAAAATGAACAGTGTAAAGCTATGGTTGACGCCGCTATTAACACTTTTGGCCGCGTTGATATCGGGGTTAACAATGCTGGTATCGCCCATGAGTTTATGCCCTTGCATGATATCGAAGAAAGCATTATGGATAGTCAATTTGCCATCAATGTTAAAGGTGTACAATTTGGTATGCGTCATCAAATAAAACAAATGCTGACACAAGGTGAGGGCATTATCCTGAATGTCAGTTCAATGGCCGGCCTTAGCGGTGCAGCGCGTGGTAGCGCTTATGCAATGGCTAAACATGCGGTTATTGGTCTAACTAAAACCGGCGCGGTTGAATATGGTCGTCACAACATTCGCATTAACGCTATTTGTCCGTTTTTTACCTTAACCCCTATGGTGACTAACTTTGCTGATGAAGAAAAACAAAGCAAAATGGGGCGTAGTGCGCCAATGAATCGCTTAGGCGAGCCGAAAGAGATTGTTGCTATGATGTTGATGATGCTGTCGCCCGCGAATAGTTATTTAACCGGTCAATGTATCGCGGTTGACGGTGGCGTATCGGCAACATAAGGCACATTTTTTTTCAAATAAGTAAGTCCGTTAAATCTGAAAACAATGATCACAAAAGTGCATTAAATTTTTACTGTTAAATGAAAAGAGGATCGTATGGCTGTAGCAATGATAAATGAGCGTGACTTAGAGTTTATGCTTTATGAACTGTTTGATAGCGAACAATTGATGAGTCGCGAGCGCTATCAAGACCATGATCGTCAAACATTTAATGAAGTAATTAATACTGCAAAAGCGGTTGCCGAAAAGCATTTTCTGCCCATTCGTCAAAAGTTGGATACGCATCAACCAAGCTTTGATGGTAAAAAAGTACATTTAATTCCTGAGCTTAAACCTGCGATTGCAGCGGTAAATGCCTCGGGCATTGGCTGCGCGACTGCCGATTACGAATTAGGTGGTATGCAATTACCGCCAATTGTTGCCAGTGCAGCCGCTACTTACCTCACCATTGCTGGTGGGGTTGGTATGGGTTACAACATGTTAACCACAGCCAATGCTAATTTGCTGCTCGCTCATGCCAGTAAAGACATGATTGAAAAATGGGTCAAGCCGATGTTAGCTGGGCGCTTTATGGGCACGATGGCAATGACAGAACCCGGTAGTGGTTCAGGTTTAGGTGATTTATCAACGAAAGCGGTTAAAACCGACGATGGTAACTATCGTATATCAGGCAGTAAAATTTTTATCTCTGGTGGCGATCATGATCTCAGTGAAAATATTGTTCATTTGGTGCTAGCGCGTATCCAAGGTGCACCTAAAGGGGTAAAGGGTATTTCGCTTTTTGTTGTGCCTAAATTTTTACTAAATGATGATGGCTCAATTGGCAATGATAATGAAGTGGCACTGGCAGGCTTGTTTCATAAAATGGGTGGGCGCGCGCAAACCTCAACCGCATTAAGTTTTGGTGAAAAAAATGGCTCGATAGGTTATTTGGTTGGTGAAGAGAACCAAGGGCTAAAATACATGTTTCACATGATGAATGAAGCACGCATTATGGTGGGCACCAGTGGCGCTGTACTCGCTACGGCAGGCTTTCAATATTCACTTGATTACGCGAAAAATCGACCTCAAGGGCGCTTACCTTCATGTAAAGATCCGCTATCGCCTATGGTTAACATTATTGAACATGCGGATGTTCGTCGTATGTTACTGGCACAAAAATCTTATGCTGAAGGCGCAATGGCGTTGGTACTGTATGGCACGCAACTGAGTGACGACGAGAAAACCGCATCTTCACAAGAGCAGCGTGAATATGCTCATACACTATTAGATTTTTTAACCCCCATTATCAAAACCTGGCCTTCTGAATACGGGCCAAAAGCAAACTCTTATGCGATTCAAGTGATGGGAGGACACGGTTATATCAATGAACATCCAGTGGAGATGTTTTATCGAGATAATCGACTTAACGCTATACATGAAGGTACTACGGGTATTCAATCATTGGATCTGCTGACCCGTAAAGTACCGATGAATAACATGAAAGGCTATTTAGCTACCTTAAGCGAAATTAATAACACCATTGTAATAGGGAAACAGATTGATAGCTTGAGTGAGTTTACTAACGACTTAGAAGGCGCTGTTAATCGACTAAAACGCACCACTGAAACATTGTTAGCTAGTATGTCGACGAACAATATTGATCTTGCCCTGGCAAATTCAGTCAGTTATCTCTCGATGTTCGGTCACGTTATTATTGCTTGGTTGTGGCTAAAACAAGGTATTGTTGCAACTAATGCGCTAGCTAAGGAACCGCACAAAGCAGATGAAAATTTCTATCATGGCAAATTACAAGCCTTACAGTATTTTTATCGCATAGAACTGCCAAAAATCGCGATTTGGGAAAAAACCCTGATCAAAATTGACAGTACCAGTTTTGATATGAAAGCCGAGTGGTTTTAAGTCGGCAGTGTTAAATTTTTAGTTAAAGTTATTCACCCCTTAAGAAAGCATTGTCGCCTGGTCGATAATGCTTTTTTGTTATATTTCAATATTATTCTGACATTGCGAGCAAATCACTCTCACCTTTAAACTATTCGCAGGGTAAATATCGAGATATCAAAACTATTCATTTGTTTAATGTTACTGGCGCGATTAGCATGAGTTATCGTTTAAATTTCGTTTATAGCTGATAACGTCTACTTTTAAAGGAATAACGCATGCCGACCGTAATCAATAGAGATGACATCGCCCAATATATTGGCCATCAAGCAGCGCCAAGTCACTGGCATACCATTACTCAAGCACAAATTAATCAATTCGCTGACTGCACGCTTGATCACCAATTTATTCATGTTGATGAAGAAAAAGCAAAAGCTACACCGTTTGGCTCTACGATTGCCCACGGGTTTTTATCGTTATCAATGTTATCGCATTTTGCAGAAGACTTTAGTGTCATCATTGACGGCTTTTATATGGGCTTGAATGCTGGCTTTGATAAAATTCGCTTTTTACAACCCGTTGCGGTTAATAGTCGAGTGCGGGCTCATGCTAAAACACTCGCTATTGAAGAGAAAAAGCCCGGACAATATCGTTTATCAACTGAGGTCACCATAGAAATTGAAGGCTGTGATACGCCGGCACTGGTTGCTGAATGGATTTCAGTGCAAATGGTTAAGTAAGCATTTGCTTGCCTGAAAAAAGCATTCAATAATTTAGTTTTATCACTGTTTTATCAAAGTTTCATAAAGTTTTAAGGAAAAAGTATGACCATTAGTTTTCAAGGTAAAGTTGCGATTGTCACAGGCGCAGGCAACGGTTTAGGTCGCTCGCATGCACTAGAATTAGCAAGACGCGGCGCAAAAGTGGTGGTTAACGACTTGGGCGGGGCGCGTGACGGCAGTGGCGCATCAAGTGAAGCGTCACAAGAGGTTGTACGATTAATTGCAGAGATGGGTGGTGAAGCTATTAGCCACGGCGCAAATGTTGCAAACTTTGACGAAGTACAAGACATGGTGGCTCAAACAATGAGCAAATGGGGCCGTGTTGATATTTTGATCAACAATGCGGGCATTTTGCGTGATAAGTCATTTACTAAAATGAGCTTAGAAGATTTTAAATTGGTGATGGATGTTCATGTGATGGGCACCGTCAATTGTACTAAAGCGGTGTGGGACATCATGCGCGAGCAAAATTATGGCCGCATTGTGATGACAACATCATCCAGTGGTATGTATGGTAATTTTGGTCAATCGAATTACGGCGCTGCTAAAATGGCGGTATTAGGGTTAATGAATACGTTAGTACTTGAAGGGGCTAAAAATAATATCTTGGTTAATGCTTTAGCACCAACAGCCGGTACGCGCATGACCGAAGATTTAATGCCAGAAGACATAGTTAAAGCGTTTGCACCAGAAGCGGTAACCGCAGGTATGCTGACGTTATGTGATGAAAACGCGCCGAATCGTTTTATTTTATGTGCTGGTGCCGGCGGTTACTCAAGTGCCAGTATCTTTGAAACACAAGGTTGCTTTTTACCAAAAGGCTCACAAAGCCCAGAAGCTGTGCGCGAAAATTGGCCTGAATTAAGCGCTCAAGAAAATCAAGCGACACTAGCATCGGGTGCTAAACAAGGTGAAAAGTTTGTCATGAAAGCCATGGCGTTTATGAAATCACAGCAACAATAAGTTGTCGCAGCTAAAATTTTAACAACTAAAGAAACAGGAATTATCATGAGAGAAGCCGTCATTGTATCAGCAGCACGTACCCCCATTGGTAAAGCTTATCGTGGTGCTTTTAACGATTTGTCTGCGCCAACATTAGCGGCAGTAGCCGTTAAGGCCGCAGTGGAAAGATCAGGTATTGATCCTAATGAAATTGATGACTGTATTTTCGGCGCAGCATTAACGCAAGGTAACCAAGGTATGAACTTTGGTCGTCAAGTGGCAATGGCTGCGCAATTACCTGTTTCAGTGCCAGGTATGACCATAGACCGTCAATGTTCATCAGGTTTAATGTCAATAGCGACAGCTGCTAATCATATCGTTTGTGATGGTGCTAATGTGGTGATTGCCGGTGGTTGTGACTCAATCAGCTTGGTACAAAATGATAAAATGAATATGTATCGTGCAGTTGACCCAAGTGTTAAAGCTTATCGTCCAGCTATTTATATGCCGATGTTAGATACCGCTGAAGTGGTGGCTGATCGTTATGGTATTACGCGTGCACAACAAGATGCCTACGCACTTAAATCACAGCAACGTACGGCGCAAGCACAAGCACAAGGCAAGTTTGACGATGAAATTGTGCCAGTCACTTGTACTAAATTAGTGATGGACAAAGCCACAGGTGATATCAGTAAAGAAGCAGTGACGTTAAGCAAAGATGAAGGTAATCGTCCGTCAACAGACTTAGCCGGTTTATCAGCTTTAAAAGCGGTAAAAGAACAGGGCTCAATTACTGGCGGTAATGCGTCACAGTTATCAGATGGTGCTGCAGCTGTAGTGGTCATGGAACGTGAATTAGCACAAGCACAGGGGTTAACACCGCTAGGTGCTTATCGCGGTTTAGTGGTTGCCGGATGTGAGCCTGATGAAATGGGCATTGGTCCTATTTACGCTATTCCAAAGCTACTTGAACGTAACGGCTTAACCATGAATGACATTGGCTTATGGGAAATTAACGAAGCCTTTGCTGTACAGGTACTTTATTGTGCGGAAAAATTAGGCATTGAAGAAGAAAAATTAAACGTTAACGGTGGGGCAATTTCTATTGGTCATCCGTACGGCATGAGTGGCACTCGTATGGTGATGCATGCCCTGATTGAAGGTAAACGCAGAGGCGTAAAATATGTTGTGATCAGCATGTGTATTGGCGGTGGCCAAGGAGCAGCCGGACTATTTGAAGTGCTCTAATTGTCAAACTATGTCAAAGTATTAAAATATAAAACAAAAATAATTAAACGAGAGGAATGTATTGTGGAAAAAATTTGGCTTGAAAAAAGTTATCCACCCGGTGTTGCGTTTGAAATAGACCCCGATAAATATAGCTCGTTGGCTAACTTGTTCTTTAAATATACCAAGTTGTATGAAAATAACACCGCATTCATCAATATGGATGTTGCTATTAGTTATCAAGAGTTAGGCCAGCAAGCTACTGATTTTGCTGCTTACTTACAAAATGATTTAGGTTTTGTCAAAGGTGAAAAGTTCGCCATCATGATCCCAAATACCCTGCAATATCCTATCGCTTTATTTGGTGCCTTAATCGCTGGACTAACGGTAGTTAACGTAAATCCACTATACACCGCTCGCGAATTACAGCATCAATTAAAAGACTCTGGTGCTAAAGGTATTCTTATTCTAGATAACTTTGCTCATGTGCTTGAAAAAATTATCGATGATACCGACGTTGAGCATGTGATCACTACCGGTGTGGGTGACCGTTTAGGATTGCTGAAAGGAACTTTAATTAATTTCGTACTAAAATATGTTAAAAAACAAGTGCCTAATTATAGTTTGCCCGGTGCGGTTAAGTTTAATAAAGCCATGGATAAAGGCAGTAAACTCAGTTTATCTCCGGTCGATGTTGTTGGCTCTGATCTGGCCTTTTTACAGTATACCGGCGGAACCACAGGTCCATCAAAAGGCGCTATGCTAACGCATCGTAATATGGTGGCTAACCTAGAGCAGTCTAATGCGGCGACAAAAAATGTTTATGAAGTGGGTAAAGAAATCATGGTAACGGCATTACCGCTGTATCATGTCTATGCCTTAACATCGAACTGCCTGTGTTTTATGCCGTTTGGTGGTACCAATCTACTTATTACCAACCCAAGAGATATGGCCGGTTTTGTTAAAGAGCTAGCAAAATATCGCTTTACTGCTATTACCGGTGTAAATACCTTATTTAATGCGTTGCTGCATACGCCAGGATTCGACAAACTTGATTTTAGTGCCTTAAAGCTTGGGTTTGGTGGTGGCATGTCAGTACAACGTCCGGTTGCCGAACTTTGGCAAAAAGTGACAAAAACACGCTTGTTGGAAGGTTACGGTTTAACTGAATGTTCGCCACTGGTTACCATGAGTCCGTACAATCAAGAAAGCTACAACGGCACTATTGGTTTGCCCGCATCGTCAACCGATATTCGTTTAATTGGTGATGATGGTGAAGAAGTGGCTATCGGCGAACCGGGAGAAATGTGGGTTAAAGGTCCACAAGTAATGAAAGGTTATCATAACCGCCAAGATGCGACCGACGAAGTATTGAAAGACGGTTGGTTAGCCACAGGTGATATAGCCACCATGGATGACAATGGTTTTTTTACTATTGTCGATCGTAAGAAAGACATGATTATTGTTTCTGGTTTCAACGTTTTTCCGAATGAAATTGAAGAAGTACTGGTTAGCCATGAAGGTATATTAGAGGCAGCTGCTGTTGCCGCGCCCAGTGATAGCACCGGTGAAATGGTCAAGGTTTTTGTTGTCCGTAAAGACCCGACATTAACTGAACGCGATGTTATTGAACACTGTACTGAATTACTGACTAATTACAAACGCCCGAAAGTGGTAGTGTTTTTAGATGAATTACCGAAAACCAATGTCGGTAAAGTACTGCGAAAAGAACTGCGTTAATAAGGCATTGGAATAGTGGCTATGTTTAATAGCCGCTATTAATCTGTAGCTAGGATGATATTGATTATATATGTTAGATATTTACGCCGGTGAAACGGCTTTAAAAACCATTAAAGAAAAGGGCTTTACCCCTGAGATTTTTAGTAATTTTTTAGGCGCTAGCGGTGGCCCGAAATGGTTACGTTTGTAAAGCTAAACACCGATATGTATAACAACCTATAGTAGTAATGAACTTGATTAAAAATTTTAGATTAAACTTGAAAACAATCGCCACCTTAATCATCTGTGTAGTTGCGGTATCAAGTTGCAGTAGAGAAATTGATCAATTAGACGCCATTTCAAGTTTCCAATACCCCGTCCCATCATTAATCGCGGCTGATATTTCCAATGATGCTACGATAGTTGCTCTGCTTAGTCCCGATGAATTATCTGTTTGGTCAGTCAAAACAAATAAATTAATTAATAATTGGAACCTGACCCAATTTGAAGAGCATCAATATTATATTTCTCTGTCAATAAACAAAAAGTTCGCCGCGATCGCAAGTAAAAATAAAGTCACTATTTTTAATATATGGACAAAAGAAATTGTTAGTACTTGGGAGATTGCTGGATTTTCCCCATTGTCAAAAATAACGTCTTTAAAATTCAACGAAAATGGTGAACAATTTTATATTGGCATGAATGAAGGCAGTATTGTTAAAGTTGATTTAAAACTTAAAACAAAATCTATTTTTCAAATACATAGTTCCAATGTGAATTTCATAGAGCTAAGTGACATTGGAGAATATGCGCTCACAGCAAGCGTTGACGGTAGTATAGAATATTTTAATACTGTAACTGGCGAGATTTTATCTAGCTTCAAGGCCAATACAAGAATTACTAGCTTAGTATTAGATAATAGATCAACGCATTTTTTTTACTCCGATGCTTTAAATACACATCAAGTAATCAATCTAAATAATTCGACTGTAGTTTCAACACTTAATTATATTGAACGATTCAGATACTTCAGGAAGGGCGTTTTTATAAATCACGGAAAGACATTATTCAACTCTACTCCCAAGAGCCAGTTAGCCGTATGGGACTTAAAAACGGGAAAGCAAATTCAAAAAGGGAGTATTCGTTCACGTTCCTTTGGATCAACAGTACTTGATGTTGCCCTTCAAGACGGTAATGACATAGTAACAATATCTTCAGATGGAATTGTTGAAGCTTGGAACACTAGACCACACAACTAGGAATGATACTTACTATACAGTATTTTACAAAACACTTATGTTAGATATTTACGCCGGTGAAACGGCTTTAAAAACCATTAAAGAAAAGGGCTTTACCCCTGAGATTTTTAGTAATTTTTTAGGCGCTAGCGGTGGCCCGAAATGGTTTGTTTTATATGGCTTAGACAAATACTTTTTTGGTGATTTTTTTCAGCATCAACAACAACCATTAAATTTAATTGGTTCGAGCGCGGGCGCCTTTAGAATGGCGTGCTTTGCGCAACAAAACCCCGTTGCAGCCATTGAGCGTTTAGCCAAAAATTATAGCGAAACGGTTTATTCAAGTGATGCAAAGGCCGCCGAAATCACCGATAAAGCGAGAGCGTTACTGGATATTTTATTTGCTGATTCAGGTGCTGATGAAATTATCAATAATAAGGTATTCAAGGCGCATTTTATTGTCGCTAAGTGTCGTGGTCTTGTTGCTTCTGAAAATAAATTGCTATTGGGCTTAGGATTGTTAACCAGTTTATTGCGTAATGGCGCAAAACGTTCACTGATTAAAAGTCAGTACGAACGTTATGTTTTTCAACATCAAGACAGCCAACTACAACTGCATGATCCAGATAATATTACGACAACCCGCTTAGCATTCAGTGAACATAATATTAAAGACGCATTACTGGCATCTGGTTCGATTCCTATGGTAATGCAGGGCATACAAGATATTGCTGATTGTGAACCCGGCATGTATCGAGACGGTGGCATCATTGACTATCACTTTGATTTGGCGCTTGATGGCTTAACGCTTTATCCGCATTTTAGTTCGACCCTAAAAGCCGGTTGGTTTGATAAAAAGCTCTCAAGAAATGTTCGCGCTGAACATTACGATAAAACCGTATTAGTCTGCCCGTCGCAAGCTTTTATCGACTCACTTCCTTACGGAAAAATCCCGGATCGCAAAGATTTTATTACCTTAGAACCAGAGCAACGTTTGCACTATTGGCAACGGGTATTTTTAGAAAGTGAAAAGCTGGCTGAAGCCTTTAAACGCTTTTACCAAACGCAAAATATTAACCAAATAAAACCTATTAGTCAGTTAATCGCCTAAAGCGCACTAACGCGTTCATCGCACGATTTAAATAAAAACTTAATAAGAGAATTACAATTATGAGTACTTACACTGCAATAAACTTAATCGCTCGTCCCAGTGCTGGCCCTGTTGGTCCTGACTTATTTGAAGTGGTCACTAAAGACATGCCAAGCGTTAGTGAAGGTCAGTTTTTAGTTAAGCAAAATCATATGTCACTCGACCCTGCAATGTTTGGTTGGATGAGCCCTGATACCCAAAGTTATATTCCTCCAGTTGAATTAGGCACGGTAATGCGCTCGTCTGGCGTGGGTGAAATTGTTGAGAGTAAGCACCCAGATTTTAAAGTTGGCGAACGAGTAATGGGTATGATGGGTTGGCAAGAATATTTTTTAACTGATGGCGTTGGCTTAAATAAAGTCACTGCACCATTGCCAGATGAAGCTATTTTATCGGTTTTTGCTTTGCCGGGTTTAACGGCAACACAAGGCCTTTACAGCATAGGTAAGCCACAAAAAGGTGAAACTATCGTGGTTTCAGGCGCGGCAGGCTCAGTGGGTTCTATTGTTGGTCAATTGGCTAAAGCCGATGGTTTAACTGTGATAGGTGTTGTTGGTAGCGATGAAAAAGCCGATTGGATTGTCAACGAGTTAGGTTTTGATGGTGCAGTTAATTACAAAACGGATGACTTAGCAGAAAAATTAGCACAGTTAACACCCAACGGTATTGATGTGTACTTTGAAAATACCGGTGGCCCAATACAGCACCATGTTTTTTCCCGTATGAACGCTCATGGCCGTATTGCGGTTTGTGGCTTAATTGCCGATTATCCAAAAGCGGAACCCGATCTAGCACCAAACTGGATCCCTATCATCAAAAAACGCTTGACCATTCAAGGTTTTACTATGCCTGACCATTTTGGCGAAATTCCCGCACTGTTAGCGAAACTTACGCCTTATGTAATGAAAGGACAAATCAAGCATCGTGCGCATGTGCTTAATGGTCTTGAATCAGCCATGACCGGATTGAATTTGTTTTTTACCGGAAAAAATAAAGGCAAATTGATTGTAAAACTATAGGGCTTTGCCGTAAGAAAATTAATTTATTTGGAAACAAGAATGCTAAATAACAAAATAATAAAACTACTGCCGTTGATGATAATGTCGTCATTTTTGTCCTTATCGGCCAGTTCAGCAATAGCCTCAGAGCAAGATATTAGCTCAACGGCACAAGCATTAAAGGCGGCCTTTAATTCGTCCACGGCTGAGGAAGTTGAACCTAAAGTAACGGCAGTTAATGTTACCGAAGCAAGCTTTAGCTGTATTCGTGATATGACACCGGTCAGGCATTTCTACGTTGATAACCTACTAGGTGATTTGGATGCCACGTTAGCGGTAGCAAATGCACCTAAGGGCGCTACTTATCCAGCGGGTTCAGTGGTACAACTTGTGCCTACTGAAGTTATGGTTAAACGTGAAGCAGGTACTTTTCCTGCGACGGGCGATTGGGAGTTTTTTGAATTGCAGGTAGATGAAAACGGCTCAACTATTGCGAAACGCGGTTTTGTTGATGTTAATAATCGTTTTGATGGTAATTGTTTTACTTGCCATGCGCCAGCGCGTGAGCAATGGGACTTTATTTGTGAATCAGACCATGGCTGTGATGCCATTCCTATTGATCATGCCATGACAGGTGCATTGCAGCGTTCTGATCCTCGTTGTGGTGAAGCCGTGCCTGAGTCTGGCGATTGGCTGGCACTGTTCAAACTCAAAGCCATGGTATCAATTGGTTTAACTAAAAAGTGGTTTGAAGAGACTTTTTAATTGACTTTATTTAACTTAACTTAGCTTAACTTCCTAATTCACCTTAAAACCTAGTTGACTCATTAATATAGCAACTAGGTTTCATTCACCACACTAGGTAAAAACATGACTGATATCAAAACACATTATCGCAATTGTAATATTTGTGAAGCCATGTGTGGCTTGGAAATTAAGTATCAAGATAAAGAAATATTATCGATTAAAGGCGATCAAAAAGACCCCTTTAGTAAAGGCTATAATTGCCCGAAAGCAACAGCTTTAGCTGATTTCTACAGTGATAAAGATCGTTTGAAAACACCCATCAGACGCACCGCAACAGGCTGGGAAGATATTTCCTGGGATGAAGCTTTTACCGAAATAACTGAAAAGTTTAGTGCTATTCAACAAGCACACGGTAAAAATGCATTGGCGATCTATTTAGGTAACCCTAATGCTCACAGCCTAGGCAATGGACTGTTCTTAAAGCCTTTTATTAAATCCATTGGTACTATTAACCGTTATAGCTCGGCGTCGGCGGATCAAATGCCACATCATGTTGCGTCTAACTTTATGTTAGGTGCAGGTATGCTTATTCCTGTGCCTGATATCGACCGAACTGACTTTATGCTAATTATTGGCGCAAATCCGGTGGTCTCAAATGGCAGTATGATGACTGCTCCTAATGTGATTGGCCGCATGAAAGCCATTCAAAAGCGTGGTGGTAAAATTGTTGTGGTTGACCCGCGTTGTACGAAAACAGCGAAAATTGCCGATCAACATTTATTTATTCGGCCAGAAAAAGATGCCTTGTTACTGTTTGCCATCATTTATTGTGTATTTGCTAATAACAAGGTTAATTTAGGTCATTTAGCCGATATGATTGAAGGGCTTGATGAAGTAGAAGTATTAGCAAAAAATTACAGCCCAGAAACCGTGGCAGAATTTGTTGGCATTGACGCCGATACTATTCACACCCTTGCCAACAAAATGATGGCTGCTGACTCGGCCGTTTGTTATAGCCGCATGGGGGCATCGACTCAAAGCTTTGGCGGCTTGTGTCAATGGCTTACTAATGTTTTGAATATTATCACCGGTAACTTTGACCGCGCAGGTGGCGCGATGTTTCCACAACCGGCTTTTGATATGATAAGAAATCATAAAAAAGGTCATAAAAGCACCTTTGGACAATATCAATCACGGGTACGTAAGTTACCATTTTTTAACGGTGAATTTCCTGTTGCAACCCTCGGCGAAGAAATTTTAACGCCGGGAGAAGGACAAATAAAAAGCCTGATCACCATTGCCGGTAATCCTGTGCTTTCAGCCCCAGGTGGGGATAAGCTCGCTGATGCGTTCGATAGCTTAGATTATATGGTATCGGTGGATATTTATTTAAATGAAACCACCAAACACGCCAATATTATTCTACCAGGCACTACAGGGGTGGAAAATTCACATTTTGATATTTTCTTCAATTCATTTTCAGTGCGCAATACGGTTAAATATTCACCGCCGTTATTTGAAAAATTAGCCTCTCAACGCAGTGATTGGCAAATACTAGCTGAATTGTCAGCACGTATCGCCGGTATACCTCTTGATCATGAGTCCTTAAAAATAACCCCTGAAATCATCCTTGATATGGCGTTACAAAAAGGCCCATACGGCGAGCAAGGTATGAGCTTACAAAAGCTAATTGATAACCCACATGGTCTTGATTTAGGGCCATTAATGCCGTGCTTAGCACAGCGTATTAAAACTGAAAATGGTAAAATTAATTTATTACCATCAATTTATCTTGATGATTTACCAAGGCTAAATGAGGTAATGACCAAACCTAAACGTGATGAGCAATATCCGTTTGAGCTTATTGGTCGCCGTTTAGTAAAAAGTCATAATACTTGGACACAAAACTCTGCACGTCTCGTTAAAGGCAAAAACCCATGCACTTTAGAGGTTAACACTCAAGATGCACAAAAATTAGGTATCAGCAATGGTCAGCTATTAATAGTCAGTTCAAGCAATGGTGAAATAGCAATACCGGCGTTGGTCAGTGATGAAATACAGCAGGGTGTTGTTACTATGCCGCAAGGTTGGGGGCATAACCAAAAAGACACAAAAATGACCATAGCTGCTACGCAGCCGGGGGTTAGTATTAATGACTTAACCAACGCAAATCGCATTTGCGCGCTAACTGGTAATGCCGCTTTTAATGGCACACCGGTGGCGATAAAAATCGCTTAAAAGGAAAGTAACATGAAATACTTTTCACCATTATTTTTGTTTATCGCGGGTTGGTTACTACTGTTTTTCACCGAAAGCTTGGCGTTCATTGGCTTTATTAATGGCACATTACAATTGTTGTTATTTACCTTCGTTGTTTGCCTGCCAACGTGGCGTACAGGTCGTATGTCATACGTTGATATTGGTTGGCCGTGGGGACTAACACTGATTGGCATATTAACCTGGCTTTATGGCGAAGGTGAAAGCACACGTGTTGCTATTGTTAGTATCGCTTACATATTTGCTGGCAGTCGTATGGGCATTGGCGCATTAAAATTATGGAAATTAGGGCATTTAAACACGGAACTACCACGTTACGAATATCAAAAACGTCGTTGGCAAAAAGCTGGAAAAGCCAATACGGCCTTAGCGATGCAAGTTGAAGCTATTTTACAAGGCCTCGCTAATGCATCATTTCTGGCTATGCCGGCGTTTGTTATTGCCACAAACTCAGACGCGAATATTTCAATCTTCGAAATAATCGGTATCATTGTCTGGTTTAGCGCTTTTGGTATGGAAACACTTGCAGATATGCAAAAATTGACATTTTTGCGCAGCATGAAAAAACTCGGCGAAAGAAACAAAGTGTGCAACGTTGGTTTATGGCGATATAGCCGCCATCCTAATTATTTTGCCGAGTGGATGGTATGGAACGCATTAGTGATAGCGGCTATACCTTCTTGGATATTGCTTTATCAACAAGAGTCACTGCTTATTTGGCTATTGTTAGGTATGGGTGTTTTACTGGCCTCAAAGGTGATGTATACCACCTTAGTGACATATACCGGCGCGATACCGTCAGAGTTTTATTCTGTGCAAAAACGAACAGAATATAAAAGCTATCAGCAAACAACGAATATATTTTTCCCGGGACCACGAAAATCTCAGTGAATCAAAAATAAAGCGTAATAAATTTAATAAGGTAACTCATGTTTAAAAGTACAGATAATTATATTGCCTCTAGTGACCTTACCATGGCGGTAAATGCTGCGATAGCATTAGAAAAACCACTGTTAATCAAAGGTGAGCCGGGTACAGGTAAAACCCAATTGGCTGAAGAGTTGGCAAAATCGCTTAATTGTAAATTGTATCAATGGCATATCAAATCAACCACCAAAGCACAGCAAGGCTTATATGAATATGATGCAGTATCTCGACTGCGTGATAGCCAATTAGGCGACGAGCGCGTGCATGATATTTCAAATTATATTGTTAAAGGTAAGCTATGGCAGGCTTTTGAAGAAGAGCAACGACCGATTTTATTGATTGATGAAATAGACAAAGCCGACATCGAATTTCCGAACGACTTACTTCAAGAACTTGATAAAATGGAGTTTTTTGTTTATGAAACTCAGCAAGTGATTAAAGCTAAACAACGGCCCATTATTATCATTACCTCGAATAATGAGAAAGAACTGCCGGATGCTTTTCTAAGACGCTGTTTTTTCCATTACATTAAGTTTCCAAGCAAAGATGAAATGGCAAAAATTATTGATGTTCACCATCCTAACGTTAAGCAAGACTTATTAAAGCAAACCTTAGAGGTATTTTTTGACTTAAGAGAAGTTAATGGCATCAAGAAAAAACCCTCGACTTCTGAGTTAATTGATTGGTTAAAACTGCTGATTTCTGATGATCTGGCGCAAGATGTTTTGTTGAATAAAAAGTCAGACATTATTCCATTATTTGGCGCCTTACTGAAAAATGAACAAGATGTATCCTTACTCGAAAAGCTGGCTTTTATGAGCAGAAGAAACGGGTGATATAACAGTGTTTATCGACTTCTTTCTCACGCTAAAAAAACACAAGGTTCCTTGTAGCTTACGTGAACTACTCGATCTTATCGCCTTATTAAAAAAAGGTGTGGTATTTGCCGATGTAGAAGAGTTTTATAACCTGGCCAAAATCGTCATGGTTAAAGACGAAATTCATTATGACAAATATGACAACGCCTTTGCTGAATATTTTAAAGGTATTGAAAGTATAGATATTTTTGATCAAGTTTTGCCGGAAGATTGGCTCAGAAAAGAGTTTGAGAAAAATTTATCGCCAGAAGAAAAAGCACAGCTTAAAGCCTTAGGTGGCCTTGAAGCTTTAATGAAAACCTTAAAAGAGCGACTTGAAGAGCAAAAGAAACGTCATGCCGGTGGTAGTAAATGGGTAGGCACTGGTGGCACTTCGCCGTTTGGGGCTTATGGCTATAACCCTGAAGGCATTCGTGTTGGTCAAGACAAGAACCGTAATAATAGTGCGGTGAAAGTGTGGGACAAACGCGAGTTTAAAAACTTCGATCAAGACCGTGAACTCGGTACACGAAATATCAAATTAGCACTGAAAAAACTGCGTAAATTTGCGCGTACCGGAGCCAGTGAAAGGCTTGATATACATACCACTATTCGTTCTACTGCACAAAATGGTGGCTTGCTTGATGTGCATATGGAACCAGAGCGCCATAATGCCGTTAAAGTACTGATGTTTTTTGATATTGGTGGTTCGATGGATGAATACATTCACACTTGTGAAGAGTTGTTTTCCGCGGCACATACTGAATTTAAACACTTAAAGTTTTTCTATTTTCATAATTGTTTGTATGAAAAAGTTTGGCAAGATAATCAGCGTCGTTATCAAGAAACTATTGATCTTGAAGAAATTATCAGAACCTTTGGTAGCGATTATAAAGTGATATTTGTTGGCGACGCCACTATGGGGCCATATGAAATTATGGCACGCGGCGGCAGCGTTGAACATTGGAATGAAAAGCCGGGCATAGAATATATGAATCGTCTGTTGTCGCACTTTAATAAAGTGGCGTGGTTAAACCCGCAACCAGAAACACATTGGCCGTATCATCATTCGATATCCGTTATTCAGCAGATAATTAATAACAAAATGTTCCCGTTAACGGTTGATGGAATTGGCCGGGCAATAAAAGAAATAAGTTAGTGAGTAAGCAGATAACATAATAAAAATAGCGCGAGTAATGATGAAATATTAACCTACAGATGATGGCTGTTTTGAAAATTTACCGGATTACAGTTTTTCAGCTAATGATCTCAGCGTTGATGATGGTGAAGGCGGGCAGCTACGTGTTGGTATAGATAATTTGGCCACCTAACAAGAGGTTTTACTATACAACTGATCAAACTTTAGCTGACACCATGAAAAACAGACCAAGACCCAAGTTATAGCATACTTCATTATTATTCTTTAATAATCTAAATTGGGGGGTGTTTATTTATACAGTTAGGTTGTGTTTCCCTTTTTATTGTAGAAAGACAGATTTAATCTGTTTTTCTACAGCGCTTTATTCAGCATCTTACATTAACGTATTGAATCATAATATTAAGTTAGGTATATTGATTTGAATGAATATTCACAAATAGGATACTCCTGCTTGTGGAAAGACGGAATTTTTCCGTCTAATAAGCTGTTAGTTGCTTAAAACATTTTGCGTATTTTTAAGGGCAGGGTTACTGTTTTTATCAGCACTTAAATAATAAGTTATCAATCACAGGAAGTGTTCAAGTTCTGCCGTTATTTATCAGCGTTCAAACTTCCATGTATTTCAGCTCACTTTTGTGTTGGTGATCTTTCTACGTTGTTGATACAGTTGTGTCATAAAAAAGGGTTGCAGTATCAGCAACTAACAAGTAATTAAACAAGGACTAAAAACAGCGGGCTCTTTTCGCTTCGCTCAAGTTTAGCCCACTATTTTTAGCCTGTTAATTGGGCGTTATGTACTTAGGAGTATGAATTGGAAACATTGGAAGTCATCGATAAGAAAGAACCAATTGATATTGGTGGTTGGTTAATTTTAGTTGCTTTAGGCGTTGTACTATCGCCCATTCGACAACTGTACTTCCTTGGTACAACTTATCCAACTTTTTTTACAGACGGTAGTTGGGAGGCGTTAACATTGCCTAGTAGTGAGTCTTACATACCTTATTTCGGTGTGTTTTTCATTAGTGAAATATTACTAAATTTCGCGATGATAATAGGTGGTATGTACCTTATTTACCTTTTCTTTAATAAAAAATCTAATTTACCTAAGTGGTATTTTGGATTAGCTCTTTTTTCTACTTTATTTATAGTTCTTGATGCTTATGTTGTATCTTTATTAGTATCAGGAGTTGAAGCTTTTGATGCAGAAACTCTTAAAGAAATAGCTCGTAGTTTTGCAGCTTTAATAATTTGGTCACCCTATCTAATATATTCTCAAAGATCTAGAGATACCTTTATCAATTAAATACATAACAAATAAGGGTTAAATTAACAGGACACCCATCCTAAATTCAAATCATAAGCACTTGACTAAACTAAGAAAACACCAAGACAAATAATCCGATTAAAGTATCGATATTTCAATGCGCATTGCCGCTTTATGGA
>OJDZ01000452.1_pt1 | contig 24725 bp, 17 predicted proteins | sample 1592981 | NCBI WGS metagenome assembly OJDZ01 (sample SAMN05416851, study PRJEB24817) | seawater metagenome | isolation source: Sea water | place: Canada:Atlantic | collected 2013-07
AGCGTCAGATGTGTATAAGAGACAGCCCTTGGTTAATTTAAAAAAGTGGGTGACGCCCGCTGTCGGCACTTGACCGAGCTGCAACACCACGATGTTTCCTTGGCCCCGCTCATCTTTGATTGCTGCATCTAAATTAGCGTCATCGAGAACTGGTGCGGCAATCTTAATTGGCCTCTTGACCGGCTTCATGAAACCGAGCAGCTTAAGCGCATCTAGACTAAAACCAGTCGCAAACCGCGATCGACCAAAGTGTTTCGACAAACTGTCGTAGCGACCACCGCGCACGATCGGGCTAGCACCCGGCCCATAAGCACTGAACACCAGCCCAGTGTGGTAGTGGTAACTCGACACATGCGCAGCATCTACGCTTAGACCAAGATCTGGATAACGGCGGCTTAAGTGGTTCATCAATCGCTGCAAATCCATGATCGCGCGACTGAGCCCCTGATCCGCCTGAGCCTTCGCGCTAAGTCCGCTCATGAGCACATCTAGCTCAGCGCTAGCACGCCCGAGCAGCTCAAAGTCACTGCCCATCGGCAGGCTCTCGCAGCGCGCTTTGAGCTCGGGCAGTGCCTTACGCTCATAACACTTAAGCAGCCAGCTACGATCCACCTGCTCCAAACCCGCCAAATCAAACAGAGCTTCTGCGATCCCGACATGACCTAGGTTTAGGTGCAGCTCCTGCACCGGCAGAATCTTAGTCAACTGCCCCAGCATCAGATCAATCAGCTCGATATCGGCAGATAAACCTTGATGACCATAGATCTCCGCGCCCATCTGAAATGGCGTCCGCGATCCGAACACATCGGTTGGCAAAGTGTGCAGCACCGAGTCGGCATAGCAGTAGCGCGACACCGCGCGCTGATCAGCGTTGGCATCGATGCGCGCGATCTGCTGAGTGATGTCGGCACGAACCCCCATCAGGCGTCCGTTGGTTTGATCGATGATCTTGAAAGTCTGGCGCTTGACGTCCTCTGAGGCATGGCCCAGAAGCGATTCGGTGTACTCGACCCACGCCGGCATCAGCTGATCATAGCCGCACAAACGCAGCCGATTCAGAAAACTGCGGCGGATCACTTCAAGTTTGGCGGTGTCATCTGGCAACAGATCCTGCACGCCATCTGGCAACAACCAATGGTTGATTTCCATCATATAACCCTGCTCAAACTCAAATCAGACGCAAAAAATTAGCCGGTTTAAGCCGACTTAGCCTATGTTACCACAGCAAGCGGTGGCTGCGCGCAGTAAACCTTTACGCCTTTGGTTTATCATCCCCTGCGAGCTGGCCTGTATGACTGACATTTAAAATGCCCGCCTCAGCCGGCGCTGCTCAAGGTATAGTTAGCCCACGTTTAACTAGTTTGAGTTTTATGAGTTTTGATGCTGAAGACCTGTTAGGTCAAAAAAATGTTTTGGGCAAGCCGCTCGCCAGTTGCTGCTTTGATCCGGTGACCGGCTACTTTCGAGATGGTTTTTGCCACACGCTGACCATCGATGCCGGTGAGCACACCGCCTGCGTGCAATTGACCGGCGAGTTTTTGAGCTTCTCCCAAGCCATGGGTAACGATTTGATCACGCCGATCCCGCAGTTTAACTTTCCTGGTCTTAAGCCTGGCGACTACTGGTGCGTGTGCGCGGCGCGCTGGTTTCAGGCTTACCAAGCAGGCGTGGTTGCCAAATTACGTTTAGAAGGTTGCCACGAGAGTCTGCTTAAGTACCTGCCGCTCAAAACCCTGATGCAACTCGCGGTCGACTGACATGAACGCGCTTGAGCAGATCAGTCAATTCGATCAGGCCGATTATCGCTGTCAGTTGTTTGCTGATAACGGTCAGCTGCTTAAAACCTTAAAGCTGAGCCAAGTCAGCGACGCGCTCAAGGTCAAAGAGCACTTTGTTTGGTTAGATGCCCACGAACCCAGTCCCGAGCTCACTGAGGTGATTCGCCAGCTGTTTGGACTGCATGAGCTGTCGATCGAGGATATGTTAAACCCTGCCCAGCGCGCCAAGATCGAAACCTACGATAACTCGGTTTTTATCTTGATCCGCAGTGCTACCCAGCTAAACGACGAGCTTAAGGTGGGGTTGGGTTCGGTTGCGGTGTTTTTTGCTGAGCAGTTTGCGGTGGTGATCCGCATCGGGCGCACAGCAAGCCTAGATCAATTTACTCAAAGCGTGTTTACCAGCCCCAACATCCTTAATCACGGACCGGTTGGTGTGGTGCACGGCGTGCTCGATCACGCGATCGATGGCTACTTGCAGATCACCGATGAGCTCTCTGAGTACGTGAGCGGCGCAGAGTCGCTGATCTTCAGTGATCGCTTCGATTCAGAGACGCTCAAGCAGCTCTACCATATCAAGGTGCAGGTGATCCGGCTGCGCGCAGCGCTCATGCCGCATCAAGATATCTGTAACTACTTCTTGAACCACAAACAAAACGGCGAGCTGGGATTCAAATCGAGCGAGCTCAAACCCTACTTCCGTGACGTGCTGGATCATATACTTAGGGCCAGTGACGCGGTCAACAACTCCTCCGAGATGATCTCGGTCGCCATCGACACCTACACCACCGCCGTCTCCATGCAGCAAAACATCATCGTGCGTAAGCTGTCCGCTTGGGCCGGTATCCTAGCGGTACCTACCTTGTTTTCTAGCTTCTACGGCATGAACTTTGAGCACATGCCCGAGCTGTCCTTTCAATACAGCTACCCGATCTTCGTCACCCTAATGCTCACGATCTGCGTGCTGCTCTGGCGCAGCTTCCGCCGTATTAAGTGGTTGTAAAAGCTTAAGTCAAATGCCCGCGATACAAGGTTTTTCTCTAGATTCAAACCCGCACCCAAGCCAGTGATGACCTAAAGGGGTGGGTTGAGCTGATAGCCAGTCACGCAAGCTTCGGGCTGAGTTATTGACTGAGTTTGTTGAGTGACATTTTCCACTGCTCAAAGCCCTGGCTTGCATAAAAGTTAACCTGCCGAAACTCCGCTGATTCATCGAGATCCGGCCAAGTGGAGCTCTCAAGACAACCAGCGTTGGTAAAATCGCTGTGTTTAAAATCACGAACGCGCGAGTCAGCCACCACGCTGCTTTTCGCCCAGCTTAAAAAGTGGTCGAGTAGCGAGCGGTTGCACAGATCGTAGAGGACATCGGCGGCGAGCAGCAGATCGGCTGGTTTTTCTAGTTCATTGATATCGCTTAAGTAATCAAGCGTCACGCCGCACAAATCGGCATTGTGTTTAGCAGCCAGGAGGCTGACCGGGTCCAGATCACACGCAATCACCCGCTTTGCTCCGGCCAGCTTCGCTGCGATACCGACCACAGCCGACCCCGCCCCAAAATCAATCACGGTTTTACCCGCTACCAGCTCAGGGTAGTTCAGCACCAATCGCGCCATCGCAAGGCCAGAGGCCCAACAAAAACTCCAGTACGGGGTGTTTTGCCACAACCGAGTCACGCGCTCATCGTGGACTGAGAGCGGCGGCATATCAGGGCTGAGCAGCCACAAGTGAATCGGTGAGTCTTCTGGTAGATCGGGCAACTTAAGTTTAACCAGACTCAGCTCACTCACAATTTGCTGAAGCTGCGCCTGTAAATCAGCCGGCGGCTGTAATATTGAGCGCGAGATTGACTGGGTTTGCTGAGTAGAAGCTGTGTTGAGGTCTTGATTCATGGATAGTTAGTATCTTTGATTGAGGCAAAGTTTTTGATCTGGAAAAGGTGGGAGGGTCGGTTGTCACAAGGGTGTGGCTGGCGCTTCCATTACCTAAAACAGATCATTACAACTTCTCGATTGCTTTTCATGATTGAACTTGATCCGTCTATCGCGGCAGTCCTTCGTGAGAATGGCGTTTCGTCAATCTTATCGCAGTTGTATGGTAAATTAGGCAGCTGATTTTGATCACTTATTTAACACCACAAGTCTCGATCATCAAACAGTACGGTTTCAACGGATCGACCGTCTTTGTCATAAACCTTATGGATATCACAGGTTAATTTATTTTGAATACTCGCTTAGCTTACCGTCTGACCCTGCTCACCTGCTTAGCTTTTTTTGGCGGCTGCTCTGAGGCCCCAGTTGAAGAAACCGAATCGCCCACCGCAGCGCTCAGCGTTGAGCTGACTAGCCCCCAAATTAAGATGCTCAGCAGCACCATCGAAACCTCTGGAAATGTGCAGCCCTGGCAAGAAGCCAGTATTGGTGCGCAAACAGCTGGACTGCGTATCTCTCAGGTTTTGGTCAACACGGGTGACTGGGTTCAGCAGGGACAAGTTTTAGCGACTTTTGATCCAGCTCAAGTGACCTCACAAACAGCTGAATTAGAAGCCAATATTGCTGAGGCGCGCACTCAATTAGCTCAAGCGATACTGGATGCCCAGCGTTTTAGTAGTTTAGAGGGAAGCGGGGCCGTGAGTGACTATCAAGTGTCACAGGCCATCACGGCAGTCGATGCTGCTAGAGCTCGGGTCAACGCTTTAAACGCAGGTCTGGATTCGCAGTCATTTGCCGTGGCTAACACCCAAGTGTTAGCCCCCGACAGCGGTCTGATCTCTCAGCGCACCGCAACCGTAGGCGCTGTTGCCGGAACAGGTACTCCGCTGTTTCAGCTGATACGTGCTGGGCGACTTGAATGGCAAGCGGAAGTGTCCCCCGAGCAGCTCGCCCGTATTCGGGTTGGGACGCCGGTCAAAGTGACCAGCCCATCTGGAAAAGTTTTTAGCTCCACCGTGACCCGGCTAGGCCCCTCAATCAACCCAACCAGCCGCGTGGGTTATATCTATGCACCGATCGCATTTGGCAGACCTGAAGGAAACTTCAGTGCTGGCATGTACATAGATGGCGTGATTGAATTAGGCCGCTATCAGGCGACTGTTTTGCCGCAATCAGCGGTGATCATCAAAGACGGTTTTGAGTTGGTCTATGAAATCAGCCCCGATAACCGAGCGATTGAGCGCCGAGTCGAAGTTGGCGCTTCTCAAAACGGACTGGTAGAGATCAAAACCGCACTGCCCAAAGGCACACAAGTGGTGCTCCGCGGTGGCAGCTTTTTAAACGATGGTGATTTTGTTTCGGTTATCAACAAGCCCCTGCCTTCGACCAAAAAAGCTGCTGCCAGCACCCCCATACCTTCAAGCACAAATAGCGCCCAAGGTGGCACTCCAGCCAACTCGGGTGTTTAACCGATGAATTTTTCCTCCTACTCGATTAAAAACCCCATACCGGCGGTTTTGCTGTTTGTTCTGTTAACCGTGGCAGGTCTGCTCAGTTTCAACATGCTCAAGGTTCAGGATTTTCCAGATATCGAGCTGCCTTCAACCAGCGTCGTGGTTGTGTTGCCGGGCGCTGCTCCTGAGCAGCTGGAAACCGAGGTCGCAAGGCCAATTGAAGACGCGATCGCTAACCTGCAGATGCTCAAGAACACCTACACCACGATTTCAAGTGGTGTGGTCAGTATCGTCGTTGAGTTTGAACTGGAAAAGGACAGTTTTGAAGCGGTCAACGAAGTCCGTGACGCCATCTCTAACATCCGCTCAACCCTGCCCAATCAGATTGAAGAGCCGGTTGTCTCCAAATTAGGTGTATCCGGTCAAACCATCGTGGCTTATGCGGTAGAGCCCAAAACCATGTCCACAGGCACCGATCAGCGCCTTGATCCTGTGGTGTCTGAGCAGATCAGTTGGCTGATCGACAACTCCATTAAAAAGAAGCTGCTCGGTCTTGAGGGCGTTGGCTCGGTTAAACGGATCGGCGGGGACAACCGCGAAATCCTGATTGAGCTTGACTCATCTGCGATTGATTCGTTTGGAGTGACAGCGCTCGATGTGTCACGCCTGCTGCGTCAGACGCAGATCGAGCAGCCCGGCGGTATCGCTGAAATTGGCGGCTCAGAGCAGTCCATCCGCACTATCTCAACCCTACGTAACAGTGATGAGCTGGGTGATCTGGCCTTGGCAGCTGGAGGCGGTCGGCAGATAAAACTACGAAATGTCGCCACTATCGATGACACCATCGCAAGAAAACAGTCGCTCGCGCTGTTCAACGGCAAAGAAGTCGTCGCCTTTGAGGTGCTAAGAACCAAAGGCGCTTCTGAGACGGCGGTTGCAGAGGTAGTCAGAGCTGCCATCGATGAGCTCAATAGTGAGCTTACCCGCTATGAAATCGTCAACGTCATCGACAACGCCAAACCGGTCGAGAAAGACTTTGAAAGCTCCATGCAGCTTTTGTATGAAGGGGCGATTCTTGCGATCTTGGTGGTGTGGATATTTTTAAAAGACTGGCGTGCCATGTTGGTGGCTGCGACAGCTTTGCCACTTTCGATCATCCCCACTTTTTTAGGGCTCTACTTGTTTGGTTACACCTTAAACGTAGTGACCTTGCTGGCCATGGCCCTGGTTGTGGGGGTACTCGTCGATGATGCGATTGTCGAGATCGAAAACATCGAGCGGCACATGGCGATGGGGAAAACCCCCTACCAAGCCTCTATGGAAGCCGCCGATGAAATTGGTCTGGCGGTGATCGCCACTACCGCCACCTTGGTTGCCGTGTTCCTGCCGACCGCCTTTATGAGCGGCATACCGGGGTTGTTCTTCAAACAGTTTGGCTGGACCGCGGTGATCGCCATCGTGTCCTCACTACTGGTGGCTCGATTGCTGACCCCGATGATGTCGGCATATTTCTTAAAACCCAGTGCCAAACAGCATGAAGTCAAAAAAGACTCACGCACCATGCAGTGGTACTTAAGCTCAGTCAAAAGCTGCCTCAGACACCCTTGGCTTGTCCTGTTTGCCTCAACCGCCTTTTTTGTTGGATCGATCTGGCTATCAACCCTGCTCCCCACCGGCTTTGTTCCGGCTGGCGACCGCTCACAAACTGTCGTCAATGTTGAGCTGCCCCCTGAATCGACGCTTGAAGACACTACCCGCGTCGCTGAACAAGCTAGGCAGCTGATTGAGCAGGTAGATAACGTCACTTCCGTGTTCTCATCAGTAGGCGGGGGCTCCTCGGGCAGTGTGTTTGCGCCAGGATCTAAACCTGCCGTCAACACAGCAGTACTCACGGTCAATATGACGCCTCGCGAGGAGCGCACCGGCGGGCTGTTTGGCTTTGGTGAGCCCGCGATAAAACTGGCCGATGTAGAAAAAGACATCCGCCTTGCGATCAAAGATCTGCCAGGTGCGCGCTTTACCGTCAACATCCCTGGTACTGGCGGTAAGTTGCAGCTGGTTCTTGAGAGCGATGACGCCACCTTGCTTAAAAACACCGCGGATCAAGTCATCACCGAGCTGCGAACCTTGCAAGGTATCGGCAACGTGTCATCGAGCTCAGCCATGTCCAGCACTGAAGTGATCGTGCGCCCCGATTCCGTTCGGGCAGCCAACGCAGGCGTCACCACCTCAGCTATCGCAGAGAGTATGCGGGTCGCCACCACGGGTGATTACGATGTGTCACTTGCTAAACTCAATGTCGATGAGCGCCAGATCCCAATTCGCGTGCGCTTTCCAGAGGACCAGCGCAACAACTTAGATGACCTGCGTAGTATCCAGGTGCCCACCCAAAACGGCGGTCTGGTCAAACTGAGCAGCGTCGCCGATCTCAGCATCAACTCAGGCCCTTCCCAAGTTCGCAGGCTCAACCGATCACGCGATATCGTGATTGATGTCGAACTGGCAGAGAGCACCCTGGGCGATGTAAGAGAGGCCGCCTACGCGCTACCCACCCTATCCAACCTGCCTAACGGCGTGCGTCCGGTGGAACTGGGTGATGCCGCTGAGATGAAAAGACTCTTTGGCAGCTTCATGGTGGCCATGGGAATCGGTGTGTTTTGTATCTATGCGGTGCTGGTGCTGCTGTTTAAAGACTTCTTCCAGCCCATCACTGTCTTGGGTGCACTGCCACTATCAGTCGGCGGCGCCATGGTTGCGCTGCTGATCACCGGTCAGTCGCTCTCCATGCCCTCGATGATCGGCCTGATCATGCTCATGGGCATCGTCACCAAAAACTCAATCCTCCTCATTGATTACGCCATCCTTGCGCGTCAAAACGGCGAGCCGCGATTTGAAGCACTCGTCGATGCCTGTCATAAGCGTGCCCGTCCCATCATCATGACCACCATCGCCATGGGCGCCGGTATGATGCCGCTGGCGTTGGGTTTAAACGGTGACCCCAGCTTCCGCGCGCCCATGGCGATCTGCGTGATTGGCGGCTTGATCACCTCCACCCTACTCTCTTTAATCGTCGTACCGGCGCTCTACGTGCTCATGGATCAGTTTGAGAGCTGGCTGTTTGGTCTGTTCAGACGCGATGAGCCAAAACCGGTGAACCAAAGCCCTGAGTAAAATGTCGCCGCTGGATTAACCAACCCCAGCATCAAGCTCAATAAAAAAACCCAGATCCTAGTGATCTGGTTTTTTTTATGTTGCCAGCTAAGCGGGCATTTGACTAGCTGATGCCAACCGCCCTCTCAGCTGCCTCGACCGTCTGACGGATCAGGGTGTTGATGGTCATGGGGCCAACACCGCCTGGAACCGGCGTGTAAGCGCGTGCGAGCTCGTCAACCCGTGCCAGATTCACATCACCCACCCCGCCAGACTCAGTGGGGTGGAAACCAGCATCGACCACCACAGCACCCGACTTGATCCAGCTGGTCTTAATCAACTCAGGCACACCGACTGCCCCAACGATGATATCGGCCTGCATGACGTGCTGCGCAAGATCCCGAGTTTTAGAGTGGCAGATCGTGACCGTACAGTTGGCGTTGAGCAGCATCATCGCCATCGGCTTGCCCAAGATCGCACTGCGTCCGACCACCACCGCATGTTTACCCGAGAGCTCCACGTCATAAGCAGCCAGCAGGTGCATGATCCCTTTGGGCGTGGCACTGCCGTAAGCGTGCTCACCCATGCTCATGCGGCCAAAACCCAGACAGGTCACCCCATCGACGTCTTTAGCGAGCGCTATCCGATCAAAACAAGCGCGCTCATCGATCTGATCAGGGACAGGATGCTGCAAGAGGATCCCATGAACGTCCGGGTTTTGATTAAGTTCATCAATCTTGGCGAGCAGCTCCTCAGTGGTGGTGTCCTCGCTCATCGCGACGCGAATCGACTCCATGCCGATGCGCTGACAGGCGTTACCCTTCATGCGCACATAAGTCGCTGAAGCCGGATCATCACCTACGAGGATCGTCGCCAGAATCGGCGTGCTGCCGCTTTTTTGCTTGATCGCTGCAACGCGTTTGGCAAGCGCTTTCTCGCTGGCCTTGGCGGTGGCTTTGCCATCGAGTATCAGGGCGGTTTTAGCGTATTCAGTCATGAAATCAAATCTCAAAATTCAGGCACCTATGATACCGCAAGCCTAAGCCGGTGTTGAATGCCAATTTGGCTGACATTTTACTTGCGCTTGATCCGCGCCGTCGCTACTATATGACGCCTTGGCTGAGTGGCAGAGTGGTTATGCAGCGGATTGCAAATCCGTGTACGCCGGTTCGATTCCGACCTTAGCCTCCAACTTTTGATCCGTTTTTTCGTCCATGCCCGGATGGTGAAATTGGTAGACACAAGGGATTTAAAATCCCTCGCTCTTAGAGTGTGCCGGTTCAAGTCCGGCTCCGGGCACCATATTCAACTAAAAAACCCGCCATCTGGCGGGTTTTTTAGTTCTAGCAAAGGCTACTTGCCGGTTTGGTAGTGATCGGCGCTCTGGGCAGTGCTCGCCTGATAGGGCTTACTAAAGGTCGTTAGCCCTCCAGCCGCCTCTTGTGCGATCGCTTCGTCGCGCGGCTCAAACAAGGTAAAGCCAGCGCGCTTTAGGTAGAACACCACGTCCTTAAACACGTCGCCAGTTGCCAGCAAATCACCGGTGAAACCTGATCGGCGCAGCAGGTGTGCAATCGAGTAACCACGCCCGTCGTTAAAGTTGTCGAAGTGGATCTGTATCAGATCCAGCTGATCCAGCGGCAAATCCAGATCTTCGATCTCATCGCCGCCCTTAATCAGCAAACCTTTTTTGCCACTTACCTGATCCAGCTCAGCTAAGCGATTTAGTGGCAGGATCAGATTACCCGCGCTAAGCTCACCTTCAGCAGCGAGCGCATAGTCCAGCTCAAGGGTCTGAGCATCCAAATCAAATACTTGCATACTGCTCTCCTTAAGCTTTTTCAGGGTAGATGCGGGCTTTAAACGGGTCGATACCGACACGGCGGTAGGTATCGATGAAGCGCTCGTCGCCGCTTCTAAGATCCAGATAGGTGTTTAAGATCTCATCAACCACGTCTGGTACATCGTCCGCGTCGAAGCTTGGACCGACAACCTTGCCAAGCTCAGCATCGTGATCGGCGTGACCGCCAAGTGTGATCTGAAAGAACTCATCGCCTTTTTTATCGACGCCCAGCACCCCGATGTTGCCAACATGGTGGTGTCCGCAGGCGTTCATGCAGCCTGAGATGTTAAATGACAACTCGCCAAGCTCATAAACCGCATCCAGATCATCGAAGCGGCGCATGATCGCTTCAGCCACCGGGATTGATTTGGCGTTCGCAAGCGAGCAAAAGTCGCCGCCGGGGCAAGTAATCATATCGGTGATGAAACCGATATGTGCGCGCGCCAAGTTCTCAGCGTCTAGCACCTGCCAAAGCTCATACAACTTACTCTGCTCGACATCGGCGAGCACGATGTTTTGGGTGTGCGTGGTGCGAAGCTCGCCGAAGCTAAACTGATCAGCTAGATCGGCCAGAAGATCAAGCTCGCGCTCATCAACGTCGCCTGGGGCGATACCCTTACGCTTCAAACTCACGGTCACGATCCGGTAGCCGGGTTGCTTGTGGGCTTGGGTGTTGTGGGCATACCAACGCTTGAAGGCTGGATCAGACAACGCTTCAGACAGATCAGCATCGCTCAAATCCTGATAGTCAGGATCAGCAAACACCGTCTCAAGACGCGGCATAACCCCAGCGTCAATTGCTGGCAAGATCGACTTAGCAAACTCAGCCTCAACTTTTTGAGCAAATACTTCAGGAGTGAGCGCCTTAACCAAGATCTTGATGCGGGCTTTGTATTTATTGTCGCGGCGGCCATGCAAGTTGTATACGCGCAGCACCGCTTCTAAGTAACTGATCAAATCGGTTTTAGGCAAAAACTCACGGATCACACTGCCGATCATGGGCGTACGGCCCAAACCGCCGCCAACCATGATCTTGTAGCCGATCTCGCCGTCTTGTTCGACCAAAAACACACCGATATCATGAAAAGCTGTCGCCGCGCGATCCACTTCAGGTAGCGCGCTCACCGCAATCTTGAACTTGCGCGGCAAAAAAGCAAACTCAGGGTGAAAGGTTGACCACTGACGAATCAGCTCGCAGGTCGGGCGCGGATCAGCCACTTCACCAGGCACGCGTCCCGCGTACTCGTCTGTCGTGGTGTTACGGATACAGTTGCCCGAGGTCTGAATCGCGTGCATCTGAACCTTGGCAAGCTCCGCCAAGATCTCGCCGCACTGCGTCAGCTCCGGCCAGTTAAGCTGGATGTTCTGACGGGTTGAGATATGCGCATATCCTCGATCATAATTACGTGAGATCTCAGCAATCTTGCGAATTTGAGTCGAATTAATCTGCCCATAAGGAACCGCAATCCTGAGCATCGGCGCATAGCGCTGCACATAGAGACCATTTTGCAATCGAAGAGGGCGAAACTCCTCCTCGGACAGCGTGCCCTCCATATAGCGGCGCAGCTGGTCTTGAAACTGAGCAACGCGCTCATCCACCAGGGTCTGATCAACAGGGGTGTAGGCGTACATAGGCAGTAAGTTTGGCTAAATTTGGCGCATATTGTAGCAGAAGCTGACCGCTCATAGAATTGGCTAGCCGCTGCGATAGCGCGCTTTTTTATGGCAAAATGCCCACCTTTTACGCCGCTCCAGCGCTTTAGGCACCCTCAATTTAACAGGCTCAAGCACTCATGAATCATCTCGATCTGGCTCACCCCACCTTAACCGTCGCCTACACCGATGGCGCCTGCAAAAACAATCCCGGGCGCGGCGGCTGGGGGCTGTACTTGATCGAGCCAAGCGGGGAGGAGCAAAAACTTTGCGGCGGTGAGGCTGACACCACCAACAACCGCATGGAGCTCATGGCGACGATTGAGGCGCTTAAGAACACTGATGGCGGATTGCAGATCTGGACCGATTCGAGCTACGTGAAAAACGGCATCACCACCTGGATCCACGGTTGGAAGAAAAAAGGCTGGAAGACGGCAGCGGGCAAACCAGTCAAGAACCAAGACCTATGGGTAGAGCTCGATCAGCTGCGCGTGGGACGAGAAGTCGACTGGCAGTGGGTCAAGGGTCACTCAGGTCACCCGGGCAACGAGATGGCGGACGCACTGGCAAACGCTGGGGTGCCCGCTTAATTTTTGAATAAACTCGGTGGTTCAATTAAAAAAACCCAGCGTGAGCTGGGTTTTTTTAGGATCTAATTTTTAGACAATCAACTTGAATTAAATCAGCAGCTCAACCAACCTCAACTTCACGCCAAAAGGCGATCATATCTTTTAGGTGCGCCGCATCAGCTTTGGGATCTTCATAAGACCACGCTGCCTCCACACAAGTTTTACCATCGGCTTTGACACTATAGTAGCTCGCGGTTCCTTTCCAAGGACAAACGGTGGTGTGATCTGAAGCTTCCAGCATCTCCATATTGACCGAGTCTCTTGGGAAGTAGCGGTTACCCTCAATCAGAACCGTCTCATTACTCTGGGCTATCACTTGCTGATTGAAAACTGCTTTCACGTTGCCATCCGGTCACTAGATTTAGCGACAGCATAAAGGGTTTCCGCTGGTTTTGGCGCAGAATTCACCAAAGTTAACCAAGCCGCTTCACAGACATTTTTAAGTAACAAAACGTCATCAATCTAACACTATATAGAAGCTGTAAACCTAAATTAGCCATCTGAAAACTACAACCGGATCACCTGATTGCCAAGCTCGTTACCGCTGGGATCAGTGCCTGATTGATCAAAAAGCCTGAGCGCTTTGCCGACGTGTCTGATCAAAAACTCAAGTGCCCGCACCGGCTCGCCGCGCTTGATTCCAGCCAGTGTCTTATCGCAAACTGCTCGCCAGTAGATCGGATCAATCGTCTGGTTTAGTCCCCGATCCACGACAATCTCAAGCGCATGCTCGCTTAAGCACAGGTAAATCAGCACGCCTGAGTTTCGCTCAGTGTCCCAGACTCGTTGGCTTGCGAACACATCTAGCGCCCGCGTGTGCGCATCTAGTTTCAGGCTTTGCCAAAGCGGCAGCGTATCCTCTATCACCACCACGATCTCACCAAAGTGGTTTTCTTCAGCCAGTTTGATCGCCGCCTCGATACGCTCGTGTGCCGCTTTGTTTAACCAGCGATTTTTAAGCGGGGCAAATGCCAACTGTCGCCACACCCGAGCCCAGCTTCTGGGTTTCAGGTCTTGTTTGGCTAACTCAGTTGAACCAACCTTCAGCTCCTCTTGCAGGGCATCATCGGTGCTCAGGCTACCTTGAGCATACTCGTCGGACTCAGCCAGCACATCGTCAGCCTCGCGCGAGTCGCTGATTTGTGGTTGACTTGGCAGATCATCATCTTCACGAACTGGAGAGTTTGGGTGCTGCACCGAAACTGCGGTGAGGTTTGCCTCATCTGTAGCCTGCAGATCTGCTCTGGGCTCAGTGCCCAGTAACTTCTCCGTAGTTCGCTCAAGAGCCTGTTTTTGATCGGCCGCTTTGGATTGATCCTGACTCACCATGAACCTCCTGCTCCGCCGCCGCCAAATCCGCCGCCGCCTCCTGAAAAACCGCCTCCGCCGCCAAAACCTCCGCCGCGACCGCCAAATCCGCCGCGACCCATACCGCCTGCAGCGGCGCCTTGGGAGAACAGCGCGAGCAGCTGCAGCACACCGATCAAGGTCACCGCGAACACGGCGATGGCGCCTAAAATCAGCTGAGTAGCACTCAGTCCTGCTGCCAGTCCCAGTCCGCCGTAGGCGATCGAGGCCACCGTACCACCGCCGATTCGGCCAAGCTTAGTGGCGATAAAAGAACCGACCGCGAGCGCCAAGCCTCCCAGCAGCAAGGCCCATTGTCCCAGAGTGGCATTTTTCTCAATCTGTTTGTCTTCTTGGCGCAGCAGCATCGGATCAGTTTGCAGGCGCTTAACCATGGTATCGATGCCGTTACTTATCCCTTGGGCATACTGATCCTGGCTAAACGCTGGCTTCATATCCTCACGGATGATGCGCGAGAGCGCCGCGTCAGGCAGGGCGCCCTCAACCCCATAACCGGTGAAGACAAAGACCTTGCGATCAGCGTAGGCGAGCACGATCAAGAGCCCGTTGTCCTTGCTGGCAGAACCGAGCTGCCAGCGCGTGGCGATAGGCAATCCATAATCAAAGATATCGAGCTCACCGGTACTTGGCACCACCACCACGCCGATCTGTACCAAATCTGCGGCATGAAGCTCACGGATGCGCTGATCCAGCACCAGTTTATTAGCGGGATTTAAAAAATTAGTTGGGTCAATGACCGGAGTTGCCAGCACCAAACTTTCACCCGGGATCACTTCAGTAGATAGCGGAGGCTTAGGGTTTGCGTTAGTTGATGCTGTTGTGGAGGACCCAGCACCTGCGGCAGACTGGTTTTTTTGGCCGGGAATCATGATATCCCCGCCGCGCCCCCAACTGATCGCTGGGTTATCAGTCACGCCCGGCACTTTTATCCCCGCCTGTCCCAACGCGATCAACTCATCTGCGCTCAGATCACCCGCATTTGTGTCGCTACTGATATCGCTACTGGCGCCGCCGCTCACATCTGAGCCCTGCTCATCGGCAAGAGCACTGGCTTCAAGCGCCTTAGCTTCGATCTCAGTGATCGGCGCTTGGGGTTTCACGTTTTGCACCACGCCGATCTCAGCGGGCGCCTTAAGCGTTTTGACTTTGGGCGTGGAAACCACTGCCGTTTCTGCCTGCGCAGCGATCGAACCACCCAGCAAACTCAAGCACATCGTAAAGACAGCGAGCAACCTAAACCACTCAATTGGCACAGCTGATTTGGCGGTTTGAAAACTGTTTTGGCGCGAAGCAGTCCCGACTCGCTTAGTAGCAAAGCAAATGCTTAAAGCTTTTAAGACAAATGACCATCGGTTTGGCTGCAACTCGGTGCTATCCAATCCGTGATCAGCGCTAGGTTTTGTGCGCACCCCACTCATGTGCGCGCCTCGCCTTTACTCAGCGGTAGACGCTTGAGCAAAAGCAGACGGCAAGCAAAACCCAACTTAACTCTGAGGTTTAATGCGGTTGGCATTTGACTAAAAAGCAACTTCAGGCGCTTGGGAAATCTCTGCTTCGTTATCAACACTAAAGTTAGCTTTTCGATCCATGCCCACCACCTTGGCGGTCAAGTTACTAGGAAAGCGGCGAACCGTGCCGTTAAAGGCTTGCACCGACTCGATATAGCGCTTACGGGCAACCGCGATGCGGTTCTCGGTTCCCTCGATACTGGCGTTTAGGTCTTGAAACAGCACGTTGGCTTTAAGATCAGGATAAGCTTCGCTGACTGCAAGCAAGCGCGACAGAGCGCTGCCCATCTGACTTTGCGCGGCCTGGAATTTGGCGAGCGCTTCAGGGTCGTTTAGCACTTCAGGAGTCACTTGCAAGCTGCCCACGCTGGCACGGGCGGCAGCGACGTCAGTAAACACTTCGGCCTCGCGGTCGGCGTACTCTTTGGTGACCGTCACCAAGTTATCGATCAAATCGCTGCGGCGTTGGTACTGATTGACCACTTCACTCCAAGCAGCCGTGACTTGTTCGTCCTGCACTTGGAGCTGGTTGTAGCCACAGCCACTTAAAAACAAAACCAAGGTGAGGCAGAGGGCGCCGATTCGGGAAGTGGCTGTCATTAAGATTCCTATCTGTCTGGATACTTTTAAGGGGTGATGGCTGGATTTTAGCTATGATCATACCGCAAATGTCTGCGCTTAAAGCGTGATCGCGGGTTTAGAGTTTAGCTTTTCTGTGTGCTTAGGACTCAGCTTGCATGAGCCAATACAGTCCCTGATCTTAAGTGGTTTATTGAGGCTTTGCGCATTTAAGCCACACAAGTCATGTTTGACGCTGGCGGATTGAACCCTCAATCGTTTGGCATTTTTTACAGACAAACTAATCAGATGCACCAGCTGATGGATAAAAACCCAATCAGCTTTTGTTGCTCGGATCTAATCTCAAGCAGAGTGCATGACCTCAATCAGTTCAGCGGGTGTCTCGTCTTATTTGGCCAACCATGTTCAGAAGTAAAGAAACTTCTTCATGGATTCTCCATGAAGAAGTCAGGCAAACCAAATCCTCAAAAACAAATTGGAAAATTAAGGCTTGAGAGAAGCCGCAGCAGTCTCAATCGCTTCAGGGTTGGGTAGGGTTTTATCGCCATAGTAGCTATCAAATACTTTGCCCATCAGAGCCGCACTGCTACTCCAGATGGCGACCTTTTCGTTAAGGTCCACCAGATAAACCCCGACACTGACTTGCTTTGGCGGCAACTGTTGATAAAAGATCGTTGATGCGCCCGCGTTGACCATGGCGACCGTGGTTACTGCCGTAAGGCTGGAGTAGGCAGCCAAAGCACCAAAGGACAGCTTGTTGGCACCCACGTCACCAATCATCACGAAGTCAGCGCCAACAGCCGCTTTAATCTGAGCAACTTCAGCATCACTCAGATCCACAGGCTGTGCGATATGAGTTTTTGACTTGCGATCAAACTTTGTTGGCACGCGAAGTTTACCCAGCAACTCGATGGGCAAAATCTGCTCATAATCCGGATTGATCACAGGCGCCTGAGTCACCTTTTGCGCTTTTTCAGTTCCAGTGACCAGCAAGTCGTATTTTTTCATGTTCTCAGTAGTGACCTGAGGACACAGGTAAGGCGCTGACACGCTCACCGCCTTCATGTTCGCGGTGCTCAATTGCTGAGTGAGCGCTGTGACCAGAGTAGTCGCCGCCTCACGGCTGCGCTCTTCCAAAATTTCGTCGCGCCCTAACTCCACGCGATAAATACAAGCACTGCCCAAAACACCGACTGGAACGGCTTCGCTAGCCCCGCGCAGCTGCATGAGTTGTGAGGACGGCTGCTGAGGAGCGGTTTGGCAAGCCGAGAGGAGGCCCGCAGCGGCAGTGGCCATAAAAAAGGAGTGGTATGATTTCACAGATGAACCAATAATTGAAAAAGCGAACTTTACTCATTAGATACATATTGAGCAATACGTCTTTTCATCTTATCTTAGCAACCGCCGATTATATTTGTAACTTCAATTTTGGTGACATTTTACTCATGACGCTCCTGCCTGGTAGCGACTTTAAGGCGACAAACCGATCCAGCCGCGAGTAGTACCTTGATCTGAAGTGGTTAGCGTGATTTTGCTATACTTCGCCTCAATCAATTCAGCAGTCAGTGTAACCATGGCCGATCCCCGTACCCCCGCCCCCGTCACCGCAAAAATTACCGAGGCGCTCAAGCAGCGCATCCTGTTTTTGGACGGCGCCATGGGCACCATGATCCAGCGCCACAAACTCAGCGAAGAGGACTACCGCGGGACGCGATTTGCTGATTTTCACACCGACGTCAAAGGCAACAACGATCTGCTCGTGCTCACCCAGCCAGAGATCATCAAGGGCATCCACGCGGAGTACTTAAGCGCTGGCGCCGATATCGTTGAAACCAACACCTTTAACGCCACCCGCATCTCCATGAGCGACTATGACATGGAGGAGCTGGTTGATGAGCTAAATATCACCGCTGCTAAGATCGCGCGTGAAGTCTGCGATGAGTTCACTGCTCGCGAACCGCATAAACCGCGCTTTGTGGCGGGTGTAATCGGGCCAACGTCACGCACCGGGTCAATCTCCCCCGACGTCAACAATCCTGCGCACCGTAACGTCACTTTCGATGAGCTGGTTGAAAACTACGTGCAGGCAACCCACGGTTTGCTTAAAGGCGGCGCCGATCTGATCCTGATCGAAACCATTTTTGATACGTTAAACGCAAAGGCGGCGGTGTTTGCCGTACAGCAAGTGTTCGACGAGCTGGGACAAACTTGGCCGATCATGATCTCAGGCACCATCACCGATGCCTCAGGCCGCACACTTTCCGGCCAGACACCGGAGGCATTTTTAAATTCTTTGGCGCACGCTGAGCCGCTCTCAATCGGCCTGAACTGCGCGCTGGGTGCTGAAGCGCTGCAGCCGCACATCAAGGTGCTCGCGGACAACGCGCCGTTTTTCGTATCGGCGCACCCAAACGCTGGCCTGCCAAACGCTTTTGGTGAGTACGACGAGACGGCTCAGGAGACTGCTCAGCTACTGGTGCCATTTGCTGAAGCTGGCCTGATCAACATCGTCGGAGGTTGCTGCGGTACCACGCCTGAGCACATCGCAGCGATCGTAAACGCACTCAAAGACTTTGGCCCGCGCCAATTACCCACGCCTAAAGTCGCTTGCCGACTGTCTGGTTTGGAAGCCTTTAACATTTATGACGACACGCTGTTCGTCAACGTCGGCGAGCGCACCAACGTCACCGGATCGAAAAAGTTTTTGCGTCTGATCAAGTCAGGCGACTTCAACGAAGCGCTGACAGTTGCGCTTGATCAAGTGGAAAATGGCGCCCAGATCATCGACATCAATATGGATGAGGGCATGCTCGATGGCCTTGAGGCCATGACTCACTTTTTAAATCTCATCGCAGGCGAGCCAGATATTGCTCGCGTCCCGGTCATGATTGACTCCTCTAAGTGGGAGATCATCGAGGCGGGTCTTAAGTGCGTGCAGGGCAAACCGGTGGTCAACTCGATCTCCTTAAAAGAAGGCGAGGCTGAGTTTTTAGCCAAAGCCAAGTTGTGTCAGCGTTACGGGGCAGCCGTGATCGTCATGGCGTTTGATGAAGACGGGCAAGCCGACACCTTTGAGCGCAAAACCCAAATCTGTAAGCGCTCCTATGATCTGCTGATTAAGGAGCTTAACTTTCACCCGGCTGACATCATCTTTGATCCCAACGTGTTTGCGATCGCCACCGGTATCGTCGAGCACAATAACTACGGCATGGACTTCATCGAGGCCACCGGTTGGATCAAGAAAAACCTGCCGCACGCCATGATCTCAGGTGGCGTCTCCAACGTGAGCTTCTCATTTCGCGGCAACGACGTGGTGCGTGAAGCGGTGCATGCGGTGTTTTTGTACGAGGCGATACAACGCGGCATGGACATGGGGATCGTTAACGCGGGTCAGCTGGCGATCTACGACGATATCCCTGAGGAGCTCAAAACCGCGGTGATTAACGTGGTAATGAACCTCAACCAAGGCGAGTCTGGACAAGACGCCACCGAAGCACTGACCGAGATCGCTGAGCGCTTTTTGGGCAGCGGCGGTGAGCGCAAAAAGGTGGAGGACTTGGCTTGGCGTGAGCTACCGATCAACAAGCGTCTTGAGCACGCGCTGGTCAAAGGCATCACCACGCACATCGACGCTGACACCGAAGAGGCACGCCTAGCGGCCACGCGCCCGCTGGATGTGATCGAGGGACCACTCATGGACGGCATGAACGTGGTGGGTGATCTGTTTGGCGCCGGCAAGATGTTTTTGCCGCAAGTGGTCAAGTCCGCGCGCGTCATGAAGCAGGCGGTTGCGGTCTTAAACCCTTATATCGAAGCGGAAAAGGTGCAAGGCGAAACCAAGGGCAAGATCCTCATGGCAACCGTCAAAGGCGACGTCCACGACATCGGCAAGAACATCGTCGGGGTGGTCATGGGCTGTAACGGCTATGACATCGTGGACTTAGGCGTCATGGTGCCGTGCGATAAGATTCTGTCTGAAGCCAAAAAACACAACGTTGACATCATCGGCTTGTCTGGTCTGATCACCCCAAGTTTAGATGAAATGGTCTATGTAGCGAGCGAGATGCAGCGGCTTGGGTTTACCATACCACTCATGATCGGCGGGGCGACGACCTCAAAAGCCCACACCGCCGTCAAGGTGGAGCCCGCCTACTCAAACGACGCGGTCGTCTATGTATCGGATGCCTCGCGCGCGGTTGGGGTGGCTACTAAGCTTTTGTCTAAAGGCATGAAAACCGACTACATCGCTGAGATCAAAAGCGAGTACGAAGTGGTGCGCGAGCGGGTTTTGGGGCGCAAACCCAAGACGCCGAAGATCAGCTACACCGAGTCGGTTAAGCGCGGCTTTCAAACGGACTGGAGCGAACACAAACCGGTTAAGCCTGCTCAATTGGGCGAGCAAGTGTTTCGGGACTACCCGCTCGATAAATTGGTGGAGTACATCGATTGGACGCCATTTTTCATCTCATGGAGTTTAGCCGGCAAGTATCCCAAGATCTTGGACGATGAGGTCGTCGGCGAAGCAGCGCGCGACTTGTTTGAAAACGCCACCGAGATGCTGGACGACATCATCAAGCACAAGCGCTTTGAGGCACGCGCGGTGATCAAGCTCTCCCCCGCCGCACGCATCGGCAGTGACTCGGTCGCGGTCGCAAGCGGTGATGAGTTTTTGCCTGACAACCAAACCCACCGCTTTGAGCACTTGCGCCAGCAGTCCGACAAAGCCTCAGGCGAGGCCAACTTGTCTTTGGCTGATTACGTCATGCCGCAAGAGTCGGATCAAAGTGACTATATGGGCGGGTTTAGCGTGTCGATCTTTGGCGCGGAGGAGTTAGCACGCACCTTCAAGGAACAAGGCGACGACTACAACGCGATACTGGTTCAGTCGTTAGGTGACCGCTTGGCTGAGGCGTTTGCTGAGCACTTGCACCAGCGTGTGCGCACCGAGATTTGGGGCTATGTTACGGATGAAAACCTGACCAACGAAGACCTGGTGCGCGAGAAGTACACCGGTATCCGCCCAGCGCCCGGCTACCCAGCTTGCCCTGAGCATACACAAAAAGGCGTGCTGTTTGATTGGCTCGGCACCACGGATAAGATCGAGACTTACTTAACCGAGAGCTTTGCCATGTGGCCGCCGTCCTCGGTCAGTGGGTTTTACTTTGCTCACCCCCAAAGCCGCTACTTCAACGTCGGTAAGATCGAGGAAGATCAGCTGCTCAGCTACGCCAAGCGCACCGGCATGAGCGAGCTTGAGGCCAAGCGCTGGCTAGCGCCTAATTTGGAGTGATTTCATATAGTAAAAATGGCCTCAATTGAGGCCATTTTTATACTTAGGTTTAAGCGTCTATCAAGCCTCAATACTGACCCGATCGATCTCAAGCTGAGTATCAACCACTGCTGCGGTCACGCGGTCACGCCCGGCTGTTTTAGAGCGATACAGCATGTCGTCAGCAGTCTTGATTAGTTTACGCACCAGATCGCCGTCGGTGTAACCGGTGCTGACTATTGATTTTCGATCCATACTGGCTAGACCAACACTCACCCTGACATTGATCAGCTGGCCATCGGCTTCTATCGGCGTATCTCGAATTTGAGCACGAACCCGTCTTGCGACCTCAATACCCTCTGCATGACTCAAATTCTCCAGCAACACCAAAAACTCCTCTCCGCCGTATCGCCAGCAGACATCACCTGGGCGCAGTGTTTTCTGGAGCGTATCAGCGAGCGACACCAGCACTTGATCGCCCACGGGGTGACCGTAGGTGTCGTTAATCCTCTTGAAGTAATCAACATCAATCAACAAGATACACATGTGATACTTCGCTGCCACCGACTGAACCAGTCGTTCACGAAGACTTAAACGATTGAGCAGGCCGGTTAACGGATCCCGCTCGGAGAGGTGCTTCACCTTGACCTGCTCGCGCCTCAGCGTCGATACCATCAGATCAATCATCAGTATCAACACCCAAACCTTGGTTAAGCTCAGCGCATCAGATAACACAATCCACTCATACATATTTGGCTGAACCATAGTGCTTGCCCGCAGCGGCGCAAGTGGCATCAGGCCCTGGTAACTCAGATAGAGTAAAAAATACAGCAAGATCTGAGACAATCCCACCACGCTGTAGACGACCCAGCGATTGAGTAAGATGATTCCGACAACCGCCCCGCCCAGATAATTAACCCCACCAAAAGTCGTGCCTTTACCAATCACCCAGTCACCAGCAACCAGCATCAATCCGTAAACACCCAGAACCAAGGACTGAATCAGCAGATAGCTTTTAGTGGGATTGAGCAGTTTGGTGGTGAGATAGCAAGCACCAAGGAAAAAAACAGAGCAGGCAGCCAGAACATAAACAGTAAAGCCAAGCACAGCCGGGTTGATAAAATCGGTGTTAGAGGTGAGCCAAAAATACAAAGAAACCAGCAGGTAAAGGGTTGTTTCAAATGCCAGCAGGCCACACACCAGCGCTAGCCTTCGAGCGATGGGCCATTCAAACAAAGCGAGTCTAATTTTTTCCAATAAAAGCACTGAATGGTACCGCGGCATAAATCTGGACTCTTTGTAACATAGTGGTTTTTACAAGAACTTACTCGCTATTTTAGCGACAAAAGACATTTCATGCTGGTTCCAGACAAACGGTAGGCTGTATCCTGTTAAAAAACATCACTTGATTCTTGTGACAAGACCAAAAGCAAATTTAATCAGAAAGTTATCTGCATTACATTGCTTGTGGCACAATGTTTGGCATTAATTAAAATTTTACCCACGAGATTTTATGCGCTCACTTTCTCCTAGCGACCAGCTTTTCCTTCAAATGGAAAAACGCAGACAACCCATCCATGTCGGCGGTTTGTTCTTATTTAGGCCACCAGAGGGAGCAGGTGAAGACTTCGTCTACAATCTCGTGCAGAACATGCGCAGCTCACACGCGCAGCCGGTCTTCCCGTTTAATCAGGTGCTGCACAAAGGCTTGTTCTGGAAAGAAGATGAGATGTTCGATATTGATCATCACTTTCGTCACATCTCTTTGCCGCGCCCCGGACGAATCCGTGAACTGCTGGTTTACGTCTCTCAAGAGCACGGGCGACTGCTTGAGCGCAACATGCCGCTTTGGGAATGTCACGTGATTGAGGGCATCGAAGACAATCGCTTTGGTATTTACTTCAAAGTTCACCACTCGCTGGTTGACGGTGTCGCGGCGATGGGTCTGGTCAAACGGGCATTTAGTTACTCACCAGAAGCCATGACCACCAAGCCAATCTGGGCGGTCAGCAGCTCTAAAACCCGAAAAAACAAAACCCCTGTTTCCAGTGGTCTGCTTGAAACCTTGAGCAAACAATTCGCCACCCTTCCTCGCGTGGGGGCTGAGTTGATTCAAAACATCAAGGATTATTCCGACCCCCATCATGTCACCACTACTCAGGCGCCCTGCACGCTGTTTAACCAGTCGGTGACCTCCTCCCGCCGGATCGTGGCTCAGTCTTACGACATCAGCAGACTTAACCACATCGCCAAGCACTTTGGCGTCACCATGAACGATGTGGTTCTGGGGATTTGTGCCGGCGCGCTGCGCACCTACTTGATTGGACAGCAAGCGCTGCCAACCAAACCACTGATTGCTTTTGTACCGGTATCACTGCGCAAAGACAACACGGTCGCTGGTAACCAGATCTCTTTCATGCTGGCCAACCTTGCCACCCACCTAGACGACCCAGTTGAGCGCTTAAAGATCATCAGTCGCACCATCAACGACGGCAAAAAGCGCTTCTCGCGCATGAATCAGTCCGAGATCATCAACTACACCGGTATCGTCTACTCCTTGGTCGGACTAAACGTGATCACCGGACTCATGCCCAAGCGTCAGGGCTTTAACCTGATCATCTCAAATGTCCCCGGTAGCCGCGAACCCTTGTACTGGAACGGCGCGCGTATGGATGCCCTCTATCCGCTCTCCATCGTCATGGATGGACAGGCGCTTAACATTACCCTGGCAAGCTACGTCGATAAGGTTGAGTTTTGCTTCACGGCTTGCTCGCAGGCCGTGCCCAAAGCGCAAAAACTCATCGATCTGCTTGAGTACCAGATTGACGCCTATGAGATGGCGATCAAGGCGGAACTGGCTGACTGAACCAAGAAGCCCTATATCAAAAAAAGCGCCGATCGGCGCTTTTTTATGGTCTGGGTTTTGGGCCCACTAAAAGGCTTATGCCATCGCCTCTTTCCAGTAAGGAAGCACGGTTTGCATGAGCGGCTTAAGTAGTTTGGCGTTAGCAGCAAACACCGATCCGGTGTCCATGGCGTTTGCGGCGCCGCGGTGATCCAGCACCATGCCTTTGGCTTCCACCACGATCAACTCGCCCGCGGCGATGTCCCAAGGTTTGAGCTGCATCTCAAAAAAACCATCAAATCGCCCGGCAGCGACGTAGGCCAAATCCAGCGCCGCACTGCCAAGCCGGCGAACCTGTGCGCCCTGATCCACACACGCCTGCATCGAGGCGAAGTGCTGAGCAGCAAAAGAAACTACCTTACCGTCGACATTTTTCTCAAGCGGGTGACCCGTGGTTAAAAAAGCGCCCTCTAACGTGGTGCGAGTGCCGGGCTTTAGGCGGCGCTGGTTCAGCATCGCGCCGCGGCCGCGGCTGGCACTGAACATCTCATCGCGAACTGGGTCGTAGATCACACCGTGCTGAGTCACGCCTTTATGTTGCACAGCGATGGAGACACAAAAGTGCGGCAAGCCGTGCACAAAGTTTTTGGTGCCATCGAGCGGGTCGATTACCTGTCTCTTATACACATCTCCGAGCCCACGAGACGGACTCCTATCTCGT
>OJDZ01000458.1_pt1 | contig 24329 bp, 25 predicted proteins | sample 1592981 | NCBI WGS metagenome assembly OJDZ01 (sample SAMN05416851, study PRJEB24817) | seawater metagenome | isolation source: Sea water | place: Canada:Atlantic | collected 2013-07
ACGAGATAGGAGTCCGTCTCGTGGGCTCGGAGATGTGTATAAGAGACAGGCAGTGCGTTGGTGGCAGCAACAGAGAGTTTTTCAGAGACACTGCCTGGATCTTTAGATTCAACCTCGTAAAACAATACGGCTTCCATCTGGTCATTTTCCACTTCGCTTTGAGAAGAGGCGCTCAAAGAGACAACCCCTGGATCAGCTAAAGCCAGTGTGGATAAGCCGAGTAGTGCTGAAGTGAGAAGGGCGTGTTTTTTCATGTGGAACTCCAAAGTTATGCTGGATTTTGATCAAGATAAGTTTGCGCCAAAGGTGCTTCGGCACTCTGTGGGTAACGTGTCAAAATTTCACGAGCGGTTTGTTTGCTTAACGTAGCTTCGCCGCGCCCCTGTTCCAGTACCATGATGCGGTAAAGCGCGGTGGGTGCTTTTTCGCTATCAGGATATTGTTTGGCAAGAGTAGTAAAGTTAAGTTCAGCCAGCTGAGGGTTGGGTGTCTCGCTAGCCAGATAAAACTCGCCCAACCAATAATGCGCTTTAGGTACTAAGGGACTGTTTGGGTAGGCTTTGATAAAGGCTGAGAGTTGAGCGATGCCAGCTTCAGGTCCACCGGTCTTAAACGCCTCATAGGCGCGCATGTACATGGCCTGATCTCCGCCTGCGACTGACACACTGGGCGAAGGGGTGGTTGCAGCTGCTACCGCTTCGGTTTGTGTTGTGGTCGTCTGGCTGGCCATGGGATCGGCTGGCAACGCACTTTGATCGGTTGCGCTTAGGGTCGACTCGTCAGTTTGCGCGCTGTTGATTAAGGCGTCCTCTAACGTGCGTATGCGGCGATCGGTTTGCTCCTGCAGGCTACTGATTTGCCTTTTTTGCGTCGCAATCGTGGCTTCTTGAAGCTCCAGTCGCCCGTTTAGGCGATCGATCTCAGATTGCAGTGTTTGAAGCTTTTGCAGCATCAACCACTCTTGAGAAGGCTCGTTCAGGGTGACAGCAGGCTTAGAAAGCGCTCTTTGCTCAACCACCACTGCGGCGCTGCTTCGCTGAGTTGCGCTTAAGCTTAACGCGACACCGATCATGCTGATCAATACTTTGTTTTTGGTCACGACATATCCTTATTAAAGATGCTCATAAAGTGTATCTAATCAAATTGTTAATTGATATCCAATCCGCCGCCCTGATTGACATGAGGTGTTGTTTAGTCGCTAGTCGACTCGATTAGTCCTTCATGCCAGAGCAAGTAACGCTTGATTGAGGAGCTATCCTTCGCGGAACCCAAATACCCGCCGATCTTGCCGCTGACCGGCAGCACGCGGTGGCAGGGGATAATCAGTGGAATCGGATTTGAGCTTAAAGCAGTTCCAACTGCGCGTGCTGATTTGGGTTTACCAATTGCTTTGGCAATGTCTTTGTAGTTGACGATCTCAGCAGGGGCTTGGGCTAACCAGCCAAGGACATCGAATTGAAAGTCGCTGAGCCCGATCAAATCAAAGTTAATTTGGGTTAAGGCCGCTATATTGCCGTCAAAGTAACTAAGGAGGACATTTTTCAATGTCTCAGGTGCCTGAGGCTCAGTAGCCTCAGGGTGCTCGACCAAGTCGCTTAGCCAAAGGCGTGTGACAGTAAAGTCGTCGAGCGTGGCCTGCTCAAGCTGATCGGTGGGTAGATCGTGTTGAAGTTCAACCGTGATGGTCCCAGCTGGTGTACTGAGCTTGACCAAGCTTACGTGTTCGGGGTGGTTTAGATCGCTCATGAAGATACCGGTTGATGGTTTTGGGTTACTTTGTTTGAGAGTTTGCCATTAATCAAGGGACTCTGGCGTGCTGACTTCTTGATTATCTTGAGTGGCTGCGTATACTAGCCAGCGGTGGCCTTGCTTGCGACCTCGCAATACTCCCCTGTAAACCCCGCCAGGACCGGAAGGTAGCAACGGTAGCAGACGGAGCATGTGCCGGGGTATCGCAGGTGGGGCCATCACCTTTTTCTGGTTTGCTTTGGCTTAAGCAAACTCAAGCTGATTTTGATGTAAACCTATCTCTCTGAATCAGGTCTAGCCTTTAATTTTACAGCATCTGTGTTTTTGCTAGTCTGCAAAATGTCTTTAATTGACACACCTAGCAAGTGATCTGTTTCGAGCTCTTCAATTAACCTGCTCGCTGAACCAATCCCTGTATTCATGGATTAATTGCCAGATTATCTAAAGCGCAACAACACAAAAAACCCAGCAAATCTGCTGGGTTTTTTTATGTGGTTAGTTTTTATGGCTTTGGGGATTTAAGGCAGGTGTTTGGGCACTTCAGCAAGGAACTCAGCTCTGAGCGCCTGGTCACTGGCGTATTCACCCAGCATGGCTTTAGAGCGCGTGCTGGCCTGTTGTTTGGAGACGCCGCGCATGCTCATGCACATGTGCGTGGCGTCCATGACCACTGCGCAGCCTCGCGCACCAGTCACTTCCATGATGCTTTGCGCGATCTGCTGACTCAAAGTTTCTTGGATCTGCAAGCGGCGGGCAAACATATCGACGATGCGGGCAATCTTGGAGAGACCAATCACCTGACCTTCAGGCAGATAGGCGACGTGCGCCACCCCCATAAAGGGCAACATGTGGTGTTCGCACAAAGAGTAAAACTCGATGTTTTTCACCATGACAGCTTCGCGGTTGTCGGTGGGAAAAACCGCTCCGTTAACCAGTTCTTCCAAGTTTTGATGGTAGCCTTGAGTCAGGTAACCAAAAGCTTTGGCGGCTCGAGTTGGGGTCTTGAGTAGGCCTTCACGACCTAAGTCTTCGCCGGTTGAGGCGATGATGTACTGGTATGCGCTTTCGGTAGATTGACTCATATGTCAGGCGGCGTGTCTGTGTGATCGATCAGCATATAGTTTGCGAAGCTTTTGACAAGTTGTTTTTGTAATAGATAAGGCGATTTACTTGAAAAATGTACTCGGTAGTCAGTTTTAGTCTGACGGCGATCGCTGTGTTGATGGTTGGTTGATGCAGGGAGTTGGTTTCATCGCTCTATGGATTTAATCTTTTAAGATATTGGTTGTGTTCAATTGATGGGTTAATGATCAAGGCTTGCGGATAGCTCGGTGCTTTAACGTATTGGGTCACAGCGGGGAATTAGGTTGCAAAACACTCAGCGAGAGGGGTGGGTGTAAATCAGGTTGTCGTGCAAACCGTTGGCGGCTTAGGAGTCAGGTAAGCTGCTCCAAATCCTCGTGCAAACCCCGTCTAAAGACTTGAAGTGGTTTTAGGTTAGCCCTGCATGAGGTTTGGTTTGAGCGAAATGATTCAGGCTTTGGCATGACCACAGCGCCGCAACGTGATGTCGCAGATCAGCAGGCATTTGACCCTAAATAACCAATGACTGGCTGTGAACTTTTGCTATGGGGCATAAAGCACCTTATTTATCTGGATGATTTGTTCATGCGCAATCGTGAGTAGGGGGTTCATGCGATGCCTTAGGTGTTTAATCCAGCGGCAGCGCTGTGCGGTCAATCACGGATCTGAGCTCAAAACTTGAGTGAACTCCGCGAACTCCTGGCAACCCGGTTAATTTACCCAGTAAGAACTGTTGATAGTGCTGCATGTCACGAGCGACCACTTTGAGCAGGTAGTCCTCGGATCGGCCGGTTACCACGCTGCAGCTGATGATCTCATCGAAGCCCACGATCGCTGCTTCAAAGGCGGCAAAGCGCTCTGGGGTGTGCACGTCCATGGTGACGGCTAAGTAGATGGTGAGTGAGAGACCTAAAGCCTCTGGATTTAAGCGGGTGACATAGCTGTCGATCACGCCGCTGGTTTCAAGGGCTTTTACTCGCCTTGCGCAGGGCGTGGCAGACAGGTTGACCTTGTCGCTCAGCTCAAGATTGCTGATGCGGGCATTTTGCTGAAGTTCACGTAATATGGCTATATCAGCGTTATCTAGAGATATATTGGGTTTTATGCTCATAATTAGATAGATAAATAGTGGATATAACTAAATATAACCTATATACAGGTGCAAATAGGTGATTATCACTCAGTTGATTTATCTATACTGGTGCTCAATCGATCAAGACGGATACACCAACTCATGAGCTCATACGACCACACTCAGTATCAGCCCTTTGCCTTTGCGCCGCAAAAACTTTACCCAAGTTTTACGCGCACTTGGCCAAACCGCGAGATCACCCGCGCCCCTATCTGGGCCAGCGTCGATCTGCGCGACGGGAACCAATCCTTGATCGATCCTATGACAATCGAGCAAAAGCTCACCTTTTTCGACACCCTGCTTAAGTGCGGTTTCAAAGAGATCGAGGTGGGTTTTCCGGCCGCCGCTCAAGTTGAGTTTGACTTCATGCGCCGTCTGATCGATGAAAACCTGATCCCAGATGACGTTACCGTGCAAGTATTGGTGCAGGCGCGTGAGCACTTGATCGCGCGCACCTTTGAATCACTTGAGGGCTGCAAGCAGGCCGTGGTGCACGTGTACAACTCAACCTCGCGTGTGCAGCGCACCAAGGTGTTTGCGCGCAGTAAAGATGAGATCAAACAGATCGCGGTCGAGGGGGCTCAGCTGGTCAAAGACTACGCGGCGCGCTACCCACAAACCCAGTGGACTTATCAGTACTCACCTGAGAGCTTTACCCAGACCGAACCGGACTATGCGGTCGAGGTTTGCGAGGCGGTTTGTCGCGTGTGGCAGCCTGAAACCGGGCAAAAGGTGATCTTAAACTTGCCAGCCACGGTTGAGGCGACCACACCAAATGTCTTTGCTGATCAGGTTGAGTACTTCTGTCAAAACCTCGCCTCACGAAAAGATGTGATCATAAGCCTGCACACCCACAATGATCGGGGCTGCGCGGTGGCTGCCGCTGAGCTTGGGGTGATGGCGGGCGCGGATCGGATCGAGGGCACACTGTTTGGCAACGGCGAGCGCACCGGCAACATGGATATCGTGACCATGGCGCTGAACCTGTACTCTCAAGGCGTAGACCCGGAGCTTGACTTCAGTCGCATGGGTGAGATCGCCCAGGTGGTTAAAGCCTGCAACAACTTACCGATCCACCCGCGCCACCCTTATGTCGGGGAGCTTGTGTTTACCGCCTTTAGTGGCTCGCACCAAGACGCGATCAAAAAGTCGCTTGAGTATGACGAGCGCGAGGGCAGCGATCACTGGGACGTGGCTTACCTGCCCATCGATCCTCGCGATATCTCGCGCTCCTATCAAGACGTGGTGCGGATCAACTCGCAGTCAGGCAAGGGCGGAGTGGCTTATATACTTAAGCGTGACTTTGGTTTTGATCTGCCGCGCTGGCTGCAAGTGGACTTCTCGCAAGTGGTTCAGCGTGAAGCTGAAGATCAGGCGCGAGAGCTCAGCAGTGACGAGATCCTTGAGCTGTTTAACCGCGCTTTTTTAAGTGACTCGCGTATCCAGATCAACGATTACTCGGCGGGCAAGCAGGGCGCTCAGCACACCTTTAGCGGGGAGATCAGTCTGGACGATCAGACCCATGCGATCTCGGGTGAGTCAAATGGCCCTCTATCTGCCTTTTTGGCGGGTATCAAGTCCGCACTCGGCATCGATGCGCAAGTGGTTAACTTTAGTGAGCATGCGCTGGGTCAGGGCAGCGATGCGGTGGCAGCGGCTTACCTGCAGCTCTCGGTCAAAGGCGAGGTTTACTCCGGTATCGGCACCGATACTTCGACGACTTACGCGATGCTCAAAGCCTGTACGCGGGCGCTCGCCAAAGCGATCTAAACCAGCGTTGACAGACTTTAAAAGAATCAAAAATGCCCACCTTGACAGGGTTTGCCAAGGTGGGCATTTTGCTGGTTCTGTTTAAGCTTTGGGCTCAAGTGGGCAGGTGGTGAAGCGTACGCCGTGCCAGTTGTTTTGCATGAACTCACGAATGTTACTGTGGTCAGTGCCGTCAGGATTTTTGGTGACCGCTTCATAATGCTCGCCAAAGAGCTTTAGCGTATCAACTTGAGTGAGGTCGTTTAGCTTGCCAAAGCACAGCACTTTGCAGCTACCCTCGTTGGTGCCAGCAGGGTTGTGCTGCTCGCCGTTGTAAAACTCAGCTGGGGTGTAATCGTAGTGGCGATCAATCAGCGCTAGTGTGTCGCTGAAGTTCTGACTGCCGTCTTTGAGTCCGTTTAGCAGTTCGGATAATTGTTGAGTTAAGTCCATAAAGTACTCCTTTTAAATTGAGACTATATTAGGTCAGCTGCGCCAGCAATCAAACTGCGCCTCTGTGAGACCGGTGTAACGGCTAAGTGGCGGCTTTTACTCAGCTGGTTTGGCTTCTTCTAAGCTTCAGCGCTTAAGCCAGCTTTGTAGCAGGCAGCTAGGCTGGAAGCTGCGCTAAAAATCGTTATAATCAGCGATTGCTCAGTCTGACTCCGGCGCTAAGTCTCTCTTGGTTGCTGATTCAACTTTCCCACCGCAGGTTCACTTATGAAGCAGGCCACCACAGAGGCAATCAACCGGTTACGTGACCGGGTTCACCTCGTGATCGAGGGGACCGATACGCCGCTTGGCAAACTGTTTGATGTGGTGCTGATCGTGGCGATCATCGCGAGTGTCATGGTGGTGATTCTGGACAGTGTGGCCAGTTACCACCAGCTGTTTGGTCACTTGTTTATCGTGGCTGAATGGGTGTTCACCATCTTGTTCACCATCGAGTATGCGGCTCGACTTTTTTCCTCTCCCAACCGGTTGCGCTATGCGACCAGTTTTTTTGGGATCGTGGATTTGCTCTCGATACTGCCGACTTACCTGAGTCTTTTCTTGGTGGGTTGGCAGTATCTGCTGGTGGTGCGAATCTTGCGGGTGCTCAGGATTTTCCGGGTCTTGAAACTCATGGCCTATATGCAGCAGGCCGGTTTTTTGCTGACGGCGCTTAAAGCATCACGCCAAAAGATCATCGTGTTTTTCATGTCGATCATCATGCTGGTTACCGTGTTTGGCGCGATCATGTATGTGATCGAGGGGCCGGAGAACGGGTTTACCTCAATCCCGATTGGGATTTACTGGGCGATTGTTACCCTAACCACAGTCGGTTACGGCGATATCTCGCCGCTGACTCCGGTGGGACGTGCCATCGCCAGTCTGATCATGATCACGGGTTACTCGATCATCGCGGTGCCGACAGGAATCTTTACGGCCGAGCTCGCCAAAAAAGGGCGCCCACAGTTGCATGCAGTGTCGTGTCCTAAGTGCGGTAAATTTGGTCACGCAACCGGCGCTAACTTTTGTGATCGCTGCGGCGGAGAGATGCACCTGTAAAACTCAAGACTTTAGCAAAATGCCACCCAATCAGCCAAAACCACAAGTTTTGGCTGATTTTTTTATGGCAGGCTTTGAGGGCGCTGATCTGTGTGACTCTCGAGGTTGTTCAGGTATGGGTATAAAACCGCTGTGCCTATCGTCTTGGGTTTGGGTACTGATTGGATTGCTTTAACTCAGGGAGCCCATTAAGTAGCGACTTAATCGGCTACCTTTAGTAACGCCGCACAAATCAATGGCGCCCCTAGACCAAGATTGGATTAATTGCTCAAATCCTAGCCCAAAAAAACCCGCCAAGTGGCGGGTTTTTCATAACAACTTAAGTGTTAGGGCTTTTCAACGATCGCCGTCACACCTTGGCCGCCAGCGGCACAGATCGAGATCAGTGCTTTGCCGCTGCCTTTTTGGTTCAGCAGTTTAGCGGTGGCTGCCAAGATACGGCCGCCAGTTGCCGCAAAGGGGTGACCTGCAGCAAGTGATGATCCGTTGACATTTAGTTTGCTGCGATCGATAGATCCCAGCGCGCCTTTAAGACCCAGACGCTCTTTGCAGAACGCATCGTCTTCCCAAGCTTTCAAAGTTGAAAGAACTTGTGATGCAAAGGCTTCGTGAATCTCGTAAAAGTCAAAGTCTTGCAGCTTCATGCCAGCACGATCCAGCATACGTGGAACTGCGTAAGCAGGCGCCATGAGCAGGCCTTCTTTTTTGTTCACGAAGTCAACCGCAGCGGTTTCTTGGAAGGTTAAGTAAGCCAGGACTTCGTGGCCATTTTCCTTGGCCCACTCTTCACTAGCCAAGAGTACGCACGAAGCGCCGTCAGTCAGCGGGGTAGAGTTAGCAGCGGTCATGGTTGGGTTGGACAACTTCTTACCGAAAACTGGCTTCAAGCTTGAGAGCTTCTCGATGTTCGAGTCAGGACGCAGGTTGTTGTCGCGAGTCAGACCCATGAAAGGAGTCATGAGGTCGTCCATGAAACCGTCTTCATAAGCGCGGGCCATGTTTTTGTGCGAGTTAACCGCTAGCTCGTCCTGCGCTTCACGAGTGATTCCCCACTCCTCAGCAGTGATCGCTTGGTGCTCACCCATCGACAGGCCAGTACGCGGCTCGCCGTTTGAAGGAGCATCCATGAGGTCTTTAAAGTTGATGCCGCCAAGCGCCTTGATACGCTCCATGCCTGTCTTGGCTGTGTTCAGCTCAAGCAGTGCGCGGCGCAGGGTGTTGCCCAAAGCGATCGGTGCGTCAGAGGTAGTATCAACGCCGCCTGCGATCCCGGCTTCGATAGTGCCCAAAGCAATCTTGTTGGCAACATAAAAAGAGGCTTGCAAGCCGGTGCCACAAGCTTGCTGTAAGTCGCATGCTGGAGTTTCTGGAGCCAAAGCGGTGTCAAGCACACACTCACGGGTCATGTTGAAGTCACGGCTGTGCTTAAGCACTGCACCTGCGACGACTTCACCCAGGCGCTTGCCTTGAAGGTTGTAGCGTTCGACCAGGCCGTTTAGTGCTGCGGTGAGCATGTCTGAGTTGCTGGCTTTGAAGTAAGGACCGTTTGAACGGGCAAATGGAATACGGTTACCACCGATGATAGCGACGCGACGAATTGCCATAGATTGATCTCCTTGATTGGCTTGTTTGCTGGGGCTCGTTTTGCGCGCAGTAGCGGATTTAGTGCTGGTTTTGGCGCTAGACGGAGCGGGTGATTGTTTGGTTGCTGCCGTGGATGCTGCTGGTTTTTTTACTGCAGAAGGTGATGCTTTGCTGGTACTGCTTTTAGTGGGACTTGCTTTTTTAACTGGCGCCTTCTGAGCGGTTGACTGGCTGGCTGCTGGCTTTTTAGCTGCTGCTTTGGCCGGTTCTTTTTTGGACTCAGTAGATGCTGCTGGTTTTTTTTCAGCAGAAGCTTGAGGGGATTGTTCGGCTTTAACTACTGCTTTGGTTGTCTTAGATGGATCGGACGAGGAGGTTGTTTTTGGTGGCTGGGTCGCCTGATTGTTGTCAGAAACTTGAGATTTTGCTTCTGGCTTAACGGGTTTATCTGACATGGGCATCACCTTTATCAACCAATAGATAGGCGTACTTTACCACACTGATATCCGCTGGGACTGTCATAATTGCCGCAACTCCATAACAGTTGGTCAACTCATGAGGCAGACCATGTTTGTTAGTATTCCTTAGTAACTCGGGCTTTTTTTGCCTAAGTCACCAAAATTTAACACCTTTTTAAAATTGAGCAAACACCTGTTCATTGACCAAAATGACCTTTATGCTAGACGCTGCAGGTCACATGAATCCCGCCCGTTGTATGCAGTTTTGCAACGAAAAAAGGGTGTACTAGAGTTAACCTTCTTTTTATTATTTTAGATCTTCACTTATAAGGATCAGTTATGTCAGATCGTTACACCAGTTTCGTGAACTCCCCTATGGGTCAAACCATCGCCAAAAACTTAGGCTTACCTCAACCGGTCAGCCTAGATCGCTACACCTTAGGTGATGCTTTGGTTTCAGGCACCGTGTTGGTTGGCCAAGCAGCGGGCGGCTCAGCTGTTTCAGCGATCGCTTCTTTGCTTAAGAGTGCTAACGTTTCTGCAGCCACGCTGGCAGATACTGATCTTGAAGCCGAGCTGAGCAAATCCTCAGTCAAGGTAACCAACGTCGCGGCTGATACGTCTGACAAATTTAAAGCCGTCGTTTTCGATGCTACCGGTATCGAAGAAGCAGCTGATCTGGTTTCGGTCTATGAGTTCTTTCATGCGATCGCTCGCAAGATTGAGGCTTCTGGTCGTGTGGTGATCATCGGTTCAACTCCTGAGCTTTGCGGCGTGAAAAAACGCACCGCACAGCGCGCGCTCTTAGGTTTCATCAAGGCAGTGGGTAAAGAGTTCAAAAAAGGCATCACCGCTAATTTGATCTATCTAGAAGATGGCGCAGACAAAAACCTTGAGTCAACGCTGCGCTTTTTTATCTCTGAGCGCTCAACCTATGTCTCAGGTCAAGATGTGCGTATCAGCAAGACAATCGCCAACAAAGTTGACGACTGGACTAAGCCTTTAGCTGGTAAAGCAATCGTAGTCACTGGTGCGGCACGCGGTATTGGTGCATCGATCGCTGAGATCCTGTCGCGCGACGGAGCACACGTGATCTGTTTGGATATCCCGCCTGCTCAAGAAGACCTAAACCAAGTGGCTGCTAAGATCGGCGGATCGGCTCTGCCTTGCGATATCACTGCAGACGACGCTGGCGAACGTATCGCTGAAGCGGCTAAAGCGCACGGCGGCCTGCACGCGATTGTCCATAACGCAGGTGTCACTCGTGACAAGACACTGGCCAACATGGATGACAAGCGCTGGAACATGGTCATGAACATCAACCTGATCTCTCAAGAAAAAGTGAACGCGTATCTGCTTGAGAACAACGTGATCGGTAAAAATGGCCGGATTATCTGCGTATCGTCGATTAGCGGGATCGCGGGCAACATGGGCCAAACCAACTACGCCATGAGTAAAGCGGGCGTGATCGGTATGGTTGAAGGCATGCAGGGCGAGCTGAAAAATGGCATTACTATCAATGCTGTGGCGCCAGGTTTTATCGAAACCGAGATGACGGCTGCGATTCCATTTGCCATCCGCGAAGCGGGTCGCCGTATGAACTCGATGAGTCAGGGCGGCGAGCCAGTGGATGTGGCTGAAGCGATCGGTTGGTTTGCTTCTCCTGCCTCAAGCGGCGTCAAAGGCAACGTGGTACGTGTCTGTGGGCAGAGCCTGATCGGCGCTTAATAAGACTCTTGAATCAGTAGATTTATAGCGTGAGGAATAGTTATGAATACCAAGACCTTTGAGCAGTTACCGGACATCGGTGGCGTATTGAACCGCTGGGTGCGTAGCGAGTTGCCATTTTCCAATTTGCCCATCATCGGGGAATACTTCGGTAAGCCTGAGGGTGAAAAAGGGGTGTTGCCAGAAGTTCGCTACGTGGTCGAGAAGTTCACCGCCGACGCTGAGCACCTGAGTTTTTACAATCAAGTGTGCGGTTTCAAGGACAATGGCTTCTTGCCACCAACCTACCTCGGTGTGATCGCTCAGCGCCTGCAGATGGATATGCTCACTCAAGAGCCGTATCCGTACCCAACGCTTGGCACCGTGCATATCGCCAACAAGATCGTGCAGCACCGTCCAGTTGCTCAGTACGAGACTATGAAGTTGTCTTGTGAGTACGGCACGCTTGAGCCGCATGAAAAAGGTCACCAGTTTGACTTTATCACCAAGGCGATCGATGAGCAGGGCGAGCTGGTGTATGAGGCTTTTAACACCTACTTGATCCGCGGCAAGTCGAGCTTAAGCGGCGATGCTAAGCCTAGCGTGAAGCAGTCAAAACCAGCGCCGAGGCCAGACGATATCCACGGTGTGTGGCATGTGCCAGCGGATCAGGGTCGGGTTTACGCTAAAGCTGGCGGTGACTACAACTTTATCCACTTGCACCCGCTTCTTGCCAAGGCCTTTGGCTTTAAAGCGGCGATCGTGCACGGTATGTGGTCTAAAGCCCGTGTGCTTGCTGAGCTGGGTGAGTTTCCAGACGCTTTTGAAGTGACGGTTAACTTCAAATTGCCAATTTTCCTGCCTGCTCAAGTTGAGCTGATCGCTCATGCCGAGCAAGTTGATGGCAAAAAAGTCACTGAGTTCACGCTGTACGATGCGAAGAGCGATAAGCCGCACTTAGCTGGTGTGCTCAAAGAGCTTTGATTGGCTAACTTGAGTTAGTAGTTTTAAAAAAACCCGCGTAAGCGGGTTTTTTTTAATTCAAAATTTTCAAAAAATATAAATTGAGTCTTAAATCATAATTTTTCGCAAAGTTTATTTTGCGCTTGGTTGGATTATATCAACTTACTTGGAGCACCTATATATAGCAGAAGTGCTGTGCTTATATGACGCGAGGTTGTATGTGGTCTATATTTCAGAGACTTGTTGACTCATCTATGCCTTCGGTAAAAAGCTAGTGGCGGCACTAATTCAACTACTCATGTTTGGCTAACAGCAAACTTGATCCAAAAAACTCAGGAACTGCAAACATGAATTTCACTTTTATGCGAAATACCAAAATAACAGCCTACCTGCTACTTGCAGTAGCGGGCACACAGTTGCTCTATACCCTACTCAAAACGGGCGGTATCGAGGTTCCACGGCAACTTTTATGGGGGCTTGAGTGTCTGCTTTTTACCACGCTCATTGCGTTTGCGGGGGCAGCGCTTGTACAGGCTAAAAGCCAACAGTTAGGCTGGTCTGCTATCGCATTTTGCGGGGTGCTTAACGTCGTGCAGGTCAGTATCGGGCTCACCCTATTTGGTCCATTTGGTGAAGCCTCTAGTCAACTCGAAGCACTCGCGCCTTTAGCTGGCGCAGTCGTAGCGCTTTCTTTTATGATTTACTACGCGGCAAAACTCTTGCTTGGTTTGGCTGCGCTTGTCTTTGGTATGGCTAAGATTTCCGAAGGTGCCAAGGCGCTTGGGGTATTAACTGCAGTGGTTGGTGTGGTTGCTATCTGTTCTAACGCAGCTTTAATCGTGTTTGGGCGCGATGCGTTCATGCCCTCCGCTGTTGCTGGCGGGTCAGGCGTCCTTGCGACCTTGCTTCTAGCGTTTTGTTTGATGAGCTATAAAGGTGATGAATCTCAAATTTAAAGGGCTAAGGCGAGTGCTGCTGACCACTCAATATATGGGTAACTGACGACTGCTAGCCTAGCTACTTGTGACAGCAGAAGTTAAAGCGGAGCAGCTCAAACATGAACCGATGCATAGTGGGTTATCACAAAGACGAAGAGGGTGACTGGGTGGCGCAGCTTGAGTGCGGTCACAACCAGCATGTGCGGCACAACCCACCCTGGACTAATCGACCGTGGGTGATGACGGCTGAGGGAAGAGCTGAGAAACTGGGCGCTGAGCTTAACTGTAAACTCTGCGATCATGGGGTGGTGCCTGTGGAACTTAAAGCGGATAGAGAATCCTGAGCGTTGCGGCCACGAGTATGTCTCTTATGCCTAGTGAATCACGCTAATGTGAATGGGTAAGGGGATGCGATGTGGTTTTACAGCTGATAAGAAGTAAAGACCGTGTTTGATCTGTTTTTATTAGGTGTAAATGGTAAACAACTATAAAAGGAGAGAAGAGCCGTTGTTAATAAAAAGATTAGTAAAAATTTATAAGCTAGGTTTAAAAGACGGGCTTAAACCTGAAGTAAGCTCATATGGCAATCAGAAAAGACCTATGTGGCATGTTGTGCTATATAAGTATAGTTATAATTATTGAGCATGCTGCTTTGGCAAAAACACACACGATCTTAGAAGTCTTCATTGCTTCGCCCAGCGATGTCGATCCAGAGCGAACCGTGCTAGAAGACGTCGTTTCCGAATTTAATTTGACTTGGGGCGACAAGCACAGAGTCCGTCTCGAACTGTTGAGATGGGAGACGCATTCTCACCCTTCGTTCGGCAAAGATGGTCAAGATGTTATCAACAAACAGCTTGGTGACAGTTACGATATTTTTCTTGGCATCATGTGGGGACGGTTTGGCGTCTCGACAGCTCGCGCTGAATCCGGAACAGAAGAGGAATTTACCCGTGCGTATCAGCGACTGCGCGATGGTGATAAAGTTCAGATCATGTTCTATTTTAAGGATGCGGGGATTTCGCCAAGTCAAATGGACGTCGAACAGATCATGAAGGTGCAGGCGTTTAAGAATAAAATCTCTAATGATTACGGTGCTCTCTATTCTCAGTTTGAAACCATCGAGGATTTTCAAACAAAAACAAGGATACATCTCAGCAAGGTAGTCCAAGATTGGCTTGAATCGAATTCTGGCTCAATTGAGGCCAAAACAGTTTCAAAGATCCTTGAAACAGAGACCAACGACCACAACCCTCTATCCAACCTGGCTGCGCTCGATAACTGCGATGCTGAAGAAGGTGTATATGACTTAGTTGATCGTGGAACCGATGCAATGGATGAGGTCGTACAGATCGTAAACCGCATGGGAGAGTCGACTAATGATTTGGGACAAAAGTTCGTTCAGCGATCGGAAGAGATTGATGCAATAACTGCTGGTGGATCCCAAGCTGATCGTAAATTAATAAAACGTGTCGTGAATAGTGCGGCGAACGATCTAAATATTTTCGTAGAGCGCATGTCAATCGAGATCCCTGAGTTATACAAGCAGAACACCATTTTCACGCAGTCTTTTAGTAAAGTAGCGATGATTTCAGAAAAAGATTCTTATGAAGATACAGACGATGTGCAGAGTGCTCTTGATAGCATGCAGGCTTATCGAGCGGCATTTGAGTCATCATCTAAAGATTTGATTGAATTTAGGCAAACCTTAACGGACATGCCTCGAACAACTACAGTATTTAACCTAGCACGACGACGGGCTGTAGCAATAATGGACGATTTGATAACACAAATGCGTGTTGGGGCGAGCCAGTCGACTGATATTGAAAAACTCCTTTTGCGTTTGCTTAGAACGGACGAAGACTCAATCCGTTAACAGCTCGATACACGCCGAGTCGCGAACGGCGCATATGTATATCGTCGATTATTCGCGGTGAATGGGCAATAGGAGGCGTTCAGTGCTAAATCTGCTATGAGAAACAATTATAAAATCACCGACTATCGAGATCTTGGTCTGCCAAGTGTGGAGGTTTTAGGTACTGCATTCCACTATCAAGATCTTTATGAAATAGTTGGAAAAAAACAATTTATGACTGCCTTTGAGCTGAGAGCAGGGACTCTGTCACATAGTGAATTTGGGCGCTCATTATTTGGTGTTATATTTTATGATAGGAAAGCGCTTGATTCTCTTGTCACCTCTTTTTATACAGGACAAGAGATATCGAAGGAAAGAATACGCATTGATTGTTCGAATCGAGAGTTGACTCATATAAAGAAAGGTGACCTCAAGTATCGGGGAATTAATGTCGCAGATATTGAATCTATATCATATTTACCTTATGCGGAAGAATCAAAAAAGTATGATACGGGTGAGAAAAAAGTTCCTAATATTATTACAGTTGAAATAGAATTAAGTGACCTTGATACTGATATTATCAATCAAAATTACCTTATCTCAAAACATAATTCAGGAGTAAAACTTATACGTTTTGAAAAAGAACAATTGATTGGTATAATTTTGGCCATCAATAACGGGATCATTGATTCCAGAATTCTTTTAGAGTTTGGATTAAATGAAGAAGAACTTAAAACCAATCTTAATATCTGGCTTAACCTCTATAAATTTAAAGAAAGAAGAGGCCTACTAACTGATTTTGAAAAAACTAACTTTTTTGAGATCAAAAGTATTTTGGCAATGGAGAAATTTAATAAGGTCTTAAAAGAATTGAGTCATGTTGGAATAAAAAATGATATCGATCTTTCAGATAAATTGGTCTTTAAGAGTATATTCGAGGCTGTTGATAAATTTTCATCATCAATTATTTTGCATGGTAAAAATCAAGTATATTGGGATGTTGATTCATATATTCACTTAGCTCTTCGCCATTTAAAAGACTATCAGCTTGGAAATTTTAAGAAAAAAACGCCTTTTCCTTATAAATCGACTGATTTAAAGTACCTAATAGAGAAGGTTCTATGTAGGATCGAGCCTGAAATCGAAGTTTACTTTGCCTCAAGCCCAACTACCGATTTTACAAGGCATGGAAAAATGGCGGTTGTATACAATGATGACCACTATCACCTAAGAATAGATCCGGAGGGTAGGTTGGTTCAACTTCATACTGTAGAACCGGCATTTAACAAATCAATGCAGTCGAACGCTAACGCGTCGGTTAATTGATGCGTTAGCCATTCAGGAAGAGAAAATCTGGCCTGTGAGCTTATCGTTCATAACCTGATGTGGGATGTTCAAAGTATGAGTCTAATTTGGTTAGCGGGGATTAGATAAAACTATGCCCTATACGCTGTCACACGCCATCGTCTCCCTTCCTGCTTTCAGGCTGTCAAAAGGCAGGCTACCGCTAGCCGCACTGGCGGTTGGTAGCGTGTCACCGGATTTTCCTTACCTTCTTGCTCTGACCCCTGCACAAGCACCAGGTCACTCTTTTATCGGTGTGCTTGTATATTGCCTTGTTCCGTCGCTTGCCGTGCTGGGTGTCTGGTATCTTTGGGTCGAGCGCCCGATACTCAGCTTGCTTGGCTTGCAAGCTAGAGTTGTTTCATGCGGAGTGTTCCCGATATTGATAGGTGTGTTGGTGGGTGCCTATAGTCATGTGATCTGGGATGCCACAAGCCACGCTAGCGGAGTGTTTGTGCTGGGAAGTGATTTCTGGAACACAATTTTATATGGATTACCTATATACAAATGGAACCAGTACCTGAGCGGTGCCTTCGGCTTATTGGGTTTGGTCGCATGGTATCTTCATACGCTCTTACGTGAGCGTACTAAATCTTATCAAGGGCGCTTCACTCTGGGTTTGCTTGTTCATACCTTGAGTGTATTGGTTTTTATCGTGTTGGCGAATTGGGTTCACGGCTCGAACAACCTGGAGGAGTTTGCTGTTCATAGCTCACTAGGGGTTATAACTGGCGGGGTAGTTGGTATGTGTATCTACACTTTAGCGGCGATTCACTTTGGTGGTAAAAGTAGTATTTAAAACAATCCGCCCCGTAGGCTTTCTGCTATATCAAAAATTACTCTACCCAAGGTCTGTCCACTCAACCTTACTTTTTGGGTTCGCTTCATCTTTTCGCACCCCTTTTTTTAGATACTTAAATACTCACTGCATGAGCTCCTCCTAGATTTTTGGGTTTTTGGACTTAAAAAATGCTTCAACTTGGTATCATGGAGTGTCCCGTACATAAAGGTAAGTTCGCTTGACTCAAACCAACCTGAACCACGAGCCAGACACCACCGAGCCAAGCGCACCGGAGAATACTCAAGTGTCAGCCGACTCAGTCGGCCTCATAGAGTTTTCTCAAAACATCTACTGGGTGCTGAGCGATAAGTTGCCCAGCACCGAAGCTGTAGCGGAAGCAGGTTTGTCTGCGGTAATCAAGCTTACCGACTGCGACCCAGCAAATTATAAAATCCCAGAGGTTACGCGCAGCGAGTCAGCTGAGCTGCACACCTATGAGCTATCCATCACTGAGATTGACGACTTGAGTCAGCTTAACGTTATGCGACTCGATGAGCTGCTTCGGCGCTATATCGCTCACTCAAAAGTGCTAATCACGGGCGACGACCCACAATTGATCGCCAGCAGTCTCGCCCTGCGACTCGGCTGGCTGCGCGGTCGGCGCATCGATAAGTGCGTGGAGCTGGCGCAAAAACACGGGGTAGACAGCCTCAAGCAGGAGCTGTTTAACCGCTTGTTAGTTCCCAGATAATTAACCTTTACGGTTGCTGATCAGATCGTACCTGCTTGCTGCTGATCAAGCCATGAGCGCCGGTAGAGTTGTTATACTTTGGGCTGATCTGTTTCACGTTGGCATTTTGAGAGAACTCTATGCACCAGGTGTTAGCCCGAAAGTATCGCCCTAAAAGTTTCGATGAGTTGGTTGGGCAGGAGCATGTTGCCCGCGCGCTCATGGGATCGCTTGAGGCGGATCGGATGCACCACGCGTACCTGTTTACCGGGACGCGTGGGGTGGGGAAAACCACGATCGCGCGGCTGCTGGCTAAGTGTTTGAACTGTGAGACCGGCGTGTCGGCCAATCCCTGTCAGGTGTGCTCGACGTGCCGGGCGATAGATCAGGGCAGTTACACCGATCTGATCGAGATCGATGCGGCGTCGCGTACCAAGGTTGAGGACACGCGTGAGCTGCTGGATAAGGTGTCGTATGCGGCGCAGGGGCGCTACAAGGTTTACCTGATCGATGAAGTGCACATGCTCTCAACCCACAGCTTCAACGCGCTGCTCAAGACGCTGGAGGAGCCGCCCTCGCACGTGAAGTTTTTGTTGGCGACAACCGACCCGCAAAAGCTGCCGATCACGATCATATCGCGGTGTTTGCAGTTTGTGCTTCGGCCGCTGGCGCAAAAGCAGATCGTCGATCACTTGAGTGAAGTATTGACCCAAGAATCAGTTGGGTTCGATGAGGCGGCGCTGTGGGGTTTGGCGGCGGCCGCGCAGGGGTCGGTTCGTGACTCACTCTCCTTGACTGATCAGGCGATCGCCTACAGCGGCGGGCAGATCACCGAGGCCAGTATCAAGGATATGCTCGGGCTTTTGAGCCCTGTCGATACTTTGAAGATGCTAGAAGCGATCCACGGCCAGCAAAAGCAGACATTTGCCGCACTCATCACCCAGCTGCGCGAGCAGTTGATCGATGCGGGGGCCGTGCTTGAGCAGATGATCGAGTTGATCTTTGAGTTGTCGCTTATGCAGGAGCTGCCGGATTTGGTGCCCTCGTTAAGTAACGAGCAGTTTGAGGCGATGCAGCGTGTGGCTAAGCTCATAGACCCTGCTGATCTGCAGCTGTACTACCAGATCGCGCTGCAGGGAAGTAGCGAGATGAAAATGTCAGCCAGTCCGCAGCAAGCGCTTGAGATGACGCTGCTGCGTATGCTGAGTTTTAGGCCGCTTGAGGTGCCCTTGGAAGCGGCTGTGAATGCGGCTTCGGTTGCGGCTTCAAATGCACCTTTGGATGCTCCGGCTAACGCGGAGGCTCAAGAGCCTGTAAAAAAGACGTAAGCCTGAGTGAGGACACTCAGGCAGCTGGTCTAAGTTCTAGTTTATCTTCAGATTCAGTGCAGGGTCATGCCAGCAGTGATGCTGGTCGGTCGGTTGCGCGGGCTGAATTTGATGCCTCGGTATCTGGTTCTGGAGCTGAGGGTGCGAAAGCTGCTCAGCCCGATCACTCAGGTTTCAATGAGTCGCAGCGCTTAAGCGGTGAATCAGCGCCTGAACTGAATAGGGCGCCTGAGTTTGCTTCTGCCTCAAGGGTTGCAGGTGATGCTGAGGTGGTAGTTTCTGAGTCAGTGGTTTCTGAGGACTCGGCTTCAACAGCTGAAGAGCCTGAACTGAATCAGCAGTCTCGCAGTACAACTGAAGCTGAACTTGAAGTTTCGAACTCAGGGCTTGAGACGTTGAAAGACAGCGCGGATGTAGGCTCGTCAAAGTCTCAAGCTGCGCAAAATTTTGGGGTTTCCCCCGACTCGGTAAGTGGAACTGATCTGTCGGGCCTGTTAAAAAAGTCCAGTCTTGATAAGCAAGCTGATTCAGCTGTTAGCGTGTCACAACCTGTTGAGCACTTAGCTCAGCCGCTTGTTGAGGCGGGTGGTGGGCTGGAAGTTTCAGCACAGTCCGATCAACTAGATGAGCAAGCTGAATTGACCGAGGCGTCTCAAGCGGCAGAACCAGCTCAGGCAAGCGAGCAAAAGCAAAAACTGATTGAGCTCTTAAAGCCTGAACAGATATCGCTCAGCGGCGACTGGGACTTAAGTAAGTGGTGTTACTGGATTGCTCAGGCCGGGCTTGAACCGAGTGTGGCGTCACTGGCTAAAAAGGGTTTGATGCAAGGCTCCATCGCCGGTCGCAGTCAGCTGAGCTTCGCGGTGTCCAGCAAGATCATGGTTGAGGCATTTGGTTACAAGCTCAAAACTGCGCTTGAAGAGAGCTTGAGCGGGATTGAGGTGGTGTATGAGTTTGGCGCCTTGAGCGGCCCGACTCCTGAGACCGAGCAAAACAAGCGCAAGCGCTTAGTGCAACAACAGGCGGAACACTACTTACGTGAGGAGAGTTTGATTAAGGTGCTGGAGACTGCTTATCAGGCGGACCTCAATGGAGTAACCCTGAGTCTTAACTAAACGCGTTGTGTGAATCAGGCCTCAGCAGTTCGCTTGTCGCAGTCTTTAGGGTCTTTACCGCACATATCGCAGGCTTTTTTCATGCCGGCAGCTGACATGCCCCCGCAAGAACCTGCGATGGGTTTTTGACCAAACGCTAGGCCTATCGCCATGCCCATCATGATCAGCAATAGTCCGATAAATGCAAAGATAAAAGTCGCCATAAAGTGCTCCGTTAATTGACGGTGTAGCGGTATTGCTCAAACTTCCCCGTCACACGAGTTTCAATCTTATCACCGTCAGCAACCAACATCTGTGTGGTTAGTTGGTTGTCCTGTGCCACTTTGAGTGCTTTGTCTTCACCCATGCTCATGAGTGCGGTCGCCCACGCATCGGCCACGGCGCACTGATCGGCGATCACGCTGACCGACAGCAGGCGGTTTTTAGCAGGACTGCCCGTCAGCGGATTGATCGTATGGGCAAATGTCTGCCCATCAACCTCATAAAAGTTGCGGTAATTGCCCGAGGTGGCAAGCGCCTGATCGGTTAGCGCAAGCGCAGATTCAATACTGACCTCACCCACGACGGGTGCTTCTAGCCCCACGATCCACTTGCTGCCGTCTGGTTTGAGGCCGCGGGTCTGCACTTCACCGCCGATCTCAACAAAGTAGTTGTTGATGCCTTGGGCGGCGAGCAAACCAGCAACTTGATCAACCCCGTAACCTTTAGCGACCGCCGACAAATCGAGGTGAACACCGTCGGGTTTCAACACTTGGTTGTTCACTGAGAGATCGATCTGATCAAAGCCGACCTGGGTCATCACCTGTTTAACTTGAGCGGCGGTTGGGCGCTGCAAGATTCGACCCTCGGGACCAAAACCCCAAAGATCGACCAAGGGGCCAACCGTAGGATCAAAGTAACCACCAGACTGATCAAACACTCGCTTTGAGATCTGAAGCGTCTGATAAAAGTCAGCGGAGATTCCAACCCTAGAGACCTCAGTTTGCTGGTTCAAGCGAGAGATCTCTGAGGTGGGATCGTAGGTGGACATGGCGGCATTTATCTCGGCCAGCCGAGCGTCGACTTGTTTTTGCAGCGCTGCCGGTTCGATGGCTTGATCAGCAGGGTCAACCCAGAGCACTTGGTAAGTGGTGCCCATGGTGTTGCCCTGAAGCGTTTGAACTTGCTCCTTAGTTTCGGGGGTAGAGCAGCCCGCCACCAACAAAAAGAAAAGCAGGGCGGTAGTGATAAAAACCGCTCGCATGAGCAGTGTTACCCATGCTGTGGGTGCGGGAGCTTTGTACTCAGATTGGTAGAGGTCAGACCATCTAGCCATAGGCTTACCAGCTGTGGGGCTGGCAAGCCGGGTAGGGAAGTTCATGGAGTTAAGGTTAGCCGCCAAAGTCATCTAGGTAGATGTTTTCACGCTCAACACCCAGCTCCAGCAACATGTCGATCGCTGATTGGTTCATCATCGGTGGACCACACATGTAAAACTCACAGTCTTCTGGAGCAGGGTGGTCTTTTAGGTAGTTTTCCAGCAGCACGTTGTGGATGAAGCCGGTTTTGCCTTTCCAGTTGTCTTCAGGCAGTGGATCTGAGAGTGCTAAGTGCCAGCTAAAGTTGTCATTTTGCTCGTCAAGCTCGTCAAACTCTTCGGTGTAAAATGCCTCACGTAGCGAGCGCGCGCCGTACCAGAAGCTGATCTTACGATCAGAGTGGATGCGCTTGAGCTGATCAAAGATGTGCGAGCGCATCGGTGCCATGCCCGCGCCGCCGCCGATGAACACCATCTCTTTTTCGGTTTCTTGCGCGTAGAAGTCGCCAAAGGGGCCGTAAACCGTGACCTTGTCACCAGGTTTTAAGCCAAACACCCAAGAGGACATCTGTCCGGGCGGGACATCGGTGCCCGGCGGCGGTGAGGCGATACGGATGTTAAATTTAACGACGCCTTTTTCTTCGGGGTAGTTGGCCATGGAGTAGGCGCGGATGATCGGCTCTTTAACAGTTGAGACGTTTTCCCAAACCTTAAAGCGGTCCCAATCGCCGCGGTACTCCTCACCGATATCAAAAGTTTTGTAGTCAACGGTGTGAGCGGGCGCCTCTAGCTGTACGTAACCGCCAGCTTTAAAGCGCACGTCAGCGCCTTCAGGAAGCGTGAGCACCAACTCCTTGATGAAGGTTGCTACGTTGTCATTTGACTCGACCGTGCACTCAAACTTCTCGACCCCAAAGACGTCGTCCTCTAACTCGATTTCCATGTCATTTTTAACAGTGACCTGGCAGGACAAGCGCCAGCCTTCTTTGGCTTCACGTAGGTTGAAGTGTGACTCTTCGGTGGGCAGCATGGAGCCGCCGCCTTCCTCGATGATGCACTTGCACTGAGCACAGGTGCCGCCGCCGCCACAAGCTGACGGCACAAAGATACCTGCTTCAGCCAAAGTGCTGAGCAGCTTGGAGCCAGCCGGTACAGTGATCGACTTGTCTGGGTCGTGGTTGATGCTGATGGTGACTTGACCACTACTCACTAGGCGTGAGCGCGCGATCAGGATCATGCCCACCAGCGCCAAAACCAACGCGGTGAACATGCCAACGCCAAGCAGGATTTCAGTATTCATAGTGCTTCCTTATAACTGCACGCCCGAGAAGGACATGAAGCCAAGTGACATGAGGCCGACGGTGATAAAGGTGATGCCAAGACCTTGGAGTCCAGCAGGGACGTCTGAGTACTTGAGTTTCTCGCGGATACCAGCCAGCGCGGTGATCGCAAGCGCCCAACCGAGGCCAGCCCCTGTGCCGTAGACCACGCTTTCAGTGAAGTTGTAATCACGCTCAACCATAAATAGTGAGGCACCCAAGATCGCGCAGTTCACGGTGATCAGTGGTAGGAAAACTCCCAGCGCGTTGTAGAGAGAGGGCACAAACTTATCCAGAAACATCTCAAGGATCTGCACCATCGCCGCGATAACGCCGATATAGGCGATGTAACCCAGAAAGCTCAAGTCAACTTCAGGATAGCCTGCCCAAGCCAGCGCACCGTCTTTGAGCAGGTAGTTGAACAGCAGATTGTTGACCGGTGTGGTGATCGCAAGTACCACCACCACCGCGATGCCGAGGCCAATCGCGGTTGATACCTTTTTAGAGATCGCCAAAAAGGTACACATACCGAGGAAGAAGGCCAAGGCCATGTTTTCAACAAAGATCGCCTTAACCAGCAGGCTGATATAGTGTTCCATGATCAGTGTCCTTTAGAGGCTTTGGTGTTGGGGCAGATCACAAAATCTGGCGCCTCAACTTGTGATCGATCGACTCTGCGGATGATCCAGATCAAGAAGCCGATGATGAAAAATGCACTCGGTGGCAACAGCAGCATGCCGTTAGCTTGGTACCAGCCGCCTGAGCTCACCAGCGGGATGATCGGGTAGCCAAACAGGCTGCCAGAGCCAAACAGCTCGCGGATAAAACCAACCAAAACCAGAATCAACCCATAGCCGATTCCGTTGCCTATCCCATCCATGAACGAGATCAGCGGTGGGTTTTTCATCGCAAAAGCTTCAGCACGGCCCATGACGATACAGTTGGTGATGATCAAGCCGACAAACACTGACAGCTCTTTAGATAATTCAAAAGCAACCGCCTTTAACACCTGATCAACCAAGATAACCAAGGACGCGATGATCGTCATCTGCACGATGATGCGGATGCTGCTTGGGATCTGGTTGCGGATCAAGGAGACAAAAAAGTTAGAAAACGCAGTCACCAAGATCACTGCGATCGCCATAACCACGGCAGGTAGCAGTTTTGAGGTAACCGCAAGTGCTGAGCAGATCCCCAAGATTTGCAGCGCAATCGGGTTGTTTTTGACAATTGGGTCGACAACGACTTGTTTAAAAGTAGCCACGATCAAGCCTCCTGTTTCTTAAGTTCGCTCAGCATCGGAGCAAAGCCCAGATCGCCGAACCAAAATTGCATCAGGTTGGTGACCCCGTTGCTGGTTAAGGTCGCTCCAGATAGTCCGTCAACCTTAAACTGAGCGTTAGGCGTGGTAGAGGTGACTTCACCTTTTATGACTTCAATCTCAGGAGTACTGCCGACCTGATCATAAATTTGCTTGCCTACCCACTTCGCTTTCCACTTGGGGTTTGAGATCTCGCCGCCCAAACCGGGTGTTTCAGCGTGCTCGTAAAAGGTCAAACCGGCGATGGTGTTTAAGTCGCCCTCAAGCGCGATATAGCCTGTCTCTTATACACATCTCCGAGCCCACGAGACGGACTCCTATCTCG
>OJDZ01000459.1_pt1 | contig 24262 bp, 27 predicted proteins | sample 1592981 | NCBI WGS metagenome assembly OJDZ01 (sample SAMN05416851, study PRJEB24817) | seawater metagenome | isolation source: Sea water | place: Canada:Atlantic | collected 2013-07
TAAAGCGTTACAAGACTCACGCGCAGCACTACTGTATTTTTCAGAGGTGCCCTAGAACAATCACGGGGAGAATAATGCCTGAATGGAACCTCAGGTCAATGGCCCTACCACACTTGCAAGCAGCGCTTTATGCACTCGGAGTACTCATCAGCTTGTTACGCTCTTTCGCCAACTTAAAACCGCGGAATGCACAGAATAAAGACAAAGGCAGCCCGAACAAAAATAAGCCATTCACAAACGTAGGATCACCTAATAAAGGATGCAGAGACTCCGGCTCCTCAGTAAACCGAGCAAACAAACCTAAACCAATTGCCAAAGAAGCCGGTGCATTGAGCAAGCCATTAACAAGCGTGGCCTTCTTAATTTCATCTAAACGATCATTCACTGCGTTACTGCTCAACTTAACACTCTCCATAAAAACAATAGCAAAACCAAAACAATATAATTACACACAAGCACCATTGCTAAATGACGCTGCAAAACCGTTGTTAGTCATCATCCTGCATTGGGATAGAGTACTTTCCTGAATCTAAACCAGCCAAGCGCTCTGCAATCGCAGCGTCATCAGCACTGGAAATAACAACGCTATCGTTGATACGGTAAAAGACATGAACACCGTTAGGGTCATCAAACTTGATCTTGCCAAGAATCTGACCGCTCTCAGAGATGCAATCCAGCTCTTGTTGAATCGGGAAAAACAGCACAACAACCCCTCATGCCTGTAAACTATGATGAGCAGATTATAAACTTGCGGCATAGTTAGCTCAACAGAATACACAGGTGCTTAGGCATCGTTAAATCGGGGGGAGCTTTCAAGTAGAGGCCACTTTGGGCCGAAACGACACTTGAGCAACGTGCTAGATGAGAAACTATCCAAACACCCAACCATTGAGTAACCTTCCCGGTAAAAAGGTAAAGCCACCGGCTACTAAAATCCCACCAATATACAGGCCCAGCATGTTAGCTTTATGTATTTTTATATTACCGTTCCGCGCAGCTAAGTACGCAGCTATAACACATATAAACACAAGCAAGCTTAACAAATGTATAAACCCAAAATGATGTAAAAAAGTTGGGCCAATCTCCGCTGGCATAAATAAAGTAACACTCGCCGAAAACAACATGAGCAACATATACACTTTACCAAGCTGCTTATGAAATCGCGTGCCTTTTCTTTTTAACAATAAAAAGGTCCCTATCAAGAAGGCTAGAAATATCGTTGCTAAATGTACGTATGCTAACTCGATGTAATCCATAATTTTTACCTGACGCCTGCCTTCAGCCGCCTAGTTGAAGCGAATGCTCGAATGCTCGAATGCTCGAATGCCCGAATGCCTGAATGCCTGAATGAAAGAAACGGAAATTGAATCGGTTGCAAAACGATGTTATATGTCAGGTGAAACACCAATAGCCATCATTACAGTTCGCCGGTGCCAACAAAGCCCACAAATCGTGTAACTAGCCCACCCTCTGTTTCTGCGAAATATTGCCCCAGTTGAACCTGTTCGGTGCCGTCAGGACCTTTTCCGCCAAAGGCAACCGTGCATCTAGTGACACCGCCGATATTGTCGGTTTTAACAACTTTGGCTGCCCAGCCCGGAGCGTTCGCACTGAACATACCAAGATAATCATTTAATGCCTCGATGCCGTTAATGGTCTCCGGTGTACGAGGGTCATCATATTTGATGTCTTGCACTACAGCGCCGATGATTTTCTCACGTCGAGCACTGGCATCTTGGATTTGCCATGCTTCAAAAAAAGTTGAGATCGAATCTGACATATACTTCTCCTAGTTTTTTCACTGAACTGAATTTGGTAATCAGTTAAATTCGAACTGTTAGCCTAATGATAATGCCTGATTTTCTAGTGAGATCAATTCCTGTACGGTTCTAATAAGAACCAAAATAAGGAGGCAAGCTTATGCCCAAGCCAAGGAAGGAACTGATCTCGCTTGAAGCGACACCTTACTACCACTGCGTTTCTCGCTGTGTGCGTAAGGCATTTCTGTGTGGCAGTGATTCAAGTGGCCGTAGCTTTGAGCATCATAGGGGCTGGATCGAGCATCTTATTATTGAACAAGCCAAAGTCTTTTGCATCGACATCGCTGCCTACGCCGTAATGTCGAATCACTTTCACATCGTTCTTCATGTCGATCAAACGAAAGCGCGTGATTTAACTAACCTAGAAATCGTTCAACGCTGGCATCAGCTCTATAAAGGCAATCTACTCACCCAGAAGTTTGAACGTGGAGATGAGCTTTCAGAGGCTCAAATGGCAAGACTTGAAGAAATGGTTAAAGAACTACGCGAAAGACTCATGAGCATTAGCTGGTACATGAGACGCCTCAACGAAACGGTTGCACGACTCGCCAACGAAGAAGACAACTGCACTGGGCATTTATCACTAAGGCCATCCATGGCCTTAGCCCTGCGGGCAGCCTAAAGGCTGTGCAAATTGTTCCATACAATTTGTGGGAGGGCCGCTTCAAATCTCAGGCCTTGCTCGACGAAAAAGCTCTCGCAGCTTGCATGGCTTATGTTGATTTAAATCCTGTTCGTGCAGCAATGGCCAAAACACCGGAAGACTCAGCTCACACCTCAATACAGAAACGAGCTAAAAAAGCGAGAGAAGCCTACTCGCCTAATCACCCACAACAGCAAGTGCCTGAGCTGCTCAATTTTGCCGGTAATCCAAAGCAAGACATGCCGGATGGCATTCCTATGAGGCTTACTGATTACTTAGACTTAGTTGATTCATTCGTCTCGTCCATGAGACTCACCCTGCGGGCAGCCTAAAGGCTGTGCAAATTATTCCCTACAATTTGTGGACAGGCCGCCAAATCAGAGAAAACAAACGAGGTTCAATATCAGAAAGCGAATCCGCTATCATGGATCGCTTAGGCATAGACGCTGAGCACTGGCTCTACATCACACAAAACTTTGAATCAGAATTTAAAGGAATCGTCGGTGCCGTTGATGAAGTAAAATCTAAAATATCGCTATTCTGGGATGACCAACGAGAACGAAGGCGAACCGCTGGAATTCAGGCCTGTAAGCTAAGGCTTTCTTAGCTCAACCAACCAACTTATGAACAAACACCTAGTATCAGAAACCTCTGAGGGGAAACCTCGCCTAAAAACAGCCAAACCGTAAGTAGTTCGGCTGTTATATCCACTTACAATCTACCGCTACCTCGAAAATTTTATCGGTTGAAATCAACGTCACAATTCGAAGATTTTTTTCTTCAAGTGACTGTCTTATTTGTTCAAATCATCAAAAGTGTGACTTCTGACGCTCCCGTTGCTAATGGTAATGGACGGCGGGGTAATATTATCAATCTCAAAACCATCAAGGATAGGTATGATGAATGAGGAAAATTCTTCACATTGTGCTGGCGTCAATCCTGATGTTTCCAAGGTATCTCTCATTAGTTTTGAAAAGTCGTTTCTATCTTTATTAGAAACTGGAAACTGTATGACATTCGACATCATGATTCCTCTAACGACTAAGCTCACCGGCGGCAATGGAGCGCAGCGGAATTGCCGTCCGGTGCAGCGCCTTGTTATGCATCCCGAATTCATATACTAACCGCGACACTTTTCCAAAATAAGAAGGTGAGCTGTAATATCCGCTGTTTTTCACTCCCGCCAAGAAGTAGAAAAGCATCATGAAATACCAACAGCTCACCTATGAAGAGAGAGTAACGCTATCGACCTTATCACAGCAAGGCCTGTCTGTACGTCAGATAAGCGAGGTCATGAAGCGACATCCATCGACTCTATACCGGGAGTTTCAGCGTAACCGCTGCTTCGTTACAGACGGGGCTTATCGCCCCTCAAAAGCTCAACGAAGAACACGAGCAAGACGCAGCCTTTCACGAAGGAACAAGCACTACTCTGATAAGGATTTTATCCTTGTACGTAAGCTACTGAAGAAGAAATGGTCGCCTGAGCAAATCGTTGGTCATATTCGTCGAAATCACCTAATGAAGCGACATCTGAGCCACGAAACGATCTACCAATATATCTGGCAAGACAAAGCCAATGGAGGAGAGCTCTGGCTATGTTTACGTCAATCATCAAAGCAACGTCGCAAGCGCTATAAAGCCTACGACAGCCGTGGCCGCCTAGCCAATAAGCGTCACATCAGCGAACGTCCAGAATCCGTGGAGACGCGCAGAACCAAGGGGCATTGGGAGATTGATACTGTTCACGGACGAGGAAGCAGTCACTGCATAGTAACTTTACTCGAACGTAAAACCGGCTATGTCATGATTGGCAAGCTCGACAATAAATCGACCCGATCTCTGAATAAAAAGACGATCAGACTAATCAATAGGGATCCTGATGTATTTAAAACCATAACATCAGATAACGGTACGGAGTTTCATCAATACAAAGAAATTGAAGATCGCTGTAATACGACATTCTATTTCGCTACTCCCTACCATTCCTGGGAGCGAGGGAGTAACGAAAACATTAATGGACTCATCAGGCAATACCTTCCGAAAACTGAAAGTATGAAAGACCTGTCTCAGCAGCAATGTGACAGAATCGCACTAGCGCTTAATTTACGACCAAGAAAACGATTCAACTACAAGACACCTGAGGAAATGTTCTATGGAATTTAATTATTTCTGTCGCACTTCAAACTTGATACTAAGCATCGGATTATGGGGCAACTAATAAATAGCGATTATCTCCGCCACCCTTCGGTGGCCATTATCTTTTGCGCTTCTTCGGTAACCAGAAAGTCTAGGAACATCTGCGCCTCACGGTCTGCGTCAGGTGAGATGACTACATTGACATCTCGCCAGATCGTTCGGCCTTCATCTAAGCGAACAAGCTCCAATACATCGGGGTGCGTGATTGGCCAGTTCGGCCAGGTAATCCAGGCATCAGCGTCCAGCTCCTTGAACGCATTGAAGCTGGCGCCAGAGCCGAGCGAGTACGACACGATATTCTTCCGAAACTGCGCGACGTCATTCAGCGAGCCCATGCGTCCGGCGACGTCTTCCCATGTTCCAGTTCCGGAGGTGTTGTAGATGCCCTTGCCCTCCGTAACGACGATTTTCATTCCTTCCACTAGAAGCGCGTCAAAGCCCTGAATATTCTTTGGGTTGCCGGCCTTAACGGCTATAACGGTGGGCCTGATATAGATCGGCTCGACCTTGCTGGGGTCGAAGGTCTTGTAGGTTAGCAGGAATGCCGTCATCGACTGCTCCGAAGTACCCCAAAGTATATCGGCATCTGCCTGCGCATCAGCAGACCATCTGCTTTCAGGCCCGGCGATAATTTCCACTTTGGTACCCGAACGGTTTTCCCAGACCTCAGCGACTTTTTTGAAGGCGGTATTCGGCCCCCCAGCACCATACAGTTTGACGACACCATCCTTCGGCTCGTGCTCGATTGATGGGTCATAAAGTGATGCCTGAGCGAATGACGGAACAACTGCTGCTGCACAAAAGAGTGCTATGACGGTAACTATTTTCATTTTCTATCTCCTAATTTGAATGAGATTGTAACTTGGCTGTGAGGCATAACGCCCGCATTTTCGGCTGGATTGGAGCGCAGCGGAAAACCAGTCCGACAACATGCGCTTGTTAGAGTTTTTCACTGCCTATTCTCTCGTCCCACAGTTCATTGAGTTTGGACTGCTCAGATTCATACACTTTTTGTGGTATTAGAGGCGTATTCGAGGTCACAACGTTATATTCAGCGAAAATAGATAAGATACTAGATTGTTCATACCCAATATTACTAAGACGCTGATCGATACTCTGTAGTTTGTTGCTAGCTGACGAGAAGTTAACAGCATCACCAACTGAATTCCAAAGCGGAAAAAATGTTAAGAATAGTAGCGATAATCTTGGTACTGAATAATTACTATCCGAACCAATCAGTGTCAGGCCAGTAATTACCAGCACGATTATTAGGATCGAAAGAAAGACCGAAAAAGCTACAGCTCTTTTCTGACAGCTTTGATATAGATGCTGCGACCAAAAACAGCTTTCTTGGAGTATATCGACTAATCTCTTTTCAGGCTCAGGGCTTTCTGTCGCATAGTACGCCTGATTATCAAATTTTTCAGACTTCAAATAGTCTTTTTTATCCACCTTGCTTTTTAAATATGCAGCGTCAACAGCCATTTTTGATCCGAAGGCTTGCTGAAGTATATTTAACCTCAATATTTCTTGACCCAGTGATTTCTTGCTTTCGATAGAAAGCGATAAGAACCAAGAGGTCAACTCACTGATGAGCGCGATAACGGCTAATACATATAGCCAGTGTTCATTTAGAAATATTGATAATGCTGCGCAAACGAAGGTTAGTATATGAAGACCGCTCTTATACTTTGACTTGGCCTTAGCACTATCTAATACGGCGCTAGATAAACCTTGCAAACTAGCCATATGATGGAAACCTCTCCCCGAACAACCTACCAAAACCTTCAATAGAATCTTTATCTCTATTGTTGTATGCATCAGACCAAGCATCTCTGCTATTGCCCAGTGCTGTTTTTATTCTTTTCCGTGTCTCTTGACGGACAGTGTAGCCAAGATAGTCATCAACGTAACCACCTAACCCCGAGGGGGCTGGTATTTTATATTGAGTTTTATCATACATATGCTCAAAGAACTTGAAGGTATGCCACGCATAGTCCTCATAAAAGTCTTCATAACTTAAGGCCATTACTTCGATGTGGAATGATGATAGATAAGAGGAGTGCTTTCGATTCCATTCCTTTATCATTTTCACCAAGTTAATTTTGCTGCTCGAAACAGCTTTCATGTTTTGAATGTGGATCTTTGGCCTCGTTTCGATCCATGTATCGTCATTCATATTTGGTATTTTGTAACAATAGATCGTCCCATTATCGGTAACTCTATATGCTGGAACAATGTCAACATTTGGCCAAGTTTTAAAATAGAGCGTTACAGCTTGTCCGTTTTTCTTAGCCATGCGTGTATCGTATTCGCTTAGCTTATCCCGAACAGCCTGAAGTACTTGCGTTGGAGATTTTCCATCGACATGATTCCCGTAGTGTAAAACTAACATTACATCTGCATCAGCATGCCCCTTCAAAGAGGTTCCACTTACTAGAGAACCAAGTGGAAAAGCTTCAAGTATCGAAAAATCCTTATCTAACAAATTTACAATAGATTGAGATCTACTTTTTGCAGTCTCAGACTGATTGCCTGAAACAGATATATTCTCAATAAATTTGTCAAACGATACGGGTACCGTGTATGGCAATGCTCAATCCTCTTGAAACTCTAACGCCCGCATAAGGGGCTGATAATGTTGGCTATAATGTGAAGCGAAGCGGAACCGAGCCAAGCGTTAGCAGTCCCACTACTTAATGCGCTTGTTATGTTTTTACTAAAGCTGGCGATCTCCATTGCCATACAATATCAGGTTCGCCTTCTTTTTGACCAACTAAAAGCCTTTTATAATCTGCTTCTAAAACATCTCTATTTTTAGAAAGTTCTTCAATATCGACGGGAGATAAAGAAAAATTACGAATATTGTCCGCTAAAATAAACTTTTCAGGCGATTGGACTTCGATTGATGCAGTATATTCTCCTTCCTTCCAAGGAAACGAGTGCTTATTAAAATTGTATAGCTCTGTCATTTCTTGTTCACGAAGAAAGTCTTCTGCGTTGTATTTATTCTCGGCTTTTAGATATGCGATTTTTTTAACGGCAGTATTCTCATACTCTTTTTTAGATGCGATAAAAGCAACATCTTGAAAGCGAATAAACCGCTCTTCTATTTGAGTTTGATTAAGCTTTATCGCTAAAACTGATTGTTCTTTTTCAAATGGCATTGAACCAGCATCTGGAGTTGTCATTTTACCTACATTTTGTTTTATACCCTGCCATTCAAATACGCGTTCCTCACCACTTTCGTGTTTTAAACGGATTTTTAAATCTGATACAACAATATCTTTATGCTCAACAGAAAAAGCTAAATGTAGATTTAAAATTGGCCCCATAGAAGTAAAACCTAGTTCAGCGGAGCGAGAAGTGATTATTCTTACTTTAGGTTTGGTGAAATGATTTTTAATCAAAGTTATCAAATGGGGAGCCCATGCTAACGCTCCCAAGATGGCAATTCCGTCTATAAACTTCAAACTTTACTCCTTACTTCGACAAAAACATAACGCCCGGCCTTTGGGCGCGCGCTTTTTGCGCGTCCCGCCACGCTTTTCAGTGGCCTCAACGGCCGCTTGTTAGAGATTTCCATCTCTGAGCCTCCCAAAAAGCATAAGCCTACTAACCAGAAAAGCCGGGAGTATAGGCCCCAGTATAGCGAGAAGAAGCGTTCCCACTCCATTGATAATGCTAGAGATTTCGATCCCAGTTAGAAACCAGTAGTAAACCCAAAGTATCTCCGCGCCTAGCAACAGGATAGTAATCAACTTCACGAATGAATTAGTCTCGATCACTTCTTTAGGGCTTGGCCCATAGCTCTCAATCTCTTTAAGAAAATTATAATTACAAATCGCATAAATTATGACTGGAATGAATGCTAATCGAACTAATAAAGGATCATCCTGAAAATAAACCACAACAGCAATTAACAATGCCATTATAGAACTACTTTGAATGTACTTCCTTTGCATTCGATTCATAGAGATCTCTAACGCCCACATAAAAGGCGAGCGTTAGCGAGTCCAGCCCGCGCTTTTTGCGGGAGATTTTTGATGTGCTTGATATGAGTTGTACCGAACAACTGCATGCCCAAAACCTCCTTTACTATCGTAGCCTGCCCAAACACTACCCCACGAAAACTCACCTACTTTATAGCCACGATTTACGAGCCACTCTTCGGTGTGTTTTGCACGAAGCTTTTCTTTAGCTTCGCTGAAGTCGTTCCAACTGCCCCCATAGAGTTCTGGATTTGAAATAGATACATTTATATCTCTCAGCTCACCATTGAAAAAACACAGACCAAAAACCACTTGTAATTGATCTATTTCGGTAGCAGGAAGCGTGTACCATATATAGCCATTTCCGATGTCTCTGGGATGAACATTTGGAATTGAGGAAACATCACCTTCCTTTAGATTAGATGATATTTTTAATCCATTATTAAGTTCAACTTCAAATTTGGTCATAGATTCCTAAAGACTCATAACGCCGAAAACAGCGGCCGAACGTTAGTGAGGTCCAGCGCAGGCGTTTTCTGCCTGCGCTCCGCTGCTTTGCTTTGTTAAGCGACTGCTGTAGATGACAACAACTTTTCAAGTTTCTCATAAGCAGTTTCTTTTGCTTGATCGTCACCAGATAAATAAGTAGAAAATTCACGGATAGCGCCTATAAAACCAACATGCAGATCATGAATGCTTACAAATACCGTGTCGTCTTGTTTACTTTGACTGTATGTGTCACGCCAGTGTAGTAAAGGAGTTTTTTAGCCTTACCTTTATGTGTATCACGGGCCTCGTTAGTACCTGTGTGCAAGACTGCACACCTGGCGGCCCATAAATCATCTGCGTTGAATGGATATTTGTATTGATGAATGAGGTATCGATTTACCCAATCTTTAAAATCTTGTCCGCTCGACTCCTTTTTATCGGTTGACAACCAAGCCATACGATCAATCCAAGCATAAAGAAGCATTAGACCTGCTTCAATGTGATCTCCTTTGAAGAGGGCATTCAACGCGTTGGCTGATTTCTTTGTATGTTCTAGCAATTTATCAGTCATATTTTTCGCTTAACGCTTGCAGCAGTTGCGCGGGCTTTTTCGCGTCGACTGCCTGTGATTGTTATGTCGCTATTTAACGACAGGCTCACCAAACCGAATTGCATTGCCGTAGGGGTCATCGATCTGCATTTCCACCATACCCCACGGCTGCTCAGTTAACTCATAACGGAAAGGAGCTTCTCGTTCCTTAAGCTCTTCATAAAGTTCTGAAACATTTTCGACCCTAATATAACAACTACTATCAGAACCAATGGTTCGGGCATGAGCTTCGTTTTCTGCACTCCAAAAATGAATTTCAGCATCATCTCTAGTCAGAATCAGGTGCCCATGATCTGGGAATATTGCTTCTACGTTGAAGCCAAGTTTAATTTGAAAGAATTCCGCAGTGGCTTCTATGTTCCCCGATGGCAGTTGAGGTATTCCTTTCCCTAGTTTCATTGCCTCACCTCCATTAGGACATAACGCCCACATAAAAGGCGAGCGTTAGCGAGTCCAGCCCACGTTTTTTGTGGGCGATTTTTAATGTGCTTGTTATACGTGTTTAAAGCCATTGCCCTGTTACTGACATAAGAGTGATAAAAGATGCTGATAATGAAAAATACATTGCCCAAACCAAGACTGACGAGGTTACGAGCCTAGCACCAATGCTAGCACGATAAATTAGGAAACCACTTAAACTAAACTGCAAACCTAAAAATGCCAAAACAATATAATTAACTAAATAAGAGTATGCTTGGGGCTGCCAATTTTCACCAGCTCGGTGAAGCGTACCGTATATTAAAATAGCAAAGACGATTAAGAAAATACCGATACTACCAAGCCAATTAATTTTAGCTCTGGGCGATTGCCTTGCCCAAACCCATACTGTAATGACGGTATACGATAACAGTGCCAGTGTGACAGGCCATGCATACATGACTAAAGAAGGCGTCATTGAGCATAACCACAAGAAATATTTTAATTCTATTAGCACTGCAACCCCTTAATACGTATAACGCCCAAGCTCAGCGGCGGCGCGGAGCGCCGTCCGCTGCAGCGCCTTGTTGGGCGGCGGCCACACTGAGAATCTGCTACCTACGCCGGCTTTCCACATTGCGGACAAAACTTTGCACCAGGTGGAATTTCCGCTGCACAGGACGCGCACTTTGCTGGAACCATCGAAGCCCCGCATTGCTGACAGAAGCGCGCGCTTGCGGCGTTGCTTGCCCCGCACTTTGGGCATGCTGAACTTGGTGGCGTGCTGCTAGGCTGCCCCCTGTAGTTCGGGTCATATCCACCATGATGACCACCGCCATAACGACCGCCACCATGATGGCCTCCCATCGTGTGACGTAAAAGATCCTTAAAAAAACCCATCTTCAACCTCCTTCAGTCATTGAACCAACTATCTGCCGCCCAACAGTTTAATAGTGTGCTGGCACACTTCCACGGAACGAGTAAAAGTCCGTGAATGTTGTAACCTATTGATTTAAAAGGGGCATATTCCATTACATTGTCAGTCCATTCTGTGAAAGTGTGCTCGCACACTATTTCCGTTACTTATGGCACACTAATTTGTAAACCAAGTTTGTAACTTACTGATTTAAGTAGAGTTTAAGCTATCACCCACTGGCAAAGTGTGCAACCCGATTTGTAAAGTGTGCCACAGTTTCTTGCCTTTGTAAAAATATACTGTATATATGAACAGTATATATTTACAATTGAAGGTCACGGATGGCCAAGAGCAAATTCCTCACTGATATACGTCAGTTTATGCGCTTAAATGGGTACAGCCTTCGCGGATAAGATGCGCTCCTACAGGCACGGCTTAGCTTTGCTCAATGTTTGGTTTTGCTAACTGTATTTCACCCACAAAAAAACCGGCCGAAGCCGGTTTTTTATTAAACAAATACTGTTGCGTTTAGTGACCAGCAATAAACAAATCAACACCGCGAATAGATACGTCGTCTAAGGTAATACCGCCGATTAAACCATTACCGACATATACGGTTGGCATAACAAGATCGAAAACGTTTTGGCCTGCAGCGCCGCCTTTAAAATCTATTCCTACACCTTCATCAAAAGCGGCAATTGCATAATGGAAGCTGGCTAAGCTTGAACCTGGCGTGTCGTCGATATAGTCACCACCGAGTAAGACGGCATCATATATCTGCACACCCAACATAGAGCTTAAATCGAGATCAAGATCATCAATACCAAAGCTAAGGTCACCTGTGATGGTTGTGCGATTAACCGGAAGGCCGTTGAACTGCCATTCTTGTTCTGAAATCACGGTTCTGAACTGTCCGAGCGCACCGTAGATATTCATGCTATCAACTAGCACTGCACCTACTTGGTTAGATGCGTTTTTCAACGCTACTTGGTCAACATGAATGTTGAAATCAACAAACTGTTCACCATTGGCGCCGTTAGAGCCGCCATCAATAACTAGAGCACCCGTGCTGTCGACATCAATCGCGAAGGTGAGGTTATCAATACGAGAGGTATTGGTAACGGCTTCGCCAAACAAGGTGGTACGACCAGCGCCACCACCTAAGGTAACGCCAGAAACAGATAACGAGCCGCCATCGAATACGTCGTCATCGGTATATTTAATTTCACCAATGCTTAGATCGAAATCAAGGGTTAGATCCACACCAGCCTGACCTGTGGCACTGGCCAACTCGAAATCAGACGCGGGAACTAGTTCAGCAAAGGCAGAAACAGGTGTTAAAAGTAGGAGACAGGATAATAGAGGTAATTTCACTGGCCTTCCTTGATAGTTATTATGGGCTTAGTTTACGGTTGTTAACTATTGTAATCTAGGGTCAGAATGCGCCAGAAACCAAGTTTTTGTATCAAAGCCTTCGCGCATAAGATGCGCTCTTACCTGTACGGCCCAGCTTTGCTAAAAGTTTGGTATTGCTCAACCATATTTCACCCATAAAAAAACCGGCACAAGGCCGGTTTTTTTTATTCGTCTGACGTCAGAATTACATGCGTTCCCAAACGGTCGCAATACCCTGACCCAAACCAATACACATAGTGCTCACACCATACTTACCATTGTTCTGTTCTAGAACGTTGATCAGTGTGGTTGAAATACGAGCGCCTGAACAACCCAGTGGGTGACCCAGTGCGATCGCACCACCATGAATGTTAATGCGGTCTTCAGCGATTTCTTTCAGCTTAAGATCTTTAACACATGGTAGAGATTGAGCAGCAAATGCTTCGTTCAATTCCCAGTAGTCGATGTCGGTAGTTTCTAAGCCAGCACGCTTAAGTGCTTTCTTAGTCGCTGGTACTGGGCCGTAGCCCATGATTGCAGCGTCAACACCGGCAACTGCCATAGCTACGATACGAGCACGTGGCTTAAGACCAAGTTCCATCGCTTTTTCGTAGCTCATCAGCAACATAGCTGACGCACCATCAGTGATCTGTGAAGAAGTACCCGCAGTAACGGTACCGCTCTTAGGATCGAATGCTGGGCGTAGCTTGCCTAGGCTTTCTGCAGTGGTTTCAGGACGGATAGTTTCGTCTTGAGTCACTAGGATTTCTTTACCGTCTGCATCGTGGCCGAACATAGGAACGATTTCGTTCTTGAACTTGCCTTCGTCAGTCGCTTTTTGCGCTAGACGATGCGAACGTGCTGCGAACTCATCTTGTTGTTGACGAGTAATGCCGTGCATTTTGCCCAACATTTCAGCCGTTAAACCCATCATGTTCGATGCTTTCGCAGAGAACTTAGAGGCTTCTGGGTTATGGTCGAAACCATGTTGCATGTTTACGTGACCCATGTGCTCAACACCGCCAACAACGAATACATCGCCGTTACCAGTTTGAATTGCTTGAGCAGCAGTATGGATTGCAGACATGGCTGAACCGCACAAACGGTTAACAGTTTGTGCACCCGCTTCTTTAGGTACAACAGTCATCAGACCGATCTGACGTGCAACGTTAAAGCCTTGTTCTAGAGTCTGGTTTACACAGCCCCAGATGATGTCTTCAACGAGCGCCGGGCTTACGCCTGGGTTACGTTCGAACAGTGCGTTGATTACGTTAGCAGAGATAGTTTCCGCGCGAACATTGCGGAATACGCCACCTTTGGAACGACCCATTGGTGAGCGCACTGCATCTACTACTACAACGTCTTTTGGATTGTAAGACATGTGATATTTCTCCTAGTGCGCCTATTAACCGAAGTAGCTTTCGCCGTTCGCAGCCATTTCACGCATACGATCGGTTGGTTTGTACAGATTGCCCAGTTCAGCGTACTTGTCGCATGAAGCAACGAAGTTAGCCATACCTAGAGAATCCATGTAACGGCACGCACCACCACGGAATGGAGGGAAGCCGATACCGAAGATCAAGCCCATATCTGCTTCGGCTGGTGTATCAACGATACCCTCTTCCAAGCAGCGAGCGATTTCGATGCACATTGGGATCATCATGCGCTCGATCAGTTCTTCGTTAGTGAATTCACGGCTTTCTGCAACCACTGGCTTGAGTAGGTCATAAACGCCAGCGTCAACAGTCTTCTTAGGCTTACCTTTGGCATCAGTTTCATAAACGTAGAAACCTTTACCGTTTTTCTGGCCAAGACGGTTTTCTTCGTACATCACATCCATTGCCGACTTGAAGTCAGCCTTCATGCGATCTGGGAAACCTTCTGCCATCACTTCGTTTGCATGGTGACCAGTGTCGATACCAACAACGTCTAGCAAGTAAGCTGGACCCATTGGGAAACCGAACTTCTCCATCACTTTATCAACAGTTTGGAAGTCAGCACCGTGACGAACCAAGCCTGCGAAACCAGCGAAGTAAGGGAACAATACGCGGTTAACTAAGAAACCAGGGCAATCGTTAACAACGATTGGTGTTTTGCCCATTTTCTTAGCGTATGAAACCACAGTAGCAACGGCTTCTGGAGACGTCTTCGCACCGCGAATAATTTCTACCAATGGCATCATGTTTACTGGGTTAAAGAAGTGCATACCCAAGAAGTTTTCAGGACGCTTAAGATCAGCAGCCAACAAATCGATAGAAATCGTTGATGTGTTAGATGTGATGATGGTGTCGGGACGAACGTTATCTTCTAGTTCAGCCAATACCATTTTCTTAACTTTCGGGTTTTCAACAACCGCTTCTACTACGGTGTCTACGTTACCGAAATCGCCGTAAGTCAAAGTAGGACGAATGCGGTTTAACGCTTCACCCATTTGAGCTGGCTTCATTTTCTTACGTTCTACACGCTTAGAAAGCAGTTTGTTGGCTTCGTTCAAGCCCAACTCGATACCTGCTTCAGCGATATCTTTCATTAAGATAGGCGTGCCTTTCAAGGCTGACTGGTAAGCAATACCGCCACCCATGATGCCTGCGCCTAATACAGCTGCCATGTTAGTAGGCTTAGCCGCTTTGTCGTAATCTTTGGCTTTTTTCTTCAACAACTGATCGTTCATGAACAAACCGATCAATGCATTGCTTTCAGATGTTTTAGCCAGTTGTGCGAAACCTTTAGCTTCTACTTCTAGCGCTTTGTCACGACCAAAGTTTGCAGCTTTCTGCATAGACTTGATTGCAACGATTGGCGCTGGGTAGTGGCCTTTGGTTTGGCCAGCAACGAAACCTTTAGCGGTTTCGAAAACCATCATTTGCTCTAGCGTGTCGAGTTTCAACTTAGATGTTTTCTCTTCACGACGAGCTTGCCAGTTGATTTCACCTGCAATCGCAGATTGCAACATAGCAATAGATACTTCTTTCAGCTTGTCGGCAGTAACAACAGAATCAACAGCACCGTCTTTTAGTGCTTTTTCTGGCTTGTTCTCTGCGCCCATGCAGATCCATTCGATGGCATTGTCTGCGCCGATAACGCGTGGCAGACGAACAGTACCGCCGAAGCCTGGCATTAAGCCTAACTTAACTTCTGGCAGACCCACCTTTGCTTTGTCAGACATAACACGTAGGTCAGTCGACAAACACATTTCAAAACCGCCACCCAATGCGATGCCATTGATAGCAGTCAGGGTTGGAACTGGCAGGTCTTCAATGGCGCTGAAGATTTTGTTAGCTTCTAAGCCCCAAGCTGCGATTTCTTCTTCGCTTTGCTTGAACGCTTCACCGAATTCGGTGATGTCCGCGCCTACGATGAAAACGTCTTTGCCAGAAGTAACAAGAACGCCTTTAACGTCGCTATTGCCCTGGATTGCTGCTACAGATGCCTTCAGGTCTTCTAGGGTTACACGGTTAAACTTGTTAACTGAGTCGCCTTGTAGATCGAATTTCAATTCGGCGATGCCGCCTTCGATCATAGTTACCGTGATGGCTTTACCTTCGTAAATCATCAACTGATCTCCACATGGTGGTTAGCTATTGGTTGGCCTGCTTATGCGAGCCAACAGTTTGCCGGTTGGTGAAACAACGGCTTTTGGTGTTCAGAAATCGAACAATTCATACAAGCGTTTGAATCCGAACGCACACCTTCTTAGAAAGCGGCCTGAAAGTCAAGACGCGCTCAATAAATAGCCACCTTAGCCAACTCCGTCACAAATGCTGTTATGAGTAGTGTAGAAAGGGCTTGATACGCAGCAATGACAGCATTTTTCGTCTATTTTGTTACGTATTGTAATGACCTATATGGAGAAGGCTGCAGATTTCATACACTCAAGTTGTAAGAAGAGCTGATACTTTCAAAAATAATAAGTAGATACCTATGAATAAATTAGTAACAAGCGTGTTTTTTACTTTGGCCATTCTAATATTCAGCCCGCTATTGCGAGCCGATCCGCAAACGATTCTGGCTGAAATGCAAACCATGCGTTTAGCTGCAACTAACGCGGTGACTAGCTTTTATATGTTCTCCGGACTCGATGCCGATAGTAAATACGCTCAACGTATCGACACCAATTTTGAACGCTTTGAAACATCGCTAGAACAAGTTAGCCTGCAAGCTCAAGCCATCGGTTTGGTAGAAGAAGTCTCAACCATCGAACACGACTGGGCAGAATTCAAACAACTAACAAATAACAACCGCGCCGATATGCTAAATATTGGCTATCCCAATGTGCGGTTAGTAGATGATATGGGCAGAAAAGCACTCGCGTTGGTCAACCTGATATCCAGCTCATATGCAAAATTAGCCTCTACTAGCGGTATGGCACCACCCGCCATCGTGCAGCAGGCCCGTAACATGGCACTGCTAATGGAAGAAATCACGTCGCAATATGCAGCTCGGGGAACGAGTGTTCTGGGGCAAGTATTCCTTGGTGTCCAAAAACAAACGCTCACCGAAATGGCAGACAAGTTTCAGCTGGATTATTTAGCTCTGAAAGAAATGGCGAAAGATAAAAGAAGTCAGGTAATTCTCGACAGCATTGGTAGCAAGTGGGGCTTTATGGAACGCTCTATTCGTAATTACAACGAGAACAGCGTGCCCTTTTTAGTCGTGAGCTACAACGATCGCATCGTCGGACATTTGCAAGAACTGGATGATTTATACCACAACTAATGGTGATACCTAGCCCAACAAAAAGCCCTCAGATGAGGGCTTTTTGTTATCTAGCACAACCAAATAAGAAACCGTTACTCGGGGAGGAAGGCTTTTAAAAACTGCTCATAGGATTCAGCGGTTGCAGCTTTATGTTCGGCCGTCATTATCGTGGCGCGATTTTCAAATACTTCCATCATGATTATTTCATCATTTAAAGTACCGATTTTCTCGCATAGCAAAGCCGCCTCCGCAGGCGTTCCTTTATCATGCCACGCCAGCCCCTCGGGTAAACCTTCACTATCCCAAGCCGCTTGCCCGACCACGCGAAAGCGCAATTCGCCCCCCTGTTGTCGACCAGGTCTTACGTAGGTGAAGCTTGTACCCCAAACCTCATCGCGTACGCCGTTTTTTGCCGACTCCGGTTTAAACTTAAATTGGCGTACATGCAGCCCTCGCTTAATCGCATCGAGACGCAGCGCGGCAAGGCGGGTATCTCGAGGGCTTGGTTTCATCCAATAAACAGAACCAAATACGACAAGCACTACGAGAATAACAACAGGCCAAATCATTCGGTCATTGCCTCAAGCTCTAACCAACGCTCTTCAAGAGCTTCTATTGCGGCTTCAGCATCAACTAACGCTGCTAAGGTTTTTTGAATGGTTTCAGGGTCACCGTTATAGAAATCCGCCGCGCTCGATTGAGCCGCTAGCTCATCGCGCTTTGCTTCTGCTTTGGCTATATCCTGCGGCAGATTGTCGAGTTCGCGTTGCAATTTATACGATAGTTTTTTGCGCTCAGTTGCCGCTTGAGGCGCGCTAACCGACTCAGTTTTCTTTGGATCAGGCTTGGCCGAAGCTGCATGTTTAGCGGCTTTATTTTGCTCTTCTGCGGGCTGAGTTTTTAACCAGTTCTGCCAGTCAGAATAACCACCAACGTGCTCTTCGATTTGACCATTTTCACCAAAGACCCAAAGATGGGTTACTACGCTATCAAGGAAGGCACGGTCATGGCTTACCAAAAGCAAGGTGCCTTGGTATTCCAACAACCGTTCTTCAAGCAATTCTAAGGTTTCAACATCAAGGTCGTTGGTTGGCTCATCCATAACCAATAAATTGCACGGTTTAAGAAATAACTTAGCCAGCAATACGCGGTTACGTTCACCACCCGACAGCGCTTTAACAGGAGTACGTGCGCGTGCGCCTGAGAACAGGAAGTCACCTAAATAACCAATAATGTGACGGCTCTGACCATTCACTTCCACTTGATCACGACCATCGGATACGTTATCTGCAATCGAGCGATCACCATCCAATTGATGACGCGACTGATCGAAGTAAGAAACTTCCAGTTTCGTTCCTAAACGAATACTACCGCTCTGAGGTTGCAAGTTACCCAGCAACAGCTTTAACAACGTACTCTTACCCACCCCGTTCGGACCAACCAAACCAATACGATCACCGCGTATAACTTTGGAAGAGAAGTGATTCACTTGCTGGATGTCTTTCCATGCATAGCTGATGTCATCAATTTCGAATACTTGCTTACCAGACGACTCGGCCGCACTCATGCTGATGTTAGCGGTGCCGACTTGATTGCGTCGTGCAGAACGTTCATTACGCATTTCTTTAAGACGTAACACTCGTCCTTCATTACGAGTACGGCGAGCTTTTACGCCTTGGCGAATCCATTTTTCTTCTTCGGCTAAACGCTTGTCGAATAACGCGTTTTGCGTTTCTTCTTCTTCAAGACGTTTTTCGCGGTATTCAATAAAGCTGCGGTAATCGCCATCCCAGCTATAAATATGGCCGCGATCAAGATCAATAATGCGAGTTGCGAGTGCTTGTACGAAGGCTCTATCGTGACTGATAAATACCAAAGCACCATTGAACTGTTTAAGCTGTTCTTCTAGCCATTCAATCGTCGGCACGTCCATATGGTTGGTCGGCTCGTCGAGAATTAACACATCTGGCTCTGTAACCAAAGCACGAGCTAACATGACTCGTCGCTGCCAACCACCAGACAGTTCGTTAAACCGAGCTTCTTCCGGTAGGTTTAGCTTTTGAATGATAGCGTCCACTCTTTGCTGCAGTCGCCAGCCATCATTGGCTTCAATCTCGGTTTGCAATCGCTCAAGGCGATTCATATTGGTATCCATACCTTTGGCGATTTCTTCGTGATATTCGGCAATGACTTTACCGACATCACCTAAACCTTGAGCCACCACATCATAAACAGCGATGTCTTCTGCTTTTGGTAGCTCTTGCTGCAGTGTTGCTGTACGCAACATGTCGCGGTGCTGAACGCGCCCGTCATCAGGGCTGATTTCCCGAGTAAGCACTTTTAATAACGTCGACTTACCCTCACCGTTGCGACCAACGATACACACTCGTTCGCCAGAATGGATATCCAAATCAACCTTGTTTAGCAGGACGTGGTCGCCAAACGCTAACTCGACCTGCAACAGACGCACTAACACCATGAAAATATTCGCTTCGCGTGAAAAAACGCCATGGTAACAGCACTGAGCCATAAGAAGGAGGTGTTCCGGAAGCCAGTCACCAATTTGTCGTAAAATTCACCGATTTAGCCTCTATGATCGAGCCTAAACAGCCGGTAGTATCCGGTAACGATTTTTTTAGGCAACGACTAGTCTCGCCTAGCGCCAAATATCTATCTGGAATAACAATAATGCCAATACAAATTAACCGCTCTCATGTCATTGCTATTCTCATTGCACTTTTGTTAGTGGTTTGGGTTGTATCAGGCGATGCCGCTGAACCCGATGTCGCCGATCGTCCTCTTAACAATCAAGAGACCTCGTTTAAAGTAGGCTACGAAGTTTTCGTTCCGACTCAAAAAGCCAGCAACGTAAGAATTTCAGCTCATATTAGTGCGAATCGAAGCGTCGATGTGGTGGCCGAGATTAACGGCAAAGTAACCGCACTGCCGTTGAAGCGCGGCGCGTTGGTTAATCAGGGCGATACAATTCTCGAAATTGATCAGCGTGACCTTCCGGCTAAATTGAAACAAGCAAAAGCGCGTCTAGAACAACGCCAGCTAGAAACCGCTAGCGTGCGCAACTTATATGAGCGCGGCCTCACCAATCAATCGGCCATTGCCTCTGCGGAAGCCGAACTGGCCGAAGCGGAAGCCATTGTTACCCGTGCGCGCCTCGACTTAGAAGCCACCCGTGTCAAAGCACCATTTTCTGGGGTATATGACCAGCGCTTTGTTGAATTGGGCGAATATGCTTCTGTAGGTCAAACCCTTGTGCGAGTCGTCGACAACGCCACCATGTTGATCAAAGGTTCTGTGTCTGAAAACAATATCAATCAAATACGCAAAGGGACTGAGGCATACGCAATTCTTCCCGACGACACCCGCCTCACTGGCACTATTCGTTTTATAGCAAGCTCAGCCGATGCCAAAACTCGCACCTACCCGATAGAGATGGAAGTTAACGATGCGCCGGCACCATTATTTGACGGACAAACGGCAACGCTATTTGTCCCCCAAGGTAAAGTCGATGCTTATTTTGTCTCTCCGTCTTTGCTAATCATCACGGATAACGGCGGCCTAGGACTAAAGGTAATCACTGCCGAAGATACCGTCGCCGTTGTGCCTGTCAGTATTTTATCGGCCGAAACTGATGGTATTTGGATTCAAGGTCCAACCGGTGAACAACGCATTATTACGGTTGGCCAAGGCTTCGTAACCGTCGGCGAGCATGTAAATGCCGTTTTGTTGAATAAAGAGGCAAGCCAATCATGATGGCATTGATCCGCGCAGCCGTTGATCGTCATCGCACGGTCATCATGCTCTTCGTATTAACGTTAATTGCTGGGGCTACAACTCTCTATCAAATACCCAAAGAAAGCGCGCCCGACGTTACCATTCCACAGGTATATGTATCGGTGGTACACGACGGTATATCTCCAGATGATGCCGATAGTTTGTTGTACGAGCCACTTGAGACTCAACTGCAAGGGCTGGAGGGACTGAAAGAAATGACCTCTACCGCGAGTTTTGGTCATCTTTCTATTCAGCTCGATTTTTACAGTAATGTGGATATCGACAAAGCGCTAGAAGACGTTCGTAATAAAGTAAATGATGCCGTTGGCGAGCTTCCCGTCGACAGCAAAGAGCCCGTTATTCGCGAAATTAACGTCGCCCTATTTCCGGTGATGGTGGTCACTCTATCTGGCGCGGTCGATGAGAATGTTCTTTATGGCGCGGCCGATGCACTCAAAGATAAAATTGAAGCCTTACCAGGTGTACTCGAAGTTAATATTCAAGGTAAGCGTGAACAAATCGCAGAACTCATTGTTGACCCTGCGCGCATGGATAACTATGGGTTGTCGCTATCAGAAGTTGGCCAACTATTAAGCAACAATAGTTTGCTCGTTGCCTCGGAGGATCTCGACAGCGAAGCCGGTCGCTTTGGGATAAAAATTCCGGGACGCATAGATGACATCGAAGGGTTAATGCGCTTACCCGTTAAGGTAACCGACGATCATGTCGTGTTATTTCAAGATATTGCCGTTGGTCGTTTATCGTTTAAAGATAAAACATCGGCTGCACGGGTTAATGGTGTTCAGGCGGTAACACTCGATATTAAAAAACGCATTGGTGCCAACATCATCGAAACCTTAGATGAAGTTCGCGAAATCACAGCCCAAGCGCAAGAAATACTGCCAGAAGGTATGACGATCGGCATTATTCAAGATGAATCAAAGCAAATTCGAACCATGCTTAATGATCTTTTTAATAGCGTATTGGTCGCAACCTTGCTGGTATTTATTTTAATTCTTGGCAGTTTAGGTGTTCGCAGCTCATTGCTGGTTGGCTTGGCAATTCCCGGTGCATTTCTAATGGGGATTATGGCACTTGCCGCCATGGGGCACACATTGAATATGGTGGTGCTTTTCGCCTTAATTTTATCCGTCGGCATGTTAGTCGACAGCGCCATCGTCGTGGTCGAATATGCCGATCGCCGACTTGCCGAAGGCGCTAGCGCAAAAGATGCCTTTACCGAGGCCGCCAGTCGTATGGCGTGGCCAATCATCGCCTCGACAGCAACCACTCTTGCGGTTTTTTTACCGCTATTATTCTGGCCCGGCATTATGGGCGGCTTTATGAAGTTCTTGCCGCTAACCTTGTTATTCACTTTAACCGGCTCGCTCATCATGGCTTTGATCGTCATGCCCGCCATCGGTAAAACACTGGGCCAAGCAAAGCACCATGACAACGATTCTTTAGATAGTATTATTGCGGCGGAACAAGGCGATTTTGGCAAATTAAAAGGCTTTTCTGGTGGCTACGTACGCGTACTATCCAAAGCTTTAAAAGCGCCCGCCATGACTACCCTCATTGTTCTTGCCTCTGTATTTGGTTCATTTTTCATCTACAGCGTTTTAGGCCATGGCTCCGAATTTTTCCCGGATGTGGATGCCGATGTCGCCATGGTGGATGTTCGTGCCCGAGGCAACCTATCAATTGCCGAACGTGAAACACTGGTGCGCGATGTCGAAAATCAAATTTTTGATATGGCTGAAATTGATGCCATCTACACCTCGGTATTTGCCCACGCACCGAGAGGAGGAATGGAAAGCTCTCCGCCGGATCTTATTGGTCGGATTCAACTTGAATTAATTGACTGGGAATCGCGCCGTCCTGCCGTAGAAATACTAAAAGAAATTGAACAACGAACAGCCCATATTCCCGGTTTGATTATCGAAACACGTAAAAAAGAAGGTGGTCCTGCCGGTGGAGCGCCAATTCAGCTGCAATTAAGCAGCAATACGGAAGCGAACCTTCTACCTATGGTGGAAAAAGTACGTGCCATGTTAGAAGCCGACCCAGACCTTAAAGACGTGCGTGACGACCGCCCACTGCAAGGTGTGGAATGGCGAATAGATATTGATCGCGAAGAAGCAGTGCGCTACGGCGCTAGCGTGGCAGAAATTGGGTCGTTAATACGCATGGTGACCGGTGGCCAGCTTATTACTAAGTTTCAGCCAGACTATGCCGATGAAGAACTGGATATTCTTCTGCGCTATCCCGGTTCGAAGCGCACCATCGACTTATTCACCGACCTCAATATTCATACCGATAAGGGTCTAGTGCCAATCAGTCAGTTTGTTAAACGTACCCCCATCGAGCGTACCGGCGATATCGTGCGAGCGGATGGCAAACGACGTTATCTCATCACTGCTAATGTTAAAGACGGCGTTAACGCCAACGCCAAGATTGCCGAACTTGGTGAACAAGCGAAAGAAATCGACTGGCAAGCAGCAGGTGTAGAACCTAAGTTTCGCGGCGACTCAGAAGAACAAGCCGAAACCGGCATATTTCTCGTGAGTGCTTTTGCCATCGCCATTTTTATGATGGTGACGATTCTAGTCACACAATTTAATAGCTTCTATCAAGCTGGCCTCATTATGAGTGCCATTGTGCTGTCGATTGCCGGTGTACTAATGGGCTTACTAATTCGGGGCGAGCCATTTGGCATTGTGATGAGTGGCGTTGGTGTTATCGCTTTGGCCGGGATTGTGGTGAATAACAATATCATTCTTATTGATACCTATAACCAGTTCAAAAAGACGGGGCTTACTGCGTTTGACGCTGCCTTGCGTACTGGTGCGATTCGTTTGCGTCCGGTATTACTGACAGCGGTTACCACCATCGTTGGCTTAATGCCTATGGTGCTGCAATGGAACATCGATCTAATTCATCGAGAATTCAGCATTGGTGCACCCTCTTCACAGTGGTGGACACAATTATCGACCGCGATTGCTGGGGGTTTAACCTTTGCGACGGTACTGACACTGATATTGACGCCAGCGCTGCTCGTATGGCGAGACAGAGAGTAGCCAGAATCTATTCTGAACGGGGCATTCCTTTTTGTTCACACGAAGAAGAATGCCGTGGTCAAAATTCACGCAACCTACTGAAAAAAGTAAGAAAAGTTAGAAATAGCATTTGACATAGAATCCGACGCGAGTAGAATGCCCACTCGCTTTAGGACGAGGGTGATTAGCTCAGCTGGGAGAGCATCTGCCTTACAAGCAGAGGGTCGGCGGT
>OJDZ01000464.1_pt1 | contig 24067 bp, 17 predicted proteins | sample 1592981 | NCBI WGS metagenome assembly OJDZ01 (sample SAMN05416851, study PRJEB24817) | seawater metagenome | isolation source: Sea water | place: Canada:Atlantic | collected 2013-07
TATCGAATGACACTGCCTATAATCCTAACTTATCTATTACCCATGAAAATTTTTCACTTAGATAGAAACTGAATTTTACAAGTCTTATGAATAACAATTTCCCATTATTTTTTATACATATCCCCAAAACCGCAGGTTCGAGTTTTCGAGTAGCCGCAGAACAGTATTTTGGGGCAGAAGCCACTTACTATGACTATGGTAAAGAGAATAAAGAGACTCATGCCGATATTCTAAAGTATGAGTATGAATTAAAGGATAGGTATCTAGCTGCACAGAGTGTTAAACAAAACGCTAAGTTTTTGTCTGGTCATGTAATCTATCCTAAGTATGCACCATTTTTTAATACTAAAAGCGTCGTTACGTTTGTTCGCGATCCTGCCCAACAGGTACGTTCTCATTACGAACACTTCTCAAGACTTCATGGTTACAATGGTAACTTTGAAGACTTTATTAAGGAAAGTCGTTTTGCGAACATGCAATCAAAAGCGCTAAACGGTATTTGGAATGATGCAATTGGTTTCATCGGGATAACCGAGCGATATGATGAGTCACTAGCACTTTTTAATCAGTACTATGACACTGACATTCAGGTACTTGATATAAATAAAAACTCAGCAAAGTCCTCTAATGAATATGTACTAACTGAAGAAGAGTTATCGTTAATTCGAGAAATGAACTCACAAGATTTTAAACTGTACGAATATGCGTTGAAACGATTTGAATTACACAAAAATTGTCTCAGCAGAGGGTTGCCACTCGTTCGATTTGGAGCGCTTCATCTTACACCCAAGGAAATAGGGAAGCAGTTTAATATTTGGGCATGTTGTTTTGAAGACGAAGAGGCTCTTAAAGCGAATGTAGTTCTCGACGATGATATCGTTGATGAAATAAGAATGTCGGATTATAGGCCTGTCGCAGCTGAGCGCAACATTCATAGAAATGGCTTTGTTGGAAAAACATATCGTTACCCAAGCTCTTTTAGAAAAGGTCAGTCTGTCAAAGTTGTCGAACAAAAAACTAAGATCGTTCTTTTTGAAGGTGTAGTTAACTAAAGTTGTATATAACTTCTTCGTAAAATAAGTTGAGCGTTCTTTAAACGATCCTCCAATAACTTAATGGGTCTTGGTGTCGACCAAGAAATAAGCCGTATGATTGGCTTTCAAAGCGACGGAGATTTACAACTCTATCTTGCGACCACATATTCTACTAATTTGAATTATGAAGTTACCTTAAAATGAAAAACTCTTTGCAACGAATAAGATTCTACACAGCTGTGGTCGCGCTTAAGAAAAGAGCGCAAGGCTATTTGAACATCGTGAGCCGAAAGGTAAGAAACGATGAGCCTGCTAGCAGTAGCCAAACACCTCATAAATATCACTTAGAAAATAGTGGCTCTCGCTTAACAGAAGATGAGGTGGTCTTTATTAACAAGCAGCTTGAACAGGGGAATGAAAAGCTAAGAAGGCTTTTCGGCCTTAAAAATAGAAATGCCGAACCTGTTACTAACATGAATATAAAAGTTTCGTTAGATACCGCTAGAGCACTCGTTACTGATTGCTTGCCTTCTACGGATATCACCACACTCGTTACCTTCATATTGAATCATGCAGATTTTCCAGTTAATCATTTTATAATGAGTGAAAATTTCTCCCCTGAGGTTTTTAGGGACTTGGCAATACTTTTTAATAAGGTAAATAAGTGTACAAGCTTTTGGCTTATTGCAAGAGCAAAGATCCTTCGTCCTGATGGACCTGTAATTTCTAGCCTGTTCGATTCGATAACAGACGAATATATTGACACTCTAAATGTCGGGATTGGGGTTATTACGTACAACAGAAAGGACTATCTGGTAAAAACGGTTAACGCAATTAAAGCTTTTACAACAGGTCAGTATCAGCTTGTTGTCGCCGACGATGGAAGCAGAGACGATACTTTAGCTTGGTGCGAGAAGAATGATGTACCGCATACAACTTGTGCAAATAAAGGGGTTGTTCGAAACAAAAACAGAGCTTTGTATTATCTTAACGAAGTGAAAAAAGTTGATGTTCTAGTCTTATTAGAAGATGACTGTCGACCTAATGCAGAAAACTGGCAAAAAGAATGGGTGATTGCCGCCCTTTTATGGGGGCACATTAATTATGCTCACAAACGAATTATAAAAAAAGAAGGGGCTGTAGTATCTGGCACGGGTTTGAGCACATCGCCGTATTTATGCAAATTAGTAACAGGGCAGTGCACAGCTTGCAGTAAGGATGCAATGAGCAATGTTGGTTACTTGGATCCTAGGTTCAACGGTTATGGCGCAGGTCATGTCGAGTGGACAGAGAGATTCATTCGGCAGGGCTATAACGGGAGTACTGACAAGCAGTGGGTTTATCCTGCAATCAATTCCGGCCTAGACTCAGACGATGCGCCAACTTTTAAAAATCCAGAACAGTTAGAAAAAAACAGAGCCCTTAAGATGAAAATAAAAAAAGAGTCTCACAAGCGTGAAGCCTGGGTAGATAAAGCGGAAAAAAAAGACTTTTTAGAGGAAATAGCGTCAATAAAAATCTAATCCACGAAGAAAGAGTTTTTCTTTTAATATGGGATAAATTAATCGCGCGATAAGTTTAATTATTCATAATTTTCAATTGTTTGTCGAATTTTCGCATTCCAATTTAATGCTAAAATATAAATGTAACTTTATCAAAATAGCCTCATTTCTTTGTAGTATGGTGTTACTCTGAAAATCTAAGAAAGTAGTGCATTTTGTGCTCCACGAATCGTATACTGGTTTCAATCAGTTATTTTTTGAATGTAAACCATTCTTATCTTGAAAGTAGAAAAATGAAGTCAATTTTCAAACGTAAGTCTGTTACAAGCTTCCCCAGCTTTCCTCCTACAACAAATGAAGATGTAATCTTCCATGTTGGTGCGCCTAAAACTGGCTCGTCAGCAATTCAGAAGTTTTGCCTCGAACATAGAGAGAAATTAAAACAGGCTCAAATTTATTACCCTCAGCACGGCTTGGACGAAAATAACATATCTGGTGGTCATTCCACACTAGGGCAGGCATTGATAGATAACAGACTTGAGGAGGCTGAATGCATTTTAAAAAACTATGTTGCCGTTGCGAAAAAGAACAACTGTACACTTTTACTTTCAGCAGAGTCACTTTTCTATTCACCTGAAAAGCTGTCTGCAATTGTTGGCGGGTTTAAATACAAAGTTATAGCTTTTTATAGGGAGCCTTTAGAAGCTTTATACTCAAACTACAATCAAATGATAAAAAGGCACTTCCTAACTGCGGATATTACGAAACATTGTAGACAGCAAATAGAAAATCAAAACGCCTTCTTAACTAGTGAAAGTCATGCAAAGTGGCTGGAAAGCCATGGACGAAACAGATTAACATTAGTTAAATATTGCGAAGCTACCCTTAAAATATTACCAATTCAAAAGCTTTTTTTGTTGGGGTTAGGGCTTCATTCAAAACAAGTAAATAAAAACTTTGAGTTCAACTGTCTTTATCTTAATCGTAGCTACACATTATGTGCCTTGGAGCTCAAACGACTATTAAACTTTATTTTGTCCGAGGAGTTTGAAGATATTAACGACAAAGTTGATATCTATTTACAAGAGGTAGCAGATAAGAGCGTTGAAACTCATGGCATAGATAATCGTGTTTCGAATGAGCTCTATGCGTGTCTACAGAAAGCAACTCAAACGGATTTTAAACGTCAAATAGAGGCAGTGCTTTTTGAGTTGCGAGGTGCCCAAAAAACTAACAAAGAAACACTCCGACCAGTAAACACTATGCAACTAAATGTTGAAATGTTCGAGTTGCTTTCAGATTTATCTGTAAAAGATCCCAGACTTTTCATGATGTTGAAAAATAGAGTTGAGCATGAGGTAAGAAGTAATAAGCCAATACCATTTGAAGTATTTAAGCTAGCTGAGTTATTCGATTTGAAGTTTGAATCACGGAACTCGGAGTGGTTCACTAAAGATCAAGTTTCTAAAATGCCTAACTACGAAAAAGTGGAGTTTCTACGAGATATTGCAGATCTAATGTTTCGCAAGGGAAGTTATTACGATGCAGAAAAAATCATCGATGCGGCGCTCATGATACGGCCACATGGCCCTTTAATTAATAAAATAAAAACTAAAATAGATAAAGCGATAAAAAAATAAATATCCACGTTATATTTTTAGGCTGTGACTCTAAGTGAAGTTGATAGTGATTCACGTAACTCCTAGAAAAAGTCTCCATTTTTGCTTCGTGACTATGTTTACATTCTAACCTAAACCAACCTAAGTGCATTGGCTTATTTGGAGCCTACAATTAAAAAATCCCGTTACTGTCGGTATTGTTCAATGTTATTTATTGAAGAACACAGTACATATGAATAAACTACTACACTTTTGTTTTTGGTAGAACTTGCAAGTTCTAGCTTTTACCAATACACAGAGCCTCTCGCGGTAAAGAACAGATAGTTTGTAGGGAATACGATGACAAATAAAAATTTGGCAGGTCACATAGATAGTTTTGAAGGTGGAGTTTTACGAGGGTGGGCAGCGGACTTGGGTAGTGAAACTCCGATTGAAATTTTGGCATGTGACGAAGCTGGTAAACTGCTAGGAATGGGCACTGCAAATGAATACCGAGAAGATTTGAGTGTAAATAAAATTAATAATGGCGAACACGGATTCAGTATTGTTCTTAACAATGAGCTCTTGCGTAAAGAAAGCGCTATAGTAATTAAGGATAGAAATACCGCTCAAAAAATTGCGACTTCTAAATTCAAGGTTTCAAATTCACCCGGGCGAGCGACTGTTTCATTAGAAAGCCTTGTAGGTAATAAGTTATCCTTTGCTATAACAAACAACCATGTAGCCGATGGTGCATTTATTCTCGCCTTTAGGGTAGAGAATGAAATAATTGGTCAATATGAATGCGATGGTTCCAAAGCCTTAAGCTCTGGTTACATATATATCCCCGCAAAACTTCTAGATAACGTATCGCGCACTGTGGTTGCCTTTGTATTCGGAGAGCCTGCTTACTGCGGAATGCTAGAAATTCAAGGCGACCCGATACTCACTCCCTGGGAATATTTAAATCATAGTAGAAAATTACCAAATTATATCGCAAAACCACCAAGCGCAGACTCCAGATATGAATCCCTCACTCTTCAATTGAGTGATAATAGTAGAAATGCCGACATTGAAAGCATTAGCGTTGCCCACAGCGTGCTGGTTGAGGGGTTTGAAGGAAGAAAAAACTATCCAGTTTTAACCTTGCCTAACTTTGAAACGCCTAAAGTTTCAATAATTGTACCTGCATATAACAAATTCTCGCTAACTTACCATTGCATAGCGTCAGTTCTATTGGCATATAACGAAACCTCGTACGAGGTTATTTTAGCTGATGATTGCTCAACAGATGAAACGACTAAAGCTGAAGAGTTAATAACAAATCTGAAAGTTTCTAGAAACACTGAAAACCTCCGTTTTCTAAAAAGCTGTAACAAAGCCACGGATATCGCAACGGGCGAATATATTGTATTCCTTAACAACGATACTGAAGTCAAAAGTTTGTGGTTAGATGAGCTCATTAAACAGCATGAATCGGACACCGGTGTTGGTGTAACTGGTTCTAAGCTGTTAAACCTAGATGGAACTCTACAAGAAGCCGGTGGAATTGTTTGGTCTAATGGAGAGCCTTGGAATGCAGGCCGGAATGCCAACTCTTATGACTGTTCTTGGAATTATGTCCGACAAGTCGATTATGTCACTGGTGCTGCGCTTTGTATATCTCGTGATGTTTGGGAAGAAGTCGGCCGTTTTAGTGAAGAATATGCGCCGTGCTATTACGAAGATACAGATCTTTCATTTAAAGTACGAAACGCCGGATACAAAGTACTTTATGTTCCCCATTCAGAGGTCATTCATTTTGAAGGGCAGTCACATGGAACAGATGTATCGAAAGGGTTGAAGCAATACCAAAAAGTAAATGAAGCCACCTTTCGAAGGGCTTGGTTTAATTCCTACAAGCAAGGCTCAAAACCCTCACTAACTAACTTGCATCTTGATAAAGATAGAAACATTGAACAAAGAATTTTGGTTATTGATTATGCGACGCCAATGGAGGGGGTTGATGCAGGAAGCCATGCAGCATTAAAAGAAATAGAAATGATGCTTGCGCTTGGCTTTAAGGTTACTTTTGTACCGCAAAACTTAGCGATAATGGGGCTTCATACTAAAAAGCTGCAAAATATGGGCGTAGAAGTGCTTTATGTTCCTTTTTATTATTCACTTGATGATGTACTAGACCGAAGATTAGAGGAAATGGATGCGGTTTACATTACACGTTATGAAGTAGCGAAGAATTACATAGAACGCATAAAGGAAGAGAAGAAGCCTGTTCTATTTAACAATGCCGACCTTCACTTCCTTAGAGAAATTAGGTCAGCTCTTCTTACAAACGATCAAGCGGCGATGGAAGAAGCATTGCTAACTCGGGATGAGGAGTTGGCGGTATGTGAAGAAGTTGATGCTATTTTAACTTACAACACTACTGAGCAAGCGGTAATTTCTAGTCATTTAGCAAGTACATGCAACATGCACACAACCCCTTGGGTTGTAGATCCTAAACCTACAGGTAAACCTTTTTCAGCACGAAGCGGTATTGCATTTTTAGGCGGGTATGGCCACAAGCCAAATGTTGAAGCCGTGGAATTTATGGTTTCACAAGTAATGCCAAAGCTAAAGTTAGCCAGACCAGATATTACGTTTACTGTTTATGGCAGTAAAATGCCAAAAGAGTTTGAAAAATTTGCTTGTGAGAATGTCGATATAGTTGGTTTCGCTGAAAATTTGGATCAAGTATACAATGAACACCGTATCTTCATTGCCCCGTTACTTTCAGGAGCAGGTATAAAAGGTAAAGTGTTAGACGCGCTAGCTTATGCCACACCCACTGTTTTAACGGATGTCGCAGCTGAAGGGACAGGTTTAACCCACGGCATAAATACGCTTATAGCAAACGATTCAGAAGCATGGGTTCAGGCAATCATTAAGTTGTACGATGATGAAGTGCTGTGGACGCGCTTTAGTGATAACAGTAGGTTGCTCGCAGAAGAGAACTACTCATTTGTAAATGGCGTATCAAAATTTAAGAAAATATTTGAATCAGTAGGCATATTCACTTCAATCTAGCGCGCATTGAAGAAAAATTTATAGGAAGTAAATGAAAAAGCTATTTATCCACATAGGTCCGCACAAGACTGGTAGTACCTATATACAGAAAAATTTACTGGAACAGTCAAGTGTGCTACTGGAACAAGGTGTTCTTTACCCAGAGAAGCTGGTTGGTCCTCAATGGGGCCATCATAAATTAGTTGAGAAAATTAAAAAGCGTGAAAAGGATTCCATTTCTAATTTTTTCGAAACTGAAGCGGAAAAAATTCTGATATCTAGCGAGAACTTTGAGGATCTATCGGAAGCAGACGTTCGTTATTTCTCTGAATTCACGAGCGATTATGTCGTGGAAATCATATTCTTTAAACGCTCCTATTCAAAGCTACTAGTCTCTGCTTGGCAAGAGTCAGTAAAACAGGGAGAAGCTAAAACGTGGTCAGAATTTTTCTTATCTCATGCTTTAAAACCTTTTAGATCAAAAATTCTAAACTCATCCAGTGTAATTGAATGTTGGAGCCAATTAGCAAGCCATCTTCACATATTTGACTACGATGCAATGCTTTCTGGCAAGCTGGATATAGCGCAAACTATGTGTAGTAAAGTGCTAGGTGTTGATTTACCTGTAAAACCTGCTGCCGTAAATAGGTCGATGAATTTAGCTGATATTGAAGTCATTCGAATTCTTAACCATAGATTCAATGTAAGAACAGGTAAACATCCTCGCACAAGAGTAAGAGATGCTTACTTAAAGCTTAAAAGTGAAAAGGATGACACAGTTGCTCAAGCCTTTGAGTTGATTAGCAAAGAGCTTGTAGAGGAAACGTTAGATGATTCATGGACAATAAATTTTTTCGAAAACAAGTTTAACTTTAAGAGTGACATGTACTTTGCCAAAAATAACGTAAGTAGAAAGACATACCTTTTACCTTGTAGTAATAGTGCGTTAAATGACCGTTTTTTCTCGCTTCTTTCTGATATTGAATATAAGTTAGATGTCTGATGTCCGGTTTTAAATTCTTCAATTGCTTATTAAATAATACGTGCGGCTATATGAGTTCATTAAAGTGATATATTACGATATTCAACATCATGGGCATGTTGAACGTTTGGAGTGGTTAGTAAGCCAGTTGTTCCACTCTAAAAATCATATTAACGTTACATACGATGGAAACATTGAGAACTTAAGTTTACTCAAAAAACTTAAAAAACCTGATGACTGTTTGCTGAGCTTTAGTCCTAGTATACCTGTCACTTGGTGTGGTCCTTCACAAATTTTTCAAATGAAAAAGAGCCTTGAGACAGCTTTACAGTCTCCTGACTGGGAGTATTTTGTGAATTTAAGTGGAGTTGATATTCCACTAGTTTCACAGAAATCTTTTTTAGATAAATTAGCATTCGAAAAAAAACAAAACAATAAAACCTCCTTTTGTTTTGGATTTAAGCCCAACAAGTCTCCATATTGGTTGAGGCAATCAGAAGAGTTTAGAAGGGTTGAAAGAGAATACTCTAGATTACAAATTGTGTGTGATAGTGAGGTTAATCAAGAGTTAATGCGTGGTGAGTTAGATCCGATAAAACGCGTAATGGAGAGGCGTGCATTGTATTGTGAGGAAATAGGGAATAAACGTTTATTCGTAAGAAGCTTAACTGAAGATGAAATCAATTATAGAAAGGCGTTTTGGGCTAAACATTCATATATGGTGGGCAGAACTTGGATGGTCTTGCATCGCAAGCAAGTAGAGTGGTTAGCTGAAAGCAGGCTCTTTACTCAAATATTCGAGCACCTCCAGACCACTTTCCAACCAGATGAAACACTGTATCCTAGTGTACTATTTTCTGATCAAAACCCTTTCATTCATGAGTTATCAAAAGATAATTTGAGGTATGGGCTTGGCACCCCGAAGAGTATTACACCAAACGATTTAATAACTGTACTTAATTCAAAGGCGTGTTTTGCTCGCAAGCTACATCATTCAGTTAGTGAAAGCGATCTTGGTGTAGTCTCGCAAAAAATATCACATAAAGGTTTTTAACCGTTTTCAATGTTCCACCTATGTAAATCATTTAGCACCGAAGGCATATAACTAATGAAAGAAAGCACTGAACAATTGTCATTGGAGCAAATTGCTCAAAGCGCTTATGAGTATTTTTCAAATTGTTTTAATAAGACGCAATATCGCAATTTAATATTTAAAAAAGCATGGGTGTTCCAAAACAGATGTGCAGTGATAGATTTTAAATATAAAAGTGTTCATTTTGCGTTCAATATTTATACAGAAGGCAGTAAGGAAGTAAAAGTAGATCTTTTGCAGCGGGCAAGTTCTTCCGAGTTTAGGCTAAATGAAGAATTTAACCGTCATAAGAATATTTATCAGAATATTGAATTTAAGGTTTGTTTCGGGTGTATAAAAGATGTTGTCATATCACTTCTTTCTGACATCGACTCCCCTACAACAAAGAAAGTTAAGGATGGTAAAGCACGTTTAAATATCGGTATTTTTACTTTGCCGATGAACAAAAATTATGGTGGAAATCTTCAAGCCTACGCGTTAATTCAAGTGATTGAAAAACTAGGTCATAACGCAGTATTTGTTAATCGAAAGTTTCATCATGCACATGCGAAGTCATCAAACCAGCTGTATGCAAAATCGGTAGGATTATCACCATCTGTAGCAAATAAAAAATTCTTAGACAATAATCTTCCGTTAATAACAAAGCCCTTTTTTCACTCACACGAACTGAAAAATGAAATTCATCAATACAATTTCGACGCCTTGATTGTTGGTAGCGACCAAGTCTGGCGACCTCAATATGCCAAAGAAATCCTTAGTGATTTTTTCTTTGGATTCCTGCCTACTGATAGCGCTATTAAAAGGGTAAGTTACGCAGCATCATTCGGTTCAGATAAGTGGGAATATGACGATGATAATCAAGCTATGGCTGTCGATTTAATAAAAAGATTCGATGCGGTAGGTGTTAGAGAAGATGCAGCAGTAACAATGTGCGGTACTGAGCTTAAGAGTAGTGCTACCCATGTTTTAGATCCAACGATGTTACTAGATTCAGACCACTACGCTAAAAAGTTTAACCTTAATGAGCGAAGAACAAACGATGACTATTTACTCAATTATGTTTTAGATATTAACGATGATAAAGAAATAGTTATTAAGGGTCTCTCAAATGATTTAGGACTAGATGCACTTTCTGTTAACGGTAAAATTTTCGAACGAGTAAATGCACTTAATTCTACAGATGGAGATCAATCAGTCGAAGGTTGGTTAGCATCGTTTTATAAAGCCAAATATATCGTTACAGACTCATTCCATGGCGTAGCATTTTCTATATTGTTCAATAAGCCGTTTTTAGCATACGCAAACCCAGCTAGGGGAATGGCGAGATTTACCTCATTACTAAATATGTTTGGGTTACAAGATAGGCTAGTTACTTCTTCTGCTCAAGTAACTAAAAGTTCTATGGCGGCTCCTATTCCTTGGAATTTAGTGAACCAAAAACTAAATGATATGAGGCATACATCTCTCACTTTTTTGGTTGATTCTATTGGGGGGGAAAAAAGTGCAATAGCTAACTTTTCTTACACCAATGAAGGACGTTTATCACCAAACTCTGTTGTTGAAGAAAGCGAGCAACTTCAAATACAACAATATACTTCCAATGCACCTATCAATATTAAGGTTAGGGAGTTTCCTCCCAAAGACAGTAAATTACTATTTGATATTGAAGATGTTGTTTCTTCAGATATGTGCATAGGTTGTGGAGGTTGTTCGTACGTAACTGGTGGCGCCTTAAATGTTAGTGAAAATACATTTGGGGCGCCAACTGTGTCTTTGGACGACGTTGTTGCATTGTCCGAGGAAGCAAAAAGTAAAGTAAATTCAATATGCCCGTTTAGTGATAAATCTTTAAATGAAGATCAGTTAGATGCACCTTTTGAAAAAGCAAGCATGCTACCTTTTAACGAGGTAGTTGGACGGTACAATGCACTTTTTGCAGGTCGCCAAGTTAATGAAGAAAGTGTAATTGGCAGTAGCTCTGGCGGATTAACGTCTTGGTTAACCAAAAAGCTTTTGGAGAAAGGACATATTGATGGTGTGATCCACGTTGGAAAAGCAGCATGCGAGGGGGAACTTTTTGAGTACCGTATTTCAAAAACACAGGATGAACTTGATAATAACCGAAAGAGCAACTATTACCCAACTACACTTGCTAATGTGCTAGATTCTATTAGGAGTGAGAAAGGAAAGCGCTACGCAATTGTTGGCGTACCATGTTTTATTAAATCTGTAAGGCTTCTTTCTGAAGTCGATGAGAAAATTAAAAACTCCATAAACTATTATATTGGTATTGTATGTGGGCATATGAAGACCCGTTTTTTCGCAGAGTCTAATGCTTGGCAGTTAGGAGTCGCACCTTCAGAGATACAAAAGATCGATTTTAGGAAAAAAATTCCAAACACAAAAGTAGGCAACTACCATTTCTCGGTCACATCCAAAAACGATGAGGAGCATTCTGCTCAGCCAACTAGTTTGTTGGGGGGCAATTGGGGACACGCTTTCTTCCAACCTAATGCTTGTAATTATTGTGATGATATTTTCGCAGAGACAGCAGATATCGTATTTGGTGATGCTTGGTTACCAAAGTTCAATGATGAATGGCGTGGTACTAACATTGTGGTGTCGAGGCATCCGATGTTAACTGCTCTTTTTGAAGAGGGTGACCAAGCTGCTGAGATTGCCACGGAGAACTTAAGTTTGGAGGAAGTTATTCAGACTCAGTTTGGTGGTATATCACATAGAAGACATGGGTTGATAGTTAGAACGAGTGATGATAAGAAGGGCGAACGTAATTTTCCAAGCAAAAGAATAGACCCGGCTAAGGTTAACCTACCGTTTTGGCGAGTCGAGCTTCTTAGGCAAAGAAGAAAAATGTCGGAAATGAGTGGGGTGGTTTTTGCAGAAGCAAAGAATAAAGATGAGCTTAATCAATTTTTTTCGGCAATGCTTAGCGAAGTCGCTGTCTATCGCTATATTGAGTCCTTAAAGAATAAGTAAACTGTAAAGGCTCATAATTCATCTGACAGTGTCCCGTTTTCAATCGGTGCTGTCAGTATCGATTTGAGCTAAATTTTATCTCTTGAAACCAACTTCCCATCAAATAATGATTCCGTTGAAGTTCTGCAACAGCACATTTTGCCCTGATAAGTTTGTTCATTTTGTAAGTTTCACTTTACTCTCATATATCTTTCTTTAATACCCTATAGGCGGCTATAACTTTAGACCGAATATGATTAGAAAGCTCGTTAATAATGGCCTGTAGATGCATTCGCAGATTCTATTGGTTTACGTAAACATCGCTTTATCCTAATGTGCTCGCTATCGATTATATGCAGATTCAGTTAGTAATAGTCATCAAATAAGCAATACAGGTCAGTCGGATAAAAACAAAGGAAATCAAGATGAAAATCTGACTGTAAAAACCGAGTATTTCAGACTTAAGATTTAAATGAATAAAAAGGAGTAGGCTTGCTATGCACTTAGGCTTTTTTTATTTATTATGAGGGATGATCTTTCTTTGACAAAATATGGAAAGCAAGTAGTGAAGAAAAAATTAGAGTTGAATCCCATTTCCGAAGTGGAAAAGATAAATATCCCCCCAAAAAAAGTTTGCGTTTTTAGTCTCGGTCAATATGGCTATGATATTGCGTTTCAGGATGCGGTTGACTCGCAAAAGGCTTATTGCGAAAAATATAATTACGATTATGTTTGTATCAATGGAGACGGCAGCGAGCTATTGGGTAGAGAAAACATTTGGCTTAAGGCAATTGCACTGCTAGCTGCAATTCTTAAGAACGATTATGTTTTGTATCTAGATACTGATGTAGAAATCAAAGCCGAATGTCCTCGCTTCGAGCAAATACTAGACGATGAAAATCCGATAGGATTGGTTGCAGGCCACTCAGGTAGAGTCAACGCTGGCGTCATTTACGCAAAGAGAACTGCATTTTCCATAAATTTTTTTGCCGAATGGGCTGCAAGTCTCGGGAAGCCAATATCCCCAAAACACGATGTTGGTTGGGGTGAAAACGGGCATTTAATTCGATTGGCTGAAAAGTACTGTATATCTTTAGTTGATACTAAATGGAACAATACTTTTGAAGAGGGCTTAGATGACTACGTAAGACACTACACTGGACCTTTGAGAAAGCTATACCGTTTTAGTGGTGATTCAGAGGTTGCTTGGGAAAGAATTAAAGAGGCAGTTAATACTTCAAAAGTAAGGGACGATGTTGATATCATCCGTTCTTTTGATGAATTAAGGAAAGTGCATTCAAAAAGTCTTAATGAAGATATGTTCGCTCAATTTCAGGATACTTGGAGTAAAATAAGGACGTTCTTATATTCGCCAAATGCAACGGACCTTTCTTTGGATAGTGATAAGTCATTTCATAGAGTTTATATAGTAGAAAATATCGCCGAAGACTCTCAAAATGCTTACGTTCTCTCATTGAAAAATGGTTTGTCAAAGGTTCTTGGAAAAGAAAGAGTTCACTCTGGTGTGGACTATTTCTGGGAACATGATTTTTGTTCCAAAGATATCGTGCATATAGAATGGGTTGAATCACTCTTTAATTGGAACATTCCGACAGATGTTGAAATAGATAATTTCAAAGTGCGGCTTCAAGATATTGGAAAAAGATGTCCGATTGTATATACGGCCCATAATTTCGACTTGATGCCGACTTACGGCGACGAGAAGCGCGAGTTGATTATGAAACTCCTCAACGAGCACTGCACTCTGTTTTGTCACTTAAGTGAAGCTAATGTGCAGCCTTACATAAACCATCATACCCTTACAACTGATTTATCTCTCAAACCAACTTCAATTGTTCCTCATGGGGATTATCAACCCTATTTTAACAAGGAAATTGTACAATTTGATGATGAGGCTCTGAAGTCAGCAAAAATAAAAATTTTAGTCTTTGGACATATAAGGACAGAAAAAGAACTAGATTTTTGCTTAAAAGTAGCAGAAGAGTTAGGGAGTGAACGATATCAAATGATTTTTGCTGGGGTAATACACCCAGATTTATTGCATTGGAAAGAAATTCATAAGTTAAAAGATTCATGGGATGAAACAGATGGGCCCAGACGGATACACTTCAAGGTGGAAGATGACAAAATAATCGATTTAGTAGATAAAGTGGACTGTATGTTAATTCCGCGCTTTGAGAGATTAAACTCGGGTGTCCAATTTTTATCTCATACTCTTTTAAAACCTAGTTTTGTACCATATCAGTATTCAATGAGAGAAATACAAAGCAAAGTGACTGGTCATGGTTGTTACCCTACTGGCGAGCATGTAGCTGCGGCAAAAGTTATTGACGATTATTTTAAAGAAAGTAAAAGCATTAGGATTAAAAACCTATACAAATCTTTTGTCTTTAATTACAAGGAGCAAGATTGCTTCGCTGTTGGGCAAGCACACAAAGTTGCTTACGAAAAAGCTGTGAGCTTTTTTTCACAAAGATAAAAGTTAGATATAGGCATAGGAATTAAAAATGCAACAAATTCGCGTTTACTCTTGGAAACCATCAGGGGCGATTAACTTTGGGGACGAAATCGGCCCCATGATAGTAAGAAAACTTTGCGAACTGCATGACTTAAAGTTAGAAGTGAAAGCAACAACTTCTAGAACTCATAGCAAAATATTAGCAGTTGGCTCCGTGTTACATGAAGCTCAGCCATCCGATGTGGTTTGGGGGGTCGGAGTTAATTCAAAAAATAGACTAAGCCTTCCAAAGAGTGACAAGCTTATATTTAGAGCTGTAAGGGGGCCGCTAACGCGCACTCTCGTTCACAGCAATGGATTTAATTGCCCTCCAATTTATGGTGATCCGGGTTTATTGTTCCCTATGTTGTTTGATAGGGAAATAAGACATAGAAGGAGCGAAATAGAAAGGTCTGCTGAAAATCTTGGTTTAGAGATGCCGGATATAGTCGTTATACCAAATATCAATGATGATAGATTCTTACCGGAATTTAGCCAATCCTCATTAAATTCTGAAAAAATAATGGTAGTAAAACCTAATTTAGATCCTATTACTGTGGCTGCATATATTTCAGCGGCTAAAAAAGTGATAAGCAGTTCTTTACATGGTCTAGTTTTCGCGGAAGCGTATGGCAAAGAAACGTATCGAATGACTAGTCAATACGAGCCTGAATTTAAATATAATGACTATTATGAAGGGACGGGGCGAATTGCTCCACCTGCTTTCTCGACTATAGAGTCAGCCATGAACTCAGTCCCTACCGCAAGATTAGAATGGGATCCGTTACCCCTGCTTACGAGTTTTCCATTGCTTGATATAAACTTGAGTGAGCGATTAATAACAAGTAGTTTCAAACTTAAGCCAAATGAACCGTTTTTCATTAAAGATATTTCTCGGGACACCTCCCCTTTTGGAAGTGGATGGGCCGAACCAAGTGGCGGATCTATTTGGATGATTGACACTTGGGCGACTTTTAATTGTGAGCTATCGGAAAACTTAAAACAGTCGGCAAAATTAAAACTAAGGATAGGAACAGTTGCTAAAGGAAAAGGAGCTTTTGAAGTGTTGAGGGTAGTGTATGCTGGGAAGCTAGTTACCTCTTTTAAAGTTCAGCGAAATGGGGATAGTATTGAGGCTGAAATACCGCTTCCTATGAAGCTTAAAGGTGAAGAGTTAGAACTTTCATTTAAAGTCGAAAATCCTTCTGCACCAAAAGATTTCGGTATAAGTGACGACGAGCGCTCGTTGGGTGTTTGGATATCCGAGTTTGAACTACATAATTAGAAGGTTAATCGTATGGACTTAAGACGAAACATATTAATAAGTGGCTGTCCGAGAAGCGGAACGTCTTGGGTCCATTTTTTAATTTCTAACCACCCAGATGCCATAACTTGTCGAGAAACTCATCTTTACGACAAATATATTGGCCCTCTTAAAGATTGGTTTGATAAAGAGAAACTTTATAAAGGTAATGATGGACTCTCAGCGTTGTACTCAGAAAGTGAATTCATAGAAAATATTTTAACGCCTTTAGTCGAACAAGTTTTCAATAAGATTTCAGAAAATTCTGAGGTAAATAAAGTTGTAGTGGAAAAAACCCCAGCGAGTATTTTACATCACCAGTTAATCCATAAAATACAAAACGATGTGCTAATGATTTTTGTCGTGCGTGATCCTAGAGCTGTTTATGCCTCATTCAAAGCTGGAAGTACCGAGCCTTGGGGGTCTTGGATGAAAAAAGGTTTAATAGATTTTTGCTTATCCTGGAACAAATACGTCATTGCTTATATCGCTGCTAAAAACTATTGGAAAGAAAATCGCCTAACGTTAGTCAAGTATGAAGATTTGAAGTTACATTCAAATATAGAGCTCTCTAAGTTGTTTGATTCATTAGCACTAGATTACACGCCAGAAATGATTCAAGAAATAGTTAACGAAAACGTAATAGAAAAGTTGCGTGATGCGCCTGAAGAATCGATTAGGCATGATAAAAGAAAAGGGTTTTACCGAAATGGGAAAGCATTTGGATGGGTGGAAGAATTGAGCCTTGCAGAAATTAAAGAAATTGAGTTCTACTGCAAGGATATAATGTCTCTATTTGGATATAAAATTCACAACTAATTTAGCATAGACATATATTTTAAGGACAGAAAAATTGAAGTATTTAGTAATTGGTGGGTTTGGATTTTTAGGGCGTCACTTTCTGTCACGAACTAATATTCAAAAATCATCTACGATAATTACAAGAAAAATACCAACTGATTCATTTTCTCAATCAAACTATTTATTAAGTAATAACTTAGATGATAAGTTGATAGCAGAGATCGCCGAAAAACATGATGTTTTAGTGCATATGGCAACCTCCTCAGTCCCAGCAACTGGTTCAATTCTAAGTGAAATATATGACAATCTATTTCCTACAATAGATCTGATCAAAAAGTTGACTCAATACAATCCTAAATTGAAAGTAATCTTTTTATCTAGCGGCGGGCAAGTGTACGGAAATAGGTTTGACAAGCCAATTAAGGAAACTGATTTAAGAGAACCGAACAGTGCTTATGGTTACGGAAAATTGATGGTTGAGAATAGTCTGGAATTTCTAGCGAGAAATGAAGGTTTAAATGTAGCGATTCTTCGAGTTTCAAACCCGATTGGACGATATCAAGTAAGCGCTAACCAAGGTATTGTTAACGTAGCCTATAATTGCATAGTTAAAAATAGACCTTTGACAATATTCGGAGACGGAACAGAAACAAGAGATTATATAGATGCTGATATAGTCGCAAAAGTTATAGATGATATTGCGTATAGAAGTTTTTCTTTTGATGTTTGGAACGTTGGCTCTGGTATTGGTACCTCATTGAGTACTATGCTGACAGCCATCGAGAGTATCACTGGTAAAAAAATTAAACTAATCAAGGGCGAAAGGCGGAAAGTCGACCCGATCCATGCGGTTCTAGATGTAAGTAAAATTGAAAATGACTTAAATTATACTCTTAATACAGATCTAATGACTCTACTAAATAAGACCTTACTCGAAAAAACTAATATATAATTTTTTTCTAATCTACTAATAGCTATATGGTAAAGCATAAATTTAGTGATGGTGTTAACTTATAAAATATCTGAATGCGATCTAAAAATGTGAAATAAAGCCTAATCGGGGAATTCTTGTGTAGTTGTGATTGGGTTGATGCGTTTATGTTATTGATAAAGCTCAAGAGCTGTTGATTAAACACTAAAATTTTTTGATTAGATGTCCGCTTTAAATTGCAAAGTTCTTATCGAAATCCTTCAAATATTGACCTTGAAGGGTTAAAATAAGCCAGTTATAAATATTGGGAGTTGTGTTTTGAGAAAAGGAATAATTTTAGCAGGAGGGTCCGGCACACGACTGCACCCTTTAACTAAAGTAGTTAGTAAGCAGCTTATGCCTGTTTACGACAAGCCTATGATTTTTTATCCATTAACTACGTTAATGATGTCGGGCATTCGTGATGTACTTATCATCACCACGCCAGAAGAGCAGCAACGCTTTATCGACCTTATTGGTGACGGTTCTGCTTTAGGCATGAATATCCAATACGCGGTACAACCATCGCCCGACGGCCTAGCGCAAGCTTTCCTTATTGGTGAACAGTTCATTGGAAATGACAGTTGTTCGTTAGTATTGGGAGACAATATTTATTACGGGCACGATTTAAAGCTTTCGCTGCAAAACGCATATAAGCAAGAGCACGGGGCTACCGTATTTGGCTACCACGTAAACGACCCAGAGCGTTATGGTGTAGTGGAATTCGACAATAATTGGAACGCGCTTTCAATTGAAGAAAAGCCTGCTGTTGCTAAATCTAACTATGCTGTTACTGGCCTATATTATTACGACAATCGCGTTGTTGATTTCGCGAAGGAAGTGAAGCCTTCACATCGTGGTGAACTTGAAATAACCGACCTTAATAATCTTTATCTGCAAGACGGCAGCTTGAAGGTTGAATTAATGGGCCGAGGCTCAGCTTGGTTAGACACAGGTACGCTTGATTCATTATTAGATGCTGCAAACTTTGTTGCGGCTATTGAAAAACGTCAAGGCTTAAAGGTTTGTTGCCCAGAAGAAGTGGCTTACAGGATGGGTTACATAAATGCTGAACAGTTAGAAAAATTGGCAGCTCCGCTTAAAAAAAGTGGTTATGGAGATTACTTGCTTAAAGTAATGAATGATAGAGTAAAGATATAAACCAATTTACCTTTCTGAAAAGTTGCCAACACTACTTTTCTACTTATTCATTTTGTCAGATGTACGGAAAGTAAATGCAAGTAATTAGAACAGACATACCAGATGTTAAAATAGTTGAGCCAAAAGTATTTGGCGACGAGCGCGGTTTCTTCCTTGAAACCTTTCGCACCGACTGGTTTAAAAAAGAATGTGCAGACGTTGAATTTGTGCAAGACAACCATTCAAAATCCAGCCAAGGAATCCTTCGTGGGCTGCATTATCAGTTGGAGCAGACCCAAGGTAAATTGGTTCGCGTAGTCAGCGGCGAAGTATATGATGTTGCTGTTGATATGCGTAAAGATTCACCTACGTATGGAAAGTGGGTGGGCGTTTTACTGTCGGCTGAAAATAAGCGCCAACTATGGGTACCTGCAGGTTTTGCTCACGGTTTTTATGTAACCAGTGAGTCTGCTGAGTTCGTATATAAGTGTACTGACTACTATCACCCAGCGTCAGAAGTGTCGGTTAAGTTTGACGACCCAACTTTAAACATCGATTGGCCTTTAGTTAACGGTGAAAAGCCTTCTTTATCAAGTAAAGATGAAAATGGTTTGGCATTTTTAGATGCGCCTACGCTTTAACGTTTCTGGATTATAGCCATATATGAATATTGTAATTATAGGTAAGTCTGGTCAGCTAGCACTTGAACTTGCTTACGGTCTAAAAAGTAGCGTTCATAACGTTACATTTTTAGGGCGCGAGGATGTCGATATTACGAGCGCTTCTAGTATTGAAGAAACGCTAAGCAAACTAGCGCCAAGCGTTATTATTAACGCAGCGGCGTATACTGCGGTAGATAAAGCAGAAGAAGATTTCGATTTATGCCACGCGATCAACGCTACTGCCGTTGAAAACTTAGCAAAGTACTGTAAGCAGTCAGGTGCATTTTTAGTACATGTATCTACAGATTACGTATTTAACGGCCACAAAGGTTCCCCTTACCTTACTGATGACACTATTGAGCCTCAAGGGGTTTACGGTAAAACCAAAGCAGATGGCGAAAAAGCGTTGCTGGAATTATTGCCTAACGCAAGTTGCTTAATTCGTACTGCGTGGGTGTATTCATCACATGGCAATAACTTTGTGAAAACCATGCTGCGTTTAATGGCAGATAAACCGCAATTGTCGGTGATTGATGACCAAATTGGCACGCCTACGTGGGCCAAAGGGTTAGCAGAAGTGTGCGTAAGTGCAGCGCAAAATAAAACCCAAGGTGTATATCACTGGACTGATGAAGGCGTAGCTAGCTGGTACGATTTCGCGCTAGCCATTCAAGAGCTTGGCATTGAAAAAGGTTTGTTGTCTTCGGCTATTCCGGTATTGCCAATTCCTTCTTCTCAGTACCCCACACCGGCTTCACGACCGCACTATAGCGTGCTAGATAAAACCAGCACACGAGATACTTTTTCATCTCTTAATCTTACACATTGGCGTACTCAATTGTCTGCCATGATGGATGAGTTAAAAGCATAATTATTGAGTAACACACGTATGAAAACAATTTTAGTAACAGGTGGTGCGGGGTTTATTGGCTCGGCAGTAGTTCGCCATCTTATTAATGATACAGAACATAAAGTCGTAAACTTAGATAAGCTTACGTACGCGGGTAACTTAGAGTCGCTTTTGTCTGTATCAGATAACGATCGCTATGCGTTCGAACAAGTCGATATTTGTGATGCCGACGGAGTAAAAGCCGTTCTTAATACCCATCAACCCGATATCATTATGCACTTAGCGGCTGAATCTCACGTAGACCGTTCAATTGACGGCCCTGGTGAGTTCATTCAAACCAATGTTGTAGGTACTTATACCTTGCTTGAGCAAGCACGTGCATATTGGGCAACGCTTAATGATGTGAAAAAAGAAGGCTTTAAATTCCATCATATTTCAACTGATGAAGTGTATGGTGACCTTCCACATCCAGATGAAGTAGAAGAGGGCACTGAACTGCCGTTATTCACTGAAACTACGCCATATGCACCAAGCTCGCCTTATTCTGCAAGTAAAGCGTCTTCCGATCAACTAGTGCGTTCATGGTTACGTACTTACAAGCTACCTACATTGGTAACCAACTGTTCGAATAATTATGGCCCGTATCACTTTCCTGAAAAGCTAATTCCGTTAGTTATTCTAAATGCCTTAGCAGGCAAGCCACTACCGGTTTATGGTAAAGGTAATCAAATTCGCGATTGGTTGTATGTGGAAGATCATGCACGCGCATTAGTGCTCGTGGCCCTTGAAGGGAAAATTGGCGAAACCTATAACATTGGCGGCCATAACGAAAAGCAAAATATTGAAGTAGTGAATACAATTTGCGACATTTTAGATGATGTTCAACCTAAAGACAGTAAGTATTCAGAGCAAATCACTTATGTTGCAGACCGCCCTGGTCACGATATGCGATACGCGATTGATGCATCTAAAATTGAACGTGAGTTAGGCTGGTCACCCCAAGAGACCTTCGAAAGCGGTATTCGCAAAACCGTTGAATGGTACTTAAACAACGAAGGTTGGTGGAAAGCTGTTTTAGATGGTAGCTACCAAGGTGAGCGATTAGGTGCTGGCGATTAAAGGTTAGTACCCCACTTAATGAAGTGCCTTAGGAACCCTGCTATGTAATGATAGTAGGGTTTCGTGGTTATTAAGCACTAATAAATACAAATTTAATATTAGGCGCGTATATTGCTTCTTTATCGCTAAATTACGATTTTTCACAAAAACGCGTGTGTAGAGTAAAGAGAAATTTAGTATTTGAGGTCACTAGGCACCTTTATGATGCATTTTCATGATTATTTCAAAAAACTCATGCACAATGTTCAGATTGAATCTTATTTGTATTGTTATACCTAAAAGAATTGGAGATATAGTAAATGGATAATACGTCGAAAAGTTTAAAGATAGCCGTTGCAGGCACAGGCTATGTAGGTTTATCTAATGCAGTATTGCTAGCACAGCACAATGAAGTGATTGCAGTAGATGTAGTTGCTGCAAAGGTAGATCTTCTAAACGACAAAAAGTCTCCTATTGAAGATAAAGAAATTACAGACTATCTAAATAACAAGCAGCTTAACCTTAAAGCAACGTTAGATACTGAACTTGCTTATAAAGATGCCGAGTTTGTCATTATCGCAACGCCTACAGACTACGATGCACAAACCAATTACTTTAATACCAGTTCAGTAGATGCGGTAATTAAAGAAGTTATGCGAGTAAACCCTAATGCGGTAATGGTGGTTAAGTCTACCGTTCCAGTAGGTTTTACTGTTGAGGCAAAAGAGCGTCACGGCACTGAAAATATTATTTTCTCACCAGAGTTCTTACGTGAAGGTAAAGCCCTTTACGACAACTTGTACCCAAGCCGTATTATTGTGGGTGAGCTAAGTGAGCGTGCAAAAACATTTGCTGGCTTGCTAGAGCAGGGTGCTATTAAAGAAGACATTAATGTACTTTTCACTCATAGCACCGAAGCTGAAGCTATCAAGCTTTTCGCTAACACTTACTTAGCTATGCGTGTTGCTTACTTCAACGAACTAGATAGCTATGCAGAGCGTAGTGGTTTGAATTCAAAACAAATCATTGAAGGTGTAGGATTAGACCCACGTATTGGCGATCACTATAACAACCCAAGCTTTGGTTATGGTGGTTACTGCTTACCTAAAGACACTAAGCAGTTGTTGGCAAACTACAGTGAAGTGCCTAATAACATGATTCAGGCTATTGTTGATGCCAACCGCACCCGTAAAGACTTCATCGCCGATTCTATAGTAAGTCGTCAGCCTAAAGTTGTGGGTATCTTCCGCTTAATTATGAAGTCTGGTTCTGATAACTTCAGAGCGAGTGCCATTCAAGGCATCATGAAGCGTATTAAAGCGAAGGGTATTGAGGTAGTGGTTTACGAGCCAGTAATTACCGAAGACGATTTCTTCCATTCACGTGTAATTAAAGATTTAGAAGAGTTTAAGTCTATTTCTGATGTAATTGTTGCTAACCGCGTAACAGAAGACATTGAAGACGTACTAGATAAAGTGTACAGCCGCGATTTATTCGGCGCTGACTAACACTAATTAGCTTTCGAACTCGAAAAAACCAGCTATTAAGCTGGTTTTTTTTATTTCCAATTTAACAGTACCTTACGCTTTTTACTTATATCTCTATCAGTGCCATTTATTTACATTCCATTTACTTAGTAATGCATTTCGAATTTTCATAAGCTATTATGCGTTGGAAATTAAATGGTATTGTTATAAAAACTATAAAAATAGATAAGGACGTTGAGTAATGAAACATAGCATTATTGCGCTTGTTGTAAGTGCAACTTTTCTTTCTGCCTGCGGCGGTGGTTCAGACGAAAAAAACCAAGCTCCCATTCTAACTGCTGATGCTGCATCCACGTTGAACGATTCAGCTGTTACTGTTGACGTGTTAGCGAATGACAGCGATCCAAATGGTGATGCGCTTACTATTTCTGCAGTCGGCACGCCTGATGTCGGCGAAGTCACCATTACAAACAATACATTGGTTTATACGCCTTCAGCGCAAGCAATGGGCGATGTGAGCTTTTCGTATGAAGTTACCGATGGTGAATTGTCATCAAGTTCAACGGTTACGATCACTAACCAACAGTCTGTCACAATCTCTGGTATTGCAACCGATGCGCCTTTAAATAATGGAGAGGTTACTGCTACTAACAATAATGGTGACGTTCTAGCGACTGCAACTACTGATAGCAATGGCAGATATTCACTTCCAATTCTTGTAAGTGAAAACCCTGGTTACTTAGTGCTTAACGCTAACGGGGCGGGTGATCAAAGCCACGTAAGTTTAGTGTCGCGGGTGGGTAATTTCTTAGATTTAAGAGCGCTTGCAAGTGAGAACGATACTAACGAGCTTTCAGATGCACTGCTCTTAGAAAGTAAAATCACCCATGTAAGCACCGCGCTTTCTATTATGTACACTGAGTATGTAAACGACGGCGGGGAAGCAAGCTTTGACGTATACGTCGCTGAAGCCGATTTTGAGAAAGTGTTAGGCCTTGCAAGCTTTAT
>OJDZ01000471.1_pt1 | contig 23731 bp, 25 predicted proteins | sample 1592981 | NCBI WGS metagenome assembly OJDZ01 (sample SAMN05416851, study PRJEB24817) | seawater metagenome | isolation source: Sea water | place: Canada:Atlantic | collected 2013-07
GGAGTCCGTCTCGTGGGCTCGGAGATGTGTATAAGAGACAGCTCAGAACAATGTAGCGTATAACCTCAATGGTGCTTCTTCAGTCACAAATAGCAATAGTATGTCAGACACCTTTAATGGTACTGCAGGTATTAACCAAAATGTGCAAAACCTTGGTAATAATGCTTTAACACAGCAACAAGTCTCACTTCAAGGGAATGTTAATGTAAACCAATGAACTCTTGATACGCCTACCCGTTAGGTTTATTTGGAATGACGTTCAAGGAGTTGCTGACATGATGTTAGCAACTCCTATAAGGATAAGGACTATGAAAAAGCTATATCAAAGTGCTCGTCTAATAGTATTGATGATCTTCTCGATTCTCATAAGTAACAATGTGTTTGCCGAAGATATCGATGTAGGTAATGTAATAATCGATGCTGAACCCGTTTTGCTTGAAGAATTAGATCAAATCCGAGGCCTTGGTGGTGTCGTTGATCTTTCTAACGTTGATATTACTAATAATGCAATCTTAGAAGCCGAGCTTACTGATAACAATGTGAGCGACAGTGTGACTGGATATAATATCATTGATCAAGGCTCATTTAACGACGCAAGTGGTGTATTTTCAATTATTCAAAATACGGGAAATAATGTCATTATTCAAGATTCGACTATCATTACTGTTACTATAACCCCTGAGTAAAGGTGGTACACAATATGAGCAAATTATCTAAGCTATCTTTAGCATTACTAGCCACACTAATAACGTTAATGTTTCCTGTTTATGCAGGTACCGTTAATTTAGGGGGGGGGTTCAGCGGAGGTAATTTCTCAATAAATGTTTCAAGTATCAAAGAGCAACGCTTCAAAACTATCTACAAACAACAATATGATTTCAGTTGTGGTTCAGCAACCCTAGCAAGTCTATTATCTTTTCATTATGACGATGTTGTTGATGAATCAAATATGCGTCGTGGCCGTGAAACTGCTAATGCACTTTTTGGTAATAGTGCCAGTGTCTTAGTCGGCGACTTTTTGTATTCGCGTTCATTTCAAATGATGAGTGAGCTAAATAATTTGAAAATTATGGATATTTTATCCGATGCAACCAACATTATTGCTGAGGGTGAAGTATTACAATTAATGAATTGTAATGATCCTGATACCACAGAAGAAAGCTACATGCAGGTTATTTACTGTAAAACGGCAAAATTATTTGAAGCGGCAACACGGCTTGCTGCTGTTATTGCAAAAAAAGATCAAGTGATTGAACTTGCCATGCTTAATTACGGTAAGCATCTCGGCACGGCTTTTCAACTTGTTGATGACATTATGGATTATACTGCCGACGCACAAGAAATGGGCAAGAATGTTGGCGATGATCTGGCTGAAGGCAAGCCAACGTTACCCTTGTTATATGCCATGAAGCACGGTAATGAACAACAACAAACCATGATCCGCAGTGCTATTGAAAACGGCGATGGTATGGACCATCTCGATGATATTCTCATGGCAATGAAACAAACTGGCTCATTAGTTTACACTCAGAAAAAAGCTGAATTAGAGGCTGATAAGGCGATTAATGCTATCGCTGTGCTACCAGAATCTGAACACAAGCAGGCACTTATTGCTTTAGCACATATTGCAGCTAACCGCAGTCACTAGATTATTTAAGCAACAGTTAGCTTTCTTGCTGTTGCTTAAATAAGCACCTTTTATAACCCCAACAATCATTCTCCTACGCTAGCATTTTTACAAACGCATTTGGTATAGTCTCGTTACTTGGAAATACTAAAATGAAAAATTCATGCCGAGCGAAACTTTAAATAAACACCTACGTATTAGTCAAAGCGATTTTGGCACACTGAGTTCAGGCGAAAGTGCACAACTTTATACGCTGTCAAATACCCAAGGTATATGCGTTAAAATCAGCAATTACGGTGGCATTATTGTCGCATTAGAAACACTGGATAAGCACGGAAATTCAAGCGATATTGTCCTGGGTTATGATGACATTAGCGCTTACGAAAAAGACCCTTACTATTTAGGCGCCATTATTGGCCGCTATGCGGGGCGTATCGACCAAGGATTATTGTCAATTGACGGCAAAAGCTATCAGCTTTGCCTTAACAATAACGACAACCAACTCCATGGTGGTTTTCAAGCATTAAATAAACAACTTTGGCAAGCAACCACAGAGCATACTAGTGATAAAGTGACTCTCACACTCCAACACCACAGCCCTGATGGTGATAATGGTTTTCCTGGCAACGTTGGTTTCAAAGTAAAATATAGCCTCAATAATAGCAACGAATTATCTGTTGAATATTTTGCCTGTACAGATAAAGTCACCGTTGTTAATTTAACTCAGCATAGTTATTTCAATTTAGCAGGACACAGTTCAGGTGCAGTTTATCAGCACAAAATCCAAATAAACGCCGACTATTTCTTACCCATGGATAACCGTATTTACCCAACCGGTGAACAACGAAACGTTACCAATACGGCTCATGACTTTAGACAATTAACCGTGTTAGATGAAAATATTACCAGTAATGACAAGCAGGTAACTATTGCTAACGGGTTTGATAATTATTGGCTCAGCACTGCCGGGGCTATTATTGGTGATACATTTGCTGCGCAAGCTACTGAACCAGAATCGGGGCGACGCTTAACGCTATATTCAGATCAGCCCTGCTTAATTCTCTACACCGCAAATTATATTGATGGCAGCCAAACTGGCAAAGATAATTGTGTTTATCAAAAGCACGGCGCATTCTGTTTTGAGCCCCAACGATTAGCTAATACAACATCAAGTGCCGATATTAATAACACGATTTTACGACCTGAAAAGCCTTTTTGTAGTAAATCTCGTTACGTTTTTGATACTGTCTAATCCTAATAAACACTATTCATTCACCGACCTGAATGGATTCACTAATGCCGAGTAGCCATGTTCTTACACAGAAGTAAGTCATTAGGATAATGCTGGAGCAGTTATCGAGATGGCTAAGAACAGCCTGAACATAAACGCTCTTACGCATCCATGCGTCCGCGAAATACCGTTCGTCCTGAACATAAACGCTCTTACGCATCCATGCGCCCGCGAAATACCGTTCGTCCTGAACATAAAAAGGGTAAACATTGCTGTTTACCCTTTTGTTTTTATAACATCGACTATGACTTACCCCTGCGTTGAGACACCGAGTAATAAGCTGATATCTTTAGTAATTTCCGCAATGCGATTAACATCGGTCGGCGCAATAAATATGGTATCGTCGCCAGCTAGTGTGCCGAGAATTCCGGTCGATTCACCTAAACTGTCTAACATTCTCGAAATAAGCGGTGCACCACCAATACCTGTTTTAAGAATAATTTGCATATTGTTATGCTTGACACTGATCACAACCGATTGAATCGCTTGTTTTGACTTAGGCACAGCTAACTCATCAGGTAAAATATAAACTACCTGCTCACTGGCATTACGCATTTTTACCGCACCAAGCTTAGATAACAAACGTGATATTTTCGCTTGCGACATATTCTTAAAGCCTTGCTCAGCAAGCGCATCCGCTAGCTGGCTTTGCGAACCATAGCATTGCTCTTTTAATAGCGCTTTAAATGCTAAGATTAATTCTGCTTCATTTCTTTTACGACTTGTTGTCATTATTTAGCTCAATACGAAAATATCTAATGCCCATTGTATAAAATAAAAAAAAATTCAGCCATTTTTTATTTTATCCCTCATAGTTGTCCAACAACTTGTTGGCGCTGCTCGGTTAATCCCATCGCTAAAATAAACGGATCTTGCTTTTGTTGAGCAATAAAATCGGCCTTAGTTTGTAAGTTTAACCATTGATGCGAAATTAAGCTTTGCGCTACTGCACCGCCTAACGTTGCTCCTGGGCCCAAAATAATTAACTTGTCAGGAGCAAATTCTTTAATCGCCACTTCTATCGCTTTTGAAAAGTTGTACGGCTCAACCACTTGGGTATCAAGTGTATAGTGATACAATTGCTCAGTGTCGCAACTATAGGGTTGCCAAACTTGCCCTAAACCATCAATTAATGGCACTTTTGGCGTCGTAAACATATCAGCCGACATTAGCGACATTGCACGTTTAGAAACGTCGTTAAGTAGTGGGGTATGAAAAGCTGCATGATTAAACAAATTCATTGGATATCTGTCTTGCACCATAGGTAATAATGCTTCTAACGCCTTTAAGCCCGCCTTATTGCCGCCAAAAACAAGATAGCCACCTAAGTTAATCGAGACATAAGCCTGACAACCGCTTTGCTGATTTGCTTGTGCTAAGCATTGCAGTACTTGCTGCTCTTTTTCGCTATCAATTTGCCAATCATCGTTGATGATGGGATAAATCATCTGACCGCCAATCAAACCTTTGACCATCATCGAGCCCATCGTGTTAATTAGCTCAATGGCCTGTGGTTGTGCTAAAGCGCCAGCAACCGCTAACGCGATATACCAGCCCATTGAGTTACCGGTAACGGCAACGATATCAAACGTATCTTTATTAATGGCTTGATAATCCGACAGTGCACAAGCATAAATCAGCGCTGAAGCATTTTCGCCGGCAGTATGCACACGCATACTATAATTTTCCATGCTATCAAGCTCAGCAACTTTCATTTGCCCTTGGCGGTCTCGGTAATCATCAATAAGAGCAATAATTTCGGTCTTATCACTATGTAAACGTGTTAAGTAACCGAGCTCTTCTTTGTTATAGGTACCGCGCCCTGGGCAAATCACCACTGCCCGCTGCTTTTTGTTATTCATTGCTGTTACGGCCTTTTTTTCTGATGAACTCATTGGCAGATCTCCATTGCCGCAGCAATAATATTGTCAACCGACGGCAGCACTTCATACGCCGCGGCGCCTAGTGGAATAAAACTATCACTGGCCGTCACTCGTTTTAGTTTCGGCATTACGCTAGCCTGTTCATGAATCAAGGTCACTAAGGCTTCACTAATTGAACCGGTTTGACGACATTCATCAACAATAAGCACACCCTCGCACTCGTTAACTTGTGCCAAAATGCCGCGTTCATCGAGCGGGGCCAACCAACGTAAATCAACAACTCTCGCCTCAATGCCCTGCTCTGCTAATTTAGCTTGTGCTTGGCGAGATAAATAATTGCCATTACCGTAAGTTAAAATACACAGCTGCTTGCCCGTGCCTGCAACTTTAACTCCTAAGTCAATATCACGGCTTTGTAATGCTGGCGGCTGATATTCATAAGTCCATAAACCATCACCCTCTTGGTGCAAGTCTTTGGTCATATACAAGGCGATAGGCTCTAAAAATATCACCATACGTTGTTGCTCTTGTGCTAAGCGCACGCTTGCTCGCATCATTTCAACCGCGTCTGCACCATTGGATGGACAGGCAATAATTAAGCCCGGAATATCACGAAATACCGCAAACGAGTTATCATTGTGAAAATGACCACCAAAGCCTTTTTGGTAGGCAAGTCCGGCAATTCGGACCACCATAGGGTTAGTAAACTGACCATTAGAGAAAAACGGCAAGGTGGCCGCTTCACCACGAATTTGATCTTCAGCGTTATGGACATACGCTAAAAATTGAATTTCAGGCATAGGTAGGAAGCCATTATGCGCCAAGCCAATCGCGGTACCTAAAATCGTTTGTTCATCTAATAAAGTATTAATGACTCGGTTTTTGCCAAAGCGCTCGCATAATTTCGCGGTCACGTTATAAACTCCACCTTTTTTGCCAATATCCTCTCCACACATAACAATGCTTGGATACTCAGCCATTAAGTCCATCAGCGCCCAATTGATCAGTTTGGCTAAATGCTGTTTTTTAGGGAGGTTATGTTTTTCATGTTTAAATATTTCCTGACGAGCTTTGTCATTCACCGTGATTGAGCTACGCGCTTTAGTTAGCTCAGGCACAATGCTGGCCATCACCTCATCAGCTGATGTCAGTTTTTCTTTACTGGCAGCATTTTCAGCAATCACCGCAATACGACTTTCAACATTTTGATAAATTTCAATCAGTTGTTCTGAATCCAAGATATTGTTTTCTAAAATAATTCGTGCGGTGTGTAATAGTGGATCTTGAAATTCTGTTGCGGTGATGTCGGCCATATCCCGATACACAAATTCAGCATCAGAGCCCGCATGGCCCAGTAACCTCACCGTACGCACATGTAAAAATACTGGTTTACGTAGTTCTCGGGCAATGCGCTCGGCTTCTTTAGCGGTTTTATAAGTGTCTAAAATATTTAAACCATCACAATAAAGGTAGATTAAACCGGCTCTATTTTTATAGTTCGCCGCAATCCAACCTTCAGGTGTTGAGGTTGAAATACCAATGCCGTTATCTTCACAAACAAAAACAATCGGCATAGGAATCGATTGATAAGCCGCCCACGTCGTGCTGTTGATAGCCCCCTGCGTTGTCGAATGATTTGACGAAGCATCACCAAAGTTACAAATAATCACCCCATCGTTGGGTATTTCACCTTGATGACCTAAGCGCTTAGCTAACGGAATACTAAAAGCAGCCCCAATCGCTTTAGGTAAATGGGAGGCTATCGTGCTAGTTTGCGGCGGTATCGACAGGGCTTTGCTACCCAACACTTTATGACGGCCACCAGAAATAGGATCATCTTTTGAGGCAGCAAATGACAATAACATGTCGTATAACGGCGTTTGACCGGGAACTTGTTTACCACGTTGGATAACAAATGCAGCACTGCGATAATGTAAGAAAGCCATATCTGTTGGGCGGAATGCCTTGGCATAAGCAGCGTTACCCTCATGGCCGGAACTACCTATAGTATAAAAGCTTTGACCTTTTTTCTGCATCACACGCGACTGCAAATCAAGATGCCGACTCATGGCTTGCGTTTCGAATAGGTCAATAACCTCAACAGCATTTAATCCGACATCACTCGGACTTAAAGTACAACTTGATTCGGGTAAAGTTCGGGCTCGAACAAAATTGATGAAATTTTCTTTCACCAATTGATTACGATCAGACATCATATCTCCACGGGTATTTTTATTATTGCAGTGGTTAACACATAACTTTGCTAGGCAAATTAAACTCAGCAAACAGCAGATAAACAAAAGGCGTATTAACTACGCCTTTGCTTGATTACCTTGTTAGAAAAATGCTTGTAAGCCGGTTTGAGCTCTACCAAGAATTAAGGCATGAATATCATGCGTGCCTTCATAGGTATTAACCGCCTCAAGATTCATCATATGGCGAATAACATGAAATTCATCAGCAATACCGTTACCACCATGCATATCACGGGCGATGCGGGCAATTTCTAATGCCTTACCACATGAGTTGCGTTTGATCAGTGAGATCGCTTCTGGCGCCAATTGCCCCGAATCCATTAAACGACCAACCTGTAAACAAGCAAATAACCCGGTGGTAATATCGGTTTGCATATCGGCTAGTTTTTTCTGCACTAACTGCGTTGCCGCTAATGGACGACCAAACTGCTCACGATCTAAGGTATATTGACGGGCGGCATGCCAACAAAATTCCGCTGCACCTAATGCGCCCCAAGCGATACCGTAACGAGCCTTGTTCAAGCAACCAAAAGGTCCTGACAGCCCTTTAACATTAGGTAATAAGTTTTCGCTTGGCACAAAAACATTATCCATAACGATTTCACCGGTAATAGACGCACGTAATGAAAACTTCCCTTCAATTTTAGGCGCACTTAATCCTTCCATACCTTTTTCTAAAATAAAGCCGCGAATAACGCCATCAAGTTTGCCCCAAACAACAAAAATATCCGCCACCGGTGAATTGGTGATCCACATTTTATTACCTGTCATGCGATAACCGCCTTCAACAGGCTTGGCATGCGTTAACATACTCGCTGGATCTGAGCCTGAATTAGGCTCAGTTAAACCAAAACAACCAATATATTCACCGGTTGCTAGTTTTGGTAAATATTTCATTCGCTGTTCTTCACTGCCGTAAGCATAAATAGGGTGCATAACCAATGATGATTGCACACTCATCGCACTGCGGTAGCCACTATCTACACGTTCAACTTCACGAGCAACTAGCCCGTAAGTAACGTAGTTCACACCAGCACAGCCATATTTTTCTGGCAACGTTGCACCTAATAAGCCCAACTCGCCCAACTCGCGCATAATTTTCACATCAAAAACTTCATTGCGATTGGCCTCTAAAACCCGTGGCATGAGTTTTTCCTGACAATACTGATGGGCACTGTCCCGGATCATTCGCTCTTCTTCCGACAACAAAGAGTCAAATAAAAGAGGATCTTGCCATTTAAACGACGGACGGTTTGCACTGCTTGAATTAGACATGAAATTACCTGTTTTTAACGTGTGAAAATGAAAGTGCAAAAATAATAAGCAAATACTTGCCAAAGTTAAAATATTCTTTTTCTTTATCTGCTATAGTTTTTTTCTATATCAATACAAACGTAATCACCATGGATTTAAAGTCACTCAATTATTTCATTTCAGTCTATGAACTAAAAAGCTTTAGCGCTGCAGCCAAAGCCTGCTTTATTGCCCAACCTTCGATATCGGCGGCAATAGCACAGTTAGAGCAACAACTTAATGTAAAACTTTTTATTCGTCATGCGCGTGGCGTAACCCCTTCCGAACAAGGTAAGAAACTTTTCCCATTAGCCAAAAAGCTATTAGGGCAAGCGGGGGCGATCAAAACCGTTTTTGCCGAGAAAACCAATAAGCAACCATTTAATCTGGGGGTTACTCGAGGTTTGGGTGTTGAGCGCATGAGTTTATTGCTCAAAGACTTCACCGCAGCAAAACCTTATGTCGAGCTTACCTTAATGCCGCATACCGAAAATGTTGACGCACGCATTATTTTAAAAGATGAGCTAACTGAAAATGAACAATATATCGATATGTGGCACGAAGACTACTTATTAGCTTTGCCCTATGACCACATATTGGCGTTAAACGACACGATAACGCTCAAACAACTAGACGGCCTGCCCTTTATTCAACGCACACCTTGCAGTGCTTGGAGCAATTTACAAGACACCTTAGCACTAGCGGGCATTAGTCTTGATGTGCGAGCTAAAATCACCACTATCGACTATGCACTGGGCTTAGTTCATGCCGGCTTAGGCTGCGCATTTTTACCTGCACACAGTGAAATTATTAAGCAAGCAGATATCGTTTTTAGGCCTATCGAGGGTTTACAACTAACACGAGAAATTGTCTTAGCTTATTCAAAATCATCGGCGGCCATTAATAACTTAAAGCGTTTAGCGAGAAAGCATGCGCATTAAGCATTTTAGGACAGTAATCAGTAAAGGTATCTGCTTACATTTTTTAAACACTTTTTCAGTGTCTTGCTATGCCGTAACGCGTCTACATTTGTTAACATGTCACTTCAAAATAATAACAATATAACCAAAAATAAAAACATGATGACTCACAAACAAAAACTTCAAAGGTCTCATTATGCGAGCTAAATGCTTTCTCGTACTGCTTGGTATGATGTTATTTTCCAGTGCTTTTTTTAGCCTTGCCAATGAAAAAATCCCCGAAAACGAAACAACCGTATTCAATGAAACCTTTAGTTGGCAAGCCATGGGGAATATATCTGCTATTTATAATCCGTCATTACTCAAAGGCAAAGATCAAGAAGACCCTCTCGATTACCTCGGTATTTCCTTATTACTCGATGTTTATTACAAGGGCTTTTTCATTCAATCCAATCACCGACGCACGTCAGGGTTGCTACAAGGTGCAGAATTGGGCTACCAACTGGTTGTCACACCCGAATGGGAGCTGGATATTATCAGTAAAACCTATATTTCCAGCTATACCCCAAAAGATATTATTGAAAATGCCGACAAAGATATTCCAACCTTAGCCGGTCTAAAAGAGCGCTCAGCTGGCGAAGGTATTGGTTTACGTTATTCAAGGTATCACCGTAATTCGGTATTATCTGTCGACTTTGCCACCTTGGCGCCATTAAGTGACGCCAATGGCTGGATTATTGATGTATTTTATAGCTATGTATTGCCTTATCGAAATTGGGACATTTACCTGAGCACTGGATACACCCATTACTCTGAAAAAGTCATGGACTATTATTACGGTGTAAACTCAAATGAGGTGAGCGCTGCACGTCCATACCATGAATCTGACGCTGGTAATCGCTTACAGCTAGAATTATTTGCCCAGCACCCTATCTCTAAAAAGTGGTCATTTTCTGGTGGTATAACCCATAGTTATTATTCAAAAAGCACAAAAGAAAGTCCGCTAGTAGACACCCAACACGTAACTCAGATCATGTTAGGGGTGGTATATGTATTCTAAATGGGACATAGGAATTGTCTTATTGATATGTGCATTAAGCACGTCATTTACGGTTTCTGCACAGCAAGAGCCTGCCGAAATGATTGCCAATACGGCACTGTCAGCCATGCCGGCTAAATGTATTACATTAACCCAAGGACGACAATGTTTTGCTACCGTAACCTTACGTTGGAAGACGCCAATTAAAGGCAACTATTGTCTTTATCAAGTTGGCGAAAATAAAGCGCTAGACTGCTGGTATAACCAACAACAAAACGTTACAACGTTTGAATTTGAGTCCAGTAAAAGCGTGCAATATAAATTGGTTGCATATGACCAAGAGCAAGTCATCGCACATACCCTTATCGAAGTCAGTTGGGTACATAAAGCATCACCTAGAAAACGTCGCTGGCGTTTGTTTTAAGAGAGTTATCATGAGTGAATCAAAGCAAATTTTATTAGTTGAAGACGACTTAACCTTAGGCGATTGGGTGCGTGAATATTTAACTGAGCAAGGATTTATCGTCAAACATTGTACACGTGGTGACGAAGTTATCGCTTGTCTTGAAGACTTTCAAGCAGACTTAGTGTTACTTGATGTCATGCTACCCGGTTTAAATGGCATTGAAGTTTGCCGCCAAATTCGACAAAAAATGCAAACCCCCATTATTATGCTAACCGCCCGCGCTGACGAGTTTGATGAAGTTATCGGCCTAGAAGCTGGCGCAAACGACTATGTCATAAAACCCGTACGACCAAGAGCATTATTAGCAAGAATTTCAGGTGCATTAAAACAAACAACCCCCGTTGTTCCTACTTCTTCAGATATCCAGCATGGTGGACTGTTAATCAACATTGAAGCAAACCGTGTCACTTATCAAGATGTCGAAATTGAGCTTTCAACCAGCCTCTTCGCATTTTTATGTTTCTTGGCAAATCATGCTGGTGAAGTTGTTGATCGCGATACTGTATTCAAAGCCTTAAAAAATAGAGAGTATGACGGACAAGATCGTCGCTTTGACGTCATGCTATCAACGCTGCGTAAAATATTTAATGACGATCCGCAAAAACCAAAAAAATTCAAAACAGTATGGGGTAAAGGCTATTTATTTGTTGCTGATGCATGGGATGATGAAGTAGAGAAAAACAGCTAGCCATGCGTCGTTTATACATCAGTATTATTTTAACCGTTATCGGCTCACTGTTTATTATTACTTGGGGCTTAGATAAAATTGTTGCCAAGCAGGAGCCTGAACACGCACAAAGTGAATATGCCATTTATCATCAGCTAATAGAGGGTTTTGATCAGCAACTTTCAGCGACTAACAGCGAAAGCATAATGGCTTTTAGCGAAGAATTAAGCCAAGCCTATCAAATAACATTACAGTTAGATAAAAGCGAAAACATTGCCTTACCTAATGAACTCAGTCGTCAATTAACCCAAACTGGCGGCTTATTGCTAGCATCAGAAAGCCATCCCTATTTATTAAAAAAATTATCGCTACATCCAGATTATGTCCTGCAATTATCCTTACCCGAAATAGAAGTCGAAAATCAAAATATTAATATTTTGCTTACCACGATACTTTATTTAGGGGTTTGCATTATCCTATTAGCCTGGTTATTTCCATTAACGCGTCGCTTATACTTATTAACCAATACCGCGGCCCAAATTGGTGCAGGAAACCTAACCGCCCGTATGCCACTGAGTCGTTTTTCATATATTAGCTTGTTAGAAAACAGCTTTAATCGCATGGCAACGCAAATTGAAAAGTTAGTCGCCGATAACAAAATTCTGGCCCGCAGTATGTCGCATGATATCCGCACGCCCATGTCTTGTTTGCGCTTCGGTGTTGAAGCCGCGATTGACGCCCAAGATATTGAGAAAAAAAATCACTACCTTGCCCGTATGGAAACAGAGCTAACCCGCATGGAAGACATGACCTCAGCATTTTTAGAATATGCCGGTATGGAGCGTCAAGGTTTTAGCTTAAAACGTGAGTTAATTAACGTTAATGATTTCCTCACTACCCTCTGCGCTGACTTTCAATCACTTGCTGAGCAGCATAAGGTTGAACTGACCTATCAAGCCAGTGCTGAATTTATCAAACAACCGATTAATTTGTCGTTAGATTTTCATTGGTGCTACCGCGCTATTCAGAACTTGCTCGGTAATGCTGTGCAATATGCACAAAGCCATGTCGTCATTGCAACGTATCAAAAAGGTCATCATTTATACATCACCGTCGAAGATGACGGCAAAGGGATCCCAAAAGAAAGTATCGATAGCATTTTTGCTCCCTTTGTAAAACTCGACGTCGATCGTTCTCGAGAATTAGGACACTTTGGCTTAGGGCTCGCAATCACCGCAAAAATTATTCATTGGCACAATGGAACTATTCACGCAAAAAATAGAGCAGATTGCAGCTTCCAAAGTCCATTAAGTAGCACCATAAAAAATCATGAAAGTGAATTAACTGAACAGGTGGAACAGTCTGGTGCTTGTTTCATTATTTCATTACCCATTCAACCACAGGAAGGTTAGTTTTGGTGAACACCGCAATGAATAACTTCCCATACGGTTAGCTATGCCTTACCATATGGCTAAAGTTAGGCGCATGTATGTGTAAAATCAGCCAAGAGTAAATCCAATTAGAATGACCCTCTCTCACGAAAATAAATCTTTGTCATTAGTCTTAACTAAATTTGGTTATGCTTTAGAAAACTGTCAAGTGACATCACTCGGATATGGCCTGATCAACAGCACATACTTAGTGCAATCAAACAATAAACGCTTTGTACTGCAACGCCTTAATCGGCATGTATTTAAATTTCCTCAACAAGTTACTGATAACGCTGACCTCATCAGCGAGCACTTAAAAGCAAAATATCTTGCAAATGAATACGCCTTACAACCCATTTGGCAGCACCAAAGTATTGAACATAAGAGCCATGTAGAAGTAGCAGGCGAATACTGGCGCAGTTTGCACTATGTCGAACATTGCCAAACCTTAGAATCGATTGAAAACATCGAACAAGCGCATGATGTTGCCAGCTCGTTTGCACAATTTACCGCCGCATTGAGTGATTTTAACAGCCATCGTTTAGCTGACATCATACCTGATTTTCATAACTTATCAGCACGATTAGCGCAATTAGAAAAAGCACTTAAAGCAAGCGCCAATGAGCGTATTGAACAAGCGCAAAGCACGCTTAAATTTATCGATTCTCAGCAGCCATTTTGCCGTGAAATAGCGATATTAATTAAACAGCTTCCGCTTCGCGTCACTCATAACGATACCAAAATTAATAACTTATTATTTAACCGCGACACAAATAAGCCTGCCGCCGTTATTGACTTAGATACCTGTATGTCAGGATATTTAATGCATGATTTTGGCGATATGGTACGTAGTTGTTGTTCATCTATTGCTGAAGATAGTGCTGAATTAGCGGATATGTCGATTAATTTTCATATTTTAAGCGCATTAGCCAATGCTTATATTGCTGCTTTTAACGGTTCATTAAGCGAAGCAGAACACAAAAGTTTATTATTTGGTGTCAAACTCATGCCTTTCATGCTCTGCATTAGGTTCTTAACTGACTTCTTAAATGGTGATAAATACTTTAAAACCAGTTATGCCACACACAACTTAGTCCGAGCTAAAAACCAATTACAGCTGTATAAGCTATTTTGTCAGCAACAGACTCGCTTAGAGGAAATAGTATTATCCGCGCCGGCATTAAACGCTATTGCGTAAGCTCTAACCGCCAATATTTAACTTAATATTTTAAGCGTTGCCCAAGTTAATCATTCTATTGAAGCAGTGAAAATATAGTGATTTTTGAAATTAACGGTCGCTAACCTAAGGCTTTACCTCTGCCTTGGATTCAAATAGTTTAGCAGGTGAAAATTGTTCTGCTTTAACTATGCTAATCGCTTTTTCTCCGGTAAGGACTAGGGTCTGTTGATCTTTCGAGATTGTTTTTGCATCAGTTTGTTGGGTATTTATACAAGGCAGAGCCTTTGTCATGTGGTTGTTCCACATAAAAAGGTAATAACGCCGTAAAAATGACCAACAAACGCTGTCCGAAGGATTCGGCTAAAAGCCGTTTTACTCTTTGTTGAGCAGTATTTGCTTAGAATGACTAGGCTACACACTACTCGCCGCGATTAAAACGCTTTACTATCTTTAAAAAGCCGAACAAAATTTAACCGCGAAAGATCAACAGACCCTAGAGCAATGAAAACATATAATCAACTAACCTATAAACAACGAGACTAGATTTACCGCTTTAATGTAATGGTTTACTGGGATCCTAGAATGTAAAAATAAAGCCACTACTATTAAATTGAAAGTATTTTAATTAGCTTCTTATATCACCGAGTAAAAAGAGTTTAGATAACGGAGCCTATCCGTTTTCTTAGGGGAAGATCACAACCGGCTGTTAACAGCTTTCTAGCAAGTAACTTCAACCGACATCGCGAGTTTTTCAATACCATGTGATGGCGTCCATCGCTTAAATTTCATAAAACCATGCTTTTCATATAGCTTAATTGCCGGCTTATTTACCACTGCTGTTTCGACGGTTGCTGCATCAATATCAAATGACGTAAGCGCATAGCTAATCAATTTATCAGCTATGCCTTTTCTAAAAAAATTTGGCATTACAGTTAAACTATCAATAGCTAAATGCTTTTCATTTATTTCTATTTCTATCACTGCAGCCAGACAATTTTTATCACTATCTATAAAGCTAAAGCCATAAAATGTAGTTTTTGCATTGACTATATCGCTAACACTTCTTGATAGTGGTGGAAAATCAAGCACGCCAATAAGCTCAGCTTCAACTTTGTAGGAATTTTGAAAAACAGTATGAATTTGCTCAGCAACCGCTTCATTAGAGTGTTCAAGTTTTGTTATCATACGGTTACTTTTCTCAGTACTTGCATTGCAATTTAAAACTCCAATAAGAGGCCGAAATGGTTATAAGCCATTAACAACATTGCTTTAAGTTTTTAAACCAAACAAAAACCTTAAAATTAGGAATGGTTTAATAATAAACCAACAAATTACGCTGGTAATTAAAAACGACAAAGCCAAAAGAGCAATAATTTTTAACGATATTGGTGCTTGCCATGCAATAACATAATAGCCTATCACGACAATTACCGTTTGATGAAAAATATAAAAAGGATAGATTAACTCATTACTTTGGCTTAACCATTTAGGTGTTTTTGTAAAATAGCACTGTGCATAGCCTAAAATAGTTAAAAATGCCGACCATGCCACTAAGCAACACACTAACCACCAAATAGACCAACGCATATCCTGTGACAAATACTCACTTAAATCAGGCGAGTAATAATACGCATAAAAAAGTATGGTGCTAAAAAATAACAGCAGCAAATTATAAAATCGTTGCTCACATATTGCTTGCCAAATAACTTTGCTGCGAATAAAAAGCATACCGGCAATAAAAAAGAAAAAATAGAAAGCGGACGAAGATAGGTTTTCTATCTTTTTATCGTCGCTTGGAAACATTAACGAAAAATATACTTTTATAATTATCAGTAATATAACAAGTGAATACAGCCCGGTTTTGTAGTTTGACAGTTTTTGTAGCGCGTTAATTATCGATGTCCCTAAAGAAGAGGCAAATAATTTATTCAATGGGATAGCGAGTAAGAAAAAAACAAAGAGATATTCAATAAACCAAAGATGATTAGTTTCAAATTTTAATGCAAGCGCTGGGTACTCTCGCCAGTATGATTGCATGGCATTAATATTTTCTATGTAAGTTTGAGGGGGTATAACCAACAAAGATCCAACCAAAAGAGGAATAAACAACCTTAAAACTTTATCTTTAGTAAATTTCAGCACCGTTACTTTTGACAGTAAGATAACAGCACCAACACCTGAGATAAAAAATAGCATTGGCAACCTAAATTGCTCAAAATACACCATAATATCATCAAGTACCTTACTTGATTCATTGTTCATGATATGCCAATCGTCACCGTTAAAGGGCATCAACACATGGTGAATAAAAACAGCCAATATTAAAATGACTCTCAACCAATCTAATTCAGATAATCTTACCGTGCTTTTCAAATCCATTGATAAACCTTAAATATGCGCATTCGCATGCGGTTTTTGCGGCACTTTAACCTCTACGATATGTTGAGGTTTGGAGCGCCATTGGCTGTTATCTTGCCATGTTAGGTACGTATTCGCACAAACCAGCAGATTATTATTAGCGCAATTGGAACGGAAAGAAATTCAAAAATCAAACCTGGCAACATATACACCCATTCGCTATTTAAGCTTGAATCTGTGAGCCAATGGCTATGAGTCCAAGCAATACTTGGCAAAAGAGATATTGTCAAATATAAGAAATAATTCTTGGGGCGTAATGTGTAGACTAATAAAGCTAAAGGAAAGCTTAATATAATATTTAGCAACACATCATGCACGTAGATGAGTGGGCGAAACCATGCAGAGTTTACAAGATTATCGATTAGCCAATTTGTTATCGGATTATACTGAGGACTGTAAGCCCAAAAATAGCCTAATAGGATAAAATAAATAACACCTGCTAACGCAGATAAAGCTAATGAAATAAGAATCCTTTTACGCACGCGAACCTCCTTGTGTACAACCCCCCTGTTGAGGTGCAAATTGTAGTTGGCTAAAATGTAAAGCGGAGCGGAACCAGCCAACTGTAATTTGTCCCGCTTTAACAGCTTGCTATGTATTTGGTGTTTATGAACTTTACACTAACAAACAATACTAAAAGTTAATAGATAAACGGAAGAAACAAAACACGCGCACCGACTAATTAACACTAAACCGATAACTTTAAGCCAACTAAATATTAGTGATTATATTTGCCAAACAAGCATTGGCGAAAACTCAAAAGCTACAAATGCCAAATTAATTTGAAACTACCAAAATTGAAAAAAAATTTACCTCAAAAAGAAGGCGGTACATAACGCCTCGTTAAGCGGATAAAAATGGTTGGCTATAATCGCGCAGCGATGGCCAACTGTTTTTATTCCGTTTAAACGACTTGTTATGTGCTAAGGGCAGATAGTGCTCCATCGTTGTCCTGCAAGGAGCGCTCCTCCGCTTGCGGCACAATCAAAGAGGCTATTACCACAAACCTGTTCCCAAGGCTGAACAGTATCAGAATTATAAAAAAGGCTGCAATCATACACAATGCTAGCCGAAGAGAGTTGTCTTGATTTAGCGAAAGATGCTACGCACTCTGGATCAGATTGACATTGGTTAAAGCAACTATTACTGCCAAGTTCATCTTCTAATGAAATAATAGTGCTATTGGCAATAAAGCCGCCATCGAGAACCCAATAAAATTCTCCATTCTTTAGCTCAAGGTTAAGTAATCCATTGTTAGGTGAAAAGTCACAACTAACAGCTGCCTGCCCTGTCCCATCATCTAGCATCGCACGTATCTCAGTAAGCGTACCAGGTGGATTCGTATGGCTATCAGAAGGGCAGCCTGTAGGGTATTGCCCTAAGTTCGCGAATGCTTCGCAAAAATGTTGATGATTTAATTCAACGTCAGGGTTTTGAGCAGAGCTTTGTTGAATTGAGCAGTCTTTCGCGTCCCAGTTATCGTCTGCATTGACATCTTCATCTGGGTCATTGATTCCGTTGGAATTAGTATCCCAGCAATCAACACCATCAACACCATCAACACCATCAACACCATCAACACCATCAACACCAACAGCCCCTGACTTACCATCATCTCCCTCAAGTGGACAGCCAGTAAGCAGTAAGCAGTAAGCAACTTAGTAAAACAAGCAATGCTTGTTTAAAAATTCTATTATTGAGTATTGAGTATTGAGTATTCATAAGCTTCTCTCCAAATTTGTTATATTGAAAACTTTAGCACATAACAGTTTATTACGGAGACTTCTCAATAATGTCCGTTCCATAATATTTAACAATAATCACTTAATATCCCATAATACTCCATAATATCAATAAATTAAAAAGTTTAATTTGACCAAAACTGTGTATCTTCAGATATTAAAGAGAAGTCTCAGTAATGTTTGAAGATACACGATTAAAATGTCTAGCTAAAATTTTTGTAAACTCGCCCCCTGCTACCAATCAAGACCTTTTTGCGCTTTTACGCCGGCTTTAAAGGCATGTTTAATGGGTTGAACTTCTGATACGGTATCAGCCAGTTCAATTAAGCGACGATGACATGCGCGCCCGGTGATCAACACATGTTGCATTTTCGGACGATTATTTAATACCGTAATCACTTCATCTAAATCAATATGGCCATAGGTGATCATGTAAGTCATTTCATCCAGTAAAACAATATCAAGGCTATCGTCACTTAACATCTCTTTACTTTTTTGCCATGCTATTTTCGCTGCGGCAAGGTCGGTTTCACTGTTTTGAGTTTCCCACGTAAAGCCCGTGCCCATGACATGATGTTGAATAGGAAATTGCTTTAAAATATTCATTTCGCCACATTCCCACTTTGAACCTTTAATAAATTGCACAATACCTGCCTTTTGGCCGTGACCAATCGCGCGTAATACCGTACCAAAACCTGAGGTGCTTTTGCCTTTACCGTTACCGGTGATAACAACTAAAACGCCGCGTTCTTCGGTGGCTTGAGCAACACGCTCATCAACGCTGGCTTTAATTTTCTTTTGACGTTCAACATGCTTTTGTTCTTTCGCTGCTGCTAACGCTTTCTGCTTTTCAATATCACTCATTTTTTTACTCTCTTGCAATTTCTTTGTTGCTGTCGATGCACGCCAGCTTTATTATTTTTAACTCCAGTTAGCTTATCAGTTTTAAGTCACATGGAGAATTTTCCCTGTTAATTAATAACGATATTACTACTTCAGCTTTACTTTAAAAACACCGCGCCTTGTTAAAAATACGTAATGTTAAACCAGGGTTGCTAGGAAAATACCAATGCATATAAGAGGCAAGAATATTGTTATGCTGATAAACATACTCGCCTAAACGTTCACTTGGGTGATGCTTAGTTTGACACATGGGCTCTAAGTCAATTTCAGCACGCGAGTAATGAAAACTGTGGCCACGCATAATGTTATTACCAACGTTAGGCTCATGGGTAGTTACTTGATCGTCTGTGCTACTTTCATAAAGTGGCGATAAATCAACCCACTGAGAGCCTATGGAAGCCAGTTTTTTCTGCATTATGGCATGACCAGGCATAAGCCCAAGCATAGGGGACTGTTGGCCTGACATATCAGTCAACTGTTCGAGTAAATACAACATACCGCCACATTCAGCAATGATCGGTTTGTTACTGGCAGCAAAGGCTTTAACATCACTTATAAAAGTGACATTGTTCATTAACTTCTCTGCATATAATTCCGGATAGCCACCAGGTATATATAGAATATCTCCTTCAGGCAAGTGGGCATCATTAAGTGCAGAACAATAACAAACTTCAGCGCCTGCTTGCTCTAAAAAGGCAATGTTAGCGGCATAAATAAAGCTAAAGGCATTGTCACGAATAATGATAACTCGAGTACCTACTAAGGCGCGATGAATAAAACTTTTTTGATCTACATATTCACTGCCATTTGCTTCAACAGCAAAAAACTCAACTTTTTCAGGTAAATCAACCAAGCCAGTATTGGCGATATGACTCGCAGCTTGGTCAAGCTGAGTATCAATATCAGCTAGCTCTTGCGCTTGTACTAATCCTAAATGCCGCTCAGGTAAAGTTATGCTGTCATCTTTTGGCAGTCGTCCATAAAAATTAAACTCTTCGGGCATACTATTACTCAGTAATTCTGCATGGCGCTCAGTATTAACACGATTAGCAATTACCCCTGAAAATGGTAAATTGTCACGAAACTTAGCCAAACCAAAAGTCACCGCTGCAAAGGTTTGTGCCATGGCTTTGGCATCAATAACACCCAGCACAGGAATATTGAAATATTGTGCTAAATCCGCACTACTGGGGGTGCCATCAAATAAGCCCATCACACCTTCAATCAGAATAAGATCAGATTCAACCGCAGCACGATAAAGCAATTCTTGGCAGCCCTTTTCTCCGACTAACCATAAGTCTAATTGATAAACTAATTCGCCACTCGCTTGGCGTAAAATCATCGGATCAATAAAATCAGGTCCAACCTTAAACACCGTAACTTTACGACCTTGATTGCGATGATAACGAGCGAGAGCGGCTGTTACCGTGGTTTTGCCAGAGCCTGAATGCGGCGCAGCAACAATGAGTGCTGAACACATAACACCACTACCTTGCTGGTGTTCTGGCTTATGTTGAAATGCTTTATTTGACACCGGTGAAGTTTGATTTTTTGCTAACGCCATTAAGCTATCCTTCTAATTAAATTATTTTAACCACTAAAAAACTAAAGCTGATTATTCGCATTAGTATTAATGACTTTGTCAGTAAAAAAATGACTTAAAGTAAAATCAATCACGATTGCTGAAATAACATAAAAAATAGGGTTAGAAATAGACTTAAAGTAATACTTATCAACACGCGTTGCGTATTCCGCCCAAGATAACTCAGGGAACTTACCTGATAATGCGTAATAGCTACCATTAGAAATAAAGAAAGCAATTGAACTGGCAATAAACAAGGCCAACGCCACCTTAGCAATGTTCATTTGCCAAGCACTTTGCTGCCAATTAGGTCGTGTGTAATAACCAACAGTAAACATAGCAGCATAGCTCAATACCAATGCAGGATATGATGTGGTGATACAGTCACCAAATTGGCCTCGATAATATGATGAGGCAAGATCTATCGTTAACGTCAGAATATAAAAGAACCAAAATACTTTAATGTTGCGTAAGTACATACCTGCTAAAAAGAAAATAGCAATTGATGCGCTCGGCAGTTGATTAAAACTGGCAAAGTGATGTGTCCGTGTGGCAAGCATAAGAAAACTTAATATTGCAAATACCGCAACAAACAAACTGATAGGTAACTTTTGGTTGACTGATTTCATAACGATTCCGCTGTCTAAAATAGATAGAATATTAACGGCGTAGGAAATCAAAGTAGGTAAACGGTGTGCTCACATAATGGATAGTCGCAGCATTGTAGTAACTTAATGCATCATGCGAACGTAAAAATGTAACTTAGGTCGTATACCGTTCTCTGAATGACCGCCCACCGCAGTTGTCGAGTAATACCTATTGATAATCAAGCTAAATAGCTTACTAGCAATAAATATGATTAGGCCGGTCTCCGGACTCCTGATCATCGCACTTGCAACACCTTCCCATATTTTCATTAACGCGTTATCAGCGTTATATCGAATACAGTGGTTTTGTTGCTGCTCACAGTTACCGTTGCGGGGGCAGTACTGGTATTTCACCAGTTTCACGTTTCATCTTCGTTCGCAGTACTAATTAGAAAAGCTTATCTAACTAAAAACACGATTGAAGACACCTAAATCTGCGCTGATATTACGCCATGCATTACGGTTATTCAACAAATAACATGGTTTACATGTCATACAGCACTCTTCAATTTCATCATATAATATGAAAACTCAGGAGAAATCATATTTGCATTGAATCAAGTTCATGATTTGGTTATTCTCCCCAGCCAATTAATTGTGTTTAACGACTGTAAGGCATAGCGTTAAGAAATGAAAACCACACTATATTTAGCACGTCACGGACAAACCCAGTGGAATGAAGTGCAGCGCTTTCAAGGTCAGTTAGATAGTGAATTGACCGAAAAAGGTCAACAACAGGCAAAAAATATAGCCTTACAACTTGCCGATAATAAAATCGATTTAATCGTTTCTTCCTCACTTGGGCGAGCAATAACGACCGCAGAAATATGCCAACAACAATTAAATGTGCCGGTGATCAATTTGGCGGGTTTGCTTGAACGAGATTTAGGCCATTGGCAAGGAAAACACGTTGCTGACATACAACACGATAAAAATTATCACGAAATACTACATCAATTTACCGAGTTAACACCCATTGATGGCGAAAGTGCGTTACATTGCGGAGAACGCATTTTTCAAACACTTAAATTACTGGCACAAGGCCAACAACATAAAAACCTATTGGTTATTTTTCATGGTGAAGCATTACGTTGCTTGCTGGCGAAATTAGGTGAAAGTTCAAGTGATAATGCTTACCAATTATTCGACAATGGCTGCTTGTTATCGTTAAGCTATGATCACCACAACCATAGTTTTCAATTAATGGCTCAAAATGAGCAAACAACGCAAACTTCCTGAGTTAATTTATTTAAGTTTAATTCACTTAATTCGCATAAAACACTAAGGCAGCGCTCACCTTGTTTGACAACATTTTGCCATCAGACCACCTTCAACAAGTTAGCGCTACACTGCCGGCCTTTGCTAGCGTAATAACGTTATTGATAGCACTGTTATTAGATAAAACACTGGGGGAAGCACGGCGTTTTCATTACCTTGTTGGTTTTGGTAACTTAGCCAATAGCTTGGCCAATAGGTTAACTAATAAATTAGCCACAAATCCCACCCCTGAACTCGACACAGCTGCAGTTAAAAAAAGCGCGTTAAAAACTAAATTACTGGGCGCTATGGCGTGGGGTTTATTGGTATTGCCGTTACCTGTGCTGTATTACTTTTTTATTGATCACCTAACATGGTATTGGCAAATAATGTTAGACGCCACAGTATTGTATTTAGCTATAGGTTTAACGAGTTTACATCAACATGCCATGCAAATTTACCAACCGTTAAAGTCAGGTGACTTAATCACGGCACGCCACTTTACCGGCTACATTGTTAGCCGGGATACCACGACACTTAACGAACAAGAAATGTCAAGAGCGACGGTTGAGTCGGTGTTAGAAAATGGCCACGACGCGGTCATCGCCTCACTGGTTTATTATCTCATTGGCGGAGCACCACTGGTTATTCTTCATCGACTGGCTAATACCTTAGATGCAATGTGGGGTTATAAAAACTCACGCTTTATTAATTTTGGTTATGCGAGTGCTAGGCTCGATGATTTATTGGGTTTTATTTCAGGTAAATGTTGTACGCTACTTTATGCGGCACAAGCCCTGCCACAAAGAAATTTCATGCCAGCAATACGTAACGCCTATCGCCAAGGCAATCAATATAAAAGTCATAATGGCGGTTGGGTGATGGCGGCTGGCGCTACCGTTATCGGTAGAAAATTAGGTGGCAGCGCGCAATATCATGGCAAAATTGTTCACTCGGTCACTTTAGGTGCAGGTGCTGAGGTTAGCACCGACGATATTGCTAGCAGCTTACGTTTAGTGAATCGCGCTAGTTTACTGTTAGTTACATGGGTATTTATCTGCCAATTAACTAGGGTTTGTTGATCTTTCGAGATTGTTTTTGCAGCAGTTTGTTGGGTATTTATACAAGGCA
>OJDZ01000473.1_pt1 | contig 23728 bp, 20 predicted proteins | sample 1592981 | NCBI WGS metagenome assembly OJDZ01 (sample SAMN05416851, study PRJEB24817) | seawater metagenome | isolation source: Sea water | place: Canada:Atlantic | collected 2013-07
CATATCGTCGGCAGCGTCAGATGTGTATAAGAGACAGACAAAAACTACTTAGTGGCGATATTAGTAGCGTTTTTTTCAATGGTGATCCCAACAATTAAGCTGCTGCTTCAATTGTTGTATTGTGTATTAAAGGAGACTTCATTTAAACACAAGCTTGGTAAGGTGATTATCGCTTTAAGTAAATGGAGTATGGTGGATGTGTTTGTTATTGCATTAATTTTACGTGAGTCAGCGCTTTGTATAATGCTGTTAAAGCTTTGTAATTGTTGGCCTTGCAAATTAGCTATTAAATATTGGTTGAGTAAATCTATTTCTGAATTGTATAAGGCAATATTTTGCTGTGTAACACTCGTTAACTGCTTTTTAGCTAAAGTGCCATTTATTTTTCCCCTATTTTGGCCCAAACGTTCTTTGTATTGCGCGAGCAAAAAAGCAATATTTAGATCTTTAGATAATACCGGGTGCTTTATTTGGCTACTCAGGTTAGCCGCTATATCGAGTGCAATTTGATTTAATTTACTGTAAAACGCGAAGGCACCAGGGGCTGCTTGTTTATCAACTTGGGTACGCAATGCCGCTTTTTTTGCATTGTGATCAAAAAGAATACTTAAATTTTTAGAGATCTTTGTAGAATTTTTAGTTAGTTGATCACTTACCGACTTTAAATGCTGTATTGAAGCATCTGCTTTTTGGCGTTGTGCGAGCACTTTGTTTTTAGCCTCGGCTGAACCACTTCCTAAAAATCCTGCAGTTAACCCTCGCTCTACAGCATGGTTATGTGCCACTTTTTCCAGTGCATCTAACAAGCTAATTAATGCAATATCTTGCTGCAGTGTCTGCGACTCCTGCCATTTATTCGCTATGTTTTGTATCAGCAATATAAAAATAAAAACCATTAATATGATTGATGTTAACAAAGAGAGTTGAATGATAGATAGTCGGCCAAGTAAGCGATTCATAAGGTCAGTCCTGTTGTGTATTTATCTCGGTATTTTGGCTAAACAAGGGTTAAGCAAATAAATAGCCATTAACTATTTAATACATAAAGCTTAGTGTAGTTTTTAATAAATTCACTTGAACAAGTGAGTTAATTTAGTAAATGGTGTTATGTGTGAGGTACTTAATCGCGGTTTGTTTACATATTATTGCAATTTTGTAACCGTTTTGGTGGTGGTTACCTTGTTATTGTTTTGCTTAAGTTGAGATAATGGTAGGTGAACCAATTTAACGGACTAATTAAAATGAATAAATTTATACTTACCCCGCTTGCTATTGCCTTTTCTTTAACGCTTAGCGCATGCGGTGGCTCTTCATCAGAAAGTAGCTCTGGCGGCTCGTCAAGCGGTGGCAACACAGCCCAACTTCAAACTATTGCTTTACAAACATTAACTCGCGAATGCGGGGCTGATTCTGCGTATCAAGCAGATGTTGTTTTTCATAATGATGATGGCGGTGCTATCGGCTCAGTTAAAACCGATGCAGAAGGTAAATTTTCAGGTGAGTTACCCTCAGGCACCAAGCATGTATCAGTATTAGGTGATGTGTTTGATGAAGAAGACGGTGGTTATAAGCAAATTATCACTGAGCTTGATATTGAAAATAGAACTAATTTAGGCACCTTTTATTTTAATGACTTCACAGGTGATTGTGGATGTACTGAATATAGTGTTGATACAACAGCGCTAAGTACGATTGCGTCTGATTACACAATATATCAATCACAAGGTAACGAAGTTTCGGGGTCTGTAAATGTTTGCCCGAATGATAATAAGCTTTATTTAACGGCGCTTTCTAGTTACTCAGTTGATGCAAAAGCTGCCGTTATTGATATACCGGTAAACTCATCAGTTATTACCCTAACAGATGAAGATTTTATTCATGACGGTGTTGAAGTTCCTGTTCAATTAGATATTGATGCTGATTATGCTAGTACTCGAGGTTATATAGAAGCTGATAATGCGTATAGGTTTGTTCAATATAGTGGTTCTGAAATATCAAACACGCTTTTTGTATTCCCAACAGTAACTGAGCATAATTTTTATGTGCAACTTGATTTTATGTCAGACCTTATGAATGTAGATGGTGTTGATGTTGAGTTTCAAAGCTATGCCCGAAGCGCAGTAGATACTAATGGTGATTATCAGCTGACCACACTTCCGATCGTTACTGACGATTTAGGGTTTAGTTTACTTCAATTTGCTGAAAACAATGATTCAAGTTTTGACTTTGGTAATGTTGACAATCGGTTTGCTCGCACAATATGGGGTTACAGCTTTTTAGTTGATGATTCTGCTGAAAGTCGATTTGATTGGACAATAAAAGCGGGCATAAGTGGTCAAATTCCAGATTTGTCTTTTGGTAGTGTGTTCCCTGAACCCACCGATGAGGTTATTTTAGAAGAGTTAACGGTATTACTTTATGGCTATGCTGGTAATGCAACCGATGCAAACAGTTATGCAAAACTTTTAGATACTATGTCTGAAGGTGGGCATTTAACTAAGCCAGAGTTTAATAATTATGTATATACATTTGTAAGTGCTGAAATATATTAGTCATTGCGTTTAGTTTTGTATTAAAAGGCCATACTTGTGGCCTTTTACTCAAGTACTTACGCCGTCTCCCAATATGGGATTTCGCCATAATACTTTATAAAAAAGTCGATAAATGCACGTACTTTTGGTGCAAGCAATCGGGAGCTTGGGTATACAGCCCAAATAGCGGCATTTGAATCCATGGGGTAATCTTTTAGTATTTGAACTAGGGTGCCTTCTTTTAATGCGTTGTGGGCGCACCAAATAGACGAAATAGTAATACCTGCATCATTAATACACGCATCCCTTATCGACTCTCCATTATCAATACGAATACTGCCTTTTACCTTAACTTTTTCAATGCCATTTGGCGTTTTAAAGCTCCAGTAGTCAATTCCAATTAATTTAATACAATTATGGTTGAGCAGATCCTGTGGTGTTTTTGGTTCTCCGTGTTCTGCTATGTAGCCTGGTGAGGCGCATATAATTCTATGGTCGCGGGCTAACTTTCTGGCTACGAGGGTTGAATCGTTAAGCTCGGCATTTCTGATAGCGATATCAAAACCACCTTCTACCATGTCTACAATACTATCGCTTTGTCTTAAATCGACTTTAAGCTCAGGGTGCTGATCAATAAAAGCTTTAAGTGCGGGCACTATATGCATACGACCAAATGAGGAAGGGGCTGCAACACGAATCGTGCCTTGGGGGGTAAAAGAGCCTGCGCCTACAGCTGCTTTTGCACTATTTATAGCATTTAATATTTCTTCAGCGTGAGGTAAAAACTCTCGGCCTTCTTCAGTTAAAGATACTCGCCTTGTTGTACGGTGAATTAGTTTTACACCGAGCGACTCCTCAAGCTTAATAATATGCATGCTAGCTACCGGCGGCGAAAGGCCAAGTTCCGCGCCTGCTGAACTAATATTGTGTGTAGAGGCGACTCGAACGAATAACTTTAGGTGTTCATTGTTCATTATTAAAGCCTATTATTAATTAAATTTTAAAACTAGCTGTTCATTTGAGTGTATTATCATGGGTATCTCTTGTAAATATACTGGCTGTGTAAACTAAACAAGGGGGTACCATAAATGCCAGCAGCATGGCGAAATACTAGCTAACCCTGCAACAATTATTGATGAAGGGCGCCTATTGCCTGTGTTAGACAATATTGAATTTAACCTTGAGGATGCAGGTAAAACGCATGATGGCCTTGCTAGTGGTGAAGGTATGGGGAAAGTGGTTATTTCACTATAAATTGTCGTGTCGGCTTAAGCCGAGCACTTATTAAATGTGCCCGGCTTTTTTATTATTTATAGGCAAAATTACTCTACAAAGGTTTACGGTTTAATAGTCATAAGTTCAATTGAGATCTATTTGTTTTGATAAAAATAACGTAGTTAAGTCTGTTATTTTTATCAGGGCTTCTTTATCTGCGTGGGTCCATGATATTTTCGATCCAATACTTTCACAGCAAATCACGCCTAGTGCCTTATTATCTTTAAAATAAATGTAGTCAAGTAGTGAGTAAATATCGTATGGCTCAAAATAGCTTTTGGTAAAGCCTTTTGTAACTTCGTGATTTCTTGCATCGGGGGCATCAAGTATTTGGTGGCTTAGTATGTAGTTAAAGTAATCTGGGTAGTCTTTTGCTGTTAATACTGAGTCAAGAATGACTTCATCGTTCTCATCAAGGCACATTAAGCAATTTATCTCAGAGTATTCTTCATTAAACAGCCATAAGCTGACTCTGTTGGCCGCAGGTATTAATCTTTTTAGTTCACGGCATGTTTGTTTAAGTTTATGTTCTCTTTTAATGCTCGGGTCACTAATTTTTATTGCTAAGTCTTTGAGATTTTCGTTGTTTGGATTGTAAACATTAAGCAAGCTGTTCAAGCTATCTTTATTAAATGGCTTAGTTAAATAACCGTCCATGCCAATATTTAGGTAATGCTCAATATCTTGTTTCATTGTGTTGGCAGTCATGGCAATGATAGGTATTGATTTACCGTTTTTCAGTGCTCTTATGGCCTTGGTTGCTTCAACTCCATCCATTACTGGCATTTGAATATCCATAAAGATTAAATCAACGTGGTTGTTAACAAAGTAATCAACACACTCTTTACCGTTTTCAGCAAAAATCACTTGAGTGTTGTGCGCTTTTAACATTTTATTGACGACGATTTGATTTATTTTATTATCTTCCGCAACTAAAATAGCACAGCCTTGTAAATCAGTTACTTCTTTGTTTTTCTTTAGCAAACTATCTAAAATCGATGCTTCAAAGCTTTGCTGATAAATAAATGTAGAGCCTTCATTTTCTTGGCTGGTAAAACTGATTTTCCCACCCATTAAATGACTTAACTTATTACAAATGGAAAGGCCTAACCCTGTACCACCAAATTTACGAGAGGTAGATGAGTCAGCTTGATGAAATTCTTTAAATAAGTTTGCTTGTGCTGCTTTGTTTATCCCTATACCTGTATCTATGACCTTAAATGTTATGTTCTGTGTATTTAAAGAGTGACCTTTTAAGTTAATTATTAAATCAACGTGCCCAGCTTGAGTAAATTTAATTGCATTTGAGCATAGGTTATTTAATATTTGCGATATTCTTAGTGGGTCACCTTTTAATGTTTTAGCCACTTTTTTATCTATTGATACATTAAACTTTATACCTTTATCAGAGGCTTGTTTTTTTAGTGGCTCAATTACACCATTAACAACGTCTTTAAGGTTAAAGTCGATATGTTCAATATCTAATTTTCCAGCTTCTATTTTTGAAAAATCTAAAATATCATTCACTATATTGGATAAAATATTGGCTGAGTTTAGAATACTTTTTAGCGCAATATCTTTTTCACTATTACTGCTGTCAGATAAGCCAAATTCGGCCAAGTTTAAGATACCGTGAAGTGGTGTTCTTAGCTCATGCGACATATTAGCTAAAAATTTACCTTTTAAATTATTGGATGTATCTGCTTCAGCTTTTAGTTTTTCAAGCTCTTGAATATGAGTTTTTTGCTGTTCTAATGCTTTACTTAGTTCTCTGTTTTTTAGCCTTAACTCTAATTGGGCTATTACCTCTTTACTTAAAATAGTTAACGCACTAATTTGTTTTTTAGTTAATTTTTTAGGTTTATCACTAATTACACATAAAGTACCAATTGTACTGCCTTGCGGTGTGATAAGGGGGGCACCTGCATAAAAGCGAATGTTTGGATCGTTGGTTACTAAAGGGTTGTCGTGAAAGCGCTCATCAAGTAAAGCATTTTGTATTTCAAATACTTGGTCTTGCAAAATAGCATGCGAACAAAACGCAATATCACGCTCTGTTTCAGTCGCTTCAATACCGTATTTTGATTTAAACCATTGTCTTTGCGGATCGACTAAGCTTATAAGTGATATAGGGGTATCACATATATCTGAGGCAAGTTGAGTTAAGTCATCAAATACTTTTTCTGCTTCTGTATCTAATATTTCGTACTCATATAATGCTTTTAATCGAGATTGTTCATCCGCTGGAATTCGCGCTTTTTGCATAGTAATACCTAATGTTTATATAGCGTTACTATAGAAGTAAAGTGAACTGAATGACAACTTTTAACTACAAGTTACAATAAAGAGTTTTTTATGTTGATAATGGGTAAAGTTCTGAGTTGTTTAAAAGGCGATATTGATAGCGTTCAGCGTGTATTTTGAAGAAGAAAGGCCAAGTAAGAAATTACTTGGCCTTTAATGTGTATATTTTTCTAATCGCTAATTATTTCTTTTTTTCACTTGGTACAGGTTGTCCGTAGCTTGGAGAGCGTGGACCATATAGCAGGCCATTGTATGTATCAGATGATAATAAACGGCTTGATGTAATTGCTGCTATCTCGAACCCTTTGTCGGTAATGGTTTCTGCAATTTGGTTTATTGCAGCCACAACTAACATGCCGACTAATCCGCCACCGCTGTTATTTTGTTGTTCAGCGGATGAAGCGCGCGCTTTCCCTTGCCATAATTGAACCCCAGTTCGTAAATCAACAAGTGATGCAGAAACAGTAACAGCCGTCTCACTAGAAATTACAACATAGCTTGTACCGTACTCTTCAACGGTAATATAAAGTGCAGAATCGGCACCAAAAATACTATGAAGTTTGTCTACAGAAACTTGGTGCACGTCGCTTGCAACAATAAGGCCGTTTCCTTTAAATGTTTGTTCAACTACAGCTACTGGAAAAACATAAAATCCAGACTCTGCAATTGGAGCAACCATTTGGGTCATTACGCTATAGGGTGCGATGACTTCAGGTGTGTTATTAAGTGGCGGTAAGATAATAATTGAATGCGGGTCAGCTTCTTTGAATGCAGTATAGTCATGGGCTGGTGGAGGAGAAACACAGCCAGCAAGTAATGCAACAAGTGCAGCAGCAGTAAGTGATTTTAAGTTGAACATATTAGGCACCTTTCGCAGATTTTAATAGAAAATCGATATATGAAGTTGATTCTGGAAATAGTGACTTTTCAGTTTCAAAGTGAGTTGTACCTAATGCAGCATTACCTGTTTCGAAGTAAAGCATACCTAAATGAGCGTGAAGCCCTGGTGCAATAGCTTTGCTTTTGTTTGCTGCGTCAGCAATAACTTGCTCTAGCATAGTAATTTGTTCTTCAAGGGTAACATCTTCTGCTTTTAAGTAAGCATAAACTGCGGTGTTATATTCACCGTAGTAGTAAATAGGTTCTTTGGTTGAGTTACATCCTGTAAGCGCTGCACAGACTAATGCTAGGGTTATTAATTTTTTCATTATTTATCACCCCATTGACCAGATTCAAGTCCGGTAACTAGTTTATTTACTACTTCGCGAATTGCTAAGTCGAGAACTTTTCCATTAAGAGTTGCATCGTATGAAGCTGTGCTACCAAACCCAACAACTTCACGTTCAGATAAGCTGTATTCACCAGCTCCTTGAACTGAATAAACTACTTCTGAGGTGGTAACATCAACAATATTGAGTGTTACTTTAGCGTAAGCAATTTGTGATTTACCCTTACCAAGTAAGCCAAAAAGCTGACGGTCGCCGATTGCTTTACGACCAAATTCAGTCACATCGCCAGTAACCACAAATTTAGCACCGCTAATTACTTGTTTTGTACCTGTTAATTTAGCTTCGTCAGTAAGTGTTGCCATATTATCGCGATCAAGCACACTAAAGCGATTTGTTTGTTGTAAGTGGCTCATTAAAGTTGTTTTGGCTTGGTTACCTAAACGGTCTTGGCCTGACGAAAAAATACCATTTTGAAAACTTGAGCGATTAACAAATTGACCTACAACAAGTTTACTTTTAGTACCTGTATAGGTTGTGTTGTAACTTGCCACGGTAGGGGTCTCAACAACTTTTGATGATGTTGTTGCACATCCAGCTAATGTAGATGCTACTATTGCAGAGATTAGAATTGTTTTAATGTTGCTTTTTGCTGTGCGCATAAGGTTTTTGTGTCCGTTTAAATAATTACAAAAATATTTCAGAAACAGACTATTAATATTTAGTTCAACTAAATAAATATTTGTAGAGTCCATTCCGTGTGTATTTATAAACAAAAAACAATGTAAAGGCAATGTTATTTTATAATTATTAGGTACATAAATTCACATACTTCAAGGCTAAAATATTAGCAAAAACTAAAATAATAATATTGCTTTTCGATTTGCAACACTTTGGCTATTGATGCTTGAAAGTAAATAAACATGTAAAATTGTATGTCAGCATGCCGTGCAATATTTCAGTTGTTTATTGTTGCATTTACATAATTAAAGTTCCTAAAAATAATTACAGACAATACAGCGCTATTAAATATGGCGTTATTTACATTATTTACGAGGTTTTGTATTCACATTAATTGCTAGTTTAAAATATAGTATTTAAAGCAAGGCCCTAGCTTGCTTAGCACTTATTAATAGATATAGGCCGGACTTTTTAGTACTTGGTTAATAACAGTCTTAATGATCTACATTTTGCTACTTTAAATTATCAATATAATTGAGCTTACCTTTAAGATAGTAATTTAAATATAGATAACGAGTTAACGCTATTATGAGGACCAAAGTGCCAATACCTACTTGTGTGAGCCATATTGTTGTGTGGTTGTACATTAAAATGCTCACGGCCGCAGTGATGCAAAGTGCAGCCCACAAAATGGAACAGCCTATAAGGTTTAAGCGCCAATAGTTTATTTGATTAATGAGCTGCTGCTTTTTAAAAAGTAGTAAACCATTAACATCTAGGGTGTGTGTTTTTATTAGCTTTTTGCGCTGAATAAATGCCCATATTGAAAACCCAATTGGAAGCGGAGTTAAAATTGCATACAACACTTGCTCAGGAGTACTAGTTGCTTCAAAAATTAATGCATAGATACAAAATAAGCTAACAAATGCGCCAGCAACTAAGTCTAACCATGCTTTAATTGATTGTTTTTTTCTTGCCGATGTAATTTGGCTCAGTAGTGCGGCAGTATCCAGTTTTGGAGTAGCATTTTTATAGTCTTTTTGCCATTGTTCTAATAGTGGATCCATAATTATTATTGCTCCATTAGCTTTTGAAGTTGCACACGTGCGCGGCTAGCGCGCTTGGCAACGTTCGCTTCGTTTAGACCTAACGTATGTGCTATTTCGGCTTGGTTAAAACCTTCTAATTGAAGAGAAATAACTTGCCTAAATTTTAATGGTAGCCGTCTCATCGCTGTCATTAAATCATACGTGTTATCGCTGTGTTGGTGAGAATCAGTACTAACCAAGTCAAGTAAAGGGTCGCTTAAATTATGACGATCTTGGCGACGTGTTTCTTTTAAAACATGATCGACAGCACGGTTGTGTGCGACCCTAGCAATAAAGGTCTTCATACTTGAATCGCCTCTAAAGTTTTCTACTGCATGCCAAACAGCTAACGATATATCTTGTAGTAGGTCCTCTCTAAGTGCTTGGTCTGCTTCATGTGTTGCAGCAATACGCGCCATTAAAGGTGCGTATTGCAATAGTATCTCATGAATATGCTCCCTTTTTTCCACTAGGCTTCCTTGTTTTTGATGAATACACTTCTGTAAGCAATATAGCTTATACAGGTGAGTATAGGACCCGTAATAATCGCACTCAATAAAAAAGTATAAGGGGCTAACAATAGACTTAAGAAAGAAATTAGCGCGATTAAACACATTGGTTTAAACGCATAGAAAAAAGCATTTAGGCTACTTTTTAATGCTTGCAGTACATTTTTATCACCAAGTAAAACACAATAGCTTGCAAAACTGACAGGCAGTGTAACAGGAATAATCGAGGCAAAAATAATACCTAGTTGCCATTGGGTAACTTCAGTAGGCTGCGAAAATAAAAGTAAATTTATGCCATCATTTCCTAGTAAAAGCTTTGCTACAAATAACTGAATAAAAAAAGCAGATGCTAAAATTGCTGAAAGCGGAATCATGCTTAGCCAGTTTTTAGCTTTAAAAATCGACTTTAATGAAAATACTTTATGAGTGGCCAAATGGTGAATGACGATAATAGCGCTGCTGCCTACAAAAGTGGCAGCCCATTTGGAGGCTAGCATGCCATAAGGGGCGGGTAGTATTTGAAAAATACCTTCAATAATTAAAGGAAGCAGTAAAAATAAAAAAAGTTTTACAGGTGCTTGCTTAAAAAGTGAAAAACCGTCTTGAAGCCATTGATTAGCTTTACTAGCGGGTAAAGTATGTAGTGGGGTTACTGTTAATGTATTCATAATTACTCTCCTTTTGATTGTTATGTTATTAGTCGATAACAATGAGAATAATCTGACATTTTATTTTTAATTAAAGTAAAAAATTTAAAACATAAAAATAGATTTATAATTAGATTAGCTTACACCACAAGCAGGATATAAATTAAGCACTTCAGTAACTACTTGACCAAATAGAGCTTGTTCTTGCTTTGACAAATTAATAGTTGGGTCAAATTTCATGATATCCGCGGGTCGTGAAGTAATTATTTCTGAAAAAGTCATTGCTGTTAATACATTGCCTGCATAAGAGGCATGGTTGCCATCATCCATATGTAGTTTTGCATTTGGCATTAACACTAAAAGCCTGTTCCAAACAAGGCCAATAGGAGCTACGCAGCTAGGTTGTTTAGCGCTTATTGATAAATGTAAGTCGTATACACGCTGGCCTTCTTCAGGGTTGCCTCTTTGTGGGTGTTCAGGAAATAAAATAGGTGTAATATTTTGTGCCTTGGCTGATGAAATTAAATGCTCAGCGGCATCAGTAGGGTAAGTTGTTAAACCAGACTGAGAGTATTTTTGGCCTTGAAAAATGGCATGGCTTAGATTTTTGTTTTTAAGTTTGTCTACATTTGCCCTAATACTCACAATATTATCTAAAAAAGGTCCCGATACGGTGGTTGTATGAACTGATTTATCTGGGTATTGGTTTTCGATTATATGCTCAATGATCCGCCCTAACTGACTGCTGTGACTATTGCCATAAATAATAATGTTGTAATTATCTTCGATATTGTTTTGTGTAATTGGAGTCGGACTTTCACTTGTATTTGATTGCGGAACTTTGGTATTACTGCTGCCTGAGCCACAGGCTGATAAAAATATTAAAGAAAAAAACCAAAATTGTTTAGGGTATTTAAAATTCAGCATGCCAATTTGTACCAATAATAAGAACTATTTACTGATACTAGTAGGTCGATTCATATGCCGCAAGTTCTTGCACGGTTCAAATATCTTAGTGATATTTTGTTTTATGATTTAAACAAAAAGCCCAGCAAAAATGCTGGGCTAAGGTACTTAGGTAATAAAGGTATTATTGCGTTAATTCACCAGTAGCTGACTCGATGTGTGCTCTTACAAACCACTGAAATTGTTCAAGATCGGCAAGTTGGCTTATTAACATATCTTCAGATACTGGATCTAAATCTGATACCGTTTCGATGGCTTTACGGTGATCGGCATTAATGCCGTTGTACACCTTATCTAACGCGCCTAAATGCTCGGTAACAAGTCCTTTACCTAATGAATATTCGTTCCATGTACGGCGGTCAACAATTGACTTAGGTGTCCCTACTGGTATGCCGCCTAAAGTGGCAATACGCTCGGCTATTGTATCTGTCATTTCGCGCACAGCTTCAACCTGAGGGTCTAGCATTTCATGCACACCTATAAAATTAGGACCAACAACATTCCAATGAATATGTTTTAGTGTTAATTGAAGATCTATAAGTGCAACCATGCGGTTATCTAAGGCTGCGATAGTTTTTTCAGCTGATTCGTTGCTCATACCTGGTGCAGTAAATTTAGCTTGCTTATTTGTATTGCTCATAACTTCTCCTACTTAACTATTTAATATTTTCACGTAGTCCTTTACGTAATAAATACGTGATAATTGTATGAAGCAATCAATATGCCGAAAGTTAAACTAAATAAAATTGTTTTAAATCAGTCGCTTGTGTTTTTGCTTTTGTTTGGTTTTTTATTAATATGAGGTGGTTATGAAAAGTCTGCATCTTTTTGTAAAATTTGCAGACCAAACAGATTTGCTGAAACTAAACTAGAATATTTTTAACGGGTGTATTCATGTGCCTTTAGTAATTCAAGCGGTATTACTTCAAGCGATTTTTTATTAGTGGCCTGCAAGATTACTGGCGGCGCAACGTTTGCTTGTTGCGCATGAAGCCATCTTATTGCGCATAAACACCATTTGTCGCCAGCTTTTAAGCCTTTAAAATCGTAAAGTGGATTGGGCGTTATGAGATCATTACCTTGTGACTTCGAAAACTGTAAAAATTCTTCGGTCATAATTGCACACACACTATGATTACCGCGATCAGAATCCGGTACATAGCAAAAACCCTCGCGAGTATACCCGCCATTTCCACAGCATAATTGTAACCGGGTATCCAGAACGTTAAATTGATTTGCCATAAGGTGCCTTAAGTCATTATGTTTAATACAGTAAAAATTACTTTATCAGGCGCGAAAAAGTATAGCTACTAAAGTGAGGATGTTTGATTATGACTTTTTAAAAAAATCGGGGCATTTAAATGAAGGGAGGAGGGGAAAAGTATTATTTGTGCCACAAACTAGTTTCACTAGATCGTGGCACAAGTTAAGTTAAAGTTTGTTAACTATTCGTATTTTCTGGCTTTTTTAGTTTTGATTACTGCAATGTATGCGTGCCAGCTTGCATAGCTAAGTAGTGGCATAATCACAATAAACCCAACAGCGCCAGTTACAAAACCAAGCGCAACCATTAGGAAAATGCATATTGACCAAACAACCATTGGCGCAAAATTATTTTTAACGGCATTAATAGATGAGACGATAGCTGTCATTATGTCTACGCGTCTTTCCATCATAATTTGTGGTGTAAATGCAGACACTGAAAAAACAGACACGAGTAAAACGCCACCTGCAATTGTACCAAGCGTTAAAAATGCTGACAGTTCTTCAAATGTTGGGTTAGCGTAGTTAGGGTATAAAGCATGAACAAGGGCGGCAATGCGCATCCACGCAATCATTATTACGAGTAATAATATTGCAAATCCCCACTCTCCAACTGGGTTTCTAAACATCGACTTTAGCGAATGCCTAAAAGTGGGTTTGTGGCCTTTTTCGAGTTCCCATGCTACGTCGTATAGGCCGGCTGCGAAAGCGGGTCCAATTAAAACAAACGCAACAGTGGCGGGTAAAATTACAAATACGCTTTGTGCAAAAAATGCAGAGTAGATAATAGCTGCAGGAATAATACTAAACACTAGGCCATAAATTACAGTAAGTAACGGGGCTCGGGTCATATCTTTAAACGCAAGTGCTAACCAGTGAAAAGCAGCGAACGTATCTACTTTGTTACACTCTATACAGCGAGCAAATTCGGTATTTTTTTCAATTGTTTTTGTTGTAGGCATAAGTGGAGCTCCTCTATAAAGCCTCTATTTAGGTTTAGGTCATAAACGCTTTATTTACAAATATTAAACATACATACGGAGCTAAAATTAAAATTGTTCACTAAATAAACGTTTTATGTTTTTAGAAGGGGGGATTACAAAAGGAAATTTTATAGGAGGATTGCTGAAATCAATATTAATAAAGTACTACTTAACCTGTAGGCAGGTTAAGTAGTTAAATAATGCTCAGCCTAAGCTGATTGCTAGGTATTGTATCTCGTCACCATTTATTTGTGGCAAAAAGTAAATATCGTTGTATTTAAAATATTGCTGAGAGTTTATGGTAACTGGCTCAGCTGACGATGGTAGTTCATCGTAAACTTGCCCTAAGCTATAGTCGAAGACGTTGCCAATTTTAATAGCTTTGTTGCGCTGAATTATTGGCGCATCTACCACTTTATAGCCGCCGTTATCGGCAATATAAAAAACGTTCTGATAAGCATAATATGTGGTGTTTCGATGTTTCATACGCGAATAATGTCTAGGAAGTTTTTTAATGCGCAGTCCGCGAGGTGGCATCACAGCGTGATAGCCTTTTTTAGCTTTTCGGTAGTAAATGCCGTCATTAAAGCTAAATGAAATTCCATTAAACCAAATAGAGGTACTTCTTCTTGGCAAGTGCCTTATGTATCTATTTTCTTTGTAATAACGCGGCTTATACCTATTAGTTAGGTAGTTATATTTATGATTGTCGAAACGTAGTTGTTTACGCTTTTCTTGCTGCTTTTTTTGCTTGTTCTTTTCTTTTTTACGGTCTTGGCGCTTTTCTTTTTTATGCTCTATGCGTAGTTTTTTTTCATGGCGACGTTCATCGCGCTTATACTCAATGCGTTTAGGGTTTTCGTGCTTATAATTTTTATGAGCTTCTCGCTCGTTGGGCGCTGCAATTGCGGTGCTTGAAAGCGCGCTAATGGCAATTATACCCGATAGTAAAAATGTAAGTTTCATAGTGTGCCTCGTTTATGTTGTTACATAACTAGGCTTAATATTAACCTCTGAAACTGAACATTAACTGACCTATTTAATGTTTGGGCGTACCTTTACATTGCTTTACGTAAGCCAAACAGTTTCTTACTTTTTATTACAGTTTTAAACAGGGCGCTTTAAACAATCATATGCATGTGGTGAAAAAAGAGTGCAGGTTAAAATTAAAGACTAACTTATAAGCCAAGCTATTAAAATTTAAATCATTTTAATAGCTTGTTCATTAGTGCTTAGCTGGGGTTAACAAATCTCATCGAGTAAATGCATCACACGTTCGCTGGCTGCTTCCATTTTATGAATATGCTTAATTGCAGATTCTTTATCGCCATTTTGAATTGAGTGCAGAGCCGCAACACCATTTTTATGTACTTCACTATGCGGGTTTTCTAATTGTTTAAATGCATTGGTGTGTTTAAATTCGGCAGACTGCTCTGAACTATACCACTGGCCTAATCGGCACATTGTATGATCGCTAAAGTCATTAACTGACTTGTTGCTTTGGCCATTTGCTACTGCATAAATGTCACCTTTCCATACAACATGATCTAGTTTAACGGTTTGAATAAACGACAACGTAGCAGCCTGAGAAATCGTATTTTTCATGTTGTTACAAAAATCGATAATTGAAGTGTAATCGGTATTCAGTGCATCAAAATTATCACTTAGGTGCGAACTATTTTCTTTAATACCTTCTACTGATACCACTGTTTCATCTGTTTTGTTAATAATTTCTTTTACTAGGTCGGCCACTTCTTGCGCTGACTTATTCGTGTTTGTTGCTAGCACCCTTACTTCATCTGCTACAACACTAAAGCCTCGGCCAGCTTCACCCGCACGGGCAGCTTCAATAGCAGCATTAAGTGCTAATAAATTTGTTTGATCTGATATTTTACTAATTGTTGAAACAAACGTACTGATTTTACCGGCCATACTGGCTAGGCCTGAAATGTTTTCAGTCATGCTTCCCATTTTACTGGTCATTAAATCCATTTCTTTGACAATATGATTTAGCGAGCTATTTGATTTTTCGAGCAGGGTGTTTATCTTATCGCTTACTTTGTTTTCTTCATCAATTTTAGAGTAAGAGCCCAATACGGTTTGTCTTATATCTTCGATTTGAGCAACACCATTTATAGAGCTGGAAAGTAATGAGTGAGTGAAACTATGATCTTCATTATTATTTGGGTTATTTAACTCTTCAATTAGAGAAGTATTTTCATTGATAAGCGTTGTATTTTTATTACGTAAACTCTCAATTTCTTTTTTTAGTTGGTCATTTTCGTTTTTCAATATCGAGTAGGTTGAACTTAAAACAAACATATTTAGACCTTGATTTTTAAAAAATAATTTACATTTAGTTATCATTATAGAGGTAAAATTTTATTGAGCCTATATTTATCATCACTGTTTTCCTTAAATAAGCCCATACGGTGAAAAATGTTCTGTTAGTTTTCACCGTGTATCATTAAATTCAAAATTCTTGTTCAAAGGCTGCTTTTATAAAGTCCGTAAAAATGTGACTAGGTCGGCTTGTTCTTGCTTGGTTAAATTAAGCTTTATAAGCAGGTCGGTGGTTTTAGGGAAGTGTGGGTCGTTTAGTTGGTTTTTTCGTGGTCTTGGTCTAGCTCCGCCATGGTTATACATACTTACGATGCCTGATAAATCTTCAAATAAGCCGTTATGCATCCACGGAAATGTTTGCATTAACCCTAATAGTGATGGGGTTCTAAATTGGCCAATATGCTCAGAGTTGTGGGTGGCATCGTAGCGGCCTTTATCTTCAAAACGGCGGCCGTAATAATGCAGCCCTGTGCCATGGAATTGGTTGTCGCTGAGTAGTGCGCCGTTATGGCAAGTCATGCATTTAGCTTTAGTTCTAAATAGGTGCAGGCCATTTAACTCACTATCACTTAGGCTATTAACTGCTTGTATTGGATTTTTATTAAGCTGCGTTAAAAAAATTTTATAGCGGCTATTTGGGGGTGCTAATGTGCGCTCAAACGCAACTAAGGCTTTTGCCATTTGCTCTGAAGTGAGGGTATTACTATTAAAAGCACTTTGATTAAATACACTGTAGCTTTTATCTTTATTTACCCGCGCTAAAGCTATCTCAGGGTCTAAGTCCATTTCAATTGGGTTTGCTATGGGCATTAGCGCTTGTTGCTCTGCCGTGCTTGCACGACCATCCCAAAAAAAGCTTTGCCACTGATCAATACCAAAAATAGCAGGGGTGTTACGTGTGCCTATTTGCTCGTCAATGCCTATGGCAGTTGTACGGCCATCATGAAAGCCTTTGTCGCGATCATGGCAGGTTGCGCAGCTAACGGTATTATTACGCGAGAGCTGCACATCATGAAAAAGCTTGTCACCTAAAGCAACATGCTCAGGTTTTGGCGAGGCTACAGGCAAAAGCGACATGGGCTCAACGCTTCTTCCGTCACTGGTTTGAATAGCAGGCCAATGAGCTTGGCCTTTGCTATAATGTGAGCGTAAATCGTTATTGTTTAAAGCTTTAGAATCAGCCGTAAATAAGAATACAGCAAGGGCTACAAAAATAACTTTAATCATACTTGTAGCTCAGCTCTAACCAAAACACTCGACCAGGCTCAATACCTGATGCGCCCTCTGCAACTGTATACGTTCTATCATTTAATAAATTAGAAATATCAGCACGTAACTCTAAGCTTTGGTTGCTGGTCAGTTTATGTTTGTATTTTAAACTTAGGTTTAGCATTGTCCTGGCACGTATAGTCTGTTCTTGGTAAACATCAAATAGAGTGGAAACAACTGGGCAGCTAGCACAGACATCCTCTATATCAATACTTTCGCTTCCTCCTGTACTTACAGCTGTATCGTAGCTACCTGAATATGAGATATTTAATCCAGTGCTAAATGAATCGACCCAATCTACGTTCCAGCCTAAGGCAGCTGTGATAGGTGCTCCAAAATTAGTTCGTATCTGAGATAGTTGACTTAATGTGACCAGTGATCCTTCATCTTTTGCATTAACATAATAAACGAGCTCATCAAGTGGGGTGTTATCTACGGTTGCATTATAATTGTCATTTGATATTTCGTTCTCGGCATACGACGTATTTGCCCATACAGAATGGGCACCAAATTGTGCGCTCCATGCTAGTGAAATACGTTCTGAACTTCCCGTTCCTTCATTACTAATATCAATATAAGTGTACCCATCAAGATCTGTTTCGTCTGAAGTAGTGCGAGAGAACTGCTGATGTTTTTTACGTTTTATGTATTTTAAAGACACATTACCCATTGTCTCAAATGCGTGAGCGATACCCAGTGCAAGTTCATCATCGTAAGGGGTATCCACGTCATTAAATCGATATTTAAAGCTACCAGTGTAATTTGAATCTAACCAGTTTTGTAAATATCCACTTTCGATAGGTCTGTATTGCAGGTACGAAAACTGCTGTTGCTCTTTTATTTTATAACTGATAATTGCAGAGTCGTAATAGCGGTTAAGGCCGGCACTAATAATGGTTTTTTTATTATCAAATACGTCGTAACCTAATGAAATTCGCGGTGCTACATCATGGTTTTGTAAAAAGTCATCATAGCTGTAGCGCATACCTAAATTCACATCCAGTTTGCCGTAGTTAATATGGTCGGTAACGTAGAGTGCGTTGCGGTTTAAATTTACATCTATGTATTCAGCAGGGCTAACAGTTCGGCCATTAAAAAATTGCGCTGTAGTAGTTATATTATTACTGTATGCGGTGACGTGTTCCGAGTTGTTAAAGTCAATGTCACCGCCTAATTGCTCAGCTAATTTTTCTATAGGGATGAGAGTTTCGAGTGCTTGACAATCAAGTGAATAACCACTGCAATTAAGGGGTGTAGTAGCACTAGACCATATAACAGGCGAACTGTAGTTATAGCCATCTTGAAAACGTTCACGTTCTATTTGCTGATATTTAAATTCTGCACCAGCCACAATTGAGTGGGTTAATCCTAAAAATTTAAAAGCTTCTAGGTTAAATGTATTTTTCCAATTGGTGGTGAATTGGCGGTTATCTAACGCGCCATAACCACCTTGGCGTGAAAAGCGTTCGTCTGCATCGCCTTGGTTAGCGTATTGTCCCCAGTCTTTTCCTTTTGTTTGTAGCCAATTATAAAAATGCGCTGGGCCATCTCGGCTACTATCACTTATGTTAAAGCTTAAATTACTTGCCCATGTTACATATTTAAAATCTTGCTTTAATTGTATTGCGCTACCATAAGCGCCACCTTCTAACTGATAGTCACTATCAAGTGCATCAGTAATAAAACCATTCACCTCGTAGGGAGAATAGATCATACTTATCGTAAAATTATCAACCCAGCCGTTCTTATAACCATATTTAAATATAGCGTTAATGTTACGGCGGCTTTGGGTTTTTGTTTGCCCCAGTGATAAGTCACTTATATCACTGTTAAGGTAATTTAAACTAAACATCACACCGTGACGTTTATTAAGTTGCTTTTTACCGCTCAATGAATAGCTTATTTTTTCGTATACTGGAGCCTCTAATTCAGCTTCATCTGTACTGCTTTGCTCAGTTTGATCGTCGGCTTGAATATAATGATAATCAGCCCAATCACTGTGATTCCCGCGTACAGTAAAGCTAAAACTATCTTTGCCAAACGTTTCTTTTGTTTTGGTATCAACAACACCGCCAGAAAAACCACCAAATTCAGCCGGAATATTATGATCGTACACAGTGATTGACTCAACTACATCAGAGTTTACATTCATGCTTTGCACACCGCCTGACACGTCATTACTTGATGATGTTAAGCGGCTACTACTGGCAGGATCAATACGATTATTGTAGTTCATACCATCAAGTGAAAAACCTGTTTGCCAAGGCTGGGCGCCTGAGATGGATATTTCTGGCGCACTTATCTCTGCTAAGCTTTCAATGCTGAATGCCTCATTGCTTAATTGTACGCCAGGTAAAAGGGCAATTAGCTCATTTATGTCGCCATTCCCTTTGGCTGTTGCATCAATAAAACTGCGGTCTAAATACGAACGACCAATAACTTCAGGAACTTCTATCCCTATAAATTGGCCTTTGACTTCAATGTGTTCGATAGCTTCACATAAACTTTTTTTTTCATCAGTGAGTGTGCTGCAATCTTCAGGTGGGGGAGGAGTCTGTTTTTGCTCGGTCGCACCATATGAATTATGGGCAAGCAAAAACAGACACGCATAAATATAACGTGTCTGCATTGTTTTCTCTTATTTAGTTGCCAATTGGAGTGCTGTCTTCGCTATCAGCAATACCATCGTTGTCAGCATCTTCATCGGCTGTTAAACCCGAAGCGGTAATATCTTCATCAGTTACATTTGCTAAGAAGAAGTTTGGAAGCCCGTCGTTATCAGTATCAACACTGGCAACACGGTTATCTCTAAAGTCATCTTTGCTTGCAATTAATTCAGCCATTGTGGTGTAAAGGTCAAGTTGGTCGGCTTCACCATTTACCTCGTTAGTGACAAGCGCTGTCGCTTGCTCGTATTCGCCAAGTAAGGTATGTGCTTCGACTAAATCTTCCATGGCATCAATAATGACAGTATCGGCTTGCGCTAAAATAAGCGTTTCAATATCAGCGAGAAGTGCTGAGGTTTGTGTTTTCACACTACTGTAAGTGCTGGCAAAGTCAGTAATACTGCCGGCATTAGCCCCCATGCTAGAAAGCATGCTGTAACGCTCCCAAAAGCCAGTTGCAGACGGACTAAGTAGTATTGTTTCGTTTTTTAGTGATTCGAGTACTTCAAGTAGTTGGTTACTTGTTAACGTGCTTAAATTTTCGTTTACTTCAACTATTGCACTATTAAATGTAGTTAAGGCTAAGTCGGTAAACCCTGCGCTTACTAAATAGCCTAATGTTTCTAATCGGTATTCAAAGCGGTCTTCAATGTCATCTAATACACTAATTTTACTAAGTAATTGCGTGTTTATTGCGGGGATTTCGTCAGTTAAGCCTGCGCGGTCAAGTGATACCATTACATTGCTGTGAACAACAATTGCAGAAGTGTCGGTTAAAGTTCGTAATGTGCCTGTATTTAGTTTATTTAACATGGTTAAACAGCGATTTGCGGCAGCAGCAGTATCTGCGCCGACTTCTCTACTAATGGTGACTAGTAAACCACAGCCTTTATAGCCAGCTAAGAAAGAAGTAGATGACTCTGCACTTATGTATTCGTCAGATGAAATAAACTCACCCGCATACGTTAATACGTCTTTCGCTTGTTCGGTATACCCGTACTGATATAAAATTTGCGCTGTACCTGCGTTGTTGTCTGTTTCCACTAAACTTCTAAAAAATTCATTATAATCACCTTCCTCGGTAAAAAAGGTAAAGGCCTCAGCGGCTGCATCGGCCACTGAAGAGCCCGACATAATGCTTTTAGCTACGCTAAAGCTATACATAATTTGATTAGCACCACTGATATCAAAATCAGATGAAAGTAAGGCAAACGCAGGGTTCTCCTCAAGATCGTACAGGCCTTCTAGTAATCCGGCTAGAGTTTGTAGTGGGTAAGTATAAGTACCTAAATTGGCTTCAGTGTATTCTGAAACAGCAAAGTCATAGTTGCTATCTATGCCCGTTATACCATAAAACGACAGCGCTAGATTTACGTATTCTCGAGCTAACTCAAGCGAGTTTGCACGAAATAAAATCTCTGCTGCCCATGCGGTATAAAGCGCTTTTAGTCTTTGTGTTTTTTTACCTTTAAATTCACCGCTTTTGTGAATTTGGTAACCTGTGTTACTCGAAATGTTTACCAGTGCAGCAGCGAATGTTTGTGCTGTAAGCTGATTGGTATCAGTTGGGTCAGCTGCATATACGTCTAATGCACCTTCGGCTGCATTTTTAAACGCTGTTTGGAAGTAACCATACGTTTTTGTGTACTCTTCTTCACGTACAATCTCTGCGTAGCTGTTAATGGTATTTAGTAGGGTTTCTGCTTCTTCAGTTTGCCCTACATCCATATAATCATTTAATAAACCAAGTAACCAAGACGCATCACTACTGTTTATATTTTCAAAGCCCTTTTCAGCTAAGTACTGGTTGTAAGCGGCTAAAGCGCGTGAGCGATATTGTGCACCTTGCTCTTTTTCATTGATGCTATCTAACGCAACACCTACATCTCTTAGGCCTCCAGCAAGAGCTGTTTGCTCGTTAATGAGTAATAAATAGTCTTCGGCTGTATCTAAAAAACCAGCACGTGCATACGCCGCTGCTTGAACTTGGTATACGGTATAACGTGAAATTTCATCGTTAATGCTTTCGTTTACAATATCGGCTTGTTTTAAGTGTGATTTACTAGAGCTGTAGTAAAAATTACGTTTGTCTTCATTTGTAACATAAGAAGGGCTTAGTGTAATACTGGCCGTAATTGGTTCATCAATTACGCCATCCGTATAGCTTATTACGAATGCTTCATTAACTGAACTTAATGTTTGCGCTTCAAAGATAAACTCGCCCGTGCTTTCGTTTATTGTAATTACACCATTTTCAGGGGAGGTTACCAGCGTAAATGTTATTTCATCTCCATCGGCATCAACTACATTAATAGTCCCCTCTGTTGTTGATGATGAGGTAACAAATACGTTTGTTGTTTGTAATACCGGCGTATCATTAACATTTTCGACCGTAAAGTTTAGCGTTACATTTGAACTAAGAGAACCATCGCTAACTGAAATTGAAGCACTATCGCTACCAAAAAAATCGGCGTTAGGCGTATAGGCAAACTTACCATTTGCTTCTACCTGTATAGTCCCGTTACCTGGTGCATTGGCAAGCGTGTAGCTTAAGGCGTCATCGTCGGTGGCTGTTACTTGGCTTGAAAAAGTGGTGTCTTCGTTTACAGTAAAACTTAAATTAGGTTGAGAAAACTGTGGAGCAGTATTACTAGAGCCACCGCCACAACCTGCCAACGCAAGCGCGCATAATATTGGGGTAAATTTAATTAGCTTGTTCATTATTGTTAATATCAAAAGTTAATGATGTTGCGAATGATAATACATATCAATTAGATTTTAAAGTGCGAAGTGTTTGTCATACTAATAGTGAGTATCCATAAAGTACTTATAAGGCAGCTAAAACACAAAACCCTGCTATTAACAGGGCTTTATTGTGAGTAAAAATGAGATTAGTAAAGAGAGGGGGGGTTATTAGTTTAAGTCGCTAATAATAAGCAGCGGAAAATTTTTAACTGAACGAGGTTGCCAATTATTATAGCTAATATTGCTAATTCCAAAATAGTTAAGCACCTTAGGTGAATACGTCCAGCCACGCGCATGTTGCTTTATGGCGGCGCTGCGTAAACTGGGTTTTAGCCCTACAGTGAGTAGGTCGTGATTTACATTTAACTTTGTGTAAAAGGCTTTTTCGCGCAGGCTTGCTTTATTTATCACCTCATCGTAATGGGCGCGTAATGTCTGCCACTTTTGGCTTTTTTGTGGCTCTTTTAAGTGCTTTACCATGGCATCAATATCACTATCTAACCATTTAGCTGAGGCAGCATCCCCATGCCAGCCGATAATCGTATTGGGCTCAATTGTAGTAGGGTGCCCAGCAAGCAACACATAATTAGCACACGACGAAAAGCAAAACTGCTTTATGTTTACCGTTAGCTTATGCGCCAAAATTAATTCGGCTAAGTCCATCCCTAAATCTATGTTTCCGCCGCCGCTGGTAATCGTAAATGTATTAATTGTAGGGTCAGTTTTTAAAAGCTCAGCTGCCGTATTGTTATTTTGTTTGTTGATTTGGCCACTGTATATAATTGTTTTATCACTTAAGGTTACTTGAGCCTGCAATAACGTGGGGAGTATTAAAAAAAGGGTAAAAATTAATTTATGCATATGAGTTTTAAGTGAGTATTTTTGCCAAAGGCTACGTAATTTGGCTAAACGTGGCAAATACTAATTTGGCTAAAGTAGTTAACACCTTTTGACCACTCTTAACTTTGCCCTAATAAACTATCTGTAATGATGTAAATTAGGCACAGTTAAATGGTTTATTTTAAAAAGCGGCTTTACGTAGTGAACGTTAAGCCGCTTTTTATGATTATTAATAGGGCGTATTCCTTATAATACCAATCTGCAATAATACTTAATCATTTTGAGGGGCTAAACGTGTCGCTATCTGCGTTAAAAAACTCTCATTTACGACTGTATGGATGCCTGTCTCTTATACACATCTGACGCTGCCGACGATATGCAGTGTGTAGATC
>OJDZ01000503.1_pt1 | contig 22953 bp, 19 predicted proteins | sample 1592981 | NCBI WGS metagenome assembly OJDZ01 (sample SAMN05416851, study PRJEB24817) | seawater metagenome | isolation source: Sea water | place: Canada:Atlantic | collected 2013-07
GCAGCGTCAGATGTGTATAAGAGACAGAGCTTGTGCTGACTTTTTATTGTCACTAGTTGAAGCTTTAGGTACCAACGTTTTTAACTGTTTGCGTGCTTGCGTCAAATAGCTGACAAGTTGATCTTGCTTACGCATATTGCTGGCTTGGCTTGCTAGATTCAACGTCATGATGACTTCATGGATAGTGAGCTGACGACGCGTTAAATTTGTATCACTAGTCGCTGAAGTATCAGTAGCATTGGTTGCTTTAGGCTGCTGTTTATTTTCAATAGCTGCATCTACCAGCTCTCGACGCTGTAGATCCGTACCTTCATAGCTGCCAAGACGCTCATGACTGTGCAAAAATTCCTGAATATTTTGAATCGCAAGATTTTGTATTTGCCACGGGCTTGGCTGTGAGCTTTGTGCCTGCAGACGCTCAATATCTTTGAGCAAACTTTGCTTGATAACGATAGTGAGCGCAGGCGCAATCTCATTACTGCTCTGCGACAACTGCCAATGTAGACCTCGCAATAACTCAATCGCGGCACTGTCATTACTATCTGCCAACAGTCTATCAGCAGCTTTGATTTGGATACGCAACAGGTCCAACTGATTCTGAGCTTGGCTACTCGCTTTAACTCTAGGTTCTGGCAGCGTCTGCTGACTCATAGCAAATAGACGATCGTCCATTTCGTTTAATCGACTGATTACTTGCTCATTACTTTGCAAACGATCGTTGACACTATGCTGAAAGCGCTGCTGACTAATATATAGCCACAATAATGCAGCGATCAGTAATAAGATAACCAGCCATTGCATCCGTAGCAGCAAAATATTTGCTTGCCGGCGCTGCTGAACAGTAGAAGGATCCTTAGATAAGGACTCAGAATTCATTGACATAAGGCAGTACCATTATTGGTATAGATAAACATGTTTAAAGCAAATGAGAAGTTTAAAGTATTATATTTTAGAATGAATGGCTGAGAGAATTGTATCTGGCGACAAATCCTCTACTCTCCAGTAGCTCAACTGCTGTGCGGTAACCATATTGGCCAAACGCTCACCCAACACAACGTAAGAAAAATCTTTTAGCGTAAGCGAAAGCCGCTGTGCTATATCAGCCACTGCATCAGAACTTTGCTCTTTTTTTAACGTCTTTGATTGGCCATTATTGACGATACTTGACCAATGCTCAAAAGCCGCCGCACTGCTGATCACGACAATTGGCTTTGACTGCTTCAGTAGGGCAATATCTGACGCAGTACTATGAGTAACAAATACTTGTTGCCACTGCTGATACTCAGCCATTGCATCGATAGGCATCGTACGCTCGTACCAAGCAATACTATCGATATGTACACCGCGCGCCTGCAATGTATCCACCAATAATCGTCGACCACCAAGCCCGCGCCATATCAGCAATTTATCGCCTGCTTGTAAGCTATCGATTTCAGGCATTGCTAGCATGCCTTCATTATTGGCCGTCTCAGGCTGAAGTATTTGATAGTTTGTTGTATCTATACGCACCTGACTGAACTCTGCTGCCGTTGCTTCACCAACCGCAACCAGAGGACTAGGTAGTGACAAACCTTCTGACAATCTCTGCGCATAGTTGCCATTACTATCTTTCGTTTTGTATTCACACTTTTTATGGTCAAGTGACTGCCAAGCGGCTAGCCCCGAAGCCGCTGCAGTTGGACTAACGATAACAAGCGCTTTGTACTCCCCCGCCAACCACTGACGCATTAATGCAATATCTAGATCAGTTGTTGGACGTGGTTGTAGCGTCAACATTGGCATCTCAATCACTACCAATCCTGCCGCTTGCAAATGCTGCGTCAACGGTGCTGCTCGCTCTACTGGGCGAGTATTAATGATAATTTGCGGCATTATTTTTGACTTCTCATTAGCATAATTTTTATGAGAAGTTGTGTATGTAGATTGAGTTGGCATTGATGACATAGGTATACCATGACAAAAAACGAGTGAAAAAGGCTTAAGTATACAAAAATGGCTGATGCTTAGATCAGCCTATCTTACGGTTAATCAAACCTATAGCGACTGTACTTGTACTACTCAGGCTGATAGATCGCTGACAAAATAGCGCCTGCGCCATCGGCAAGTAGCATTTCTGCGACATCGATACCTAGTTGGTTGGCTTGGGCTTCTTGCTCGGCTTGTGTCCCAACCAACGTAGCTCGTTTGTCTGCCTTCAACAATTCGCTACCATCGGCTTGACCTACTCGACCGCGTAGCCACAGCACATTCCCACTATCGTTATTGCCATTATCACCATTGTTATCATTATTAACACTGGTTTCTTCAGCTGTCTGCAAAACTGCATAAGCGGCGATCGGTACTTGGCAACCGCCCTCTAGATGACGGTTCAGAGCACGTTCAGCGATAAGTCGAATACGGGCTTTATCATCATTGAGTGGTGCAAGTAATTTGAGGACTTCTTCATCGCCTTCACGGCATTCGATCGCCAAAGCGCCTTGTCCAACGGCAGGTAAGCAAGCCGCGATATCAAGCTCACCGCGTATTCTCTCGTCCAGTTCAATACGCTGCAATCCGCTGGTCGCTAAAATAATGGCATCATACTCGCCAGCATCTAACTTACCTAGACGAGTGCCGACGTTGCCGCGCAAGGTTTTGATTTGCAGGTCAGGTCGATAGGCTTTGATCTGGCATTGACGACGTAAACTTGACGTCCCAACGACCGCACCCTGTGGTAACTCGTCGATACTATTATAAGTGTTTGAGACAAAGGCATCTGTTGGTGAGGCGCGTTTGCAATAGACACCTAATGTTAGGCCTTCAGGAAGCTGCATCGGAACATCTTTTAGCGAGTGCACTGCAATATCGGCTTGTTTTTCATACAGCGCTTGTTCAAGCTCTTTTACAAACAATCCTTTGCCACCGATTTTGGCCAAAGGTGTGTCCAAAATCTTGTCACCCTTAGTAACAATTTTTAGTAAATTGATCGTCAGATTAGGATACAACGCCAATAAACGATCACGAATATGCTCGGCCTGCCATAAGGCTAAAGGACTTTGACGTGTAGCGATATTTAGAGTAGTCAAAACAGGTTGCTGCGGATTGCTCATAAAGGGCCTCAATAAGTTCGATACTAATACTATAGTGGCTATAGTCCCTATGTCAGTACCATTCATATTTATACTGAATAGTATCGATATTACTCGATAGGGTAAGTTTGCCAAAGAATAGGCGACTCAAATTATTAATAGTAGATGCTGACGCAAAAAAATACCCCTATTTAAGCATAAATAAGGGTTTGATGATATGGAATGATTGGTCGCTATCAGGACAGCCTATTACATACTTTGAATTTTATCACGTAAGGCAGGTAAGTGACGACGACTGACCGCTAGCGTCTCATCAATACCTTTAAAACGTATCTGATACTGGCCTGCGTCTAGAGTTTCTAGAAAGTCCAAATAACTAAGGTTGATAATGGCATTGCGATGTACTCGGAACAGACGATCATCAAACTCTTGCTCTAATTCTTTTAGCGTTTCATCAATCAATACCATGCCATCTTTGTGACGCACTTTGACGTATTTTTGATCTGCTGCAAAATAGTAGATATCTTTTAGCTTAATCAGTTCAACACCGCGATGTGTACGAGCAGCGATATGTTCACGTATTGGACGTGCTGTCGGATCTTCAAGCTTGCGAATTTCGTTTAGTTGAGCGGCATTTAGGTTCTTTGCTTTGTTTAAAGCTTCTAGTAGCTCATCTTTGTTTGCAGGTTTCAACAAGTAGCCAATTGCATTGGCTTTTAATGCTGCGATCGCATAATGGTCGTATGCCGTCACAAATATAATCGCTGGTGGATGCTCAAGTTTGGCAAGTTCTTGAGCACAGCGTACTCCGTCCATTTCAGGCATTCGGATATCTAATAATATAATATCTGGCTGCTGGGTTTTTACAGCGACGATAGCTTCTGCACCTGTTGTGGCCTGAGCAACTACCTCATGGCCTGACTCCTGTACAATTCTCACCAAGCGCTCACGCGCTAGGGGCTCATCATCACAAACTACGATACGCATGCAAACTCCCATCCAAGGACATACTTAATATTTTTTTCAATAGTATTACGGCTATATTAGCACTCATTATCAATCACTTAGAATATAAAATCTAAATTATTTAATAAAATTCTGACGAAAACTACCAGTTTTTATAGCGGACAATATACTCCTGCTATAGGTAGATTTTATATGGTGTAATTGTGTTTCACGGTAGTTATGATATTACTGATTCGTAATCATTATTTATCAAATACAAATTGTGTTACCTATGCATGGTTATGCAATAAGTATGCCACATAGGCTTTTAAGAGTTAAAAGAATGTAGAAAGCTAATAAAGAACAGTAAGTTATAAACCGACGTCTTGTAGAGGATAGTCGATGATGGTGATAATCTGCGTACTGGCTACTGAGCTCTGGATATCAGCACTTTGTCCAAAATGGGCGCGCAAACGATCAGCTTGAATATAGAAATTCATATGTTGGCGCAAGTCATGGTTGATAATTAGTGTCTTTTTGGGAAGCGCAACATCAATCATAATTTTAACTCGGTGTTGTTCCCACGTGACTTCGATATTAATGCAGATAGTTTCTGTCGTCATCTCTACCACATTGAGCAGTATTTTCTCTAGCACGCTTTGTAGCGTTAGCGCAGTGATAACCATGTCGTACATGATATCTTCTTCAGGTAACTTCCAATTGACTTCGAGCTTGTCTGCTAAACGACTAGATTCGATTGCCAAATAATGCTCACAAAGATCGACCTCTTCTTCAAAGCTAATCTCGCGTGTACCACTAAAACTAGCACGGAATAGTGCAGAGACGTGCTGTAATAAGTCAGCGGCTCTAGGCGGGTTCGATTCAATCAGAGATACAAGTGTATTGATAGTATTAAAGAAAAAGTGCGGGGCCGTACGGGCTTTTATTAGATCATTTTGCGCAGTCAATTTATATTCAAAGGACAACTTAAGCGCATTAAGCTCACGGTAGCTACGCAAAAAATATAACAGAAACACAGTTGTAAAACCGCCAGATAACACTGTATTAAGCACAATATTTACTACAAACGTGCGACTATCATATGCTAGCCAACCGAAATTAATCATAGACAACGTTACTAACGCCATCGAAACTGCAGCAGCAAACATCAGTAACAGCACTATTCGCATACTTACGCTAAGAATACTGGCATTTTTAAATGCAGGGCGTAGGTAGTCAACTAAATACAGTGAGGGAATAACTGTTAGAGCGTTTTGAATGAAACTACGTAGAAACTGAATCATGAAATCTGACCAAGTGGCTAAGCTATGGCGCTCCATTACCGTTAGGAACAAGGACCAAAAAAAGATATATGTCAGCCACTGCCAAGGCCTCATGATTTCCATGAGTTTAGGAATAAAAAACTCTAAGCGTGTAGCTAGTAAGGCAACCTCATCATTTGCTATACTCGAGTTCTTATTCTTTTGACTTGTCTTGTAACGATATGAACGCCAATTCTTCAAAACCTAGTAATCCTGAATCAAGTAAAAGTTCATCTGACTCTGATTTTAGCACAGATGCTCCTATAACAAGTACCACAACGCAGACTACGCCTGCTAGTAGCCAAGGCCAACAAATGTGGGGCGGGCGCTTCAGTGAAGCGACAGATAGCTTCGTTGCCGCCTTTACTGCCTCTGTAGGCTTTGACCAACGCTTTGCTCGTCACGATATTCAAGGCTCGATTGCGCATGCAACGATGCTAAAAGAATGTGACATTTTAACTGCTGATGAAGTTGCCACTATTATTGATGGCTTGCAGCAAGTATTGCGCGAGATTGAAGCAGGTGAGTTTAACTGGTCGATTGCTCTCGAAGACGTGCACATGAATGTCGAGTCACGTTTGACTGACATTGTAGGTGCCGTTGGTAAAAAACTACATACTGGTCGTAGCCGTAACGATCAGGTAGCCACAGATATTCGCTTATGGTTGCGCGAAGAGACTGATAATATTATTGAGTTATTAGTACGCTTGCAAAGTGGTTTACTTGATTTAGCTGAGCAACATACTGATACTATCATGCCAGGCTTTACTCATTTGCAAACAGCACAACCTGTTAGCTTTGGCCATCATGTAATGGCATGGTTTGAGATGTTATATCGTGATACCGAGCGTCTTGTCGATGCACGTCGCCGTATCAACCAGATGCCACTTGGTAGTGCAGCACTTGCTGGTACGACTTTCCAAATCGATCGTACCATCACTGCTGAATTGCTAGGTTTTGAAGGTATCTGTCAAAACTCACTCGATGCCGTTTCAGACCGTGACTTTGCGATTGAGTTTACTTCAGCGGCTTCTATCTTGATGATGCATATGTCGCGTATGAGCGAAGAGATTATTCTTTGGATGTCAGCACAATTTAATTTTGTGCAGATACCAGATCGTTTCTGTACGGGCTCATCGATCATGCCGCAAAAGAAAAATCCTGACGTACCTGAGTTGGTACGCGGTAAAGCGGCACGTGTCTTTGGTCAGTTGATGACTTTGCTTAGCCTAATGAAGAGCCAGCCGCTCGCCTACAACAAAGACAACCAAGAAGACAAAGAGCCTTTGTTTGATTGCGTTGATACGTTGACAGGTTCACTATTAGCGTTTGCTGATATGCTACCAAATATCACGCCAAACAAGGAAAGCATGCGTGCTGCGACGATGAAAGGCTATGCGACTGCCACTGACTTGGCAGATTACCTAGTACGTCAAGGTGTGGCATTCCGTGACGCTCATGAGGTCGTTGGTAATGCTGTTGCTTTGGGCATCAAAGAGGGTGTTGATCTAAGTGACTTGTCATTGGCACAGCTACAGCAATTTAGCGATACCATCGGTGAAGATGTCTTCGACTATCTAACGCTAGAAGGCTCATTAGCAGCTCGTGACCATTTAGGTGGCACTGCGCCAAACCAAGTCAAGCAAGCAGTGGTCAATGGACGTGCTCGCTTAAAAGCTTTTGCTTAATCATTAATTTGCAAATAACAGCTAACCTGCTAATATAAATTTAACACCCGCTATCTATGCGGGTGTTTTTATTTGTCCTATGACCTCTACTGGTTTGGCCAATGTCATTATCAAAATATCACTAGCTTTGAAAATTCAAATAAAAAGGCTGAACGTGGATAGCATTTGTTTTATATCAATGATGCTATAACAAATGGTTAGAAGTCTAATGATATACATTAGTACCCTTTGCTAAATCTACCAAGACCGTTATCATAGAATCATATGATATTTGATTTAATCACTTAATATAATGAATAAGGAATGCCTTATGACTGAGACTTTTAACCCTCAAGCAAATACCGTGTTTTGCCGTAAATATAAGCAAGATTTACCGAAGATGCCGCATCCACCCTTCCCTAATAAAAAAGGTCAAGAGCTGCAAGAGACTGTGTCTGAAAAGGCGTGGAAAGAATGGCTTGAGCATCAAACCATGCTTATCAATGAGAATCATCTAAGCATGATGGATCCTGCTGCTAAAAAGTTTTTAACAGAGCAGCGTGATAAGTTCTTAGACAATGAAGACTATGAACGCGCACAGGGCTGGACACCAGAAAGTTAGTACTTACTTGCCTCCTAGTAGCAATATCTAATAATCATAAAAAAACGCGCTCACTATAGCGCGTTTTTTATTATAGGGTAAAAACCATAGCCCTTCCTATCAGCCTTCATCACTATCTGACGTTTCAAGCTCATTGGCTGACAATGTACTAACTTGACGAGCAGCTAAGCGATCATTGGCTTCCTGCACCGCTTTTTCGACCATCGCATAGTCTGAATGACGTACGTCTTGTCCACTGATATAATTAATCACTAGCTCTGCGACATTCTGTGCATGGTCACCGATACGCTCAAGCGATCGTAATATCCACATGATATTGATGACTTTTGATACGTGGCGTGAGTCTTCCATAATATAGGTCATCAAAGCACGTATGGCTGACTGATATTCGGTATTGACCGCGCTGTCATTACGCATCACTTCAAACGCTTGCTCCGCATTCGATTGACTAAAAGCCTCTAGCGAGTTGTTTAGCATCAGACGAACTTGATTGCTCAGATGCTGAACTTCAGCGTAGCCGTATGCTGATTTACCTTCTGCCGCAATTTTACTGGCCATTCGCGCAATTTTTACCGCTTCATCGCCGATACGTTCCAAATCAACCACACCTTTACTGATCGACATGACTAAGCGCAAATCACTGGCAGCTGGCTGGCGTTTGGCGACCAATAACAAAATGTGCTCGTCGAGTTCGACCTCCATTCGATTGATATCGAAGTCCATATCGATGACTTCTTGCGCCAGTGTTTCGTCTTTATCGATAAGAGCATGAATGGCTTTGGCCACTTGGTTAGCCGCGCTATCACCCATGTATAAAAATAAACGGATGGCTTCATCAAGATCTTGGTCAAAACTTTTGGAGATATGCTTATCACTTTGCATGAGAGGTATTCCCTAGAATCTATATTTTAATAGCGCAGTGTGCCTATGAAGTTAGAAAGTCGGCTTATGACATGCTAATCAGCTTTGTCTGCTTGTACCGATTTCAATCTCAATCAATGTTAGCCATAACGACCTGTAATATAGTCTTCTGTCGCGGTTTGGGTAGGTTTGGTAAATATCTGATCGGTCTCACCCATCTCAATCATATCGCCTAGATACATATAGACCGTATAATCAGATACGCGTGCTGCTTGCTGCATATTGTGAGTGACGATAGCGATGGTGTAGTCGTTTTTCAGATCTTCGATCAAATCTTCGATAGCACCCGTCGAAATAGGATCCAGGGCTGATGTCGGTTCATCAAGCAACAGCACTTCAGGCTTGGTAGCTACACTACGTGCGATACAAAGACGCTGCTGCTGACCACCTGATAACGACAGTCCTGATGCTTTTAGCTTGTCTTTCACTTCTGGCCATAGCGCTGATTTTTTCAGTGCCCACTCGACGCGATGGTCCAGCTCATCTTTGCTTAATTTTTCGTACAGTCGTACGCCAAAGGCGACATTGTCATAGATTGACATCGGGAACGGCGTTGGCTTCTGAAAGACCATACCAACTTGTGCACGCAGTAAGTTCACATCGATGTCTTTACCCAAGATGTTTTTGCCATCTAGATTGATATTGCCCTCTGCACGCATACCCGGATATAGATCGTACATGCGGTTGAAGGTACGTAGTAGCGTAGACTTACCACAACCTGAAGGACCAATAAAAGCAGTCACTTTTTTATCAGCGATATCGATATTGATGTTTTTCAATGCTTGAAAATCATCGTAGTAGAAGTTTAGATCTCGAACTTCCATTTTTGCAGCAGGCATATTCTTAGGAATATCTTGAATCGTTTGCTTATTAAAATCAGCAGTATTTGGTTGCTGAGCTTGGGCGCTAGTAGACATGGGTCTATTTAATAGGCTGCCTGTTGCCGTATTAAAGTTGTCAGCAGTCGTGTTTGTACGGACGTTGCTTAGGACATCATTCATAATATTTCAACCTAGCTCAATTAATTTCATATAAGTTTAAGTAAATGCTTAGCGTGTAGCGTGCTACGGTCTGGTCTGCTCTCAGCCCTTATTTGGGCTGACCTCTACCACCGATAAATCTTGCCAAAATATTCAACACTAGGACAGACGCGGTGATAAGTAGTGCTGCAGCCCAAGCCAATGTATGCCAGTTATCATAAGGACTCATCGCAAACTGGTAAATGGTATTGGGTAAGTTAGCAATAGGCTGACCCATATCTGTACTGAAGTATTGATTGTTAAGTGCGGTAAATAGTAACGGTGCTGTCTCACCAGTGATTCGAGCAAAGGCCAGTAGCACACCTGTGGTCAGTCCAGCTCGTGCAGCTTTTACCGTAACCTGAGTGACCAGTTTCCATTTAGGAGTACCTAGCGCATAAGCTGCTTCACGTAGACTATTAGGTACCAGGTTCAGCATGTTTTCTGTCGTACGCACGACCACCGGAATAACAATCAATGCCAATGCCAACGCGCCTGCCCAACCAGAGAAACTTTGACCTTTTACCATCAGTGCATAGATAAATAGACCGATGACAATCGATGGTGCTGACAATAGAATATCATTTAAGAAGCGAGTAACCTTGCCAAGCATACTGCCTTTAGAAAACTCAGATAAATAAATACCTGTCATAAGGCCAATAGGGGCACCGATAAACAATCCTGAAAACGCCAACATGACCGAACCAACGATAGCATTGCGTAAGCCGCCTGCACTCATCGGTGGCGGCGTATCAGCAGTAAAGATTGGCAACTGCACCATGCCTTGGAAGCCTTCAACAAACAAAGTCACCAAAATCCATAATAACCAAAACAGGCCAAAAACCATCGCTGACATGGCAAAGCCTAGACCTAACTTGTTGGTCAAACGACGCTTGTTATAAAGGCTTTGATTGTAGCGGGTAGCGCCGTTTGGCTTAGTAGGTAGTGGTGCATTGATCGCATTGTTAGCAGGCATAATATTTATTTCCCATATCTTTTATCAATATCTATCAAGGTTCAATAAATCGGTAACAGACTTATCGGTTACCTGCTTTGTGATCCATGCGCATGAGCATCAGTTTTGCTAAAGACAGCACGATGAAGGTGATAACAAATAAGATTAAGCCTAGATGTAGTAAAGACGCAAGATGTAGCTCACTAGACGCTTCAGCAAATTCATTGGCCAAGGCTGAGGTAATCGTCACGCCAGAAGTAAACAGGCTTGGACTGATATTAAACGCATTACCAATCAAGAAAGTAACTGCCATCGTCTCACCCAGTGCACGACCAAGACCCAAAATTACGCCACCAACAACACCAGCTTTGGTATAAGGCAGGATAATCTTGAACATGACTTCCCAAGTTGTCGCACCCATGCCATAGGCTGACTCTTTCAGTAAATCGGGTACAACAGAGAAAACATCGCGCATGGTGGCGGCAATGAACGGTATGATCATGATGGCAAGTACTAGGGAGGCGGTAAACATACCCAGTCCCATAGGTGCACCTGCAAACAGCTTACCGATAATAGGCAAAGGCCCGACGTGCTCAATGAACCATGGCTGAATGTGATCACCAAAGAATGGCGCAAATACGAACAGTCCCCACATGCCATAAATAATAGATGGGATACCAGCCAATAACTCAATGGCGATACCAAGTGGTTTTTTGAGGAACTTAGGGCACATCTCGGTTAAAAATATCGCAATACCGAAACTGACTGGAACCGCGATAACAATAGCGATAAATGACGTGACTAAGGTACCGTAAATAGGCGCTAATGCCCCGTATTCATTGGCGACTGTATCCCAGTTATTGCTGGTATAAAATCCCAAACCAAACTCTTGAATACTCGGCCATGCTCCAACAATTAGAGACACCAAAATGCCCCCTAAAGATAGGAGGACGAGTATGGCAAACGCTTTAGTAGAGTTAACAAATAAAGCGTCGTAACGTTTTTGTTTAGCCAGTTGGGACCTTAAGTCTGTCATAAGTGTCTCAGCATTGAATGGGATGAATCGAAATATTAAAAAGATGTATCTCAGGTTTTAACACAACAAACTTAAATGGGATGAGTAAACATATCTATCGAGATGTATTCATCAAATTTGCTGTGTTAAAACCCCTCAAACAACTACCGGAGAATAGTTATTCGAGAGGATAACTTGTCAGTTGCTAAATCGTATTTAGCAGAAACAAATTACTGAGCTGGCTTGTAGACAGGCTGTCCATCGCTACCTTTCACTTCGTTCCACTTCTCTTTGAACAAGGCTACTGCCGTATCAGAGAATGGTACGTAGTCTAGTTCCATGGCGCTGTCATCACCTTGGGTATAAGCCCAGTCAAAGAAGTTCAATACGCCAGCGACTTGCTGAGGATTTTCTGGTTGCTTATGTACCAAGATAAAGGTCGCAGCAGCGATAGGCCATGCTTGGTCAGTTTCAGAGTTGGTGATGACTTTATAAAAGCCTTCTTGTTGTGACCAATCAATATCACCTGCTGCAGCAAACGTCTCAGCAGATGGCTGTACGATGTTACCAGCTGCATTTTTCAGCGCAGTATGTGACATCTTATTTTGCTTAGCGTAAGCATACTCAACATAGCCGATAGAGTTTTTCATACGGTTTACGTAGCTTGAAACGCCTTCGTTACCTTTACCGCCTGCGCCAGTAGCAGAGGTCGGCCATTTGACAGTTTTATCAACGCCAACAGTGTCTTTCCAGTCTGGTGAAACCTTGGCAAGATAATCAGTGAAGTTGAAAGTCGTACCTGAACCATCTGAGCGGAATACTGTTGTGATTGCTGCATCTGGCAAGGTCAAATCTGGGTTCATCGCCTTAATCGCAGGGTCATTCCAGTTGCTAATCTTACCCAAATAGATATCAGCCAACGTTGTGCCGTCTAGCTTCAGTGCACCAGGCTCAACACCATCGATGTTGACGATTGGTACAACACCACCAATGACTGTTGGGAACTGAATCAAACCCGCTTCATCTAATTCTTCAGGCGTCATCGGCGCATCAGAGGCACCAAAATCTACTGTTTTTGACTGGATTTGTTTGATACCACCAGATGAGCCAATCGACTGATAGTTGACTTGGCCGCCGGTAGCAGCATTGTAGTCATATGACCATTTCGCATAGATAGGCTGCGGGAACGACGCTCCTGCACCTGTAATATTCATAGCGATATTTTCAGCAGATTTAAAATCTGACGTAGCAGAAGATGCTGTCTGAGAAGTTGTTTCAGCTGTTGTCACAGCGCTACTGCTAGTATCAGCAGTTGGCTCCGCCGTATCTGTTGACTTATTACACGCCGTAAGCATTAATGTACAACTGACGGCCACTGCTAATAACGAATAACGCATGTAGGACTCCTGAAGTTTAACAACGGTATAAAAAAGCATTGCTTGTGATATGCGTGTTATCTTGCCAAATCTTTATGACAGTTTAATGACAACTTCTAGAATCCTTCATTCGCTTTACATAATATTTGAATAATTTGTCTACAGCCTAGTAATACTAAGCACCCTCATCTATCAACACTCAAAAAAATATTCACGAAAATATGAAACCTTGTGTTTGACACAGAATATTTGTATCCAAATACTATTAGCCGTTGGTACAGAATTTTGTTAGTATGAAGGCTGATTTACAACACTGACAGACTCGGGGTGCGGTGTATTTTTGGCTCATTTTATTAAACTTGTTTTATTAAAGTAGTCGCCTTGATACATTCGCTGAGAGATCACCCGCCGAACCTGATGCGGTTAGTACCGACGCAGGGAAGTCTTAAGCACTTTGTTATTTATGACAAAGGGCGCGTAGAAATACATTTTTATCGTCACTACTGTCTTAATATGCGTGATGCATAACCAGATAAGAAGAGAGGATATAAAGCTGCGTCCAATATTTGATGAGCACCATGCGCGACGATACTTTTTGGTCGAAGTTGTGGGTTCATGATATAAACTTGTCTAGATGATGGATGCCTACCCCCGCAGATACTGGCGGTGTTGATTTTATTCAAAAACCAACACGCTAGGACAGCATATGACTACTGCAGACACTACTTCAATTGCACCGAAAGCCCAAACGCATAACCCAGCCGACAACTCAACGCTTGCTTCAAATGCTGCTGACACGACCAACGTCAAGGCAGATAAAAAAGCAGATGCGTTAAAAACCCCTGCTCACCGTGCCGCAAGTGATGCCCGTTTCGAAGAAGATGCGCGCGACTTGCACCGTATTTTACCTGCCTCACGAAAAGTCTATATCGAAGGCTCAAGACCTGACATCCAAGTACCGATGCGTGAAATCAGCTTGGCTGATACGCCTGTAGGTGGCACTGGAGATAAAGACGGTGAGCATAATCCACCGTTTTATGTGTATGACACCTCAGGTGTATATACCGACCCTAATGTCGATATCGACCTCACACGTGGATTGCCAAAACTGCGTGAGAACTGGATCGCAGAACGCGGTGATACCGAGCAATTAAGTGGCCTATCCAGCTCATACGGACAAGCACGTGCCCGCGATATCAGCACTGCTAACCTTAGATTTGCTCATATCGATAAACCGCGTCGCGCCAAAGCAGGACAGAACGTTACGCAAATGTACTACGCGCGCCGTGGCATCATCACTCCTGAGATGGAATATATCGCTATACGCGAAACGCAGAAGCAACATGAACTGACCGATATGCGTCAACACGATGGCGAGAGCTTCGGTGCCAATACGCCTCAAATCATCACCCCTGAATTTGTCCGTGATGAAGTGGCAGCTGGACGCGCAATTATTCCAAACAACATCAACCACCCTGAGTCTGAGCCGATGATCATCGGGCGCAATTTCTTGGTGAAAATCAATGCCAATATCGGCAACTCAGCGCTGGGTTCGTCTATCGATGAAGAAGTGTCCAAAATGACGTGGGCAACACGTTGGGGTGCGGATACTATTATGGATTTATCAACGGGCAATCACATTCATGAAACCCGTGAATGGCTAATCCGTAACTCTCCTGTGCCGATTGGTACGGTACCGATTTATCAAGCACTAGAAAAAGTCGATGGCGTCGCTGAAGACCTTACATGGGAGATATTCCGTGATACGTTGATCGAGCAAGCAGAGCAAGGTGTAGATTACTTTACTATCCACGCTGGCGTGCTATTACGCTATGTACCGCTCACCGCAAAACGTCTGACAGGTATCGTCTCACGTGGTGGTTCTATCATGGCGCAGTGGTGTCTGGCACATCACAAAGAAAGCTTTTTGTATACGCATTTCGAAGATATCTGCGAAATTATGAAACAGTACGATGTGGCATTTAGTCTAGGTGATGGCCTACGTCCTGGTTGCTTGCAAGATGCCAATGATGAAGCACAGTTCGGTGAGCTACGTACGCTTGGTGAATTGACTAAAGTGGCATGGGAACACGATGTACAGGTGATGATCGAAGGCCCTGGACACGTCGCGATGAACCGCATTAAAGAAAACATGGACTTGCAGCTTGAGCTATGTGCTGACGCGCCTTTCTATACTTTAGGGCCATTAACGACAGACATCGCTCCAGGTTATGACCATATCACTAGCGCCATCGGAGCTGCAATGATTGGTTGGTTTGGTACTGCGATGCTATGCTATGTCACGCCAAAAGAGCACTTAGGCTTGCCAAATAAAAAAGACGTCAAAGACGGCATTATTACTTATAAAATCGCTGCACACGCTGCTGACCTTGCTAAAGGTCATCCAGGAGCACAGGCACGTGACAACGCGCTATCTAAAGCACGTTTCGAATTCCGCTGGGATGATCAGTTCAATCTAGCGCTCGATCCTGATACTGCACGCGAATATCATGACGAGACGTTGCCAAAAGACGCACACAAATCGGCACACTTTTGCTCCATGTGTGGTCCTAAGTTTTGTTCAATGAAAATCACTCAAAACGTGCGTGAATATGCAGCAGGGCTGGATAAAGAGGCCGCTAACCAAAAAGTAACGCCACAAACGGGCGACTTAACCGATGCCGGTCACCTAATCAAAGAAGTAAATACAGAGCTCGTCGGACAAGTGGGTGAAGCCACTGCTGAGGAAATTCGCCAAGGCATGGCCGAGATGACTAAAAAATATAACAACGAAGGACGCCAGTTATATAAAGAGGTGTAGAGTTAATAACCTATACTTTTGAAATAAGAAAAGCCCTACTATTTAAGTATTTGCACACTTATCTAGTAGGGCTTTTTTTGGCTTATTTACTTATGCTTTATGTGCGAATTTTTATTTACTACGTTTACACTTTTGACGCTTCATAAATCTCTTCAATTGAGGCATTGATGGTTTCAGCAAACTCGCTATCGCTTTGTTGCTTACTCAAACCTTCGGTAAAGGCACGCGAGAAGCTCGCAATCATACCTGGGTTTTGTTTGAGCTTGGCACAAGCATCGCTACGACTATAACCACCAGACAGCGCCACTACTTTGAGCACTTTAGGATGATCAATCAGCTCCTGATAAAACCCCGCCTCTTCTGGCAGGGTCAGCTTAAGCATCACTTGATGTTTTTCACTTAAGCGTTCCAGATTGCGCAGTATATCTGTCTTCAACAGTAACTCGCACTCATGCTTTTGAGTGCTATCAATATTGACCTCTGGCTCGACGATAGGCATCAAACCTTTTGAAATAATCTGCTTCGCCACATCAAACTGCTGCTGTACCACAAGCTCGATACCATCGACGTTTGGCTCATAAATGACTGAGCGCATTTTAGTACCGAATACAGGATAGTTTTTTGCTTTATCTAATAATAGATCTAGATTCGGGATTGGCTTCATAACTTGCACGCCGCTCATTTGCTCAGCCAGACCTTTATCTACCTTTAAAAATGGTACGATATTTTTATCTTCCCACAGATAATTGGCCGTCGACTTGCCATTAACTTCGCGCTCCATGGTATCTTCAAACAAGATTGCACCAAGTACACGCTCACTATCAAAACAGTCACACGTCATGATACGAGCACGCATTTCATGAACCAAATCAAACATGGCCTCATCATTATCATAAGCATCGCTACTGACACCATAAGTCTCTAATGCTTTCGGTGTGCTGCCGCCACTTTGATCAAGCGCAGCAATAAAACCTGAACCATTTTTTATACGCTGTAATTGCTTATCGTATTCCATTGAGCCTGCATCCTATTTTTATTGGTTAAATTAAATATCATAAACTAAGCTTTTTTATTCCATACAAGCCGTGTTATTTGTAGATAACCTTATCATAGGATGATTTGTATGCCTATATAGGATACGTGACAATATAGCCAAAAAATCATGAAACCAATACTTTTAGACAATGCGCATTACGCCAAAAACAGTACCCCTACACAGCAGACTGCCAATACTAATCCTATTATGTTGATACGGTTCAGCTGCTCTTTAAATACACCTACGCCAATCAATGTCGCTACGGCAATAACACCGACATTCATACCAGTGAAAACAATACTAGGAGAATCATGCAGCACTTGGTGTGCGCGCACATAGGCATAAATATTGCCCATGTTCAATGTGCCGAGCAGTAGACCTGTCATAAGCGCTTGTTTTTGCCAACGTACCCGTGTGACCAGTAAATAGATTAAAAGCAATACACCTGCTACGCCAAAACTTACCAGTAGAGTCAACGGAAAGGCCGCCCCTTGTTTTGCCACTTGTTTGAACAAAATATCAATAATGCCGTAGCCTGCCCATACCCCGAATAACCATAGTGGCGTATGCTTTGCTTGGCGAGTAATATCGTTATGCTGTGGTCGATAGACGAGCGCACCTAATGCCAGAAAACCTAACGCCAATCCAAGTATACGTGTACCAGTCAGCACCTCACCGAATAGCAAAAAAGCCGCGGCGATGGGGATAATGAGTGACAAGCGCTGAGAGGCGTCGGTTGCTACCATCCCCACCGCTTCAATAGCTCGTCCGAGAATGATAAATACAGCAGGTAATAGTACTCCAAGCGCAATGATGATTGCCCAAGCGCTATCAAGCGCATGAATGGCACCTACATCAGGTTTTAGTAATACCCAAGTCAGTAAAAAAGCCACAGGATAGCCTGCCACGATGGTCTGACGAATATCTATATTTTTCTGGCGCAATATTTTCAAAAGTACTGAGACGGCGACGCTACATAGTACCGCTATTATTAAATACATCATTCACTGCTACCTTTTGAACTTCAATGTTGAGTTATTACTGTTCGTATATTGATCAAAACCATTAAATAAAATGCCTGCTAATCAGCCGATATTTGCAATAAAATCATACTTATAAAAGCAATATTTAAAATATGAATAAGTTTGGATGTGGAATGTAACAAAATATGTTTTCCACAGCAATCTATTTATTATTGTTGTGACTAAGGCACTAAAGACACAGCTATTCTTAAGTAAATTACAATTAGCATGCAGGTATGATTAGTAATTTTGCTAAAATAGCACCTAATCCCAATCACAAAAGTAAAGATTCTAGATAACGAGTGTTCTCGTTCATCTTGACGTACTGCTATTGATGTTTTATTACTGCCTATGAATGCTTTATTTCGCTTTTTTGAAAACCGCCTACCCGCCTTTCCAGACACACCCATGCCATTGCCATCACCTAAAGATGGCATGTTGAAGTTTTTGTGGGCATGTACCAATGGCTTACGCGGCTGGCTACTAATTTTTATGATTTTGTCCGCTGGTATCGGTATTTACGAGGCCATGCTGTTTGCTTGGATAGGTAATATCGTCGATTGGTTGGGCGTTTATACGCCGCAAAACTTATGGGTAGAAAAAGGCGATATGCTACTCATCATGCTCGCTGTCATGATAGTGAGCCCATTGTGGATCGCCTTGTCATCATTTATCCATTTTCAGACCTTGCAAGGCGTGTTTCCTATGCAGATGCGCTGGCGGTTTCATCAGCGAATGCTTGGGCAATCCATGCAGTTTTATCAGGATGAGTTTTCGGGTCGTGTCTCAGCTAAGGTAATGCAGACAGCCCTAGCAGTACGCGATACCGTAATGACCGTCACCGATATGTTTATGTATGTCTCTGTCTACTTTATCACCTCAGGGGTGATTTTGTTTAATTTAGACAGCTTACTACTCATTCCATTTGTCATTTGGCTGGTCTTGGTTGCCATTACCATTTGGTACTTTATCCCTAAGCTTAAAGAGACAGCCATTGTCCAAGCGGATGCCCGTGCCTTGATGACAGGACGAATCACTGATGCTTATGCCAATATCATGACCGTTAAGCTATTTAGCCATTCTCGTCGTGAGCTAGGCTATGCCAAAAATGCCATGGGACAATTCTTAGGTACGGTACATGCGCAGATGCGCTGGGTCAGCTATTTAGAAGTATCGACCCATCTTATCAGTGTGATCTTGGTCAGTAGTACGGCAGGTATTGGATTGTACTTGTGGCAACAAGGCGCAGTTGGTGTTGGTGCCATTGCTGCTGCGACTGCTATGGCATTACGTCTAAATGGTTTGACGCGTTGGATTATGTGGCAGACGGCCAGTTTGTTTGAGAGTATCGGTACAGTTCAAGACGGTATGCGTACGTTGTCAGCACCGCAAACGATCATTGATAAACCTGATGCACCAGCGCTAGCCGTTACGGACGGTCGCATTGTGTTCGACCATGTTGACTTCAGTTATGAAAATGACGAAGAAGACAATGGACAAACTGGCGAGACTGTTGATAGTACCAGCATCGCTAAACGCGCTCCTAACTCATATATCAAACTGTTGGACAACTTCCACTTAGATATTAAGCCAGGTGAAAAGATTGGTTTGGTTGGGCGTTCAGGTGCTGGTAAATCGACCTTGGTCAATTTACTATTGCGCTTTTTTGATGTCGATAGCGGTAAAATCCTGATTGATGGTCAAGCTATTGATGCGGTTACGCAAGAATCATTGCGTCAACAGATTGGTATGGTGACGCAAGATACGTCGTTGCTACATCGTACTGTACGTGAAAACATCGCCTATGGTCGTCCTGATGCTACTGATGAAGAAATTATGATCGCTGCCAAACAAGCTCAGGCATGGGACTTTATCAAAGACTTATATGATGATAAAGGCAATACAGGTCTCGATACCCAAGTGGGTGAACGCGGAGTCAAACTCTCTGGTGGTCAACGTCAGCGTATTGCTATCTCACGTGTTATGCTAAAAAATGCGCCGATTTTACTTTTAGATGAAGCCACCAGTGCGTTGGATTCTGAGATTGAATATGCTATTACCGAAAGCTTAAATGACATCATGACCGGCAAGACCGTTATTGCTATTGCCCATCGCTTGTCTACTATTGCCGCATTGGATAGACTGGTCGTTATGCATCAAGGCCGTATCATCGAGCAAGGTAGTCATGATGAACTATTGGCATTGAATGGTGTCTACGCTCGACTGTGGCAGCGTCAAAGCGGTGGCTTCTTAGGTGAAGATAACTAGGATTCATTAAGTCAGCTCAATCATAAAAAGCAAAGCTACGAAAAACAAATCACTCAAAATAAGCCACAAGGAAGTGTTTATTTTATGGAAGCATTCACAAACCGCATTAATCTTGGCGGAAAACAGGCACGCTATTATGACCTTAGCCAGTTTAATCAGCCGTTAGATTTCAGCTCTACTCCCCGCGCGCCAGCACATTTTTATAGTGGTAATAGTTTTACCGTTGGCACTTATACACCGCTATTAAGTAAGCTAGCCACTGAGTTTGATATCAGCTCACTTGCCCTACGTGGCTACTGGTATGATAAGCCGCAGAGCCGTCGTCTGACGCGCGAGCAAGATGCTGATATGCTGATTGAGTTTTTAGAAAAGACCCAAAATAAGCCTGTCATAGGTATTGGTCATTCGCAAGGGGCTACGGCTACAGCGATGGCAGCTGCCAAACGTCCAGAGCTGTTTTCGCAGTTGTACTTGATCGAGCCTGTCACATTTACCAAAAACCAAGCTACCTTTTACAACCTTTTGCCACGCTCTATCCTACTGAGCCGCGAGCCTTTCAAAAGCACGTTAACTAAGCAGTCTACTTGGCCAAGTACCCATAGTTATTACGAGAGCCTACGTGCGCAGCGTGCTTATAAGCGTATCAGCAATGAGCACTTGCAAATATTTGCTGAGCAAAGCTTGAGCAAAAATACAGATGGTAGCTATACGCTTATGTTTGCACCAGAACAAGAGCTGGCCAATTATTTTGGCGCACCTCATATCGATGCCGCCCTTAAAAAACTACGCTGTCCCTACACGTTGATTACAGGCAAACCTACCCTGTTCATCAATGACAAAGTACGAAAGCAATGGAACAAATTTGTCCCAGATAGCAGTCTTATTTCGCTGTCAGATTATGGTCATCTATTGCCAATGGAAGCGCCTGAATTATGCGCTCAAATCATCAACGAGCACTACCAAAGCAGTAAATAAGGATTTACAACGACTAAATTATGACTGACCTCTTTGCTCCTGCACCCACGGATAACTTACTACCCTATGATGGTAAGGTGAATGATCTAGGCGTGATTATCGACGATGCCACTGCCCTTTATAATACTCTACTAAATGAGCTACCTTGGCAATCAGACATCGTGACGTTATTTGGTAAGACCCATATAACTACTCGGAAAATTGTCTGGATGGGAGATACAGATGCAGACTATCAATACTCAGGACACGTGCGCCAAACTGTTCCATGGTCAGATATAGTGTTTCACGTGAAACAGGAAATCGAAAAAGCTTTAGCAGAGGTTGGCGTAACTGCCAATTTTAATACCTGCCTGCTTAATTACTATCCTTCTGGCGCTGATGGTATGGGCTACCATGCTGATGACGAAAATGAGCTCGGTCATCAGCCAGTCATCGCCTCCTTATCGCTCGGTGCCACACGTAAATTTGTTTTTAAGCATAAAAAAACTCAAGACAAAGTTGAACTTTATCTTGAGTCTGGTCAGCTCGTTGTGATGCATGGTGACACACAGACCTTTTGGAAGCATACGATTACTAAGACAAAGACGGTCGATACTGGGCGAATCAGTCTAACGTTTCGGCATATGCTTACATCTTGATACTATCGCTGACTTAACGAGTCATCTGATACTTACGCGAGACGATCTAAAAAACGCTCACGATAACACTGGTAAGCAGCTTCACAAACATTGGCAGTATAATTGGCATTAACACCACCTGCGACCACTGCGCCTACCGCTGGAATAATTTGCGCCGCTTTTGTTTTAACGATGTTAGTGGCTACTTTAGTCGATGTCTGACGCAGCACACGAGACATAACTTCTTCATTAATCTGATTAAATGCTTGAGTTTCTGGATCTTTAATCATCGCATGAGTGTCATCTAACGCCGCTTTACGCTCCTCAACAGAGGCAGAAGTTGCCACAGCCAACAAAGACATAGCAAATAACTGTTCGCCTTCATCATTGATATCAAAGCCATAGTACGTTGCATATTCTCCAATCGCACGTAGGTTGGCTGTAATAAGCCCAACGACATCAGCAGGGATACCCACCCAGCCTACGACTCCTGTAGTCACCCCTTGCGCACTGGTTAGCGCTACATATTTGCTTTTAAACAGCTTAACTTGTTTATCTACAACCGCAATGGGTAGACTTTTGATGTCAGACAGCGTTTTGATAGAGGAGTCGTTAATATCTGCTGCCTCTTGATAGCTATCGATAACGCCTTGAGTGTCCAATGTCCAATTGGCTGCATCACTCAATGCAGTAATCGTTTCCTCAGTTGCTTTTTTTAGAGAATCGCCAAATTGTGGAGCCTCCATTAACGCATCACCGGCTGCTACCACAGGGGTATTAAGTACTGCTAGCGCTTTATCCAAAATCCCTTTATCAGGGTTCTTCCATGCTTCTATTTCTTCACGTACTTTTGCTTCATAAGCAATGTGGTCATCTGTTTTTTCATTGCTGGTCTTATTGTTGATAGTCATATTATTCCCTTTATTAGTATCGTTCGCTTTCTATCCTATGATAAATAAGCGAAGACTACAGGGACGTTCTGTTGTTCAAAATAAAACTTTTGTATGATTTGTTAAGTCATCAGTTAAGTTTACTGGGTTTCAACAGACATCCCCTTACCAATAAATCCTATCAGGCACTACCTAATACTTGGGTAATCTTGACTTTCACTCAGCAGCGGTCAAGACAATCTTGCCAAAAGCATCGCCTTTTTGTAGCTCGTGGTGCGCTGCAACGACTTCTGAGAGTGAATAGGTTTTTTGAATTTTTAAAGTTAAATTACCATCGGCCACTTCCTGTAAAACACGCGCCATATCCTGTCTCTTATACACATCTCCGAGCCCACGAGACGGACTCCTATCTCG
>OJDZ01000517.1_pt1 | contig 22430 bp, 19 predicted proteins | sample 1592981 | NCBI WGS metagenome assembly OJDZ01 (sample SAMN05416851, study PRJEB24817) | seawater metagenome | isolation source: Sea water | place: Canada:Atlantic | collected 2013-07
ACGAGATAGGAGTCCGTCTCGTGGGCTCGGAGATGTGTATAAGAGACAGAACTTAGACAGTATATTACTGAAGTTAACCCTTTTATCAAATTTTGTACCTGGTCAGTCACTGTCACCGGTAGGGCCTTGGTGGTTTATTCCTTTTATTGCTCAATTTTACGTTATTTTTCCGTTGCTATTGAAAGTCAATATTCGCTATGGCGAAAAATCCTTACTGCTAATTGCTATGATTTCAGTGCTATTAAATTATTTTTTTGACTTATGGGGCATCTTTAATCTTAATTTTACCGTTATAGGCCATCTACCGGTACTGTGTTTGGGTATGTATCTTGCCGGTAAGGAGGATACACCGAAAATCTCGCTACTCGCCGTCATTACAATTTTAGCTATTTATGTGTTGGGGAATCTATATCCGCTACTTTGGTGGTTAAATAATTTGTCATTTTTAATGCTTATGATGGTTTTTCTGCAGGTTGCGGCTGAGCATATTAAGCTCGGAAGCAATAGTCGGCGCTACTTGAATTTCATTGCGGGTATTTCAATGTACTTATTTTTAGTGAATGGCTTTTTAAGGCAGCCATTTATTGATTTGGCACTAAGGTATAACTCTTGGTTTGTTACCTTAGTTTGCTGTTTAATATTTTTTATACTCTGCATTTTAGTTGCGTTAGTGGTAGGTAAAGCAGAGCGCTACTTTCTTTCTCAGCCTAAACTATTCAATTCGACGCTATTCATTAAATTCAAAGGTTTATTTATGCCTCAAAAGTAGAGCAGATGATTAAATGCCTTATACAATAATATTAAAACTATTAGCTTTAGCCTTTATATGTTGCTTGCCTATTTTTTGGCAGTTTCTCGATGAACTACCAAGTAAAAAAGCTGTCCTTTTAGCTATTTTATTATTTGGCTATTGCGCGATATATATTGTTTTATTTATCTGCCTAATACTGATAAATAAAAAGTCCTTCTATCTAGTCGCATGTATTCTTGTTTTCTACTCTGCTTCGCAAGTTGCTTATATGTTGATCACAGGGGGAGGGATTAGCTATAACGCCATAGCGTCAATATATGGCACTAATCGTGGTGAGTTTTTTGAATTTTTAGGTACTACGTTATTTTTGAAATCAATATTTTTAACCATTTTCATCTGCATATTAACGTTATTCTTCTATGCCATTATCGGAAAATTTAAAAGTATTCATGTTAAAAAAATCAACTTTAAAACTGTAGTCGTTACCTTCTCGTTAAGCGGCTTATTCGCTCTTACTCTTTTTAATTACCAAGAGGGCTTGAAAAACTATTTTCCGCTCAATGTCATTAATAATAACATCCAGTATTTTAACGAAACTTATAAAGTTGCGAACGAAATTGCTAATCTAACTTATGAGTATGAGGGGGAAAAACCTAAGACAACTAACAATATAATACTTGTGATTGGTGAATCTAATAGAAGAGATTCGCTATCGGTTTACAGCGATAGCGTGATCAAAGGACGGCAATTAAAAGAACTTACAAAATTGCATTCAAATAACGTTTTAAATTATACCAACGCAATATCTGCTGCAGCATTTACTCGGGTTGCCGTGCCTTCATTGTTATCGACAGCTCCAGCAGAAAAATTTTCAACACTCGCTCAATTTCCTAGCATTATACGTGTATTAAACTCGGTTAATTACTCGTCATTTCTTTTTTCAAATCAGAGTAAGGGCGGCTTTCATAATGACTTAATTAAAGCTCTTATCAGTGAAATTAAAAATAAAGTATATTTTGAAAACAGTTTTGATGGCGCTATGTTGCCAATTGTAAATAAGTTAATTGATAACGATGCGGAAAGTCAGTTTATTGTGATGCATTTGATGGGAAGCCATTATGATTATAGTAAAAGGTACCCTGAAAGCTTTGCATTGTTTTCATCCGATAATAATGTGGACGCTTATAAAAATAGTGTTGCCTATACCGAGTTTGTCTTAAGCGAACTAGCAAATACAGTGCTAGCGCAATCAGCACCTTATGCAATTTTGTATGTATCTGATCATGGTGAGTATTTAAATGATTTAGGTGATGGCTTATTCGGTCATGGTATGAGGAATGCTAGCCTATCCGAACTTGAAATTCCTTTTATATTTATCATGAATGATGAGTTTATCGAGCAAAACCAACGTCAGTTAATGCCGATGAAAAATCATCTAGATAAAAAAATATCACATGATAATGTCAGTCATTTGATATTGGGTCTTGCTGGTGCAAAAGACTTAAAATTTTATGATAAAACATTAGATTTATCTTCAGAGTACTTTAGAGAAAATAAAAGAAAACTAATCGATAGAGATATGAATGTTATAGATTTCAGTGTTATAGAAAATATGACAAAACAACATCATTATCAATAAAATTATATTCGTTTACTGATTATAAATTAGTTCACCTGACTTTATTTATAAACTGATTGGACTGACTGAAAGAATTTATGGCAATAAAATGGTTAACCAAAGAGCAATTGTGATTAATGTACTAATTAATACGGCTGCTGAACCTAGATCTTTGGCAAGGCCAGATAGTGGATGAATTTCTAAACCTATTCGATCAACGACCGCTTCAATTGCGGTATTTATTATTTCGGTAAAAATAATAAATACAATAGATAAAAGCAGAATCACTTGTTCAAGTCGGCTAATATTAAAATAGCATGTGGCTGGTATCGCTAACACTAAAAGTAAGACCTCTTGCTTAAAAGCAGCTTCATTTTTAAATAGCCATTTTAATGCCCGAAATGAATTTGACCAAGCTAAATAGATACGTTTTACGCCGGTTGGCTTACTGCTAACATCAAACATGAGCGTTAGTTTCCTTTGAAATAGCGAAATGCTGCCGTGGTTATTTTCGATTAAATTATTGATTCTGTTTTTTGCTTTTTAATCGGTACAGGTAAGCTTCTTTTAAGGAGTAATATGCCTTCCGCATTACCTTCAGATTATGGTTTTCTCTACCGCTGTCATAACCAAAGTGCTTTAATTCCTCACCGGCATATTCCCAAGCTATAGCTTGGTCAATACTGTTTAGGTCATTTTTCCATTTGTAGGTCTGAGCAGTATTGGGCCGGTCCAAAATGTTATTATGTACACTTGATATACGAGTTTTTATTTGACTATTATCTTGAGCTTTTTCGCTATATGAACTCAACATTTTCGAGTTATATTCTATCGACAAAAACAGGCATAAGTTACGGAGATTTTCTTCAGGAGAGTAAACTAAATCTTCATATCTTAGCTCTATCGTTTGATTGCTATTAAGCATTTTCAATAAGCGACGAGTCATCAGTATGGTTTTTTCCCAATACCTTATAGCGTTGGTAAATGTTGTAGGGCCCCATTTTTTGGTAATTAATGATAATGCGACATCTCGACCGTCTCTAATCAGATGAATAAATTTCGCGTTAGGGAATATTTCATTCAAGACTTCAATATGCTGGGTGTAAATAGGGTCTTTGTCACCCCATATTAATTTTCCTTGGTCTCTTAATACTGTCGCGTATAAATTTTTGATGATATCGGCAAATGACTGACATTCAGCTAACTTGAAATCAGCGATTGTTGCCTTAGGAAAATTGAGTTTTACATTATCATCATTGAGAATATCATTGATCAAATTCAAGCGATTCTTTTCTATTGATAAATCACCATACTGGTCTAATTTTTCGTAAAATTTAATAATGGTACGCTGTTCGTATGTGATGAACATATCAGGGTGTGCATCTAGCATCATATTTAATAGTGTTGTGCCTGATCGATCAACGCCAACAACAAAGATCGGATTATCTAAGTAAGATGAGTATGTGCTCAATTTAAATCCTTTATAGTGGTTAGGAGAAATATCATTTTCGTTCGTAAACTAGCTAGGGTAATTACTTAGATAAGTATATAGAACTAATATATATATATCTATTATCGGTAAGTTGCCTAGAGAAAAATGTAATTTTGTTTACCTTGTTAAGTGCCATTTTTCGTTGCAGCGGTGCTTGTTCTATTTCTTTTAATGAAATAATTATATTATTCAGCCCTTTGGTAATATTTATACATTTATTATATCTATCGCTATAGCTTTGTTCACCAATGTCGTGCACAAAATCAGTGATCCTAATACATAGCTCTATTGGTTTATCGTCAGCGGGCTGGAGTGTTATGTGCAGGCTTTGGTAACCTCGCCAATCATGATAGAAGTGCTCTAATGTTACATTTGAGTATTTTTCACGAGCACGGAATTCAGCTTTTAGTGATGATCTACTTGTTTGAGCTTGAGAACCTACAATTGCTAATGAGTTACCCGACCAGTTTAATAAATCGTTTGGTTGGTCAAATTTACTTAAAATAGGAAAGTTTTCATGTATTGCTAACTCCAACTTTATGGCAATAAAAAGTTGCTTTTGCTCTCGTATAATTAATATTGAGATGATCGCTATCGCAACAATAAGTGGTATCGATTTTGTTGTGCTTTTTTTGTGATGGAGAATTAAGCTGGAAAAAGTGCCCCCTAGTATGCCTCGGTAAACATCTTGCCAGTTTGCGCTGCGTTCAATATTATATTGTATTGCTTCAATAACGCAGCCTAACGTTAAGCAAATAAGCAAGGTTGATAAGTAAATAAAATAGCGAGGTTTATGGCTGGTATAATTGAAAATAAACCAGCCGACAAGCGCAAAAAAGATAATGTGGCCATTATCCCAGAATAATTTATATATTCTATTGCTGTATGTTGTGGGACCATCAATAAAGAAAAGTATGAATATTGCCAATATTGAAATTATTAGTAAGTATGACTGCTTTGGTATACTTCCATTAGTCGACATTTAACGTTAAAAGTCCCATTGCAGACGATTGCTGTGTTTTAAAGCCACTTTTGTTATTTGGCTTAGAGCTCAACGTAAGGCTGTAAGATGACGTACCTTGTTTTATATCATAATAATATTGATGACTGTTATGCAGATTAGCAATCAAGAACTCTTTTATATTTAATGGTATTTCAATGGTTACATTATCTAGATTATGGTTATTTTTTGAAAAAACAGCCAAATTTTGATCTACAATCACTCCGTAGGTGTTTTCACTCTCGATTAATGATGTTGTTGGTTTTTCTACCTCAGGATCTTTCAATGATATAACATGGGCAAAATGGTCTAATAATGATGGTACGATAGCCTCTACATTCATATTCCAGCGACCAATTTCTTTTGATAGTCGATATTGGTCGTCTTTAAAATCAGTGTGGGGAGCAAATGAGTACAATTTGCCATTTGCATCTGTGGTATCAAAATAATGAGGCACACTGACTTTAATGTTGGCTATGTTCATATCGCTAGTCGTGATTGAATTTATTTTTTGCCAGTGTTTATAAGTATTAGCAAAAGGCCGTTCAATTTTATATTCGTAGCTTGTTGCGGCAATAAAATCTCCATATAGCATGTTACTTGAGTTTCCGGTTATTAGTGCCGTGTGTCGCTGTTGGTTGTATTTATAAGTTACTTGATAACCTTGCCATTGGTTCTCTTGCCAGCTTACCGTTGCATCTAAAAGAGAGCCTGCTGTGACGTTAGTGGGCCGGCCTGATTGATATACTTGTGTTCTACCATCAAACTCAACAACTTCGTGGTTTGAATTTCCATCCGCTGTAATACCATTGATAGTCAACGAGCCAACTAAGTCGTTTCCTGAAACAAATATTTCTAACCACCTCGCCATGTCAAGATCCGTGACTGGTATCTCAGATAAATTTTTCTCATCAATAATAATACTATCGCCGCCTCTTATCGTGGTTTTATTTTTTTTCGGCAGTAATGTGTCGATATAAGTATAATTTTCGGGATGCTGAATGACTGTGTTTTCGCCATCTCTATAGCTCTTCATGCCTAAACCTGCATTGTTTTCAGCTTGACTGACTACGGGTTGATCATTGGTATGAATAGTCCAAACTTTACGAAATTTTGGACTTGTAGACTTTACGCGATCAAAAATAATAAAGCTGTCAGGTCTGAGAAAAAGAAATTCACGCTCAAAGTATTCAACTTTTTTTGTATATGCAGCTGAAGCATCACCGACAGTGTAGGTATAGTCGTTTTCGACGTGTTCAAATTTCGTGATATTAGCCGTCTCATAAATATCAAGTGGAAACGCTGCACCATTACGTTTTAAGCCGCTATTACATTGCATATACGTATTGTAGCAACCATCTTTGTTCGAAGGACTGGTTTCAAATATTTGGCCACCAAGATTATCTGAATTGACTAGTCTTTCTCCTGAATGGAGCTCTCCTGTGGTGCCATCGGCATTTATATCAAAACTTTCATCTGGATCGAATATTTTAAGGGTATTCTTGGACGCAGAGCGTATGTGATACCAATGATGTTTAGTATTGTCATCATTAAACCTAATCCTTGCGCCTGCATGTGAAATCACTTCTGTCTTTCGACTGATAAGAAATGAGTTTGCGTCTTCATATCGACGACTAATACCTTCTCCAGCTAAGAAAACAGCAAAAGCGGCATCTCGGCTCCAATCTGAGCGCATTGATACAATACCCGGACCATTGAAGTACATGGCGGTTGGATTTTCTTTAGGAGGCGATGATGAAAGCTGATCATCAAAGTAAATAAGTTCCCAAAACATTCCGTTATAGGGGGCTCGACAATTTTCTCGTTGAACGCCATTAAGCGCATAGTATTGCATTTTTTCGTCTTGATATAGGGATGCTAATAACGCCGTGGTGTTTTTATTCGGCTGGCGTATGCCGCTTGTTTGTGTATTCCATATTTGCGCCGATGCATGAGTTGACGTTTGTGCTTTTCTGCAAAATGCCTTATTAGGATAGTATGTAAACGTGTGTGGTACTTCCATATTTTGATAGAAGGTCGCTCTATACTTATCATGCAAAGCTTCGGAAAATCGTGTGCTACCAGTCAATACAAAGTGCTGAAGTAGTAAGTTTATACTGTAGGACTCTTCTGCTTGATCGTAACCAATATTATCATACATACCACCTTTACTTCCTGGCAGTGCGCTATTATTTTTGGTATCACCAGCAATACGGTTTTCAATCTGCCAAAAATAGCCATCTTCTGATAATTGTTGTGCAACTACGTTAAGATAATTTTTTGCATTAAAAGGGAATAGCGTTGTATCTTTATTCTTTTCTAATTCAGTGTCTGCAAAAATAGCGGCATAAGCGAAAGCCGGTGCGACTCTGATGGCATCATGATAGCCCCATTGTGCCGCGAGTTCACCGGTAGATTGCTTGACCGAACCTGTATACCAAGGTGCTTCAGAGCTAGCGACTCTATCCATTATGCTTTGTTTTACTTCTATCGGTAATTCATCGAACATAATGTCTATAGCGTACAATTCAGTTAAGTTCGGCACGCCAGATTTCGGCATACGAGCTAAAAAATTATTCTTATAAACAGGATCTCCAGTTGCTTGGTAAATAAGCGCTAAATTTACTAAATCAACCGGGACACCATTGTCTTCTGACTGTTTAATTAAATTGAACCATCGAGAGTAGGGTTCTCTTGCACTATCGCCATACATACGACTAATAGTTAACTCAAGCCTTTCTTTGTCCAATAAAACACGTGGACGGCTAGAGCGATGCCATACATCCGGTGCTTTTGCATCATTAATTGGTGCGATAACCGGTATTGTTTTTGCGGTGTTATCAGGTTGAGTTTCAGTGACTGTAGAAGCTGATTTTTCACCGCAGGCGAGAGTAAATATGCTGATTATGAGAAAAAGCAATATTGGGAATTTTTTTTTGATTTGCGCTATTGTCATCGTGTGGTGAAGCCTCAAGGTAATTAAGCTATTGTTCTACTATGGGCACCAAATAACTTTCAATGACATTTTATCTTTATCATCAAATAAGTAGCTAATTTCAAATAGCTTGGCGATATATTTATTTGTCATTTTATAATCAGCATACTGATACCAATAATATAATTCAGCAATATCTTTTTTGTATCTCGCACTTAATTTTAATGATTTTGTTGCTATTGCCTCGCCATTAATTTGAATGCTTTTATCTGTGCTTGCTATCGTAGAATAATATTCGCTACTAATAACCTCTTTATATGGTAAAACATCATCGCCAGGCACAACAAAGTTATATGTCCTAGTTATTAAATGACATTTTTTATTAGCAACATCTTGTGATTCTATCGTTTCGGAGAAACTGCCGAATGAAGACAGTAACTTTGAGCTATCGAGCACGTTAGTTGCCGGACTTTCAATAGTAACCGGTAAAGCGATAGATAATTTTTTAGCGGTGATTAGTGTCATTAGTATCAAAACAGCTATAACAACGGCCATTTTAATTAACATCATTTTGTTGATAGATAACACTTTAAACTGTGTAAGCTTAGGTGACGCTTTCTCAAAAGAATAGCGCTTAGTTAAATAATTTAAGAGTAATATTACACCACTTATAACGATAAAAAACAGCACAAACCCGTAATTGTCATGCTCAGTCATCAGTGGACTTTTCATCTCTGACCAATAGCCAATATAGATCAAGCCAAGTACTCTGATCCAGTTAGTAATAATACCAAGCGCAATACCCGTTATGATTACTAGTAGCTTTAATCGCCATGAAATATTTTCTCCATGCACAGCGTAAACCGCTAATGCGAAGCCAATTTCAAAATAGCGGATGCCAGAACAGCCTTCAGCGACGACGATGACACCGAATGGGGTTTCAATGTAGTTATTATAAATAAAAACTGTTAGATCGCTAAAGCCTAGGAAAAATGTTACCGCCTGGGTGGTCAAGTCGACAAAGAAAGTATTGGAAAACTCCCAAAAAGGCACCGCGAATAGCAAAAAAAGTAAAGGAAAAGAGATGTGTTTTACATAATTAAAGCCCAATATATAGCATATTATGGTTAACCATAAAAAATATAACCCAAATTGTTGAAAAATAAGGATATCTAAAAATAAAGACACTTCAATGAGAATGGATAATAAGATAACCACGAGCAGCAAGTAATGCCGGTTTTTATCTTTTTTATATGAGAAACTGCGAGATAATCTAAATATTTCAAAAATAACAATGGCAAATATTAAAAACCCATGCCCTAGTGACTCATCAAATTTACTCCATTTATCAATGTAAGAGTTGGCCGTGGCAGGAAAAAAATAGCAGAGCACAAGTAAAAATATCAGTGTCGCACTAGGATATAGCAATTGCTTTAATGAGCTTAATGTCATATTTAAAATTTACCCGATGCGATATCTGTCCACTTGCCAAGCGTTGGATAGGTTTTTTCTAGGTGCACATTGGCTAAGGTATCAAATTGATATACCTGACAAAGCTTAGTTAATTTAGCGAGTGCGCCATGTTGGTTGACTCTATGACGGAAGTTTGATTTTACATTACTTTTTATCTTGGGTTGCTTTGGATCATATTCCCAAGGATGGGTGTAAAAGTTAATATAGTCGAGTTGATTTTTCGACTTCTTAAGTATGCTATTAAATAAGAAGTAGGGTAATAACCTGAAATAGCCGCCACCGCCCGCAGGCACTATTTTGTTGCGATATTTCGCTGTAGATACCGGTATTTCTAACAAGCCGTTTTCAAGGAAGTAAGGCGTTCTTGGGGCATTAGGTACACCATATAAATCGTGCGCAATTGGATAGGTACTTGAGCTATAGAGATAACCCGCATTGTAAATTTCATCATGAGCCCATTCATTGTCAGCAGTAATTGAAAAACAAGGGGCTCTGTAACCATTGACAGGTGCTGCAGTTAAGTCCTCCAATAAGGACTTGGCATCTGTTATATCGACCGAAAATGCTTTTTGCGTTTGCTTTGTAATGTGTTGATGATTAAAACCATGGCTGGCAATTTCATGTTTTTTCTCTGCAATTAGTTTTACCAACTTAGGATGATTTTTAGCGATATATCCTAAAATAAAAAAAGTCGCTTTGACCTGTTTTTCTTCAAGTAAATCTAGCAACAACTGCATTTGGTATTCAATTCTACTTGGATAATCTCCCCAAGTAGATGCCTTTATATTATTTGCAAATGCTTCAACCTGAAAGTACTCTTCAACATCAATGGTTAAAGAGTTATTTTCTTTATTATTTATTTCTTGCACTAGATCAAAAACCTTAAATTATTTATTTAACGCTTGTTTAATTTTATTGTCAGTATCTACAATAGCAGGGTGGTTAGGTGCTATTTTTTTTGCTTGTTCAATGTACTTTTTAGCTTCAGTGAAGTCACCCGATTCATATAACAACCACGCAAAGTTGTTTAGCGCTATTAAATTTGTACTGTCATAGGCAATTATTTCTTCGTACTGCGCCATAGCTTTATTTTTATCATGCTTGTTTAACTCATTCGCATAATAAATTCTATTTGCTTTATCATTCGGATTGTCTGCAAAATACTTTTCCATATCAGCCAATGCATCATCGACTTGATTAAGTTTTAATTTACTCTCAAAAATGAATGATATTAATTTTCCGTTTGCTGTTTTATTAAAGCTTTCAGTCAATAATGGTAGGGCTTTTACATATTGCTTCGAGAAATAGTACGCTTTACCTTTAATGCCTTGCACTATCGGATGTTGTTGCTCCGCTGACAGCGATTCTATATATGAAATAGTCTCTAACGCTTTATTATCGAATAAATGAAAGTTGGCTAATATCAGGCCTATTTGAGTGTTATCAGGATTAGCTTGTTTTAATTTTTCAAATGCCGCAACTGATGCTTTAATATTGCCTGATTTTTCCAATGCTAGCGCTAATCTTTCAATTAAGCGCTTATTCGGAGCCCCTTTGGCTAGCTGCTCTTCGTAAACATCTATTGCACGTTCATAAGTCTTATTTTGCATGTAAGCTTCAGCAATTAATAATTTCAACTTAGTGTCATGCTCTGGTGAATTAACACCTTGCAAGAGCTTAATCGCTTGCTCCGGCTGTTTTACAAGTAAATACGATTGCGCAAGCATCAGTCTTTCTTGCATGTTCTTTTCATAATTTGAGTATAGTTTTTCGAGCTTGGGTAAGGCCTCTGATAACTTATTAAGTTTTTCTTGTGAAAGTAAATAGCCTTGCAATGCACTAAAGTTAAATTTATTCACCTCAAGCACTTTATTGAATGCACTTAATGCTTTTTCAAAATTTTGATTGATAAAGCTATCTCTAGCAAAGTAAATATTTGCCAATTCATTATTTGGCGCAAGGGCTAAAATATCGTTATATAACTTTATGATTTTGTTTTGGTCTATGTCGGCTTGTTTCTTTTCAATTTCTATTAGCAAAAATTTATTTTCTATGTCATTTGGGGATTTAATTGCCCAGGTATTGACATATTCCTCGGCCTTAGTGAGCTCTTTGTTTGCTACTAATGAAGAAATAAGTAACATTTTCACTTTAGAAATTTCTTTTTTATCCGCTTGGTTTGCAATCAGTGTATTTAAAGATGCTTCAAGATCTTTAATGCCACTATTATCACCTGATGCCAATTTAATTAAGCTAACACTATTCAGTATTTTTTGATTTTTAATCAAGCTAGTATCAATTTTTTGCAACAGCTCTGTGGTTTTTTCTGCTGCGCCTGTTTTGAGTAACTCTAAACTTGCGAGCGCAAATAATTCTGAGTTTACTTCTGATGGAGTTGCTTGTGAGTATGCTTCACCTAAAGAGTCTGTATTGCCAAGTCGTAATTGAAGCGCAACGTATAATTTTGTGATTAGTGGATTATCTGGAAAGGCCAATTTTAAGCTTTGCAGGTTATATAAGGCTTGTTCATCATTGCCTAAGTGGTAATGAGCGATACTAGCGACTAATTTCGCTTGTGGGCTGGTCAGTCCGGAGTTCAGCGTAGAATTGATATGATTTAAAGCACTTTCAAAATTTTCTTTTTTCAATTCGAGTGTTGCTGCAAGTAAGTTAACATATGGCTGGCTTGGATATAGCTTTAACAGTGCATTAACATATAACTCAGCCTTCTCATCATTTTCAGCTTTGACATAGCTGTCTGCTAATTTCACCACCAGTAAGGTATGGTTAGGTTTTTTGCTTAAAATGCCTTCAAGTATTTCGGCGGCCTCACTAAATCTTTGTTCTGAAAATAATGCATTAGCGAGCAAGTTACAGACAATCCAGCGATCAGGGTAGCTCTCACAAGCTGTTGATAGCTCTTTGATTGTGGTCTTAATATCAGTAGGTTGTTTAAAACTGTTTGCAATGGCAGTATTTATTGTCACTAACTCAGGTATTGCTAGCTCTATAGCTTGCTCTTTTCCTGTTTGAGCCGTTTCAAAACTTTCTTGGGTTTTAGTTTGGTTTAAATAAGCTAACGACACTACTGGCGCGAGTTTAGTTTGATTCTCTGGACTTAGTTGCAGTGATGCATCTTCCCAATAACGGGTAACGCCGACATAATCATCAAGCGCATATAGCGTATTTGTATAAAAATGTGCAACATTGTCACTAGTGACACCTAGCTCAATAGCCTTAGTGTATTCTTTTTCTGCATCCAGAAAGTTACCTAGTTGGTATTGACTATTTGCCATTAATAATCGAGCATTTTTATTTGCAGGTTCATCTCGGATTAAATTTTTAAGTTGAATGATAGCTGTATTATAGTTTTTGGCGTTATATTCCTGAGTTGCGTTATCGAGTTGTGCGTTAGGAGAGATTTTATTACAGCCTACAATAAAGAGTAGCCCGACAAAGATAGCAATACTTCCAGTAACGTTTTTCATTTCAATCCCTTTAAAAAGATAAAGCCTAATGCGGATATAATACATGATTTTTATTAAACAACCATAAACAAAAAGCCAATTGATCTATCAATTGGCTTTTTTATATTGCGGTGAAAACACCGCTTAATTTAATGCTTTTATTTAGCTTTACGTTTTCTTGAAGAAGCTAAGCCTAAAAGACCAAGTCCCAAAATAGCAATTGATGCTGGCTCTGGAACACGTGCTAGACGAGCAAATGTATAAACATTTGTATCAGCATTTTCAGGTGTCCAAAAACGGTTTGCTGTAATTGGGTTAGTACCCGCTAAATCAGTTGCTGCAAATACTGTTAAGTAGTAATCAAGACCCGCAATTGTTAATGGAATAACTACCGGGAATGAACCACCGTCTACTGTATAGTCAAAGCGATCATCACAGTTAGTACCGTGTGCATGTTGATTTGCATCACCTGCAAAACTTTCGCCATTGTCAACAGATGCATCTAAGTTACAATAACCTAATGGTCCTGGTATATTTCGTGTTTCTTCGAAATCAATATCAAATTCTGTTGGTATTGTAAATGCACCTGGTAGATTAGTTATTTCTAATGAACCGTTGATGACAGAGCTCTTTAACCAAGTGTTTTTATCGCCACCTTGAGCATCAATGTCATTATTCAAATGCGTTAAGGTAGAAAGTAGATAGTTAGTATTTAGCAAATCAATATTTTGAGCCGCTTCATCTGTTAAACGTAAGCTACTTTGACCATCACCAGTCGAAACACCCCACGAAATCGATGAAACAGGTCCTACATCTGAGATTGCAATACCGTTACTGTTGCCATCTAAAGCAGTAGTAAAACCACCTGCGCCTTCAATTGTCAAAAATGAAGCGTTAGCCGCAAGTGACATTGTTGCTACTGCCAAACCGATTGAGAATTTTTTTATTAAGTTCATTGTTATCACCTTATTACTGTCCATGGTATTTGAGTTGTGCTTTTAATTGAATGTAATAATGCACCATGTGTGCCATGTTGTTTTTTTTGTTGTTTAACAGGTGGTTATGTTTATCGTTATTACGTGGCTTGAATTAGGTGTAAAGAAATTTGACATTACTTAGCAACAATTTTTTTCGCAATATGAAACATAACCCGCTGCCCCAATCCGTTATTACCAAAAGGCCGCCACGTTTTAATAAATTTATTACGATAAGCATCAAAATGTAATCCGTATGGTGCTGCTAATACCGGGCCTCTGTTTAATAGTATTTTCAGGACATAGGTACCAGCAATGCCGGCACATAAGTTGACAGCCATTGGTGTTGATGGGCCGCGCTTTTCGATAAAACTGACTTTTGAGTTATCAACAAGGTATGGACGCTGCAACATGGCAGGGGATAAGCCAATTAAAAACTGAATTAATTGTTCGTCTTCTGATTTACCTGAAAAGCGAAAGTACTGTTCATAGGACATTTTTCCAGGCATAAAACAAAGAAAAGCACAGCCCATGCCTAAAGGCGCAGCAGTGACAACAGGGATGTTTTTTTCATAGCATTTTTGGAAGACAATTTTGCGCGCTTCTAAGGCAAAAAAATCAAGGGCATCAACGTAAATATCAACTCCTGCAAGGAACTCATCGACATTATGGGCAAATATACCTTCAGGAAAAGATTTGATCGTAGATTCCGGGTTAATGTCTTTAGCTATGCTTTCCATGACATCAACTTTTTGTTGACCTAAGGTAGACATAAATGCGCCAGATTGACGGTTGAAATTGTGAACTTCAAAATCATCAAAATCTGAAATATTGAAATTGCTAATACCCAAACGTGCTAACGTAACTAAATGAATGCCGCCAACACCTCCTGCACCGGCAATGGCCACTTTCTTATTTTTCAGGATTTGTTGTTCTTCTTCCGTAACCCAGCCTATATTTCTGGAAAATGCTTTCTGGTAATCAAACATTTGTATTCCCGCTTATTGTAATTTGAAATTTTTATGTTATATAAACTAAGGCGATGAAAAGTGTATTATTCGACTAACGCTAAATGTTCGCGAATATCTTTTGCTATAGCTACATATAGACATTTAAATCCAGGAGATAAGTTCTCCATAAAAATTGTTGGGTTGATGTAATAAGGCGCTCGCATACCATGGTAATCAATGGCATCACCTAATTGAATAAAGTTAATTCCAACAAACTTCATGCTACGAGCTAATCGTGGCTCCATCATGACATAAACATGTTTGATACCTGTTTCTATACTCATAGTGGCTGCAGCCATATACAGGCCTATGGCAATAAATGGAAAGCAGCGTAGTTCTGTTTCTGAATAGCTGGACTCACTAATAGCACCAATGGCAGAGCCTTTAAATTTATCTGTTCTACGTCGTCTAAAGTCAGACTTTACCGCTAATCGAGAAATTTCAGCAATTTCGTGGCGGGCAAAGTTACGGGGATGTAGCTCAGTATTTTGGATTGATTCTAGACAGTACTTTTCGATTGGCAACATTTCAGAGGCATCTGCCGACCTGACCACTCTCACGCAACTTGTGTAGGTATCAGTAGGTTTGTGTTTAATCATGGAAAAAATTGATTGGGCGTCAAATTCATCATGCTCTTTGCCCTCATCTTTTATCTTTTCAAAAGCGAGTTCTTCACAGTAAACATTATGACGAATACGGAAAACTTCATCGCGCAGTGCGTCATTAATTGCCACTTCAGGTTGTAAGAATTGAGTAAAATGCTCAGCAATATTCATCGCGTCATGATTAACTTTCATTGATGCGATTCGTTTAGTGATATTCCCAATTACCGGTGCATTTAGCAATTTCTTGCTCCAACTCATTATGACCTCAGCTTTCTGGTGTATATAAAAGGTTAGATATTGTTACCATTATTACTTGTTTTTAAGCTAGTTGTATAATTAATTTACCATTTTATATCGTGATTATAGAATATATTTGTTATGTGCTTACTAAATGTATTGAAAGTTTAATTGCTTTTACAAGCTTAGGTGCTGAGTTTAGCTTTAATGGGGACTATTTCCATCGCCGTCTGGTAGCCGATGTTAAAGAGTGAAATCTTTTTGTCTTCACTCATGCCAAAGTCAACTGCTGAGCATAAGCCAGTGTTGATAATAATGGTATTGTGCCAGAAAGCGTCATTGATATATTCGCGTGAAATAGTTGTCATAAAGGTTCTAATCAATAACGTGACGTAGTTAATAATAGGAAACATACCGTTAGTTTTTAGGTCATCATATTCATGTTCACCACGTAGGCGAAAGCATAATACGGGTGTGCCATCCATAGCCCAGTCTCGGTGTAAGGCATCTTCTGATAGTATACTGCCATCAACCATTAGGTGTTTACCAAAGGTTTTGAAGCTAAAGACTAAGGGAATCGACATGGAAAAACGAACCGCAAGTGAAACTTTCATTCCGGGTGTTCTTTCGCGATTAAAGATAACCGGGCGGCCTGTTTTAACGTCAGTAGCTACTATGTTTAAGTTGTATTTGAGGTCAACAAAGGTTTTGCCCTTTAAATGGTGGTCTACCCATTGCTCGAATACATCACCAGAGCTTAAGCCGCCATTACGTATCAAGCTGACTAATGAGAAACCTTTGAATTGGTTATAATTGGTGGTTATTGCAATATGTTTTATCTCTTCAATCGATAGGCCTGTAGCGTATAGGCTCGCGATAATACTGCCCCCAGACACACCAACAATATGAGAAAAGTCGATGTGCAAATCTGTTAATGCTTGTAGCACTCCAATATGAGCAGGTAGGCGTGTTCCTCCGCCAGCTAAAATAGGCACTATACTTGCCACATGGTTTCCTCCGTGTATGAGATTATTTAATTATGGTTAAAAATTTCAAATTCGCTAGCAAAAAAGTATGCTAAGTTGAGGTAAAGTGTGAATTTTTTAAAAAATGAGTGAAGTATGAGCTACGTATTACAATTATTAGTGTTTTCTCTTATGGTATTCAGTACGGTGGCCTATAGTAATTTGGCCGATACGGTAAGTTTAGTTAAACCTTCGGTGGTAGGTATTGGTGTTTATACCCCCACCGGACAGCCTAAAAATCAACTTTATGGTAGTGGCTTTGTGATCGGTGATGGCACGTATGTTGTCACGAATAGGCATGTTATTGCTCAAGATCTTGATGCAAGTCTGCTGCAGGAATTGGCTGTTTTTACTGGTAAAGGGGCGGCGGCGAAAGTCAATATTGCCAAACTGATCGCTAGTGATAAAGAGCATGATCTCGCGATTCTTAAAATTACGGGTGCGCCATTATCTGCGTTGAAACTAGCAAAAAATGATTTTCGTCGTGAAGGCAGTGCAATTGCGTTTACCGGTTTCCCAATTGGTGCGGTTTTAGGGCTCTACCCTGTTACGCATCAGGGGATTATTGCTGCAGTCACCCCAACAATTACGCCAGTTGATGACTCACGGCAAATTAGCGTCGCTATGTTAAGGCGCTTAAGGGATCCCTATTTAGTCTATCAATTAGATGCCACGGCTTACCCCGGCAATAGTGGCAGTGCTATGTATGACGTTAAAACAGGTGAAGTGGTTGGCATTATTAATAAAGTTTTTGTTCAGCAAAGTAAAGAAACAGTGATCAGTAAGCCTAGCGGTATAACTTATGCGATCCCGGTGAAATACCTACATGAATTACTAAAACAACATAATATAACGCTTTAACGGTTAGCAACTGTGGCAAAGTGCGGGATTTTTAGTTATTAATCGTCGGCGTTAAGTTGCTGCTTATCTTCTCTTACTTTATTCATTAAAAGCGCGGATATTGGCACTAATTGGATGTTGTTCTTTTTAAGTAATGGTAAAAGCTTAAGCAACGAGGTAATTGTTTCAGGGTGAGGGTGGGCAATAGCAACAACACTTTGATAGCGCTTGGCGTCTCGCATTAATTGGTTAAACTGGCTTCGAATATAGCTGTGCTCTAATTTATTATCGAGAAATATATGCCGATGTAAGCTCGGCACGCCAAAATCCAGCGCCACTTGTTCGGCTTGGCTGGCACCGCTCGTCATACTATCAATAAACATTAAGTTTCTTTCTCGCAGAAAATTCATTGTCCAAGCCATGGGTTGATAGAGCTCGGTGAGCTTGCTGCCCATATGATTATTGATACCTAAAGCAAAGGGGATTTCTGCGAAAGCATTCGATAAATTATTGCGTATACTCGTTTCATTCATAGTACTAGTTAATGCACCGGGCCCGAGTTTTTTACCATTTTTTGCTTCCATTGGAATATGCAATATCACATCGTTTTTGTTCGCATTGGCTTTTAGCGCTAACCTTTTACCGTAAGGCGTATGAGGAAGGATGGCGTAACTAATATTACCCGGTAAATAAAGTGCTTGAATGTCACTTTTTCGATAACCAATATCATCAATAATAATAGCAATTTGGGCTGGTTTGGCATAAATGACAGAAGAGGCGAGTAGGCATAATGTCAGTAATAATCGAAGCACTATAAGTAATTCTCGTGGTAAATAACCGTTTTAGGGTAACAGTTCAGATAATTAAAATCGATGATGTCAGCTGATATAAATTAATTAACTCGAGTTGAGGTTACTGACACCAGAGTTTAGGATTTACCGCTTTACCGGTATGTCTAATTTCAAAATAAAGGCCTGATTTATCTTGGCCACCACTTTGTCCAACGAGAGCTATCGGTTCACCTGCTTCAACACGATCACCCACCGATTTAAGTAGTGCTTGGTTATGACCATATAAACTCATGTAACCATCACCATGATCAACAACTGAAACTAAACCGTAGCCATTAAGCCAATCAGAAAATAAAATGGTGCCATTATGTATGGTCTTTACTTGTCGTCCAATAGGCGCAGAGAGAAATACCCCTTTCCATTTTAGGTAGCCCTGTTTGCTTGAACCAAAGCTGTGGCTGATTTTTCCTTTCACTGGCCAATTTAGTTTTCGCTTTAATTTACTTAAACCGACTAAGTTCTCAGCAGCTTGTGCGGCGGCGGCCATTTTTTTCAGTAAGGCAACAAGATCTTTTTCTTCGCGCTCTAGTTTTACCAGTTTTTGTTGGCCAGTAAGTACTTTTTTGTTCAGCGCATTGAGAGTCTGTTTTTGCTTAGTTTTTGATAATTCGAGAATTTGCTTTTGTTGATTTTGAGTTTGGGTTAATTTTGCCAATTGCTCGGCTTTTAATTGCTGTTGCAGCTCGACATCATTTAATTTTTTGATGGTTACTTTGAATGTTTCAATTTCTTTTATACGAGCGGCATTCAGATATTGATAATGCGTGATTGTACGCTGCACACTACTTGGATGTTCTTGATTAAGAATCAATTTTAAATAGTCATGATGACCTGCAGAGTAGGCGGCTCTGAGTTGTTTAGCTAAAATTTGCTCTTGTTGTTTCTTTGCTATGTCGAGTTGCTTTTTCTCTTCCGTAAGTTCAGTAAGCTTTTTGCGCACAACGGTTAAATTTGTGCTGGTATCAAGTAAACTCTTGGTGATTTTTCCAATCGCGACATCATCTGTTTTTAATTGCTGTTCTAAGTCGCTAATTTTTACATTGGTGCTAGATAAGTTCTGCTTTTGCTGATTAATGGCTCGCTGGATATCATTCAGTTGCTTATTCGTTTGTGCACTAGAATCAGATTGAGCAAAGATAGCCGTGGAGAAAAACAATAGCAACAAACCAATAAGGCCTGAGCCAAATTGGTTAAGTTGCGAGTTATTATTACTTATGTGCACGTTAAAGTTCGCGTTTTCTTAGGTTAGTTCTAATAAATTACTACCGGTCATTTCTTCGGGTTGAGACATATCCATTAACGCTAAAACAGTTGGCGCTATATCGCTGAGCGCGCCTGTTGAGGCTGTTTTTGCTTTTCGGCCAACATAAATTAACGGTACAGGTTCACAGGTATGCGCAGTGTGTGCTTGTCCTGAAACATTGTCCATCATTTGTTCTGCATTACCATGATCGGCCGTAATTAAACATTCACTGTTGGTTTTTTCTAAAGCCACTAGTACACGGCCTATACAGGTATCTACTGCTTCGCAAGCTTTGATTGCAGCATCAAAATCACCTGTATGACCGACCATATCACCATTGGGATAGTTACAAACAATAAAATCATGCGCGCCACTTTCAATCGCGGCGACAAGTTTATCGGTTAGCAAGGTGGAGTTCATTTCAGGTTGTAGGTCATAAGTTGCCACTTGTGGTGAAGGAACGAGGATACGTTCTTCACCGTTGAATGTGTCTTCTTTACCACCACTAAAGAAAAAAGTAACGTGAGCATATTTTTCTGTTTCAGATATCCGCAGTTGGGTTTTGTTATGTTTTTCTAACCATTCACCCAACACATTATCGAGCTTGACGGTGGGGAAGGCACATGGCGCGTCAATATCGGCGGCATATTCTGTTAGCATAACAAAATTACTGAGTTTAGGCTGCTTGTCGCGTACAAAGCCTGCAAATGCTGTTTCGGTGAAACAACGAGTAAACTGGCGAGCACGATCTGCTCGAAAGTTCATAAAGATCATGGCATCACCATCTTCTACCTGAATAGTGTCGCCATTTCCTTTGGTGATGGCTGAAGCTTGTACAAATTCGTCATTTTCGTCACGTGCGTATGCCGCATGTAAGGCATCTATGGCATTACTATATTGAAACTGTGCTCGGCCTGAAACCATTAAGTTGTAAGCTAGTTCAACTCGGTCCCAACGTTGATCTCTATCCATTGCATAATAGCGACCAATAACAGAAGCAACTTGCCCACAACCGAGCTCGGCAAACTTTTCTTGTGCTTTTATCAATGAAGCTTCTGCACTGCGCGGTGGTGTATCACGGCCATCCAAAAAGGCATGTAAATAAACTCTTTTCGCTCCCTTTTCGGCTGCCATTGTTAACATGGCAAAAATATGTTCTTCGTGGCTATGTACGCCGCCTGGTGATAATAAGCCAAATACATGAATAGCTTTATTGTTGCTGACTGCATTTTCAACTGTATTGACTAAAGCAGGGTTTTGCTGAAACTCTTTATCTGCTATCGCTTTGGTTATGCGGGTAAAATCTTGATAAACAATGCGTCCGGCACCTAGGTTAACATGACCAACCTCAGAGTTGCCCATTTGCCCGTCGGGTAAACCCACCGCCATACCGGATGTTTCAATTAACATGTTAGGTCTATTTGCCATTAAGTCGTCCAACACCGGTGTTTTGGCATGATAGATGGCATTTGATTCTGGATTTTCTCGATATCCCCAACCATCTAAAATAATAAGAACGGTAGACTTCTTGTTTGGCATCACGGCTTCCTTTATAAGAACAACGACAGATAAAATTAATTTTTCAAGCTGAGTATATCAAGACACGAAGTGAATATCTTGTGTCTGTTTAGAGAAAATGTTTCTGTGCGAAGATCAAATTTACTTCATCGTGCCAAAGTTATTTTAGTTATTTGTTCAGCGATGAAAAGTTCCGTTTGGGTTTAGTTTATTAGCCTGTATACTATTGCCAATTTTTAGTTAATTAGAATGTAAAACTTATGGATCAATTTATTACTTTCGCAATGAGCCAACCGTTACTTAGCGCAGCTTGGTTGGTTATTGTTTTAATGATTATTGTCATTACTATCAAAATTCAAATGTCACCTATCAAGCAACTAAGCACACAACAAATGACTTTTTTAGTTAATAGAGAGTCAGGTGTCGTAGTTGATAGCCGTAGTGAAAAGGATTTTAAAGCAGGACATATTGTTGACGCAGTTCACCTTAGCAATGAAAAAGTCAGTAAAAATGACTTCGTTAGTCTTGAAAAGCACAAAGATAATCCCATCATTGTAGTATGCAGTGCTGGTCTTAGTGCCGGTAAAGTAGCAAATCAACTAGCAAAAGCGGGTTTTACTCGGGTAAATTTACTTAAAGGTGGTATGAATGCTTGGTTAAGTGCGGGTTTACCTGTAACCAAGTAATAGACACCAACAACGGATGATCATGATGGCAGTTGAGATATATACTAAAGTAACTTGTTTTTATTGTATGAGAGCGAAAGCTTTACTTGATGATATGGGCATTAGTTACCATGAAATAAAAATTGACGGCGATGCACTATTACGTGAAAAAATGATCACACGTAGTCAGGGGGCCTCAACGGTACCTCAAATTTTTATTAACGACCAGCACATTGGTGGTTGTGATGATTTATTTGCATTGCATGCGCAAGGCACATTAGCTTCACTTTTAGCACAATAATATGAGTGAAAAACTTAGCATAAAAAGCCATTAGATAATGGCGTAAATATATAGGAAGTAACAACATGGCTGACGAAATTCAAAACGGCGCAGAAGCAACAAGCGAACAACCGGCTCCACAATTTGCTATTCAACGCGTTTATACTAAAGATATCTCTTTTGAAACCCCTAACTCTCCAGGTATTTTTCAAAAAGATTGGAAGCCAGAAGTACAATTAGATATCGATACTAAATCGACTAAACTTGCTGATGATACTTATGAAGTGACATTGTCGCTAACAGTAACAGCTAAAGTTGAAGAGCAAACTGCTTTTCTAGCTGAAGTACAACAAGCAGGTATTTTTACTATTGGCAATCTTCCTGAAGCTCAATTAGCACCTGTCTCTTATACACATCTGACGCTGCCGACGATATGCAGTGTGTAG
>OJDZ01000524.1_pt1 | contig 22221 bp, 21 predicted proteins | sample 1592981 | NCBI WGS metagenome assembly OJDZ01 (sample SAMN05416851, study PRJEB24817) | seawater metagenome | isolation source: Sea water | place: Canada:Atlantic | collected 2013-07
TCCGTCTCGTGGGCTCGGAGATGTGTATAAGAGACAGGTCTTTGGTTTCCACAATGGCTATATCTTCAAGGCCTACAGTCGCCACTAATTTTTCTTGTGCGTGTACTAAAGTATTTTTAGTATCAACCGCAATAACATCACCTATTAAAGCATTGCCATTAGCGTCTTTGTCACTCACTTCCCATAAAGCAGACCAACTACCTACATCACTCCAGCCGCAATCCATTGGTACAACTACCGCATCAGCAGTTTTTTCCATCACAGCATAATCAACCGAATCATCAGGACATGACTCAAAAGCATTTCTATCAACACGAATAAAGTCTAAATCATTTTGGGTTTCAGTCATGGCTTTTTCGCATGCAGCTAAAATATCAGGGCGATGGGCTTTTAGCTCATCCAAATAACGACTAGCTTTGAACAAAAACATGCCGCTATTCCAATAATAGTCACCTGTAGATAAATAAGACTCGGCAGTAGCCTGATTTGGCTTTTCAACAAACTCAGCAACACTATACCCGGCATTTAAAAGTTCTTCACCACGTTTGATGTAACCATAGCCAACTTCAGGAGCGGTAGGCACTATACCAAAAGTTACTAACTTCCCAGCTTCAGCATGTACTTTAGCCTGCTCGACAGACTCAGCAAAGGCTTTCTCATTTTTTATCACATGATCAGCAGCAAGTACTAATAATAAAGGGTTTTTACCATTTTCCATTGCTTGTAAAGCGGCTAAGGCTATAGCAGGTGCAGTGTTACGACCAACTGGCTCTAGAATTATCCCACCATTAGGGATGTTTTTTAAGCGAAACTGCTCTGCTACAGAAAATCGGTGCTCTTCATTGCAAATAACAATAGCTGGTGAGTGTTCAATATCGGCTAAGCGCTCCGCCGTTGCTTGTAACATGGATGACTTTCCATGCAAGGTTAAAAATTGCTTTGGAAACATTTGTCTCGATAAGGGCCACAGTCTTGAGCCTGAACCACCGGCCATAATTATAGGTAAAATCATTATTTAATCATTTCCTTATATATAGATTCAACTTTGTTGATCATTTTTTCTTTAGTAAAAAGCTCATTAAATCTGGCTTTTGCACCTTTAGATAATTGTGCATGTAGTTGCTCGTCTGTTAACAATTTGTTTAAAGCAGAAGCTAATTCATTTGAATTTTTAGGTTTACATATTAAGCCGCTAACCATTTGTTTATTAACCCAAGGAACGCCACTACCTTGAATATCTGTAGCCACTATAGGTGTCTCTACCGACATAGCCTCTAATTGCACAACACCAAAAGCTTCTGATTTTTCAATAGACGGAAAGGCAAATACATCAGCTGCAGCATAATAAGATGGTAAATCCTCGTCTTCCACACGACCAATTAAGAATACTCTATCTTCTAAACCATACTCTTTAATTTTTTGCTTATAGGTCCATGTATCTGGGCCCTTGCCTCCAATCAAGAAAACAGCACCTTCGACATCTTTCGCTGCTTCTATCAAATATTCGAACCCTTTATAATATATGTGCCTACCTAAAGAGAATACGAGTTTCTTATCTCCGTGCTTAGCCTTTATTTCTTTAACCAAACTTTGATTAACTCGACTTTGAATACTATCAATACCAATAGGAACAACTTCGCATTTATTTCTAAATGGAAGTAATGGCTCAGAGCTATCTAAGTAATTTTGGCTTGTAACGATGATTCTCTTGGCTTTACGTAACAACCAAGTTTGTAATGGTTGATATAGTTTCAAAAGCCCTTGTTGCTTAACGATATCGCTATGCCAATGGATAACTATATTGGACATATTTCGCCCACATAAAAATGCACAATATAAAGCTACATTAGCCATAGGGTTGGGTAAATGGACATGTAATATACTGCCATCACAATGCTTAATAACATCTCTTATATAGCCGGGAGCTATAGATGTCGATGCAATATTAAAATACTCAATTGAACGCACCACATTTACACCATTGATTTGCTCATTTCTAATTAAAGAATCAGGATCAGCAGCCAGTACCGATACATTTCTATTTAAAAAGCCTTCAGCTAGATCAGCTACTACAGACTCTAAGCCACCAGAATATGGCTTGTAAAATTTACTAAGATGACAAACTTGCACCTAAAACTCCTAAAATCAAGTGGACTATTACAACTATACGTACACGAATTAGCTTAATTCCTAATTTAGATAGAGCTAACAATTGAGAGCTAACTAAAGCTACTAATAAAATGATGTGAAAATAGAGCATACGGAGAAAATCAAACTTATTGATATAAAGTAAAACCAATACAATGATTGAAAAACTAGAAAATAGTATACCCAGGTAAACGAGCATGCTTTTAAAAGCCCTTTCTCTCGCTATAATATTCTCTAAAATGGCACTAATAGCCCATAAAGGCATTGCTAATATTACAGGAAAAAAGACGTGATTATGATTTGTAAGTATTAATTGAATATCATGATTGAAAAGTAAAGGAAAAATAGAGCTTTGACTGTAATATAAACATAACCCTAAAAATAAAATTAGACAGATAATTTGACAGCTTTTTCTATCTAAATAATCTTCAGAACTTTCATAAATATCTTTGAATTTAAGGGTTAGAATAAATTGAAATGCAATTATAGTTATAGAGCTATAACGAAAATAAGTACTATATGATAAATATTCTTCATTAGTTAAAAAACCGTCACCTAACGCTCTGATTAAGGTGATTATCAAGATTATCGCTATTCCAGATAAAAGGGAAATAGCCGAGAATGAATAAAGCTCTTTAAGCTTAAAAAATTGAAATCTTATTAGTTTATTTTCACTAAATAGGGCTTCAGCAACTGCAAGAGTCACCAAATAAATAGCGGCTATTGCCAAACAAAAATTAATAATTGATAAATTAATTTCCCCTATCATTAATCCAATAATTATACACATGGATAAAACAACAAAAACGAAAGACTCAAAAAAAGATGCTTGAATGGGCTGTGCTAAGGTTTTTTTATGGGAAGCAATAACTCTTAAGTTACATAACAGTGAGACTATAATACATATGAAAACAATTTTTGGATAATCTAGCAAAAAATGACATGTTAAGGCAACCAAGAGCATTAATGATGAAACTGTAATAGAATGAAAATAAATATAAGCTACATCAGATTTTTTATTCTCTTTCAAAAGATATAGCGGGATCGCAGCACTAACCCCCATATTCAATAGAATAACAACAATATTAGAGATCGCTAAACCTGACTCTATGATAATATAATCACTATGCGATAGCTGATTTAGTAATAATAAAGGCACAAAAAACGTTAAGGCCTTAAAAAAAACAAAAAACAGAGAAAATATTCTCACCGAACTGTGAGGCATAAGATTCATTCTAAATATTTTTAACATATGTTACTTCTGATGTAACACTACTATCTAATTTATTTAATCTCGCATCAAAGTCTGGTTCTTTATCTATTTTCCTCAATCGCTGGCTCACATAAAAGCCTTCTTCAGAGATAGTTTTAGATATAGATGAACTAGAACCTATATTTACTGAATCACAAATACTAATTCCTGGATTAAATATTGACCCACTACCTATATAACAATATCTTCCGATTTTAATACTACCATCAATACGCACTCTTTTGTGGACACCGCGATAATGATAGTAACCATGAGTCCAAATTTGCGACCGAATGCCAGCAATAGTCGAGTATGAAAGAATAGTTATATTACACATACAATCTATATAGTGCCTCGATGTGATTTTTGAGAGCTTTCCAAGATAAACTTTAGATATGGTATTTTTAACACTTAGTGGTGCTTTAACAAAGGTATTAAAATTACCTATACCTGCAAGTGCAGAAAGCCTGATTTTCAATGGCCCATTAAAACGATTAAAGTGCAATATGTACGCTTTTTTAGCTAAAAAAACGTCATTTATCTTTATAAAGTTAAAGTGACCTAAACGAGCCCCTTCAGAAATAATGAATCTATCACAAAAAATGATAGAAAAGCCAATACGTGCTTTTACTCCAACTTTTATTCCAAGAATACCATTAAAGCCTCTTAATAAATTTGATGGCAAAATCAGTAGGGCTAGCATACGTATTATAATTTTCAATTTAGTCATACTAATCTCATTTAATAAGTCGAAATTTAGGGAGTTTACAAAAAGTTTTATAGACTATGCTATAAAAAATAATCGAAAATATTATATATAAACCTTGGGCGCTTTGAATAAAACTTACTACAGGCATAAAAAAAACAATGATCACAAGCATATAGTATAAAATAGAGTAATATGAATCACTTAACGTAATATGTCGATGCACTTTTGCAGAAAACGCCCCTAGAATGAAAAGAAAAATGGGTGAGAAATATCCAAAATCCATATGAGCGGGACCAAAAAAAGTAGTAAAAACTCCCGGCCTTGGGTTAACACCATTTAGGACGATATCTAAACCAGGCAACGGGAATATTTTCGCTGCTAACTTATATATAACATTAAACTGTGTCGCACCATAAGAATGCTTATCGACAGCCATCCCTAAAAAGTTATTAAATTCAAACAAGCCATGAGTATAATACTGAGTAAAATTCAACCAAGAAAATAGTAATGTATTTATCACCGTTAACCCTTCGCTCAATTGGCTTGCTACCCAATCACTAGGACCAACGGTCGTAGCATAACCAGATATATAAATAGTGTCAAAAACATCCAAGCCCATTTCATCTAATCTAGATAAAAACATATAACCGGAAAGGCCGATAAGTAAAACTAACAAAAAAGAAAGACATAAAACTTGTATAAATCTCACCTTTAATCTTCCCGTACCTCTTAAAATAAGTAGGAGCATCATTACGTTGACTAATATTAACGATCTAGATCCAAATAAAAAAGAATCGAATGTGGGAAATAAAAATAGTATCAAAATAGCGAAACCAGCAAAACTAAATATTTTTCCATTATTTTTTAAAAAGAGAAATAATACTAAAAAGCAAATAGGATAAATTAGTCCCCCGAAAATTGATAAAAGCCCGCTATCAGCTTGCTCTAAAAGCTCCCTGTTTTCAAATGCAGATTGAAACAATGATATATTTCTTAAATAAAACCGATCAATTAACCTGAATGAAATTCCTACTACAGCTAAAAATATCGACAATCGAAATTGCCCTTCCAAATCTTCATGAGTTGTTCGAAAACCTTTATTTTTTTGCTTCTTAGTTGGTATGAGATATAAAAAAAGACAGCCTAGGAAAAACATCACATAGCTAATTAGAACATAAAGTATAGTATGTGTATGTAGATGAACTTTAGGACTAATTGGTGCGAATACATAAACAATAAAAAAAAACAAAATCCCAAGAAGTCCTACAACTACGGGCGATATAAGGCGGTTACTTTTCATAAATTCACTTAGTGAGCACCCTGTAAGGCGAGCCTACACAAACACTTTTGCTAGGAAGGCTTTTAGAGACAACAGTTCCAGCACCAACAATAGTACCATCACCTAGAGAGACACCCGCAAGGATAATAGCACCACTACCAATCCATACATCATTGCCTATAACAATGGCTTTAGAATTATGCTTATAAGGCGCAGGAGTTGAAAAATCTAAACTAGCGCTCTCTATTGTAGCCCCTTTAGATATTCTTACATTGTTACCAAGCGTAATACCGCCTAGAGCACCAATTGTCACCATTTTACCAATAACAACCCCTGTGCCTAATGTAATATTATCAGGGTATTTAATTTCAACAGACCAATGGCAAGCTAAATGATTAGCTTTAGGGAATATAGCTGCGGATTTGCATTTACTCGCTATCCTTTCGAGCAAAGACCATACCTTCAAGATTAATTTTGAAAAGATAATAACAGGTAACGTTTTTAAGATTTTTGCTTCTTTAGGTAAAGCACTCATTATGGCCTTCTTCTTAAATACAAACGATTAATATATGGGTCAACATCCATAGCTGAATCTTTACTAATATATGAATTTATAGCTATTGGATTTATTGAATATTGAACTTGTAGTACGAGTCGCCTATTCTCCTTAGCTAACTGCCCCTTATGAAATCCAAAAGTATCTTCCATAAAGGCACTCCCTTTTTCACCTGTCATAATTTTAATATTCTCTTTTCCAAAATACTTTTCAATTTCGGTATCAGAATATCTCTTTATAGGTAAATATCTATGGCTACTTATGCTTTTCTGTACATAAACATGAGGACCGCTTTCAAAATCAACATTAGTTAGATAAATAAACAATTTTACGAATTTCCAATCATCAACATCTCTATGAAAATTTTCTGCTTCTTCTGATTTATCATGTCCTGGAAAAGACCACCAAAGTTGTATATTAGAAATAGTAGGCTTACAGCCTAAATACTCTTCTGCTATTTTTAATACTGACGGCGTATTAGCTATATTAACTATTTGAGGAAGGCTGTTCCAGTCATCAATTTTATAGTCGGCGACATGTGTCTCGGAAGGAACCATGTCGAGATTAAACTCACCATGCTGAGGACGATAACGGTCTTTCAATTTGATATTTTTTAATGTATCGAAAATACCGTTAATTTTTTCATTATCAAGAAACACACCTAAATCTGACCAACCAGTCATATTTAATTCATCTACACTTCTAGATTCACTTTTTTGTAAAAAAAGGGTAGGAGATTTAGGTTTAAAAGCTTTAGAGAGAGATATGAACACTTCCCTGAAAAACTTTGATTTAACTTTCCTCTGTAATTGATAAGGAATATTAAAATATATTTTAACTCTAGAGACAATAAATTTAAAATTTAACATCATGTATTACTCATAAATATAAAACGTAGCGTTAAGTCTTAATTACCTAATGCGGAATACTTAGGGTTAAAACAACTAACACAGACTCGATCGTACATTTTGCCTTCTACTATATAATGTTCTTTCAGAGTCCCTTCAATAATCCAACCTGCTCTTGTATAACATTTAATTGAACCAATATTGTTAGAGCAAATACCACCTGTAAGTTTCCTTACGTCATACTTATCAAATGCTAATGTATTCCCTAGTTCAATTGCTTCGGTCGCGAGTCCCTTACCCCAAAAATCGACATTACCAATTAATGTTACAAGATCGGACGTCATATTATCTCTATCAATAGGCCCTATTTTTAAGTTTCCAATGTGTCTATCAGTTTCTACATCACAAATAGCATGCATAAAATATGTTTGGCTTTCTTTGCCTATTTCAATATATTCGAGGACATCATTTTTTGTTAAATTACGTGCATTTAAAAATTCAGTCACTTGACTGTTGGCAAACCAGGAAAGATATTCATCATTTATATCTGCTTCGCATAATTCCCTTAAGTATACTCTGTAGCTTTTATCAACCATTACCCTTTTCCTTTTCCTTTTTTATATGATTTAAAACGCTTTCAAATGATTTAGCAACAATTTGTAGATTCTCTTTGTGAATACAAGATGGCGTACTAATTGGATCACTGATTACGCCACTATAACTACTTAAAAGTAAGTAACTAATTAAACTTTTAGGTACTGAAACTGATACTTCACTTTGTTGCAGGTATTTAGAGAATATTTCATCCCAATTTAGTGACGACAGGTGCCTCTCTTTACTATTCTCTTCAAAGAATGGTAAAGCTAACGATAAACAGGGTTTATTTGTTAAATAGCATTCATAAGCGACGGTGCCACTAGCAGTTATAAATAAATCTATTACATCTGTTATCTCTTTCATTTTAACTGCATGATTTAATAAAGTGACATTCCTCAGCGTAGAGCATGCATTTATTAAATCTAGATTCATTTCGTATTTAGATTTTGGATTTGGTTTAACGATGAGTTCCCAATTCTCTGGAAGAATTTTTGATATATCCAAAATTGTTTTAACTTGGTCTCGGTATTCCACGCTCCAAACGTCTACATTGCACTCTGGTTGCATATGAAGAGGGTATAGAACCTTTTTCTTGCTGCCTGATACATGGGGTTGTGCAAAACTTTCCCAAATCTTTATATGTTTTTGCAAATTCCGTTGAAGTGAGGCCTTCTTTAAGAGAGAAGGTGTATTAAATTTTTCTCCAATAAGCCTACTATAAATCCCTACCAACCAGTTTTTTATAAGCCTTCCTTTTTTATAGATGCCTTCTATAAAGCTTGGTGTTAGCATATAATCTAAAGTTTTTTTTCTATAGCCAAAGCTATCAACTATATCGGTACAAAACTCATCTGTTGGTGCTTCCCCGCCCCCTAAATATGGAATCAAAGAATCGCCAATATAAAATGAAAATCGTTGGGATGGAATTCTACAAGCGCATGGATGCAGGTAACGAATGCCTTTATTTCCACAAATAAAAATAACAATGAGTTCATGAAATAATGTACTCTCCCCAAAAACAACATCAGGATTTATTTCATCTATAGCTTTATATATATTATAAAAATATGCTTTATAGTGCTTGCTGTTTCCACCAAAGTAATTTAGATTTCGATCACTTTTGCTAACCTTAGCTAAACACTTTAAGAAAAGCGCATTTAACTCTGGAGTTTCCATTTCAGGTAAAAAAGTAGAGTCGACGAAATATTCTTTTTTACCTGTGGAAAACACTTTGTTTTGAATTAAAAAATATGACTCATAATCAGACGTCTCAAGTTCATTTGATAATTCTTTGTAAAATATAGTTTTATATTTATTTTCTACAAATAATATTTTCATTTTTCTACAAGAGCCCAAGAAACAGGAGTACCTTTTGTAATATCTTTTAACGCTATTTTGTTAATAACACCACTCATTTCTTTAGGTGCTAACCCATATCCTGGTCTGATACTACGAATATTATCATGGCTAAACTTCTCGCCTTTTTTAATATCCTTTACTACATATAAAGAACGTCTAAATTTAATATTTGCCATCTCTGAAGCCGTTCTTTCATAATTAACTTTGCCTAAAGAACTCCATGCTGTATGCGCATCAACACAAAGTTGTTTTAATTCTTTGGGCTCTAACGAGAAACTATCATCAGCTCCACCACCACTTCTATCGAGAGTAACATGCTTTTCTATAACACATGCACCTAATGCAACTGATGCAACTGCGGTAGCGTTATCAATAGTATGATCAGATAAACCTGAAATGACATTAAACCTATTTGCTAGGTCAGGTATAGTTCTTAAATTGTATTGTTCTGCTGGTGCAGGGTAACCACTAACACATTGAAGAACGACTAAATCATTACATCCATTTGTTCTAGCAGTTTCCACTGCTTCTTTAATATCTTCTACTGAAGCCATTCCAGTGGAGATAATCATGGGTTTACCTGTTTTAGCAACATACGCAATCAAAGGTAAATCTAAAATTTCAAACGATGCGATTTTATACGCAGGTGTACCAAGCGATTCTAAAAGGTCTACAGCAGTAAAATCAAATGGTGAACTAAATATTGTGATACCAAGCTCTTTAGCTTTAGCAAATAGTTTCTCATGCCACTCCCAGGGCATATGTGCATCTTTATACAATTCATATAAAGATTTTCCATCCCAAAGTCCACCTCTGATCATAAAATCTTCATTATTACAGTCCATTGTAATAGTTTCATGCGTATAACTTTGAAGTTTTATAGCATTAGCTCCTGCTTTTTTTGCTATTTCCATTATTTTATATGCGCGTTGGATGTCACCATTATGGTTGGCTGATAATTCAGCAATAACATATGGAGGATGATCAAGACCAATTTTTTGACCATCAATTTCAATAAATTTATTCAAAATATATACCTATTTAATACTCAAAATTAATGAACATAATATTTCATTAAGCATTTAGTTAAGTCAGCTTTAAAGCTTATATATAGCTCTGTAGTATTTTTCCAGTTCTTTTTGAAACTCACAAAATTTATCTTGCGAAGTTAACTTTGGAAGTGACTTTATTCTTTGTTTCATATTGTGCAATGAATCCCACAAATTATTACGTTGCTCACAAATGTTATCATAGCTATCTACTGAACAAGATAAGGATACTGTATCAGCGATTTCTCTTCCCTTAACAAATTTACCTTTGTGGACTCCTTCAAGCTTATAGCCTAATAATTCCATTCTTTGTTGCCAGTTTACTAGATCAACATGCTGGCCAGCTTCTATGCGATTCATTCCCATCTTAATAAATGCATGTTCGCTCACTCTAGACATAGATTCTAAAGCTAAATATGGAGACATACGAAAGTCTGCAGCATTATCAATAACCAAAGCGATATCACACTTTTTTTTATTGAAATCTATAGAAGATAAAGATATCACACCTAAATACTTCTTTTTATTTGAAATAATTAATGTTAAACGGTTTTGCTTTTTTTGGAGGTCAAAGAAATGCAGCTGTTCTTCTATTGTATTTGGAAAGACTCCCTGATCTAAATAACGTGTAACCTTTGCTTTATTAAACCAATTATGCCACATGCCAGCGTTAATAAATTCTCGAGTAGGAATGCATAAGTCGACAACCTCTCCTGAGATAAACACGTCTAATACTATATTTTTTCCTGAATCAATTATGTTATTCATATCTAATTATTATTAAAATACTCTGATAAACCACGATAAAACTGGGTACCTGCCTTAGGTTTGTTATATGCCCTAAGAGGTAAATTAGCGATATCTTCTATTGCCCATAATAAATCTTCAAACCCTAACTTATGTCTAAATACTACTGTACTTGAAATTCTAGGGTTAATTTCGAATAATACAGGTCCATTATCGGTCAATCTTAACTGCATATTTATCACACCAACTACATTTAAAGCTTCAGCAATTGAACAAACGTACTCTTCGATAGTGGTATTCTCAATGACAGTGCCTTTAGCTGTAAAACCACCACTTAATGTTCTATTCATATGAATTAATCTTAAAACACCGCTCTTTGAGCGAAATACACCACAGGTATATTCTTGATCATCGGGTAATAATAATTCTTGAAAAATATAACCAGGACTATTAAACAACTCACTAGCCCTATCTTTATTTTCCACTACTTCGAGCCCCTTACTCCCTTGTCCACTAATTGGCTTAAATATACATGGCAAAGAAGAAGGAAGCTCGTCCGTGGCTTTTATCGTCCACGGGAAATTAAAACGGTTCACTTTTAAAAAGGTTGCAGTGCTTAATTTATCCAATGCAACATTAACAGTATTTGTATCTGCAATCAGTACCTTACAGCCAAGAAACGCTTCTAATTTATCTCCATAACCAATTAAGACCTTAATTTCGGCTTCACTAGAAGGTATGAATAAATCTATGCTAAGTTGAGTAATTAACGTAACTAACCCACTGATATAGCTGCTAGTATCTGCTCTTTCAACTTGCATCATTTTATCAAATATACAAAGACCCCAGCTATCAGTATTTATGTCGCACCCATAAACATTCTGAAAATTCTCTGATTTTAAAATCCGACCAATACCAATACCTATATCACCGGAAGCACCACTTACTAAAATGGATTTAAATAGACTTGTAATTTTTTGCATAAGGGTTATTTCTTTCCAAAATTTCACTCAAATAAGGGTAATGCGGATCCACTCTCTTTGCTTGAGCAATTAAGCTCTCATTAGAAAAAGGAACTCTCCTAAATACAACAGAGGAATTGGCCGTATTTAAAATGGCATAACTTGCTAATGAACCAATATCCCTTGGTTGCCCAACCGAACCAGGGTTAACTATTATCTTGTTATGTTTTGGAAAAATAACAGGATAATGTGTATGGCCAAAAAATTGATAGTCGTTCTCTATGCTTACACCGTCTATTCTTTTAGTCGGTGTATCTGGATAGATGTATTCATTAATATGTTTATCACTGCCATGATAAAGCCCCAATTTAATACCATCTATTTCAACGTTTTTACTTTCAGGCAAATGCATTATCCAATCTAGTTGCTCTTCAGAAAGAGTTTCACCAGCAACTTTGAGACCACTACCGTATTTTTGATGACACTTATCAGCAAAGTCGGCATTATTTTTACTTTTTAATAACAACTCTTCGTGATTACCCTTAATGACAAAACACCTAGGGTCTTTTCTTATCTTATCGATGACGTATGAAGGGCTGTAGTAATAACCTACTAAATCTCCTAAAACTAAAATTTTTTCACAACCATTTAATTCCAAATCATGATAAACAGCATCTAAAGCAATACGATTAGCATGGATGTCAGCCAATATAGCTATTTTCATTTAAGACAACTCCAAATGTGCCAAGACATCACATGCAGCTTCATGAGGTGATTTAAGTTGATTAGATTGATTCAGCTCTCTAAACTGCTGAACATTTCTCATCTCTTTTTCACTTTTACTTCTAATAATGCGTTGCATATCGGTATCTATAACACCGGGATCTATATGTGTTAATTGCATATTTCCTTTAGACTCCGCATAACTGACATCTAAAAACATTTTCAGTGCTGCTTTAGTACTACAATATAAAGACCAACCCTCAATTGCCTTAGAAGACGCCCCACTAGTAATGTTCAAAATATTCAAGAAAAACTGATGCTCATGTTGTAAAGAAACTAATTGGTTGATTAATCTCATAGGCGAGATGTAATTTACTTTCACAGCATCATCTAATTGAACACCACTTAAAGACCCAACAATCGCTATAGGTTCAATAACTGATGCATTAATAATTACATTTAGCTTAGATGCATTCCTAGGTATGTATTTTGATAGCAACTTCCAGCAGTTATCTTTTAATAAATCGGCTTCTACATATGTTACAGCATCATGCTTTGGTAAGCCTTCTGTATTCCTTCCCAAAGCTAGCAACTCTACTTTACCTGAGTTTAGACTTTCTAGCACTTGTTCAAAAATCGCTTTCCCTAAGCCTTTAGAAAACCCTACTAATATCACTAATCTCATTTGATGCGACCTCTTATAATCCTAGAAACGACTTCATTTATCCCATTCCCCGTAACTAAACTAGCGCATTTTTGGCTGATATCTTGATAATTTTCTTGTATGAAAGATAGATGTCGTAGCAACTCTTCTTGTTGCTTTTCTGCATCAATATCATGCAATATAGCCACACCAAACGTTAAAATACGTTCAATAACTGTACTCTGATTATCCGCTGTCTTAATAATAATGGTTGGTAAACCTAGAACACATCGCTCCCACGTTGTTGCTCCTGCAGCACCGACTGCTATATCAGCATCGAACATGAGCTCTGCCATATTTTCCGCATCAACTATTAATTCAACTTCACCTGAGAAACTATTAACACTGCGTTCAATTTCATCTAAATGAGGGGAATTATGTCCAACGACAGCGACAAGTTTGATATCTGCTTTTGAGCAAATTTGATCAAGAGATTTGATGATTCTAGCCGTTATGTTTGTTGGGTCTGTACTACCAAAATTAATGAGTATGTTATTAACATTTCTAAATTGAACCCGTTTCTCCAGTGATTTTTTCCTGTATCCTATAAATTCAGGCCTTAGCATGCAAAAACGTTCCCCAGTCATTAAATCAGTTTCATTTGAAACCCATTCTTTATATTCGCCCTCTTTTCTTCCACATGTTTGATCAACGAGAAACTTGCAATTGTGGTGTCGGTTAGCTAAATCATCAACCACACCTATATTAATGTCTGCTGCTACTATCGAGTCTTCAAACTCACTATCTAACCCATAATGATCGACAATCATCCAATCACCAGATTTAAAACGTTTCCTTTTTATGTACTTTAATGAAGAAGCAGCATCATCTGCGATAGTTCCACCAACCCAATCCTTATAATTGCCTGATTGATAGTTTGGTATAAATTGTAATGGTAGCATTTCTACGTCAAAGCCATGGCTACGAACTAATGAAGCAAAACTTCCATCGTGAGATTTTAAAATAAAAAAACACTCAGCTAGACCTTTATTCTTTAGGGAATTAGCAATAGTTAAACATCGACTAAGATGCCCAGCCCCAATTGAAATACTAGCATCAACTCGAAAAGCTACCTTCACCACTATCTCACTTTAAACAATGGCTTTAATGGCTCACAATCTAAAGACTCTTTTACATTAGCCTCTTTATCTGCACGAACTAGTAATGGAAGAACTTCTTCATAGGCTTTAAGTAATTTGCCTAAATCTTCATAGGTATGTGCACCACTTAAGTTGTGGCTGCCTAATGTTAAAATCCCTCTTTTAAACATTTCCTGCAAAAATAAAGTTTTCATTTCAAAGTCAGATGTATTAGTACCTGCACGAATGAGTAAAAAGCTCCATGTAGGATGACCTGCTGTAGAAAAGTATTGTTCGAATTCGTTTTCTTTAATAAATTTATCTAGTTCATTTAATAGCCAAAGGCCTTTTTCTGCTATTTCAGCCAATACATTGCTATTTTCAAGCTTATCAAGAACAGCATTTGCAGCAGCTAAAGACAGCGTTTCCCCACCAAATGTGCCACTAAAGAAAACGTCTTCCATCTTCTTCATAATATCGTTTCTACCAACCACTGCAGATAAAGCATAACCATTAGCAAGGCCTTTTCCAAAAGTTGATAAGTCAGGGATTACATTAAAATACTCTTGAGCACCTCCTTTAGAAAAACGAAAACCAGTAATTGTTTCATCAAATACTAGTACCGCGCCATTTTCATGAACTAATTCTTTTACTTTCTCTAAAAAGTTGTCTTTTGGAAAATCAACATTCATAGGTTCCATAATAACAGCTGCGATTTTACCTTTATTCTCAGAAAAAAGTCGCTCTAACGAGTTAATATTATTGTATTCGAACTTATGCGTTAATTCCTGAGTTGCAGCTGGTACACCTAAATTACGTGTTGTTGAACCTATGTACCAATCTTGCCAACCATGATATCCACAAACTGCGACATGATCTCGGCCTGTAAAAGCACGAGCGATACGAATTGCACCTGATGTAGCATCACTTCCATTTTTTCCAAATCTAACCTTTTCAGCAGACGGTACTAGGTTAATAATTTTTTCAGCTACCATTGCTTCAAGCTTGTGAGGTAGTGAAAACGTCACACCATTTTTTAACTGCGCAATTACCGCATGATCAATATCTTTATCACAATAGCCTAGTGTAATACTTGCTAATCCATTAACAAAGTCAATGTATTCGTTACCATCTATGTCAAAAACCTTTGAGCCTTGACCTTTCTCAATATATAAAGGTGATACGCCTAAGGGATATTGAGTTATGCTTTTACTAAATGTCTGTGAGCCTAAAGGAATCGATTTTAACGTGCGCTCTAAATGTTTTTCTGATTCTGAATAACGAGAAGTCATAGTAATACCTTAATTAACTTTATAAATTGTCTTTATCAAGAGACTTTAATAACCCTTCATTTCTTTGAATATTATTATTCAAATTTCTTAAGGCTTCGTCTTTTTCTAAAAATAACAACACATCTTCCATTCGAAAGTGACCTTCAAAATTAATCAGCCCTTCGAATATTGCAGAAACTAATTTAAAATCATTGGGTTCATCGACCGTCCAACGATGATGAGACAAGTCAATGGAGTTTTTATAAACACCAATATTAAACAGATGCTTATTATTGGCAATATATAGCGTGACATGCTCTTTTTCAGAAGGGAGCTTTGCATTATTGTATATTTTTTGTAGCGTATCAAAAGTGAACACTTCAACGTCAAGACCATCTGGGTAGGTCGGCTCTATCGAGTTAGAGACATAATCGAAATTGCCTGATTTCATAAATTCAATAACCTCGTCAACGACAACTGAATCTATTAATGGGCAATCCCCTGTTAGCCTCACAATAAGGCTTGGCGCTGTTCGCATTGCAACTTGATAAAAACGATCTAGGACATTATTCAAGCTTCCACGATAAACATCAACATCAAGATTATTACATAATTGAACTAAAGGTAAGTCGCTCATCTCATCTGATGTAGCGACAATCAATTTATCAATATGTTTACTTTGACTTAAACGTTCTATTTGCCACTGAATCATCGGCTTATCTAGAATAGGTTTTAGCACTTTATTAGGGAGTCTAGATGAATTACATCTCGCCTGAAGAATTGCAACTACTTCCATTTTATTTCCATAATGTAGGGTTTAACAAGACAATATTAGATGACGATAACTCACTGAAATCAATAAAATCTGTGTATTGATTAGCTTTTTCATATGCACTAGTAATTTCAGCTAATTGCAGTCTTGTTATACAGCCGACTACACCATAGTCTATAGCATCTATTTGCTGTAATAATTTTAAAGTTGCGATTAATGGAGAGATACCTTTTAACTTACAAAATGTAAAAAACCTATCCAATTCACTTTTGGAAGATTTTAAAGCATTAGGCAATACAGTATCTTGATCAAGTAAGAGGCCTTGCAAAAATAGAGAGCGACAATGTATTTCAATATCTCTACGCTTTGCTTCCTCCAACAATCCTGACTTTAAAAAACGTTGATCTAAACAGTTACCTGGTACTTGGATGATATCGAGTGCATAATCCATTTCAAATGCTTTAGATAATGCCTCAACGGTATAAAAAGAGCATCCTACCTTATCAACTAAACCTTCGGCTTTAAGCTCTATCAATTCTTTAAGATAATTGCCAGATGCAAGTAAATCACTTTCATGATGAAACATTAATCCATAAATTGATTTACGTTGTAGTTTCCTTAAAGAGTCTGAAAGACAGGCTCTAATAGTCATTTCAAGTTTTGAAATCTCAGGTATTTTTGAGACAATATTAAAATCCTGTGATGGCATTTTTCCTAGCACACTTTCGCTATTTCCATAAGCGGCCGCAGTGTCTAATATCTTTATACCTTGGTAAAAGGCATGTTCTAATATATCAGCTACTTCATCTTTTTGAACTTGGCCTGCATTATTTGTAATACCATAACTCAAGCCAAATTGGACAGTTCCAAGTGCTAGTTTCACCTTCATTCCTTAACTGTTTCTTAATCTATATTTTGGATAGTAATGTTTCATTTTAAAGTTAAAACTTTAGCACATGCCTGTAAGCACATTAGATCAATCGTAAATAAAGCGTTAAAAGCTACTTTAGGATAGAAGATAGCACTTTCACGACCTCGTTTTGCTGTTTGTCAGTCATACAATGAAACAATGGTATGCTAATAGCGTTCTTATAATAACTCTCTGCTACTGGGAGTTGACCTTCCTTAAAACCAAGCTCATTATAATATGGCTGCAGATGCACTGGAATATAGTGTAAATTAACACCTATACCACTTTCTCTAAGTTGTTCAAAAACTTCTTTATGTGATAATGAAATATCGTTTAAGTGTAGTCGAACTACATACAAGTGACGGCCAGAATATGAGTCATCAATTTGGAAAGGCGTTATCAACGGCAAGCTTTTCAACATATCATCGTAACGTACTGCTAATTTATTTCGTTGCGTAACAAAGTCGTGTAAACGGTTCATTTGGCTGACGCCTAAAGCAGCCTGCATTTCGGTCATGCGATAGTTAAAGCCAAGTTCAATTTGCTCATAATACCAACCACCATGACTTTGATTCCTCATGAGAGAAATATCTCTTGTTATTCCGTGACTTCGTAGTAATTCTAATTTAGAAGCTATATCTATATTATTAGTCGTAGCGGCTCCACCTTCAGCAGTAGTTACGATCTTAACAGGATGAAAGCTAAAGACTGTTATATCACTAAATGCACAATTACCGATTGGACGTCCCTTATATTTACCACCGATGGCATGTGAAGCATCCTCAATAATATTAAATCCATATTCTTTAGATAATGCGTGAATTTTCTCCATCTCACAGGGTTGCCCACATAAATGTACTGGAATAACAACTTTAGGCAAAGGTAAGTTGTTTTGCTTTGCATCTTTTAATTTTTGTTCAAGTAATTCGGGACTCAAATTGTATGTTTTCGAATCAATATCAACAAAGTCAATATCAGCCCCACAATACAAAGCACAATTTGCAGATGCTACAAAAGTTATAGGTGTTGTCCATACAACATCGCCTTTACCAACCCCTAATGCTAAACAAGCTATATGTAATGCTGATGTTGCAGAATTTACTGCAAACACATAATCAGCGTTTACGGCATCTTTAATCGCTTTTTCAAATAAAGGAACTTGCGGGCCTTGTGTTAAAAAATCAGACTTTAATACATCAACAACAGAGTCAATATCTTGTTGGATTATTTCTTGTTTACCATAAGGGATCATAAAATTATCTTAGCAAAAAATTAAACCGAAAAACCTGCGTCAACATGCTCAACAATCAAGTCTCTTAAGGACTCAACTGTTTCCCATTCTGTATTGGTACCCGAATTATATTTAAAACCAAAAGGTACTTTTACAGCTTTATGGTGTGCAATAAAGTCTTCTTCTGTATTCATAAATGATATAGAAGGTAATATAGCGTAGTACTTACCTAAATCTATGGTATTCAATGAATCAGTATCTGTGATCATTTCTTCATGTAGCTTTTCACCAGGACGAATACCTACAACACGTGTATCACAGTCTGGTGCTATAGCTGTTGCAATATCGGTAATTTTATAAGATGGGATTTTAGGTACGAATATTTCGCCACCAATGTGATGGCCAATAGCATACATCACCATATTTACACCGTCTTGAAGTGAAATATTAAAGCGCGTCATTTCTTCATGTGTAATTGGTAACATTCCTTCTTTCTTTTTATCAATAAAAAATGGAATAACCGAGCCACGTGAACCCATTACATTTCCGTAACGAACAACACTAAACTTAATATCTTTGGAACCGCGAATGTTATTTGCCGCTGCGAATAACTTATCTGAAGCTAGTTTAGTTGCGCCATATAAATTAATTGGCGCACAAGCTTTATCTGTAGATAGAGCGACAACATCTTTAACACCGCAAGCAAGGGCCGCATGAATTACATTCTCAGCACCATCAATATTGGTGCGAATACACTCTGTCGGGTTATATTCTGCCGTATCTACTTGCTTTATAGCCGCCGCATGAATTATGACATCAACACCTTCACAAGCTTGTGTCAATCTTTCCTTATCACGTACATCACCAATAAAGAAACGTAGCTGCGGAAAATCATATGTTGGGTACTTTTGCTTGATCACTGATTGTTTCAGTTCATCTCGAGAATAAATAATAATTTTTTTAACATCAGGATATCTATCTAAAATAGTTTCGATGAATTTTTTCCCGAATGAACCTGTACCGCCAGTAATTAAAACAACTTTATTATTTAACATTTACACACCTGAATATTCATTTTTAATTTAAGGTTTAGTTGAGCGAAGATTAATTAAGTTCATAATTACCATCTACTCAACTATATAACTTGTACTTTAACGGAGAAATCCGCTTAATTTTCAATATTTAAATTTAGGATGAAATTATTTATTCATCATATTTCCAACTAAAGTGTCTTGCGTATTTGTTATAAAGAACAAACATAAATACAAACAAAGCTAGCTCTATGCTTTCGGGAACTTGGAAGTATTCACCTAACACGCCGATTAAGGACATAACGACAGAAGAGATTGATATTACCAACAATGTTTGGCGTGATGACAAACCTGCACGTTGCAGTATGTGGTGCAAATGATCACGGTCTGGCTTAAAGGGAGACTTACCTTTACGGTAACGGCGCATAACAATCGCTAACATATCCATTAAAGGAATTGCACATATCCATAAAGCAGTAACAGGTCTAAACGATGCGTTTTCACCTTGTGTTCCTATAGTTAACAACCAAATAACGCTTAGCCCGATAAACATACTACCGGCATCACCCATAAATATTTTCTTTGTATATTTTTTGAAATAACCTAAGTTAAACATTAGATAAGGTAAGGTGGCTGTAGCTAAGATTAACGGGTAAGTTAAATAACCGCTATTACCATTCATTAAAAATAATATTGCAATAGCGGTGAAGGTATTCAGGCTTAAACTCCCTACCAAACCGTCAATACCATCAACCATGTTGTACGCATTTATAACAACAATTATGGCAAAGTAGGTAAATATTATGCCTAATGGTCCTAGCTCTATATTACCTAAGCCAAACAAGTTGCCTAAGCTGGCAATATAACCGCCCACACCGTAGATCATTAAACTGGCGATAATAATTTGGCCGACAATACGAATGCGTACTTTAAGGTCGAATTTATCGTCAAGTGCGCCAATAAACACCATCATCGCTGAGGCAATTAGGTACATTCGAAGTTCTAGGGTATTAGGTAACCATAACAAGCTTGCAGCTAAAACAGCCGCAAATATAGAAATACCGCCAATAAGAGGTATTTGACCTTCGTGATGTTTTCTTGCATTGGGTTTATCAACTAAACCAACATCTACAGCAATTGGCTTGAATAGTTTAATCGCAATAAAAGCAAAACAAAAAGCGCTTAAGGCAGTTAATACAGTGACTATCATCTAAATGTACTCCTGTTTGCCGAGTGCTTGGTTTTTATGGTTCACTTCAGTTACATGATTCGTATCAAATTCTGATTTATTCTCACTTAACGAGTCATTACTAAGATTAGTCGGTGTACTTTTTTTAGTAAAGTATCGTATTAAAACTATTAGCACTGATAAAATACCACCTAGCATAGTACCTAATACAACAATTAAGGCTCTTTTAGGTTTAGCTTTTTCTTCTGGTGCATTGGCAGGATCAATAGTTTTTAATACATACTCTTTTGAAACTTCAGCTAGCATTATAGTTTTTGTTTGTTCTTCAATCAGCTGGTAAAAAACGGTTTGCATATCTGATAGCTGTGTTTCTTCTAATTTCTTGGTTAAATAGTCAATACTGTTTTGCGCTTCAATTTTATCTTGTTCGCGCATGGTGCTGTTAATATCATTGACTAATAACTTTAACCATTGAGTAGCAATTTCAGGTGAGTAATGCTCTATTGAAATTGTGACCATGCCCGTTTCTTTATCGGTGGCTATCGACAAAATCTCTTTAAGTTCTTGAAATGCTTCCCATGAAGAAGGTTCAGGTTTTTTAGGTGCTTTAACTTCTCTTATCCATGTTTTGCTCGTTGTATTATAAATCTCTTCATCGAACATGAGTGTATTGGTATTAATATCCCAATTATTTGCGGCCATTAATGGCACAAGCAAATTATGTTTGGTAATAAAATTTTCTAGAAAAAATCGAGATTTTAAGACTTCAAGCGCTAAACCAGTTTTATCGGTTCCGCCGCTGCCAAGGTTAATACCCGCTAAGCTAGCTAAACCACCGAATTGACCTGCTAAAGCACCTAAGCCACCACTTTGCTCTTGCTCTGCAGCAGCAAGTAATGCTTCAGATTTATAAACATTCGGAAGACTAATAGCGTAAAAAACTGATGCCACAGCAAATAAAATAGTTAAAGCAATAACTATCAACTTGCCTTGCCAAATAACGGTAAATAGTTCACGAAGGTCTATTTCATCATTGGCAATATTATCAGTCACTGAACCATTTGCTTGCTTTAGGTTATTTGAGTTGTTTTCCATTTAAATCTCATAAGTTTAGCTATCAGCTATTAAAATTGTACAACATGAATATCACATCAAGTTATTCTTCTAGAGCTAGGAGCTTCTCGTGCTACCTGCCACCAATAACTACAAATAGACCGCCTACTTTTACATTTACGCGGTTTAATACTACATCTACAAGTGCACTTTAAACTAGGGAGTATACCGAAGCGCTAGGAAGAAAACGCAATGTAAATAAAGCACTTACTTTCCTGACGCCTCTATAAATATTAGATACCGCTTATAGCTGCTACAGCTACACCTAATTGGTATACAATTTGCGTTGCAGTACTCCAAAGCGTTAGTTTGTCCATATGACTTGCATCCATAGGTATTACTATTGTATCGCCAGGTTCTAGCTGCTCTGAGTTATTAGCAGCAAACCAGCCACCGGTGTTTGGTATTTTTACTGAGCCATTTGCTTTAATTATGTAAATACTGTCTTCATCAGCGCGATCTTTTAAGCCACCACTTAAATCAATGTACTCATCAACACTTATACCGGCTTTATATAAATGAGAGGTAGAGTAATTAACTTCACCTATTACGCTAATTGAATCGCGCTTGCTGGGTACATATAAAACATCTCCGTCTTGAAGGACTAGGTTTTGCTTGTTTTCAACAATCAGTGGTAAATCGATAACTAAACGCCCTACCGCTTCAACACTTGCTAAATCATTTAATAGTTTA